>Ga0209427_10000981_pt1 | contig 32122 bp, 17 predicted proteins | sample DeeMarSWOR136_30_FD_187465 | JGI IMG/M metagenome (GOLD analysis project Ga0209427, IMG submission 187465) | Marine sediment microbial communities from White Oak River estuary, North Carolina - WOR-1-36_30 (SPAdes) (version 2) | ecosystem: Environmental > Aquatic > Marine > Intertidal zone >...
CTAAGGAATATATAATTCGTATGTAGGGAGATTACATTTATCGTTGATCTGAACGATTTTTTAAATTTGAGTCGTACACTTCTGTTTCTTATAATTGATCCCAGAGCTACTAACCTATGATTAGAACAATGTTGTGAAAGGTTAGTGTGAGTTGAAACTGGGGTTTGCCGATGGGTGTTCTCAGGACACCGTCCCAGACCTAGCAGGAGGATTGACGACTATGAACCGACAGGTGGATTTGCACAGACGAGCACTCTTGCGAAACGGAGCCGGTGCGCTTGCTTCGGCTGTAGTGTTGCCGACGCTGATTCCCATCACTGCTCTCGGAGGCAAAAACCGGACGGCTCCCAGTGAACGTGTGAACATGGGATTCATCGGTCTTGGGGGCCAAGGTACCGGACATCTCCTCGGGGGTGCATGGACGTATGTTCCAGGGGGGTACGTCGCCCGGAACGATGTACAGGTAGTAGCTGTCTGCGACGTACGCCGTGAACGTCGCACCCATGCTATGAAACGGTGCAATGAGACATACGCCCAGCGGCTTAACCGGCCCGATTACGACGGAGTAAAATCGTACAATGATTTCAGGGAAGTTCTTGCCCGTGCTGACATCGATGCGGTATTGCTCGCGCTGCCTTATCATTGGGCTGCTCCTATGACCATAATGGCGACACGCTCGGGTAAGGACGTCTACTGCGAGAAGCCCATCGCCATTACGGTACGAGAGGCTCAAGGTGTGGTCGAGACGGCTCGCACCTACGGTCGTATTTACCAGGCTGGCACCCAGCAACGCTCGGAATACGGTGGTAAGTTCCGCCAGGCCTGTGAACTGGTCCGCAACGGTCGTATCGGACAACTCAAGGAAGTCTATGCCTATCGCCCTCCAGGTGCGTTCGTGCCGACTGCCTGGACTTCCGACCACTCTGTCGCAGTACCGGATGGATTTGACTGGGACCTCTGGCTTGGGCCGTTGCCCTGGCGACCTTATGGTGGTTCAGCCGGACATGCGTTGCCCGGTCTTTTCGTCGGCGATGTCAACTGGAGCCCGCACCACTACGATATCATTCAGTGGACCATGAATCCCGATACCAGGGCCCCGATTGATGTTGAGTACGACAAAGGTAATATCCATTACCACTACAAAAACGGGGTAGTTGTCCATTCCACCGGTTATCCCGGAGAACCCGTCGGTGGCGAGGGTGGCGCCTACTTTGTCGGCACGGAGGGCCGCATTGCCGTAGATCGCAGCAACATCGTCTCATATCCTGCGCGTATTCTTAAGAGAATGCCCCTGCCCGATGATGAGCGAGTGTATCGCGCTGACAGCCACTCGGGGAATTTCCTGGAATGCATGCGCACGCGCAGGCTGACAATATGTAATCCCGAGGTCGCGGCTTTCACCATGAATACTATTCTGATCGGTGGTATTTCGCTGGCCTTACAACGCAACGTTCATTGGGACTCGGCGACGCTTGAATTCCCCGGGGACGAAACCGCGAATCGCCTTCTTTCCTATACTCCGCGCCCGCTGTGGTTTCTCTAAAGTACCCATGAACGAAGACCTTGCCTCATTACAGTAAAGGAAGCTTATGAAGATCCATTTTTTCAATCGTATTCTGCTTACTGGATTGATCTCTCTTTCGGCATGTACCGTGCGAGCTGCGGAGGAAAAAGAACTCATCGCTATCCTGCAATCTTCGGCCGGTGCAACCGAAAAATGTGCTGCGTGCCAGCAGTTGAGGATTTACGGCACGGCCCAATCCGTTCCGGCCCTGGCCGCATTGCTGCGTGAAGAGCGAGTTGGTCATGCCGCTCGCCACGCATTGGAGGGTATTCCGAGCCCAGAAGCCGGCGCTGCGCTGCGTAAAGCTCTCGCTACAACCTCCGGCCTGACCAAAGCAGGTATAGTCAATTCTCTCGGTTGGCGCCGCGATACGGCGTCGGTGCCGTTGCTTGTGCCGTTAATATCAGACACCGATACGGCGATAGCAACAGCAGCTGCCTCCGCGCTGGGCAGGATCGGTAGCGACAAGGCCGTCGCTGTGTTGAAAGGGGCACGCGAGAACTTGAATCATGCGATCCGCCGCGCGGTGCTGGAAGCGCTGCTGCGCTGCGCAGAGGACCTTCTGAGTACTGGTAATTATGTAGGCGCGGCGGCGCTTTATGGCGATTTGTTCCATGCCAACGTTCCACCCACTATCCGAACGGCCGCTTGGCGGGGATTGGTTTTGTCGGACGACAATCAGCGCCCGGAACTTGTTGTCAAAGCCCTCATCGGTAACGATGAGCAACTCAGACTTGTCGCACTCAAGCTGGTGCGAGAAATAAAGGACGAACAATTGGTCAAGGCCTGTCTGCAACAGTGGAATTCCCTTCCTGCCTTAGCCCAATTGGCGGTACTGGATGCACATCTGCAATTTGGCACCGAAGCCCTTGCCACAGTCCGCACTGCGAGTAAAAGTCCACATATGGTGGTCCGAGTAGCTGCATGGCAGGCTCTGGCTGATTTGAGTGATACCTCCATGATACCAGCCTTGGCAAGCGCAGCAGCCGAAGGTGAGCCGGCGGAACGTGACGCTGCCCGTGACACGCTCGCGCGCGTACACGGCCCCGGTGTGCGTGAGGCTCTCTTGGTATATCTAAAACAAGCCGAGGCCAGAAAGAAGGCCGAACTGCTTCTCGCGATGGGCAAACGTGGCGACACCGCAGCCGCACCCATGCTATTGCAGTACGCAAACGCATCCGAAGAGACTATCCGCCTTGCCGCGTTGGAGTCCCTGCGTCGCCTTGCTGTAACCGATACTCTCCTGCCGTTGCTCGATCTGATTGTCACCTCGAAATCTGCTTCTGATCGTAAGGCGGTGCTAAGAGCACTTTATGCTGTTTGTCAGGCGAGTCTCGACAAAGACCGTACCAGCCGCCAGGTCATCGCGGCATCGAACCGCCTGCCGGCTTCGGAGCGTCGTTATGTGCTGCCGCTGCTCTTGGAGCTTGCTACCCCTTCAGCCCTGACCGAGATCTTAAAGTCCGCTCAACATAGTGACGCACAACTCGTACGAGAGTCAATTCGTTTGCTTACACAGTGGCCCGATGCCGCACCAGCGGAGAAACTTTTCGAAATGGCCCGTACTAATAGCGATCCATCCTTACGTACCCTTGCGTTGCGTGGGGGCATCAACGTGGTCGGCCGTGAACCTGATCCTTTCACGCGTCTGGTGCTAATACGTGAAGCCCTTTCGTTAGCCAGTCGAACTGAAGAGAAGAAGCTGGTCTTGAGTCAACTGAGCCGGATTCCGCGGGCCGAGGCACTCGAAATGTCGCTGCGATATCTGGATGATCCGGATCTCATTAATGAAGCCGGTTTCGCCGCCGTTAGTATCGCAGAATCCTTGGCTGACGCTAATCCACAACTCGCCAACGAAGCGTCTCGCAAGGTTCTGGAACACTGCAAAACGCCGGCCATCGTCAGACGTGCCTGGGCCCTGCGAGTCAAGCCGGCGACCGGAGGCCCCTTCATTCGAGATTGGCTTGTGTGTGGGCCGTACCGTCAAGCGGGCGCTATTGGTGCGATCACAGTATTCAATCTCGTTTTCGGACCCGAAAAACCAGGTGAGCTCGTGCAATGGTACGCTGCTCCGGTGGGTGATACCATAAATCTGGCGGGATTTTTTCCCGACCAGACCAATTGTGTAGCTTATCTCAAAGCAGAAATCATTGCTCCGGGAGCCACTGATGCGATCCTCTTGATGGGCAGCGATGACGGGATCAAGGCCTGGCTGAACGGTAACGAAGTCCATAGCAACAACGTTGATCGCGGTCAGGTTGTGGACCAGGACATAGCTCCAATCAAACTGAATAAGGGCTCTAACGAACTCCTGCTTAAGATCACCCAGGGTGGCGGGGGCTGGTCGGCTTGTACACGAGTCGTCGGACCAGATGGTCTTCTTCCTATCAAAGGTTTACGTGTCAAATCCCAGACCAGCAAGGCACCGCCCGTCAGTACATACAAACCTGCGCCCGTGATCAAGGTGGTTCCTAAACCAGCTAAGTTGCCGCCCCGTGATGTATTCCGCGTACTCCATCTTTTCGATCAATTCTACGCCGAAGGCGCCTATTACGGTGACTTCAACCGTGATGGGAAGCTGGATGTAGTTGCCGGACCGTTCTGGTTTGAAGGACCGGTTTTTCAGCAGAGCCACGAATACAGACCGGCCAAGGCGTTTGATTCCAAAGGTTACTCGGATAATTTCCTGACCTTTGCCGGGGACTTCAACGGAGACGGATGGACCGACGTACTATGTGTGCCAATGCCTGGAAATGAGGGATTCTGGTATGCGAATCCCGCCCGAAAGCAAGAACGCTGGAAGCGCCACCTTGCCTATCCCAGTATCGGCAACGAATCTCCGGTTTGGGGTGATATCACGGGCGACGGCCGTCCTGAGCTACTGTTCTGTATTGATGGCTACCTGGGCTACGCCGGCCCTGACCTGACGCAACCCAACCAACCCTGGGTGTTTCATGCAATCTCTACGAAGGACAAACGCTATCACCGTTTTACACACGGGGTCGGTTTCGGTGACATCAATGGCGACGGACGCAACGACGTGGTGGAAGCGGTCGGCTGGTGGGAACAGCCTACCGACATAAAGTCGGGCCAACCGTGGACGTTTCACCCATTTATCTTTGCCAAGGCTCCAGCCCAGATGCTGGTCAACGATGTGGACGGTGATGGCTTAATGGATATCATCACGGTGTGGCACTGCCACCATTACGGTCTGGTTTGGTGGAAGCAAATCAAGCAGGCCAACGGCTCGACGGATTGGAAGCAGCACGCCATCCTTTCACCCCGCCCCGATGTGAGCACGACTGACTTTCGCGTCAGCCAGCTGCATGCCCTGAAACTCATAGACATGAATAACGATGGTTTGAAAGATATCCTTACAGGTAAGCGCTTCTGGGCACATGGTCCAACCGGAGACAAAGAACCCGATGCGCCTGCCATTGTTTTCTGGCTCGAACTAAGCCACGACGGCAAAGGCAATGTGACGTTCATCCCGCACTTGATTGATGACGACAGCGGGGTAGGCACACAGGTGGCCGCTAGTGATCTCAACGATGATCGTCACCCCGATGTCATTGTTGCCAATAAGAAAGGCATCTTCTTACATTTAAGTGGACTTGAGGAGTGAAAAGCATCCGAGTTTCAGACTCAGTTGCCTCCTCGCTTTACATTCTTCTGCAATACGGAGTTTGACGTGACCCTGTAACGCTCACCTGTAAAAAGCTCAAAGTCAAACACTAAAATCCCTGCTGCCACAACGGTTTTCTTTGAGGCATCCACCTTACGACGTATCACCTACGCTTCATAGCTTACGTATCTATTGGCTGAAAAATGCAATGTGCTTGAGATCGCCGCGATTTTCCATCCGGTGCGACTGGCCCCCGAGGTTTCATCAGACTCTTGCCCGCCACTGGCTGCCCGTTATAATGGGGCAGCGCCGGGCGAGATTCTTATGGGCAGGAAGCCTGGTGACGCTGCTCTTGCTCAACGAAATGGAGAACGCCGCACGACGGTCTGATACAACAGAGCTTTCTCGCAGGAGATGAGACTATGCCACTAATTCCCGATTATTTGGCCCAACGCCCTGTCGACAGCAAACGCGTGACACCACAACAACGAATCACTCGCCGCCGGTTCTTAGGGGCCGCAGCGGCAACCGCTGGCGCCATACTGATGTCTGACGCGCATAGGCTTGACGCCAATACAATCGTTGCCCCGCCAGACTTGGCCTCAACGGACCACTTCTGGTATCGCCCGCAGCCGGCCGGTCCCTACATTGACTCGCAGCGCGACAACAAGGCGTTTGGCTTTGCCGACGCGACAATCTTCCTCTCCGAGGACAACGCTCGCACCTGGCCGCACAGCATCGCCTTTCCGGACGCTTACAACATCACATTTAGCTCCATTCTGAAAAATGGAAACATAATTTTCGCCACTCGCTCAAGGCCATACATCAGCACCGACAACCTCAAGACATGCCACCCAATCACCGTAAAGGATGCCCACGGCGCCGATTACATCCCGCACGAACCGGAAACCCCGGAGTATCCCGGCTGGTACTTCCACCCCCTCGATGGCGTTCATACTTGGGACGTTAAAGGCGTTGAGATGCTGGTGTGGGGCAATTACTGCAATGTCCTTGGCGGCGCGGCCCCTGTCAACATTTACTACTCAACCGACAACGGCCACACCGTAAAAATCGCGTATGCCTTCGGGCAGAATCCCCATTACCGAGATAACGGTTCTGCAGGCGGAGGCTCGACAGGCACGCTGCTCGGTGACCCCGATAACCCGGTCATTTGCCGCCACGTGCACTGCGTGGCGTATAACCCTGCCGATAATGCGTTCTATGCCTGCACGGGCGACCGTGACATAGCAGACAAGCATGAGTGCCACTGGTTGAGAGGTACTTACGACGCGGAGAAGGACAAATGGCGTTGGACGGTTCTCGTCTCAGATTCGTCAAACTCGAGGTACAAATCCGGCGGCATCAACTTTGTTGACGGAAAACTATACTGGATTGCCGATGCGAACGGCCCCAAGCCACACGACCGAGGAATCTTTCGGTGCGACCCGGCCGACATAGCCAAGCCCGAAGCGCACACGATGCTCTTCAACCCGCTATACGAATCCGCAAATATGATCATCCAGGACGGCGTGATTCTAGCCTCGCATTATGCTCCCGCATCGCCTTACGCCACGGGATTTATCATTTCCCTGGATATGGGTCGGACGTGGGCGCAATACGACCTCAGAGAGTTCGGCAGGCGATCACCGGTCCGTTTCCACAAGAAGAATAGCGACGGCTGGTTTCGGATCGACCTTAGATCGGGATGGATCAAGCGTGCCGAGGTCTTATTCATCAAGCCAAAGCAGGCCTCGAAAGTCCGCAACTGAGCGATAGAGCCCTATTGGCAACGCGTGTCGTGGGGTCGTGTTGACGAGTCTGGTCAACGGATTCTCTGATTGCGAACCCATTCTTCCTATTGGGCCGCGACCTTCCGGCGAGTAGAAAGTTGCGCCTGCGCGCCGGTCACCTATGAACAGCTCCAACGCAGATACTAGTGCTACAACGCTATGAAGGCCGGTCCCTGGGCTGTTCTGATGATATAAACCCATCTACAGCGATCCGTGTTTCGACGGTCTGAAGCCCGCCGACGTCCGCTTCCGGGCGTCGTACGAGGCTGTCTGAACGGTCCCAGGCGACGCCAGTCGGTTGTCGTACCGTTGCATGCCCATACGAGTACGACGTAAATACCTGGAAGTTCATGGCTTACGTCAAAGCGTCCAATGCTTGTAGCGTTGTAGTACTAGAATCCCTGTTGCCACAGAAAATCTTCTTTGAGGCATACTCTTACGACGTATGAACCAACGTGCACCGCTTACAAACACTGCCCCAACGGGAGAAGGAGACATGTACACAACTCTCAAGAATATACAATCAAGTTTGGGCTTACCGTTGGTCAGGTATCGGGCCGATGTGAGTAAAGGCAAAGCCGCTGATTCTGTCTTGACCGTGGTCGCGCGCCAATTTAGACTCTGATATTAAATAGGGAATCCGTCGAAGAGTGCTATCTCTAAGAACAATATTGCATAAGACTATCGATGGATAGTCAGAGGGGCCTTGGATGTTCAAGAACCTTGTTTTGCTGCTTTCCATCGCAGCTCTTATAGCAGCTGTGCAAATCACAGATGCCCTTGCTGGTCCTGCAACCTTAGCTGGGGCAGTCACCTGGCTTGAGAGTGAGTCCCACCACCTGATCCGTGCCAGCAGGCGGATGATGAAGGACGGTACAGCTGCGTTTCCGCCCCAGGTGGGAATCGGCTATGAGGCATTCTGGCTGCGCGACTTTGTCTATACGCTTGAAGGATCTATTGATTCGTATAAAAAAAAGGAGTTGGGCGACGCATGCAAAATCTTTATCCGTAGCATAAGTGCGGATGGCGCCGGAGTGGATTGTGTGGCATTCGATGGTCGTCCCATATACAAGCCCGGTTTCGGCACAATGGGCGCTAATCCAGTGGCCGACGGGTCGCAATTCACCATTGCCGTGGCTTGGCACACATACCAAAAGACAAAGGACTCAGAGTTCCTTGGAGAGATTATCGATGCCCTTATGAAGACAATGAATGCGGTGCCGCGCAACCCTGAGACGGGATTGGTTCAAATCAAGGACAGTGAATGGGATCGTTGCCCCTATGGCTTTACCGACACAGTTCGTATGCAGGGCGATGTTCTTTTTTGCTCTCTTTTATATGTCGAGGCCAGCCGCAGACTGTCCGATTTGTTGAACGCACTCGACCGTAGAGACGATGCAGCCGACTGGAACCGAGAGGCAAATGCCATAGCCAAGAGTATCCGGAAGGTGTTTTGGGATTCGGAAGCCGGGCTGTTTAGAGCAGCTACTATTCGCTGTAGAGAGCATCACATCTGGGGTTCTGCCTTCGCGGTTTATCTTGGAGCTGCTGACAGCAGGCAGTCAAGGGTAATAGCCACGTATTTTAGGGACAACTACTCACAGATAGTACAAAAAGGTCAGATTCGTCATCTCCCCGGCGGTGTATACTGGGAAAGGTGCGGTGCTGCTCGTGACACGTATCAAAACGGTGGTTATTGGGCTACACCTACTGGCTGGTTTGTTTACACACTGGATCTCGTGGATCCCAAGCTTGCAGATCAAACAGTGGTTGACCTAGTGACTGACTTCAAAGAACATGGTGCATGCGAGTGGGTATTCGGTGAAAAACACAGGTTACCCAACTACCTCGCAAGTGCTTCACTACCGCTGGCAGGTATCCGCGCTATGACCGAGCGTCGTAAAACTGATACCTCCTTTGGAGTTCTGGGTGGTTCCAACGATTGAAGAGAGGAACCTTGGTAATCCAGACAACTGTGGGATTGACGCCGCAATTGTCGCAATAATAGCAGAAAATGGAAAGCAGGAAGGTATGAAATCAATGATGAGACAACCAACGTCCAGAACATGTTTCATGTGTGGCCGTGAAAATCGTTATGGTTTGAAAATGGTATGGTATAACAATCTTGAATCAAACCAGGTTGAGACAGTTGTTACTATACCCGAACAGTTCAACGGCTATCCTGGAATTGTACACGGTGGAATTGTCGCCGCGATTTTGGATGAGACCGCGGGTAGAGCTGTTATGTTAGATGGTAATTTCGATAATCTGTTTGTCACCCTTCGGCTGAACGTGACTTATAGAAGGTCGACACCAACGAACACGCTCCTAAAGGCCGTTGGCTGGCTGGAGCATACAGGCAGTAGAGGCATGAAGGTGGCCGCAAAGCTATTATTACCCGATGGGACAGTGACCACGGAATGCAAGGCGGTTGTTGTAAGGCCAACCGGTGAAACAGCCGAAAGTTGGGAACCTGAAAGGAAGTTCTGGCGGGTAGAAGAGGATTCGTAGCAGTCAACAAATGAGTCCCCTAATCGCCAGACCATGTACTTTGTCAAATACATATTGCCCAAAGGGCCGCACCGTTCCATGAGTTCAGTGCCAAATTTTGGTGTTTTTGCAGGTACCTCATATTCAAGGTGTTGTGAGATGGGTATTTTTGGACAATTGGCAGATAACGGGTTGTGGGGTTGTAGCCATGTTGTGTAGATTTTTTGAAGAAAATGGGGGCATTTCGGGCTTGTTACTCCATGCTTGCCGAGCAGGTCGGTGATTTCGGCATTACGCGGGCTTAATCAGACGGCGAGGATCAACCTTTTCCCGCAAGGTCAATGAGGAATGCGCCCACGAACGCCTTTTCATAGTACTTCTTATAGCGGCCAGAAACACCGCCATGGCCCGCCTCCATATATGTCTGCAACAAAAGCCGATTATTATCCGTCTTCAAGGCACGCAGCTTGGCGACCCATTTAGCCGGCTCCCAGTACTGCACTTGTGAGTCCTGGAGGCTTGTTATGATGAGCATATTCGGATAGGCCTTCTTCCGGACATTATCATATGGAGAATACGAAAGCATGTAGTCATAGTATTCCTTCTCGTTGGGATTGCCCCACTCGTCATATTCATTGGTCGTCAGTGGAATGCTTTCGTCAAGCATGGTTGTGATGACATCCACCCAGGGTACACCGGCGATGGCTCCTTTGAACAGATCGGGCCTCATGTTCACGACCGCTCCTATGAGAAGCCCTCCCGCGCTGGCTCCGTAGACAAAGAGTCTGTCTGGGCACGTATATCTTTCTGCCACAAGATACTCGGCACAGGCTATGAAATCCGTGAACGTGTTCTTTTTCTTTAAGAGCTTTCCATCTTCATACCATGCTCGACCCAGTTCCTGGCCGCCTCGTATATGGGCGATGCCAAATACAAAACCACGATCCAGGAGGCTAACACTGAATGGGTCAAATGCGGCATCTACACTTGCCCCGTAGGAGCCATACCCATAAAGCAAGAGTGGGTTCGTACCATCTTTCTTAAGTCCTTTCCGATAGACAAGGGAAATGGGGACCTTTGCGCCGTCTTTTGCCGCGGCGTAAAGACGTTCGCATCTGTAATTGTTGGAGTCGAAGCCGCCCAGTACTTCTTCTCGCTTCAGGAGGGTCTTTTGCCGAGTCGCCATGTCGTAATCGTACACGGATTGGGGGGTCGTCAGCGAACTGTAGGTATACCTGAGAATGGATGTGTCAAAATCAAAATTGTCGATCGGGTACGCAAGGTAAGCGGGCTCGCCGAAATCTAGGTAATGCTCGTCTTGGCTGTTCCAGGGTTTGACCCTGAGCTGAAGAAGCCCATTCTCCCGTTCGGTGACAACGAGATAATCCCGGAAGATTTTGATACCAACCAGCAGCACATCCTTTCGATGGGGTATCAGCTCCTTCCAATGCTCTTGACCTGTCTGATCGACTGGGGTCATCATTAGGCGGAAATTCTTCGCCTGTTCGTTGGTAACCACATAGAAATGGTCCTTGTAGTGGTCCAGGAGGTACTCGTGTTCTTTCTTGCGAGGCAGGAAGATCTTGAATTCACCATCAGGATCGTCTGCCTCAACATAACGGTACTCCGTGCTCAGAGTGTGTGTGGACACGATCATGACATATTTCTTGGACTTGGTCTTGAACGCATAACAGAAAAAGGTATCATCAGTCTCCTCGAAGACCAGTTCGTCATCGGCGGGATCCGTGCCCAAGACGTGTCGGTATACCCTGTCGGACCTCAATGTGACCGGATCCTGTTTCGTATAGAAAACGGTTTTGTTATCATTGGCCCAAGCGACGTTCCCGGTTACTTGCGGTATTTCATCTTCAAGCAGTTCCCCTGTCACAAGATTCTTGAATCGAATGGTGTATATTCTTCGACCGACCGTATCCACCGCGTACGCAAGCAGGTCTTGGTTGGAGCTGACTTCTCCTCGGCTGACGGAAATGAATTCGTGACCCTCCGCTAACTCATTGACATTCAGCATGATTTCCTCTTCGCTTTGCAGAGTTCCTTTCTTGCGACAGTAGATGCGATATTCCTTTCCTCCTTCATGGCGAGTGTAATAGTAATAGTCGTCCCGCTTGTACGGCACGGACATATCTGTCTGTTTGATACGGCCCTTGAATTCTTCAAACAGGGTTTGCTGGATTCCTTCGGTATGGGCCATGACTGAATCGGTGTACTCGTTTTCGGCCTTTAGATATTTAATGACCTTCGGGTTTTCTCGCTCCTTAAGCCAGTAGTAGTTGTCGATTCGGACGTGTCCGTGTTTCTCAAGTCTCTTCGGGACCTTCCTGGCAACAGGCGGCATCGGCGCGGGAACCTGTTCACCAGCAGCCAAGGGAAGGACCTCTACCTTCCGGAACTCCACCGGATGACTCTCGGCCTGGAGAGCAATGTACCCTTCATGCAGCATCTTCTCGCCATCGACGATCAGCTTCTGAGCGTCCGGGTCCTTCTCATCAAGCTGCGGCCTCTCATATTCCAACACGACCTGCCCGTTAACGATATGCCTTATGATGGAATTGCCATGCACCTCAACTTCCATAGTCACCCATTGGTCACCGTGATAAGTTTTCGAGCGGGAGGGTATACAATGAGGGGTAACAAGCTGGCCGTCCATCACGATGTGGGTGCCGGGGGTGCATACGTTTCCGGTTGAACGTTCATCCTTGCCATTACCGCCAAGGAGCTGAGCTTCGATAGAAACTGGAAAGCTCTGATCTTTTGCCATGCTTTCAGCAGATTGACTGTGCAGCATTATTCCGCTGTTTCGAAAGGCCCATCCGGGACCTCCGAGGGTCTGATCTCCCATGAACCGATACTGCACCCGTAGAACATAGTCTGAAAATTTGTCTTTGTAGAACAGGTGCCCGAATTTCCCGTCGAACTTCTCGTACTGATCGTAAGAGACCTTCAGGATTCCATCCTCGGCCCGAAACGTGTTGCCGTAATTGTCGTTCAGTTCGCGGCCGGCAATCTTGACGGTCCAGCCCTCAAGGTTATTGCCGTTGAAAAGACTGATCCAGCGGTTCTGACTTGCCTCACCCTGTTCCATTGCACAGCCGCAAAGGATGGCTACCAGGGTCAGGCACAGGACGGTCTGCCGATACGTCATCATCCTTAAGTCACGATTCTCATTGGGAAATTGCTTGTTGGTCATTTTCAATTACTCCTTAGACTGATTCTTCTTCCGGTTAAGTCTCAGCTCATAAGATTCTACTCCCTTTTTGCGTTCCTTCCTATAGTCTTCCATGTTCTACTGTCTTTCTGGATCTCTCTCACAAACCGCCTCCTGGCACTCGGCGGTCGGCGTGGGGTGGTTGCGGTGGTAGAGTTCGCAAGATCTACCTCGTGCCTTGGCGCTTTCATCTATCCCTGTAAGCTGGTATACTCGTTTTTAGAGTCAGTATCGAAAGGCGTCACATGTTCCTGCACAAACGTCGGGGAGGGACGTGTCTTCAGCAATCACCAATTGGCAAGGTACATTGAAGACGACGGCGATACAAAAATTTTCCTCCTTGGCCCAAAATCTGACATTTTTTAGGACTTGACAAGGGAAAAATCAGTGTCTGTGGTGTCATTTTGGATACATAAAGTCACCATGTAAATTTTGGTATTTTTCGGCTCATGAAAAAGGTGACTTTTCGGAGAATTCTGACGTTTTGTAGCTCATGGGAAGGGTGTCTTTGGGCTACTTATACCAACAATAAAAAGTGTTTGCACTTGATGATAATTGCCGATATTTGTCGTTTACTTTTTTCCTCCTGAGTCTTTTTGGAGAGTCTTGAGGAATCCTGGCTGTATTTCCTGCCACAGATTCTCTGCCTTACGGACATCCTCCCACGCTTCATCATATTCTTTTTAATGAAGTAGGTAAATGCACGCTCGGCGTAGGCAACAGCAAACTTTGGATTTATCTCAATAGCCTTAGTGAAGTCGCGATTGCATGGTCATTCTAAAGCAACCAAACCAACTTTTATTACACCACCTTTCATTCTGGTAAATAAGCTATCTCCAATCAAATTTTCTATATATTTTGTGTTCGTTTTATGATTTCATTTTTACCTGTTGCTGGCACTTTAGACGTAAAATCTTTGAAATACTCTCTGAGCTGCTTTTGAACTTTGGCGTACTCGGACTTGTCGATTATATTATGAATTTCGTACGGGTCTTTTTCGCGGTCGAAAAGTTGGTCGCCAAAACGTTCGCGGTTGTCGCGTCTTTTATATTTGGGAATGGGGCCGGGATCGATCCAGATGCCCAGCTTGTAGCGTTTGGTAATCACCGTTGCCTGATTCCAGTTTTCCGAGACGGCATACTGGCGGCCCGTGGATTTGTTTTTGGTCAGAGAAGGAATAAGCGATTTGCCGGGAAGTTCAGGAGCATCCTTAGAGCGCTTCAAATCCAATAAGTCCATCAGGGTCGGATAGAGATCGACCAGTTCTACCAGGCTATTGTTGACGGCGCCTTCGAGGAAATGCTTCGGCCAAGCGACGATCAGGGGAATGCGCAGCGTTTCTTCGTAAACGTTGTGCCCCAGCGCGCATTTTTCCACCATTCCGTGCGCAGCGACGAAGTCGCCATGGTCCGACGTATACATCACGATTGTGTTGTCGCTCAGGCCTAGCCGGTCCAGCCCGTCAATAATCCGCCCCACGCACGCGTCCACCTCGCTCGTAAGGGCATAATAATAGGCCACGTAGCGGCGGTACAAGTCATGGTCCTCCGCTGCCGTGCCCAGATTCCAAGGCCGCTTTGTGTTGCGCCGCCAGCTCTGCATCTCGGGCGGTAGGTTTTCCAAAGGCTCGCTCACGCTCTCGGGCAGTTCGATTTTTTCTGGCAGATACATGTCCGCCCATTTCTTCAGCGGCGTGTAGGGTTGGTGTGGAAAGATATAGTTCGTCCAGCAGAAAAACGGCTTGCCCTGGTCTTTGCATTCGGTTATGAACTCCAGCGTCTTGTCGGTTGCATAAGTCGAAGTGCGATTTTCTTCGCGCACTTGGGTTATGTGTGACATCAGGTTGGCTTCGTGGCTGCCTCCGAAATCGCGCTTGTGAGCATCCAACTGCCCGCGCTGCGTCACCCAGTCGATATAGTTCTCGTCGGAGGGATCCTGCTTTGGATTGATCGTGGTCGCGGAACGGCCCCAGCCCAGGGCCAACTCGCCGATATTGGGCAGATGCCGTTTGCCGAAACAACCCGTACGGTAACCATTGCTCTGAAAGATATGTTGCAGCGGAAACAACATGTCATGGTAAGGTGGTTTGTTGGGGTTGTCCAGGCACCCCGTCGTGCGAGGGTAAAGACCTGTCATCAAAGAGGTCCGCGAAGGCACGCAGATCCCGTCCTGGCAATAAGCGCGGTCGAACCGAACACCACTATCGGCAAGCCGGTTCAGCCACGGCGTCTTTACAACCGGATGTCCCGCATTTCCCATGACGTTCGCATTGTGCTGGTCCGCCATGATCAAAAGCACATTTGGCCTGGGTCTATCGACCTTCTTCATCGGAAGTGAATTTTTCGCAAGTAAGTCAGATATACCGAGTCCAATGGTCGCAGCCGTCGATGCAAGGCCTCCAACAAAAGACCGTCTCGTTAATTCATTATCTCCGCTCATGTTTTTACCTGATTATTAATTTACCAGCTTACGTTCACATGCCATGGGCCTTTCGTTGTTTCGGCAAGGATTAGAGTTGCCATCAGGCGATTGAAGCCTTTGTCTATGGATATGTCTGTAAACTTAGCTGAGGTCTCGCCTTTATTGATGGTCTGGTTGGTTTTGCTACCTGAAACTTCAAGCAGCACTTCACCATCGGTCTTCGCGGCAGGGAAATCAATCTTGATATCATAATTGCCTGCCTTGGCAGCGTAGAGTTCCCAGTAACCGTTGGAATCGGCTGCCCAGGTGCGACCTTTGACGTGCCGCCAGTCCTGCCTCGTGAGGACAACTGGGTTCTTGTGGGTTGTGCCGATATAAATACGGGGCGGTGCATAGTTATCTGCTCTTGTGCCACTAACGTCTGCAAACCATTCCTCGTATTGCTTTCGCATCGCCCTAACGATATCAGGTCGCTGGCCGGCCAGATCGTTCTGTTCGAGCGGGACGAATTGCCTTGTCGGAATGTAATGCAGAAACAGATACTGATTACTATCAATGGCGTACGCGTCCGAGACAATCCTGTAGCTCAACAGTAGCCTAAACGCCGTTCCGATAATTCCCGAAACAAGTCTCTGTCTCATCACTTCACCTCCGGATTACTTGGTGCAGCTGGTAACGGCGGTGGTGGTGTGTTAGAGTATACTATCCTTCGAGGGAATCCCATGTGTACCGCGTGGTTATTTCTCCACCTGACATCTTCCTTAGCACCCCATATGTTGTAACCTGTTCGTGCTCCGTCAAAGACTGTAGAATTATCATATCGCCGGTATCCCATCCACGTGGGTTGTTCCCATCCCATGAGGTGCTTATTGCCGGTCCTTCGGTTGTGAATGCCCCTTACTCCCACGGTGAACAAGTGATGCCGCAATAAACCAGGGGTATTATCAGGATAAGGTTTGCCCCCGGGAAAAACAGAAGACGGTGTACTGTAGTTGGTGTATTCATCACTTATTTCAAAAACGCGTGTCATACCGTTGTGATAGGCTGCCTCCGCTGCCCATAAAATGTATTGTGCTTGTGCATCATGATAGCTCTGTTTATCACTATCATAGGCACTATACACGGACCAGTCCGAGGGCCTAAAGCTATCTCTGGTATAAGTATCTGAATTCGCCCCGGAAGGGAAGATGGCTTTTATATGCATTACCAGATCATACATATTACACGTCAGAGGCGGCCAGGTATCCGTAAACCCATCGCTTACCAACATATCGTGGGGCCAGCCCGAATCAGCCCAGAAATCCACCGCAGCTTGATCACCTGAAAGCAGTGCAAAACAAAGGCCGGAGAGCATTGCCGCGCTGAACCAGTTTGGCTTAAGTGATATTGTTTTGCCTTCTCTGGTGATAGGAGGCGAATCTCCTTTGGAAGAAGTACTATATAGACTTCCATTCGTGGTTCTATTTGTTGAAAGGTACCGGCCTGCTTCAGCACACTTCTTAAACCAATTCCGGATTTCTGATTTTTCTGAGTCGGTAAATGTATCAGGATGATAGGCCAGGGCTAAATCATAGAGCCACGTTGTGGAAAGTCCAACCGCGCCGGTTCCATGATCTCCGTTGGTTCCATCAGGAGCCTCTTTAATGAATCCGTATATGCAGGTTTTGATTTTGTCCGCCTTGGCCTGCGTCGGTTCTATCATATAACTAATCGCAGCGTAGATGTTGTGTTTCATTACCTTTCGGCCTTCATACATATGCTCCGGATGAGTTCTTCGCCAGGGATGGGCAATCTCGATAGCTTCCATACCTCTGCACCAGGTGTTATAGTGGTCAACCAATTCCCGAGGGCTCTTGTCAACAAGGATCATCTTCCTGAGTTCGTCTATCTCACTCTGGTTGTAATAGAGATTAGGATGGTTGTCGTCGGCGATGGGCGTCACCTTCCCCCATTTACCTTTTACCTCTGCCGCGCCGGCAAGAACGTGGGCCTGGTACGCACATACAACTACCGCCAATCCTGTAATTCCCGAAATAAGTCTCTGTCTCATTACTTCACCTCCAGATTAGGCGGGGCCGCCGGCGGGAACTTCGGCAGTTCCTTGACCAGCTCGGTCCCCCTGCCACTGTGATTTAGCCGACGCTCTTTCGAACCCGCATCATTACTGTTTTCACTACCTGTCTCGAAGGACGAATCGGATTTGTTTCGGGTTCTTGCCCCAACGTCTTTCCTTATAGGCCTTCTGTAGCTAAGTGTAGTATTTCTCGACGTGATTGTAAATATCTTGGAGAAGCTATTTGCGTGTAAAACCGCTACGTGGAATGTAGAATGAAGGAGACTTTTGCTGACGTATTTTTGAAAAAGGAAGAAAGATGGTTTCTAATTGTCAGCGCAATGCTTACAAGACTATTTGGGCGGTTGCGTTTCTTCTTTGCCTGACGGAGAGTCTTTCCGGCCAAACTCGCCTAGGTCTTCATTTTACACAAGAGGAATTGAACATATGGCGGCAGCGCGCGCAGAACGGGCCTTACAAAACCAAGGGAGACGTTTGCACAAACTCGCCGGGCGATTGGGACCGAATTACAGGGAATGCCAAGGCATTTCTTTGCAATCCGTCCGGGGAACGTTGGAAAGGGCAGACAAAGGCCGTATGCGTGAAACCGCATGACAAGATCGCGCCTCGGCGAGAGCAGGGCGAGAAGATTCGCGATGCCGCCTTCTATTTTCTTGTTACGGGCAACGTGCGCTTTAGAGATGCGGTGCGCAAGGAACTTCTTGCCCAATCCGAAGAGGGAGGATCGGATTTTACGGACAGGACGCGATGGTGTTTGAGTCTAACCGGCGATCCCAATCCGAATTTCGAAATTACCATGTGGCTCAACCGCCAGTTGTTCGCCTATGACTACGTAAGGTCCTCCCTGTCGGCTTCGGAGCGGAAAACGCTCGATTCCTGGTTTCTCAGTGCTGCTATGTACTGGGAGCGTGCCGTCGATGCGTCCATAAAGCAAATGTACCCAAAGCGAAACAGCGACGACTATACAACCCTCGGCCCGAACTGGCAGGTGGAAACAACGAAATGCACATGGTATCATGGTGTAACTCACTACGAAGGTTGGAAGCGCGTCAATTGGCACGAAATCTGGAATAATCGCGATGCGGACATGATACGATTTGCCGGCCTGGTCGGGATTATGGTAGATGACAGGCATCTTAAGAACCAGGCCAAGCGTTTCTTCAAAGAGTGGATGCGACACTCGGTTTTTCCGGATGGCACGGCACAGGAGTTTATCCGGTGGGAAGAAGACTACCCTTCGCTGGGGTGGGCCTATGCATCCAGCCTGATCGGCTCCATGGCCGTCCTGGCCGATGCATTTGCCCGAATCGGGGATACGGAGCTTTGCGAGTTTTCCACGTCCCAGGGCTTTTCCACAAGCGCCGGTACTATGACACCCGACGGCGGGCCCAAGAATCTGCTTGCGGTGATGACCCATCATGCGAAATACGTGGACAGATCGGTTGTTCGATACGGTACGGACCAGGCATCGCGCAACGGCAATCCGGCGTATGTAATTGGTCCGGTCAATATTCCCAACGGGGAGGCTTGGGTGAACGAGAATTTTTGGATGCAGGCAAATTTGTATTACAAGGATTCGTATCTGCAATCCATTTACCTGCGAACAGCTCCCAATTCCCCCCCCTATCCGGCTAATCCGTCCACAGGCGGATGGGCGGGGTGGACCGGATGTTGCGGCATCTATCCTGGCGTGCTCTTTATGTTCGGCCAGATGGAAGGCAAGGTCTGGCCATACCCCGGACTGCGATAGGCGGAAAGGCCCGCATTGGCTCAGTCGGTCATACGTCGATGCGAAGACGCCGACGCTCTTGACATCGACCCGGGTTTAGTCTCAGAGCGTCAAGCGATGACTGCGTTCCAAGAGATCACCCGGAACCACTTGACTCTGTGGTTCGGGAGGCACTACAATGGCCATTCAAAAGACCAGCCGACGGCTCGACCAAAATCAAGTGGAAAGCAATGGCTGGAAAGGAGAATGATATGCACCGCGATAAGAAGAATGGACATATCTTAGCTTGTGCGGGCTTGATCGGGTTCCTCGTGGTGTTCGTATGCAGTGTCCGAACGGATGCCGACGAGTCCCAGACTTCGATCGGTGAGATTCCGCTGTGTGATTTGGGGACGGCGACATTTCAAGGCTTCATGGGAGGGCTGTACCCCAACGGGACCAACACCCGGCCTCCCAAGCACCAGGCCGCCGGCCTCGCGATCGCGCGAGACGGCATCAGGCCCTTGAATGCCTCCGGCCAGCCGGATCCCAATGGCAAGATTGTCATGACCTGCGTTGGTGTCTCCCATACCACGATGGTCTTCGAGGTAGACGGCCCCAACGCGTTCAAGCCCCGCGCCGACGCCGACCCGTCCAAGAACCCCCAGCTCGTCATCGTGGACGGGGCGTCGAACGGTCAGAATACGGCGCGGTGGCTGGGCCACATGCCCCTTTGGGACGGCCCGTGGAGGACTCTGAATGACCGCCTCGCCGCGGCCCGCGTCACGCCCGAGCAGGTCCAGGTCGTGTGGCTCATGAGCATCGGTGGGGCCGACAATGCTCTCGAGGATACGCCGTTCCCCCAGCCCGCCAAGAACAGGCAAGCCGGCATGGAGGCGCTCGTCCGGGCCCTCAAGGCCCGCTACCCTAACCTCAGGCTCGCCTATACCTCTCAGCGACCCTACTGCTACAGCGACCCCGTCAAGGGCCTCGCCCACGAGCCTTCGACCTATCATTCGGGCTTCGGGGACAAGTGGATGATCGAGAACCAGATCAACGGCACGGGCAACCTCAACTTCGACCCCGCGAAGGGGAAGGTGGTGGCGCCATGGCTCTCGTGGGGACCGTACCAGTGGGCCGACGGCGTCAACCCGCGCTGCGACGGGCTCGTCTGGTTGCCCTCGGACTTCCTGGCCAGGAGCTGGGGCAAACCGGACTGGGCGCATCCCTCCCACGCGGGCGTGCGGAAGGAAGCGGACCAGCTCCTTGCCTTCCTCAAGACAGATCCCACGGCCACGCCGTGGTTCCTCCGCAAGACCGACCAGCCACCCCGCCTGACGGCCACAGGACGTCCTCTGAGCGGCTTCGCCCCGCTGACCGTCAAGTTCTCCGCCGACGCCGCAAGCCCGAAGGAGATCATCGACGTCGTTTGGACCTTCGAGGACGGCTGTTATTCCGTCTCCCCCAACCCGACCAAGACCTTCTACGTGCCCGGGACCTATGACGTGCACGTTACCGCCACCGATGCCATGGGAAATACGGCGACCCGGACAGTGACGGTAAAAGTGGGCGGTGTCAGTTCGCCTCCTCCGAGGGCCGAGCATTACCCACCGGCGCGTGTGCCTCCGCCCGGGCACAAGGGGCCGACGGTGAGAATCACCAGCCCGGAGGACGGGGTAAAGTTCGCGAATCCCGGCAAGATCCTGATTACGGCGGACGCCTACGGTCGTGATGGGACTGTCACAAGGGTGGACTTCTTCAAGGGCGGGGACGACTCGAAACAGGAGCTTCGCGAATACGGAGCGTGGAGGGTCTGGCTCGGCAACGCCACGAAACCACCCTACCGCGCGACATGGCACTGGAATTCCACCCTAGAGTACAATCCACCGGGGGGTAACTTCATTCTCACTGCTCGAGCCGTGGACAGTCTCGGAGCCGTGGCAGAGAGCTCTGTTAACGTCAACATATCGAGCGAGGGATGGGCCAAAGACGCAGACAGCCGGGAGGTAATTTTCGAAGAAGGTGTGTATTTGGGCGGTTTGGCTGTTAATAGACCAAAGGGTACGGACTTGGCGAAGCACCCGCTCCCGACATGCGCCGCGGATGAGGCAAAGGTCAAAACGGCAGCGGGTTATCTCGAACGCACTATCGCCCCGCCCGAGCCAAGCGGGGTTCCGAAACCATTGCGCCAAGGTGAATTCCTTTCACCGCAGAGTATCTCGGCGTTGGCGATCAGCCCCGACGGCCGCCAACTCGCAGTAACGACGATGGCCTTTCGCCACGACCACAACTTCTGGCTGTTGGCCGAGGACGGTCAGGTTCTCTGGGGGCGGTATCTCGAGCCCTGGGCTCCAGGCCAAGTTGCTTTCCTCCCCCAAGGAAAACGCTTTGCGGTGGGGCTGGCCTACTCGCGCTTCACGGACCCAAACCCTACACTGGCCTTCTTCGACGCTGAAAACGATGTGCCTGTCCTTGTCGCTAAGGACACTGACTGTAGTTATCCGCCGGTCCGGCAGCGACGCCTTACGGCTCTGGCCACAGTTGCTCTTCGAGCCAGGCATCTGCTAACTCTGCATAGTCCTTCAAGTCAACAGTATCATCCTCATAAAGGTCGGCTGCAAGCTCAGTACCGCTACTCAGCCACTCGTTGGATAATATCTCAATGTCTAAATAGTCAACAATACGGTTGCGGCTGAGATCAGCAGCCGGTCCGGGCTTCAAAAGCCAGATATCCCAGCTCAGTGTCGCACTTCTGTCGATACCCTCCACTGGCGGTTCATCTGCTAACAAATCCCATGTACCCCTCAGCACCACACCACCGTCTTCAGTCTTCTCCGGTACGCCAACACGGTCAGCGCTGAGTTCCACAAGGTTCAGGAAGATCGGAACCATTTCAGTTTGTGTCCATGTGGAACCCATAAGATCGTATTTTACTTCCATAGGTGCTTCAGTTGGTTGTGTTTCGATTACGATTGAATATCGACCAGTACTATCCGGGACAAGCTCCACTCTGGCGGAGCCGCTGCCTTCCGAATGGCCTCTTTGCCAGATGTGCTCTGAGCCTGGCGTACAGACAGCCATGACCAAATTGTGAATCCATCTCATTTCATGCACAAAGCCGCTTGAGGCCAGCACTCCTTCCCGTAATATGATCTCTTCGAGGTCGACGAAGGTACCTACGCAGAGGTCGGTGGACGTGTGATAGCGTATGAAACCGGAAAAGCAATCCGGATTTGAAACTGTGAAATCATCCAAGCCCACAAAGCAACTGGACTCTGTTCCACCCGGTGTCCAGAACCCGTCATGGTCCGCATCTTCACAGCCATCGGTTTCGCCGTCATTCAGTGGCCTGTCATTATCCGGATCGGACTCCTTTCGTGCTCCGTCACTGTCGATATCCGGATCGACGGACAACCAACGGCCATCCCGCTCAAACACATAACCGACGATGTCCTGCATATCGCGAACTCCGTCCCCATCGGTATCTACATCGCCGGGCAACGTCCCGAACCTGCGAAGCTCATCAAAATCACATAGACCGTCACGGTCGGTGTCGACGTCCATCTCAGGCTCATCATTTCTCATCGGGTGCCCTGTTTTAGGTGGAAATGCGAAATTGTAGTATTTGTCCTTAGTAGAATCCAGGCTGCACCATAGATTCGGACGACTTCGCGCAGGATCCTGCACCAGCAGCCAGTCTGACTCAACACCGTCCATCTCCCTGATTATTGCGTAGCCCGTGATGAGCGTCCCATGTTTCCGTGAGCCCCGTACCACGGGGCGGTCATCGTCGATGAATTCGCGTATGCTGTCCATGTCGCTGGTGTCACCGTCATCAAATATGTCGGGACGGTATTTAGCTAAATAAGCGCTATCCGAGCTAAAAGGTGAGCCTGTATAATTGTAGATCCAGTTCAATATGAGAGGTATCTCGCCGGAGTAAGTTCCGAAATGCGCAAGATCTCCTCTTGGGTCGTTCAGGTAACCGATTCTGTTATGCGGGGTCTCTGCACCGGATTCCTCAAACTGGTAGTAGGAGATCCTGTCCTGACTGAGGGTGCAGCCTCCGGCGGCTGCGATCATCGACATGACTGCACGACCGCAGTTGTACCTGCCGTGCTCGCAGTCGTATCTGCCACCACCGGGTGTTTGAAGAGCCATGTGTGTATCACACCAGGCACATCGTCCGGTCATTCGGCAGCCGTCAAGGCAGACCATAAGCGAATCTTTATTTTGCTGGATGTGAGGGCAGGGTATTACGTGAGAAGCGAGCACCTCAGCGTGGATTGTTGTAGGGGGACCTGACTGTCTGCCTTTTTCATCCAGCGAAGAGATCCGGGTCGGCTCACTCACGGCAACTGAACTGGTCAGCTTTCCGGTTGCAATAAGGTCATCTATATCATACGGTTTACGGCTGAATTCTACCGAGGTCGTCCAGGTGGATGAACTATCCGCGCGAACTCTCCAGTAATAAGTGCCCGCTTCGATATCGTCCACAAATAGTTCGTTCCCTGCTACTGTTTCTTCAAGAACGATATCGTGAAATCCATTATCCCTTGCGATTTGGAAAGTAACCTGGCCGCCACGCCAGTAGTCTAAGACTGCGATGGAAAAATCTGATGCAACAAGTGCCCCATCACTCGGAAAATATAAGGCTGGAGGTGGGTATGGATTCTCAAGCCCTTTGCTTGCGGCGTCAGCACCCCTATATGCCCATAGATGTGACCCCACCCATCCGTTACTCATATCCGCATTATCAGATGGTATCCTGATGCAGACATCATCCGGCTGAAAGTGCGGAACATCTTCGTAAATCAGTCCTGCAACAGGTCTCAATGGTGGCCCTGACGCCAGTTCGGGAGAGTCTGCCACTACAGGGAATCCCCATGTAATTGTATCGATTGCGGTGTCTGCACTTTTCAGAATGCAACCGTCGCCGTTCGGATCAAGAGGGTTGCCGCTTATATACAGCATATGTAATCCACCAGCGTTGACCTCGCCCGAACCCTGAGGAAAAACATGTGAGAATCCTGAGAGGAACTCGACGGTCCAGCCGTCGAGATCTGTCGATGTAGTCCCGGGATTGATTAATTCGACCCAGACAAGGCCGTCCGAAGGCCACGGACTTATTTCATTGAGGAGCAGAACGCCGTTAAAACTTCTGGCCTGCTTAGATGTAAGCGCGTTTTGTGACGGACCGCCAGCCAGTAGGCAATTTGTGTATGGCACAGAAAACACAAGCAGCACAAGCACAGCCAAGATGCTGATTGCACTTAGTTTCCTCATTTTTGCTTTCATCGTATTGTCCTATGAATACATTGTTGTAACCGGAATTTCCTATTTAGCCTCATAATCGGTGTTCCTGCACGCCACACTGTCAATAATACCACAACAGGGGCTCGATCTCAACACATCTGATCATCAACCCGGGTAATACACCTGCCGGAAGGCTCCAAACGCAATTGATTGGCTCGCATAGGCTACATACGCTGTCAGATGAGATCACTAGCAGCTAAGCGACTCTCCGCGTATCCATTACAGCATAGACCCATTCCATCTTTTAATTTCGCCCGTGAGAGGCTGGCTTTGACGGACTTATGCTTACTAAGGCACGCTTTTCGTTACCAGCCGTCAACTTGCTGCCTTTTATGGATAGAATGACAACTTAACGGTACTGATGTCTCGCAACGAATGCCGACAAGTGCAGCGATGGTGTTAAGGCACTCCATATTCGGATCAGTACCCTTACTGGGATCGTGCGGATCGACTTGATTGGTGGCGATCGTCTCGCTGAAATCAAAGGTTATCTCGGCAATATTGCGAATCTCAGTGCCCGGTTCCAGACCTTCCTTGGATCTAACGATATAGCTGATGTGGCCCTGTCCGCGGCCTGTGCCATCCTCAGGTGGCAAGAACCCGACACTCACCGCCGGTGGCAGGCCGGTTACCGGATCGACCGAGTAGAATTTCGCATACACCTCGCCGGTGGCCAGGTGAATGCCTGCATCTATGTGGACTTCAAAATCAACGTCGCCATAGGTCATAGGGACCGTTGTCTCAAAATGCTGAGTATCTTCCGGCACCTCGACCAGATCATCGCCAAAGGCTATCTCTGTCAGCATGAACGTGGTCCATTCCAGGTCTTCATCGAGCTCGTCGGCAATCTCAACGATCTGCACCGGTGCCGTTGCGTTCGGATCGTTCTCGAACTCGATCATGTAGGGCATTAGGCTGCCCGCGGCGATGTAGCCCGGCGCGCCGTAACCAGCCGGGCCTGTCTTCTTGTTCGGATCTTGGATGCCGACAGGCTGGGTTGGATCGTTGGGGTCACAGGGGTCCGTAGGTGGATCGGGGATATTGTCCGGTGGTTCAAGCTGAAATTTCCGCCTAATCTGTTTGGTCAGATCTTGGATCTCCTGCCGCTGCTCCTCCGACTCTGGAATGGGCAGCCATGACTCATTCCACCCGAACGGAAGGTGAGGCAACGGGTCCCCTATTCGCCTCGGCAATATGAGCGGCAGTTCGAGAGGATTCTTTGGGACATAGGTACGGTGTTTATGGTAGGGCAATCTGATTGTCCTTCTCTAGCGATAGTCGGAGTCACTCTCACCTATAGCCTTCTCGTCCCTTATAACTGCCTGGCAATGGACGGCCAGGATCTCGGCGACGTCCTCCTGGCAGTAGCCTTCGCCGACTCATCAAAGCATTGGTCTCGTCCTGCTCGGACTGCAAAATCTGCAAGACCACCGCGGCGGCCATTGACCGACTGGTACACCACAGCGTGGTCCTGGAATTAAACGTGCCCAGCTACCGAGCCGAAGAGGCCAAGAAACGGAAACATAAGGACAAATAAAGTCCACAATCCTGCCCCCCTATAGGGGGGCATCCCAGAGGGGCTTATGCTATAAGAAGGATGTCACCAAAGGACGGTAGAAATAGTTGTCGTCAGAGGGAATTTATACTTGGCGCTAGACAGTGTGACCAGGATCTAGGTTTCACTTCTGCGATCACATCTATGGCAGAGAATCCTGAAGATGGGATTTTATACGCGGTAGGTTTCACGGCTCCCAAGTTCCCGGGTCGGGATCCATTGCCCCCACCAATTAATGAGAAACCTAAGATTTTCACCACGCCGATACTGGCTGTCTTTCCAGTGGATGCCCAAGATTCTGTTGAAGCGACAAAGATCTTCAGTCATGACCTGCCGTTGGCATTACCGCTATCGATTGTTTGGACTGGTGTAGATGAAGCGGGAGACAAATGTGGCGGAGCCGATCTTAACGGTGATGGGGAAGTGGACCTAAGAGACGTTGCTGTTTTTGCTTTCCGTTGGCTTGATCCTAATTGTGCTTCTTTGGATTGGTGTGGTGGGTCAGATCTTGACGAGAGCGGTGTGGTCAACTTGAAGGACCTGGCTATAATAGCCCAGCATTGGTTGGAAACGGAGTGTGGTTTGTAATAGAGGTCCAAGCATCACCCTCAAGCCAAGGAGCACGTGACGTCCGCCTCTTTTGCCACGAGGATAGCCACAGAAGAAATAAGTGCGCCAAAGCTTTGGCAGAGAACCACATAGTATCGAAGTGAAAGCCTTCTGCCAATTCGACGCCAGACTACATTCGGTACAACTGATCGCGAACTCTCACAATTCCACAACGTGCTTGCCCTGATGTCAAGGGGCGCTTAAACCCAGCCAGTATGTCGCTGTTCAATTAAGGATCAACCCAGCCACTATGGTGCGCAACAAAATGCGCAACAAATAGGCGCGTTTGCGGTACTGTTGCGGCACGGTCACGCTACGGTCAGCATCATAAGTCTTTATTTTACAGGTATAAGCCATTTATTCACAAATACTTACAAACGCGAATTTCGGACTTCGAATCCGAAGGTTGGAGGTTCGAGTCCTCCCGGGCGCGTTTGCGTAAGTTTTAGGCTGTCAAACACTTACGTTTGGCAGCCCTCTTTGTGTGTCGCTCGATGTCCCTGGTTTGCGTCAGTTTTGCGTCAGTGAGTTCGCCCACTCTCCAAAATACTGTTGATGGTTTTGTTCGCTGCCGCCATGTCATCTGGCCTCACGGCGAGGTAGTACTTTCTTGTTGTGGCAATGTCCGAATGGCCCGCTAATTGTTGCACTACTTGAATCGGAAGAGACTGCGCCCAATTGGTTATCGCCGAGCGACGAAGGTCATGTAAGGTGCACCTGAGAATGCCAGCCTCTTGACAAAACCGTTTGAAGTTCTTCCACATGTTGTTGACGATTTCGGATTTTCCATTCCACCGGTCTGCTCTTATTCGTTCCTTGATATGTGCGAACCGCTGTGGTGAAATGAAAACATAGGGAAAGCCTTCCTTCGACTCCGCCTGAATATTGGCTAGCAGTTGTATCGTCTCATCTGGCATTGGCACTACACGCTTCTCATGGTCTTTCGGCTCCCATTCAATACTATCTTCTGTAGATTCCTTCGGCCTGACGTGAACTCGCTGATTCTCAAAATCGATATCACGCCAAGTCAAGTTAAGTATTTCACCTTTTCTAAGACCGCTACCATAGGCAATGGACATCAGGGCCTGCCACCATAGGCTCTGCGTGGCTTCCATCAACAAGCGGTATTCTTTGACAGTAACGTAACGAATAGATACTTCAGCCTTCTTACGCTGTCTCAATTGGCGGAAAGGATTCTGTGTTTCGAGGAGATAGCCCCGCGGGTCTATGGCCAGGTTGAAAATCCGCTTCAAAGTGCGAATATCCTTATTCACCGTCCCTACAGCGAGTCCAGAAGCTAACCGCGAGGCTATAAAAGCTTCAGCCTGCTTGGGTTTTATCTGCTGCAATCTGATGGACCCACCTATGAACTTTTCAAATAGCCTGAGTGCTCGCTTTTGGTCGGCTAACGTGGCGTATTCCACTTGGCCCTTCATTACCGTGACGTGCTCTTCAATGAAGTCGCACAGAGTTATCCTCTGAGGCCTGTCCTGCTTGGCAACCTGTACTCTTGCCTGCAAGTCACGAGCATGCCTCTCAGCGAGCTTCTTGGTGTTGAAGTCCTTCGAGTACCTCTTTCCGGTCGTTCCATACCATCTGACAGTCCACGAATGGCGCCTCTTTCTCCGCCATTCTGATTTCGGTATTGGCTGGCCATTTTCCTGAGATACGGGCTCCAACCATCTACGATAAACACCTACTTTTTCTGTTGCCATTGGTAACCTCCTTTCGATTCAGTATAGGTGGCTACCACTGGCGACTGACGGGTAGGCATTCTATCCGTGCTCATAGAAAAGCGCAAATAGTTTCTGAAAAAAATGTTCGCACTCATCGTATCCCTCATTCCTCGGTCTTATTTCGCAGAAATTTCTCCAATTCTTCCCTAAGGTACCAAACTCGGCGGGCATATTTTGTGGCCCTCAATTCGCCCCGGTCCCGCCAGTAGTTGAGGGTTCGTTTCGCAGATTCAGGAGCGAGGCCTGTTTGATCCAATCTTAGGAACTGGGCGGCTTCGGTGGGTGTCATTAGCAGTGGGAATTCCTGTGGTGGCTTTGGCCATCTGTTACCACTCCCAAATTTCTCATTTTGTTGTGCCATTGTCGTCGGCGTTCTTATTCTTATCCACACTTAGTGAACCCGCATTCATCACAAACATTACACCCAGACTCTCTTCTCAGAGGGTAGCTGCAATCCGGACATCTTCTTGCCGGAAAGGTCCCGAGAAGTTCGCAGTTCTCTCCCAGAGCTTCCTCAATAGCCCTGGCTATGGCATCAGGACAGGACAGCACATCAACATCTTTGTTGTCCTTGCGTCGGGCGATTGTTGAGAGACAGCGTATATTCTTCAACTGCTCAATGAGCACTCGTGGATCTACACCACATCTAAGGGCCGCTGAGACTACTCGGCATGTAGCTTCACTTTGTGAAGGACACCCACCTGCCTTACCGAGATTGGCAAATACTTCGCAAAGGCCGTTTTCGTCTTTGTTAACGCTGATAAAAAGTGTACCGCAACCAGTTCTGGATTTTATGGTTTGACCCGTTGTCTTACGGGGTCTGAGCCGAGGAGAGAGCATGCCAGTATTGGGCTGACCAGTTTTGTGTGCGGCTGTGATAACCTGATTCTCACGAGAGCTATCCCTATACACAGTGATGCCTTTGCAGCCGAGTTCAAAGGCAAGGCGGTAGACCTTGTCAACATCAGCTACAGTTGCGTCTGACCGCAGGTTGACGGTCTTTGAGACTGCATTGTCTGTGTATTTCTGGAAGGCTGCTTGGATTCTGACATGCCATTTTGGTGCGATTTCGTGGGCTGTCACCAAAACCTCTGCTAAGTTCTTCGGAATATCAGAAATTTCGCGGGGCGGAATACCTTCAGCAAGGAGGTTCCGGACCTCGTCGGTCAGCCACCTTTGTTTTGCGCCGAGTCTTTCGATTAGAGGATGTAGCTGCACGAATTCCTGACCGTCCAAGACTCTGCGTTTGGTGGCGAAGCTGAAGATGGGCTCTATGCCGCAGCTGCAACCGGCAATGATACCAATTGTACCAGTCGGTGCGATTGTAGTGCACGTGGCATTACGCATTGGCCGATGATGCTCGGTGTCCCATATGCTGCCCTTCCAGTTGGGAAAGCAGCCTCTTTCGTTTCCGAACTCTTCGCTTGTCTTATGGGCATGTTCCTGAATGAACGAAGCCAATTTCGCCGCAAACTTAACAGCCTCTCCACTGTCATACCTGATGCCCAGCAGGACGAGGGCGTCCGCAAAGCCCATTACTCCGAGCCCGACCTTACGGTTCCCGAGTGTAACCTTCTCAATTTCAGGGATGGGATAGTGATTGGCGTCGATTACATTGTCCAGGAATCGTACGGCAAGCTTTATTGTGCCCTTCAAGCTGTTCCAATCCAGGTCGACACCGTCGATTGTCACGAACTTTGAGACATTTATGGAACCAAGGTTACACGCCTCATAAGGAAGCAGCGGTTGCTCGCCACAGGGATTACTGGCCTCGATTTGGCCAAGATGCGGTGTGGGATTGTGTTCGTTGACATGGTCGATAAAGCATATTCCAGGCTCGCCGGTAGCCCAGGCGCTCTGAACAATCATGTCCCAGATTTCGCTGACGGTGTAACTATCGTCAGAAGCCCGGCCTTCCAGAAGCAAGTCGTCTATGCTGTACGAACTGGCATTTGCAGAATGAGGTATGACATATCTTTTGTTCGTGCGGGGATTAACTACGACATGTGGTGCATCCAGATTCTCTTTCAGCTGCTCCACAAAGGTATCAGGAACCTTGACCGAGAAATTGAAGTTTGTAAAGGCTGTGGGGTTGTTCTTGGCGCGAATGAAGTTCAGAATATCGGGATGGTCAATTGACATCATCCCCATGTTAGCGCCGCGGCGATGAGCGCCCTGCTGAATCGCATGGGTGGTTTCTGCCAATATTCCTCCAAAGCTGAGTGGACCTGATGTTCTGCCGCCGCTGGATGCGACTATATCGCCGGTGGGACGTAGCCGACTGAAGTCGAACCCTGTTCCTCCTCCTGCTTTCTGTATTAGGCCTGTATTCATGACCGTCTTAAGGATTTCTTTAAGGCTATCAAGGAGTGGGAGAACAAAACACGCACTGAGCAGGCCATCTTTTCTGCCAGCATTCATCAAGGTGGGGGAATTAGGTAGGAATATGGCCTTGCTTATGAGGTTGCGGAAATTTTCTTTTAGAGATTTTGCTTGTTCAACGGATGCGCCGTACCCTCTTTCTGCCTCCGCTATCACCCGTGCGACACGGTGGCACATCTCGTCCCAAGTCTCGGTGACTTTTCCACTCTTGTTCTTCCAGAGGTATCTTCGGCGTAAGATTTCAGTACGCATGTTATGGGCACTGTGCTCGTTGTTTATACCTGTCACGTTCATATCGTCCAAAGCCTTTTCTGTTTGTTTTTAGGGGCAAAAAATCCTACATACCAGGGTACCACAGAACTTCGTTAATACGGCTGTGTTAGCACTGACCACTCGGTGATTTCTAAAGAACAGGAGGACTTCACAAGGATGACTGGTCAGTTGCGAAGCTAACGTTCTTGCCAGACTTTGGCTTTTCCAAAAGCAGAAAAACCAAAGTCATTATGGAGGTGATTGAGAATGGAATGCAGAGTTTGCGGCAAAGGTACATCGGAGTTTTCGGATGGGTACTGCCTGAGGTGTGAGAAGATAGCGGCTGATGTTGATGGTGAGTTGGCTAGAGGAGTTGAGCAACAATGAAGAGTAGCCATGCGAGGAAGGTATCGAAACAGGCCTTTGATGAGTTGGTTGAAGCGGTCGAAGTCGGCAAGAGCCAAAAGCTCGTTGACTATTTGAAAGCGATGGGCAGGTTCCACAACTACAGCCTGGGCAATGCGATTTTGATCGGTTTTCAGAAGCCGAATGCAACGAGAGTTGCGGGCTTTCGTACATGGCAGAAGCTTGGTAGGCATGTGAAGCAAAACGAGAAGGGAATAGCCATAATGGCGCCGATCGTCAGACACAGCAAGGTGATACGTGTAGACAACGAAGAAGAAAATGAGCAAGAGCACGAAGATGAAATGGCCGTGGCATTCAAAACTGCCTATGTTTTCGATATCAGTCAGACAGATGGGAAGCCGTTGCCTGAATTTGCCCGGGTGAACGGTGATCCGGGCGTCTATACAGAGAGATTGAGAGAGTACATCACCAGCAAAGGCATCGTGTTGGAGTACAGTGATTCAATTGGTTCTGCCGAGGGTGTTTCTGCTGGCGGACTGATAAGACTCAAGAAGGGGTTATCCGCGGGAGAGGAACTTTCGGTTTTGGCCCACGAGTTGGCTCATGAGATGCTTCACAAAGGCAGGGACAACATGTCAAAAGATAAAAAGGTCAGAGAGACTGAAGCTGAGGCCGTAGCCTTCGTTGTTTGTCACGGTATAGGTCTGGATACGAACAATGCTAGCAGCGATTATATTCAGTTGTACGACGGCGACAAAATGACACTCCTTGAGTCGTTGGAGCGGATACAGAGGACGGCGGCGGAGATTCTGGCGGCGGTCATGGATAAGGAATCTGCGTGCGTAACTGCGGGTGTAGAGTCATGTGTGGCTGTTGCTGCATAAGCTTGTCATCAACTTATTTGCGGGGGCCAAATGGGTGCTACACAGGCCTATGGCCCAGGAGTTGGAAACGTCCATTGAATTTAATAATGGCTTTTCGAGACGTTTTACCGTCTCGAAAACCTTG
>Ga0209427_10000982_pt1 | contig 32086 bp, 34 predicted proteins | sample DeeMarSWOR136_30_FD_187465 | JGI IMG/M metagenome (GOLD analysis project Ga0209427, IMG submission 187465) | Marine sediment microbial communities from White Oak River estuary, North Carolina - WOR-1-36_30 (SPAdes) (version 2) | ecosystem: Environmental > Aquatic > Marine > Intertidal zone >...
AGGCGTGGTCTTCTTGGCTGCGTCGAATCTGAGTTCCGCAAGGAGGGAGAAGTCGTAACAAGGTGGCCGTAGGGGAACCTGCGGCCGGATCACCTCCTATGTCAGCCAAAACCGGCTGGAGCTGGGAAAAAAGCGCCAAAGCCCAACAAAATTCTAAATTATAGCTAGTTTTGAAAAATATAGCGACGTAATTATAGATAAAGAAGTTTTTCAACGTTAATTCTATAGATGTCTTCACTTTTTAGGATGTACCTAGCTGGATGAGGCGATTTATGGCGTCACGTATTTCAGAATCACCTACAATATCTTCTAGCTTCTCAGAGAGCTCCTTGAATTTATGTTCATGTCGCTGAAGGCAATAAAAAAGAATTGACATAACAACAAATGTTCCTTTCATTCTCTTTTTGCCATGAATTTTAGCGAGTTTAACTTCCAGGTTCATTACATACCTGACATCGCTTTCGGTTTTTATGCTTAAAAATGATTTTAAACGAGAAATGTAATTTTTTGCTTCTCTTGTACTTACAATGTTGTATCTCTTTCTTAATCCGACAAATAGGGAATCAACATCTTTCCTGCAAATGTCCCCAATATTCATTGGTTTAAAATGTTGGTTGAATGTATCTTTAAGTCGCTTTATTTGCTCTTTACTATCCTCTAGGAGTATCAGCTGTGTATCTGCTCTCCAATAGTTCTTACTTATGTAATATCCCAAATTCATCTTGTTGAAATCACCAGAGGGCACAGCAAGCCAATTTTCATTGACCCAAAATTTGGCTTGAATATCTGGTAAGTATCCTATTTCAACGCCTAAACTCAAGAGTTGTTTAATCATATTTTTTGCTTTATGAGTGGATTGGCGTACTTTTTCTGGTGGCCTAGTAATAATCTTAATGTGTATATCAGGTTCGCAATCAATTTTTTCTCTTGAACAGCCTAGAATCCGCATTCCTTCTAAGAGGATATGCGAGACGTTTCGTTTAACTTACGAACTGAAAGGAGCACAGAAAGTAGATGTTCTAACCAAATACTATCGAATACCAAAGATGAAAATAATACTGAACAGAAGAAGGCTGAGAAGGCTTTGAAAGGTGTTTTTGATGAGTTGTCGTTGGTTAATGAGCAGTTGGGTTTAGAAAAGCTTTCTTTTGTTGATGTTGGTAAGAGCTTTGATGCGGCCGTTTCTCTTTTGCATGATTTGGGTAAGATGGAAGTTGTGAATGATTGTAAGGGCTTATCTGTTCTTGCTGATTCTCTGTTGAATCAGCTCTTCTATACCCTTTTGGATAACTCGTTAAGGTATGGTGAAAAGGTTAGCAGAATCAGAATTCACCATAAAGTTAGCAAGGATGAATTAAAGCTGATCTATGAGGATGACGGTGTTGGAATACAAGAGGATGAGAAGGAGAAGATTTTCAGGGAAGGCTACGGAAAAGGTAGTGGACTCGGACTTCACCTATTAAAACTAGCGTGTAAGGTTTACGGATGGAACATACAAGAAACAGTCGAACATGGTAAAGGAGCACAATTCACAATAACCATACCGAAAGAGAAGTATCAACCTCTAAATTAGTTTCAATTAAATTTTAACCCCAAAAGCCAAAACTTACTTTTTCAACTGTTTTCTGGCCTGTGACAGGTTATAGTTTGTTTGAGGTTTTATGATTGTGCTCTTGCAGTCTTCAGTATGTTAATATCCTCTTGATTAACGTATCCGGTATAGTATAGTAGTATAATATAGACTGCAATACTTGCAATCGTTCCAAGAATTAGTATAAGAAAATTGGATTTAGGTATAATGAAGAGGATTCCTGCCAAAATAGCGCCCGAGAATAAGACTTTAGGAAGACCTGAAAATACATCGATTTTTAGGTGGCGTTTAATAAAAATTGGGATTAAAATAAGAGACGTAACACCTGTAAGTGTCAGAGAAAATGCAGCTCCATCTAGACCAAATAGGGGTACAAGGATAAAGAGCGAGATGATATATTGTGTAGCGGCACCCGCCAGTAATGTTCCGGATAGTTTAGCTTTTCCAATGCCGATCAGTATGGAAGAGAGGGTGCGTCCGAACATAAGAAGGAATGTTCCGATGATAAGGATTTGAAGAGGCATTACGGCTCCTTGGAAAGCAGTTCCATAGATTCCTACAACTATGGGTTCTGCTAAAGCAAAAATTATTATCGTCAAAGGTAACCCTAGAAGGAGAGGATATTTCACAGAAATTTTAACGTATTTTTCCATCAGGGTATTGTCTTTTTTGGTCCATGCTTCAGACATGGATGAAATAATGGGAAGCGAGAAAGCCGTCATAGAAAATAGTACACTGGAGACTGTGTCTGCAACGCTGTAAACTCCCACATTGGCGTAATCAAAGAACAAATTAAGTATAGGTATGTCTAGGCTCTTCATTATCATAAACGAGATTTTTCCGACTGATATAGAAAAACCGAAGATGAGTATGTGCTTGAATTGCTTTAAATCTTCTAATAGCGAATACTTAATTTTCCTGTTTGTAAAAAACTCTACGTTAAACAAAACCAAATCCTTAAGGTACGTTCTTAAAAAATACACGCAAAGCACTAGTTGACAGATAGGAGCGACTACCACTAAGACTGGTAATAGATTAGTGGGTAAAGCGAATAACGCAAATATTATGCCAATTATTGAGACTGCATAAAATCCGCTGGATTGTATTATCGAAAGTTGTTTGCTTTTATGCAATGACCCTATTATTGACGACAGTGAGTCTTTTGTTCCTGAAAACAGGAATGCGAATGCCAAAGAAAGAAGAATTATCCGGAATATAATGTCAGATGTTTGAAAAGATAGAACGGTTAAGAAAACGAATATTATTAAACTCATTACCGTGAGATACCTTACGTAGTTTGAGAAATATCGAGAGATATTCGCGTCTTTTTTGGTTAAATAGCCTGCACCAAAATGGATTAACCCCTCAAATAATCCCCCAAAAATGAGCGCCCACAAGAAATCAAACACCGAATATGCCATGCTGAATAAGCCGAAGCCAGAAGGCCCGTATGCCCTGCTCACTTGAACGCCCAATGCAAGCCAGAAAACACCGCTTAGGATCATAAGTCCCAGGAACCAAACCCCGCCTGAAACTAGCCTTCCTGGCCCCGAGTTGCTGAGATCTTTTTCCATCACTTAACATCCTGGTTTTGCTCTAGTTGTTCTAGTTTTATTCTTTCCAGCGAAACTTTAATTCTTATACGTTACTCTGATATAAAGTTCTGGCAAAAAAGAGTTAGTTGAGAACAATATTTTGTGTGTAGTATGTGTAGTATAGAAGATAGAGTATGTGTGTATAGGGGAAAAGAGTGTAAAATTGAGCAAAGAATTGAGTAGATGTTTGTGCTTGGGATTACATTTTAACCCCAAACCCAAATCAACAAATCCGAATTTACTACTTTAGATCGTCAGTACATGTAAGAAGCAGATAGCAAATCGGAACTAAAAGAAAACGATAATGAGTATCAACTAACTGCGCACAATTTCTGGATATGCCCAGCTCTAGGAATAACCCGCTTCTGAAAGTGTATTTGAGATTATTTCAAAATCGCGCATCTGAATCTTGTGTGCCTCTCTAATTATGGGGCTAACCACCTTGAGCACTTTTAAACCCCTTTCAGTAACAACGTAAAAGATTCCATTTTCACCCAAATTTTGTTGTTCAAGGAGACCCCGATCGATCAACAACCTCAGATGCGGTATCAGACGGATTGTGTCAAGTTCAACTTTATGCGACAGTTGGATTAACTTCATGGGACCATTAGAAACCAAACTACAAAGAATATCAATGCAGATCATCAACTTTGATCTATATAGCTTTTCATCACTTTCCTTTCGGATAATAAGTGATTTAGCTTTACTTATTGCATGCGACATTTGTTTTCCAGTTTTTCGTTCCTTTCGAAGAATTAGTGATTTAGCTTTACTTAGTGTATGCGACATTTCTTTTCAAGTTGTTAGTCTGTTAGACTTTATTTTATATGTGTTGTGAATTACAAATTTAAATCCAAAATCATGACCTCATTACACAAGCAGAAAGTTAAGAGCAAAACCTAAATTAAACCTATAAGCTAAAATTTAACCCCAAACCTAAAATTTGAACGAGATTCCCATTTTACAATAAATTAGCGTGTGGAGCAAAAGAATTAAAACGTTAGTCTTTTCCTGTTAGCTGTATGAAGAGGTAAAGCGAATGAGGAAGCTTTCGGTGGCAAAATTCGGCGGGAGTCTCTTGAGTAATGAGGGCGAAAAAATACCTGCGATTTTGGATTGCATAAATTCACTAAAGGATCAGGATGATTTATGTCCTGTAGTTATTTTCTCTGCGCCAAACGGATTCACAGATGAACTTATTAGAATAGGCGAATCTTACACGCATTCTAGACCTATCGCAATAGATTCTATCTTCAACACATACGAGAGAATAGCAAAAACCTATGTCAAAGGCAAGTATCTGAAGCAGGTTATTTATGAACTACAGAAATATCGGCAGCAGATGGATGAAGCTTTCTCTTTAATCACTAAGCGTTTTCGTGGAACCATTAAAGCAAAAGTTCTAACCAATGGTGGAGAATTGCCAACATCTGTTCTCATGGAATACATCATAAAGAGCAACGGTCTCGATTCCTGCCACATTCCTAAAGAGCAATGGCCAATTGTAACAGATGACAACTTCGAAAATGCTACACCTGATTATGAGTTAAGCAAGAATAAGATTAACCACCTCATCCAGTCGCTTGAAGATGGAAAAATAGTTGCACAAGCAGGCTTCCTCGGCATCACAAGTGACGGGTTAGAAACAACCCTTGGAAGAGGCGGCTCCGATCTTACAGCAGTTTTTGTTTCATGCCTATTGAAAGGAAGATATAACGTTGAAACGGTTTTGTTCAAAGAAGTGCCAGTTCAAAGTGCTGATCCATATATAGTTAAAGACCAAACAACCGAGCATCTTGCCTCTCTCAGCTATAATGAAGCCCACAAAGCATCCATGATGGGAATGAAAATTGTTCAAGGCGACGCAATCTCAATGGCAAAGCGATTCAAACAACCCATAAAGGTAGCGTCAATAACTAGGCCTGAAGAATACACGATGATTCAGTCTGAAAGCAATGGTGACCAAACCGTGAAGTGTGTAACAGGAAAATCTGGATGCGCAATTCTTACAATGGATGACCAGAACAGCAGATCATTGGAGGATGCTTTGAGGATTTGGGAGAACCGTAACGACTTCCTTGATTTGGGAACCGAGACGCTTGAGACAGGGAAGAGAATTCGAGATTTTCTGTTCCTTGATTCAGAGTTTCTTAGAAAAAATGAGGAACGACTTAGAGGTTTCGATGAAGATTTAACAATCGAAGATGGTGTTGGCGTAGTTACCCTAATTGGAGACGGAATGAAATATTCGTCTGGAGTTGCCTCCATCGCCATAGGTGCAATACCAGAAATCAACATAAAACGCGGCATCTTTGCGCCGCATACCTCACAAATAATTTTGGTGGTTGATGAAAGCAATGTTGACGCCACTGTTGCAGCAATCCATGCTAAGAGACCTGAAATGAACAAGCCTCATTAATGTTCTTTTAGCGAAGTTTTAGCAGAAACACTGTGGCAGTCATATCTAACATAGAAAAGCTTGGGCACACGATTATATTTTAACAGTTTTCGAGTTGCACCCAAAACAGCAACTATGGAGCTGAAGAAACTAATCGAAAGGTAGATGAGAGGCTCCTCCCATTTTTGGTCAGCAGATTTGACAAGACCGTTGAGAGGAACAATTCATGAAGATTTTAGCCATAGATATAGGCGCTGGAACTGAAGACATCCTGCTTTATGATGACCAGAAGAGGAGCATCGAGAACTGCATAAAGATGATTCTGCCATCCCCGTGCCAAGTTTTTGCAGCGAAAGTAAGAACTGCAACTCGTCAAGGTAATGATCTGTTTGTTAAGGGAGATACGATAGGTGGAGGAGCTTTTTCACATGCCTTGAGGAAACATGTTGAAGCAGGACTTAGAGTCTGTATGACAGAAAATGCGGCGTACACTGTAAGAAATAATCTGGATCAAGTTAAAGAAATGGGAATAGAAATTGTCCAAGATTCTGGACCAGAAATTTTCGAAGGAGAAACAATAATTCTTGAAGAAGTAAACATTGAGAAACTACGTGGCTTATTGACGTTTTTTGGAGAGACTTTCTCGGATATAGATTTTGTTGCAATTGCAGTTCAGGACCACGGAGTTTTCCCAGATGGAATGAGCAATAGACGGTTTCGCATCAACAAAATGAGGGCGCTTTTGGAAAAGAATCCGAAGCCTGAGGCATTCGCTTTCATGGAAAACGAAATTCCCCCATATTATCCACGAATGAAGTCCGCAGTGCACGCCTCAAAAAGACAGCTGCCAAACGCTAGAGTATTGGTTATGGACACTTCTCCGGATGCAATACTTGGGTGCCTAATGGATCCAGCGGTAGAGAAGGCTGATCCAATTCTTGCGGTTAATGTAGGCAATGGGCACACTATGGCTGCGATAATATCAGGGGGCAAAATCATTGCAGTATTGGAGCATCATACACGATTGTTGAATCCGGAAAAGATGGAGAGGCTCCTTAGGGATTTTGCAGACGGAAAGCTTGGTGATGAAGATGTTTTCGAAGACAATGGACATGGCATGTTCTATCTGAGCAAACCACCCGGATTCTCTAAAATCGAAAAAGTGGTGGTGACCGGACCTAACAGGAAGATTTTAGCCAAAACGAATCTCCTTGTCCATTTCGCAACCCCGGCAGGAGACGTGATGATGACAGGCACAATCGGCTTGGTTGAAGCAATTAAAAGAATAATCAAAAACTGAATTATAGACCCACCGCACAATTAAGTGCGGTTCCTACAGTTTGATTGGACGATCTTAGAGTTGAACTAAAATGTCAATTACTTGTGTGCCAATACTCATCAGAGTGGCGCCGTAGATGTTACGGGTCTTCCAAGTAACCACAATTTTGGCAACCGAACCCACAATGTTCAAAATGACCCAAGGCAGAGACGCGTAAGTGAACAATTGAACTGCTGAAATTGAAATGACGGCTAACAGAAGTGCGTTTTCCTTTTCCAGATACTTATTGAACAGGACGCCTGTGAAAAAGAAAGTCTGAAAGAAAACTGAGAATACTGAAACTAACAGAATCCACAGAACAAGACCACTTGCGGTGTATTCCTGAATCCATCTGAAACCAAAGAGTGACTGTGACAGCAAAAAGAGGGAAACATTGAAGATTGACCCGAAAAGGGCATAGACGGCTGTCTGTTTTATATCAAAAATTTTTAGACCAATGCTTTTCAAGGAAACGTCGCTCCTGAGCAGAATCAATAGTAGAATAGGGAAGATTAGGAAGGTTAGCAGACTTGTTGCTGTATAATTGAAAGTTAGGTTGTTGTCTACAAGAGGTTGTTCTGGAAGCGAAATTGGGAAAACAGACTGCAGTAGCCGGCTATGGAGAGTGAAGTATAGGAAACCAGCCAGAAAAAGCAGAAGAGAAACCTCGAAAAGACTGGTTCGTTTTGCTCTAAACTTTATGAATATTGCCAGAACCAGAACAATCAACCCAAGAACTGTAACGCCAAGATTTATGACTACTGGACCGAAAAAAGCACGCCAAACACCATACACTACGCAAGCACTCCAGAGGCGATAGTTTAAACTGGAAATTGAGTGTTTTCAATCAACATATTAGATTTTGGGGTCAGCCACATTCATTAGCAGATTACAGAATAAAAAATCGAAAAACAGACTTATGGTTTGTATCCGTTTAGGTTGTTGATGGCTAACACTGCCTCAGTTATGTCTGCTGTTGTTCCTGGACTCAGGTCGTGTTCTGGGTCTCTGAGTTTGCTGTCAAGCTTTTGAAGAAGATTTCTTCCCAAAGGTGTTGTTAAGCCCCCCTCCTTTAAGACCAGCCCAGCCTCGGCTGAGATGCTTTCCGCCTTAGCTTGACCCACTTTTCGGGAAATGAACGTATCCGGGACTTCTGCGAGAATCTTCAGGAAAGCATGGACAGTCGCCGTGTTAATGTCTCCTGTCTCCTCAAGCTGCCTAACAAAATATGGATAACCAAGATCAAAGGTAATTGGATAATTGTGAACCCACTCAGAGGCTATAGAATCGTACGAAGAAGCGATTTCAAACGTATCAAAAAGAGTCACCTGCCCCTCCAGAATCTTCTTCTTTGAAGCAGGGTCAGTCACATCCAATTTCGATGACTTACCTAAGCCCCCCGGATTCACAACTGCTATCGCATCGTAAACATCCAATGCATCCTCTGGAGTTGTCGATTCAACAATCACCTTAATATTTCCTCTAAGCTTAGGCAAAGAGAACCTGTTACTGATCATACCCGCTGCAACCGCTATGGGCGCAAGCAAAATTATCGCTCCTAGAAGAGTGTTACCGCCACTCTGGCTCCATCCCATTCTGTCAACGGCGTCTTTGATTATGTTTCCGACACACACCTCTGAGGGAGCGATTTTTTCCTCAGAAACTTTGATTCCCTGCTCAGCTGCCCTCGTGAAGGAGGGAGCTATTGCAACTGCTGACGCCAAAAAATGTTCGTATCTGGTTTCTGGAAAGTCTGCTGTTCTGTGAACGTTTCCGGGCTTCGGGTATCCACTGACCTCTAGAAGAATAGCGAGTTCTAGGCATCTGGAAATGTGTTCAGCCTTTTCTGTGAGTGGGATATGATTCATGATAGCATACCTTGAATTGCTGTTTTCTGTCATTTTGTAAGCGTGGTTTAATTAGTTTGTGTAAATGTCATGTCAAGTTTCTAACGTTACACGCTTATCCTAAGTGCAGGCATGACTGGTTGTTCGGTGATGGTGTGAGGCTATCTCCTGACATTAGGGGAGCCTTCAGAAAGCTTGTCAAGAAAGATTTGTCAGTCACTAGTATCGCAGAACTCTTCGGCACCACCAGACAAACAGTGTACAGGTGGCTGAGAAGAGGCAGGCATCGTGGAACAGAAACTTTCAAAGACAAGCCCAGAAAGCCTAAAGAAAGCAAGGTCACAGCGGAAGTTGAGCTATCCATCCTCAAACTGAGAACCACCTTCAAATGGGGAACCGCACGCATACAACAAGGCATCTACTGTCTGCCAGACTTCATTTTGGATTCTGTGCAGTGTGTTCAAGGAGTAGTGCTGTCTAGAGAAACCATAAACAATGTTCTCGCAAGGAATAATCAAAACGGCTATCAACGAGAGTTTAAGCGCTGGAAGTTCTTCAGAGCCGAGAAACCTGACGAGCTGTGGCAGATCGACTTTAAGGGTCCATTCACTGTGCAGGGCAAGAAGTACTGGTTTTTGGTTTGCATCGACGATTATAGCAGATTTATCGTTCGTGCAGAGCAGTTTGATCATGAGTTGACGACGGCTGAAACAGTGGCTGTGTTGGAGAAGCAGAATAGGCTTCCGAAGGCTATTCTTTCTGACCATGGTTCCCAGTTCAAAGAACAGTGGAAGAGATGGTGCAGTGAGCATGGTGTTGAGGCAGATTTTGCTCATCCTTCTTATCCGCAGGACAAGGGCAAGGTTGAACGGTGTATTCAAAACCTTAACCGAGAGTTCGTTAATCATCTGCGCAAGTTTCCTGAATGGTTAAATGGCAAACTAGGCGGGTATAGAGACTGGTTTAATCATTCGCGCTTTCACAGAGGCGTAAAAGCGTTCCCAGCAGACTTGTACAACTGTAACGTTGGAAAGTTGACTTGACAGTAAAGAATGTTATTGCTACTTTGGTGAGTAATATAAAGGGAGATTAGAGTGTTGGGAGATGAAGCCGTCTTCTGTAGAATATGACTACTAGCAGTGTTGCTATCATAAATAGTAGTGTAATCAGGAATGATGAAAAAATTTTGGGTGCTTATTTTCGTTTTCTGAGTGCCCAGTAGGCAACTGCGCCTATTACTGCCGCAACAGCTACGGCTACGATGATAGCCACTTCAGTAGTGATGAATGGTGTTTCTACTGGTTGTTCATGCTCTGTCGGTTCAGTCGGTTCTGTAGGCTCTGTGGGTTCGGTTGGTTCAGGTTCGTCTGGTATTGCACTAGATGCCACTATGTCGATGGTGTGACTGCTGTGGATGTAAGCGATGTGAAAGATGTAATGTGTTCCGCTGTTGGTTTGGGTGTAGTCTGTGCCTTCTACTAATGGATAGCCATCCAAGTTCAATGAGAATGTGCCCCAAAGCAAATTGCTAGGAACCGTAACATCACAGTAGCCAGATGTTCCAGTTGTACCTGTTACATTTAGGCTCAGTTGTCTTTCTGTTTGATTGAACTCGAAACCTAATATTGCGGAGTTGCTGTCCACTGTCACCGTATAGTCGTCGCTATCAATTAATGGATAGAATACTTGCTGTAGACCAACTCTTTGGAAGTGCGTGTTAACATTTCGTATCATGCCATCTTCTTCATCAATTCCTATGTACATCCAGAAATATTTTAGGAGTAAACCTGTTGATTTGTCCCAATAATAGTGATAGTCATAATAATTCAATTCATCTACATCTTTGAACGAAAGTTGCACATGGTTCACTTCTATGTTTTCGCCTCCATATTTCAGAAGAATAGTTTCGTTTATTCTGTAAGCGCCAGCAGTGGTTAGATTTTCATTTACCCAATCTGGGTATATCATGTCACCTGCAGAAAGGTCTGCTGAAATAACAATTCCCCATGCACTGCCATCTCCTGTGCTCACATCTACCCAATATGGGTATATGGTTTTACTCTCGTTAAGCATATCCCTTACGCATCGAACTGTAACGTTGGTTCCAGAAATCTCTTGAATTGTGTTCGTCTCAATTTGTTCAACGTAGAAGGGCATTGACGCGTTTAAAGTGCCATTACTATATCTTGCAGTTCCGCTGAACCCATAAGTGTATTCATTGATCTGTCCAACACTGACGCCAACGTTTCCGTCAGCTGCCGCAGATTCTACACCTGAAAAAAGGATAGCAACAAGCACGAAAACCAACGGCAAAACGATTCTTCGGTTCAAAGCAAATCACACCAACTATACCAGTAATTTCTTCATGTAGGCTACTACCTCTATTAAGGTTGCTCCTAAGAAATGCGAAGTCTTCTTCCAAGTATGATGTTTCAAAATCTATATTCCAATTCACGTTTGTTGTCGCTTGTTTATGGTGTTTTTAGTATGGAAACTTTGATTTGGTTGATGTATTCGTTGGTTCGGAATGCCTCCACCAATTTCCTGAGTGTGTCTGCTTCTCCTTTTACCACGATTACTTCTAGGCAGTAGTCTTCCTCTATGTGAGCGTGAAGAAAGGTTGAGATTATATCTCCGAAGCTATGGTGGATTTCAGATATCTGTCCTTTCTTTGCTCCTCTTTCATATATGATTGTTATGGATGCCGCGATTTCTCCCTTAAGTTCCCTGAGGCTTCTGCTCTCCATAATGAACGCCCTTAAAGCCTGCCTGACAATCTCTGATCGGTTAGCGAATCCCTGCTCCCTGATGGAGTTCTCCACTCGCTCTAGGAGTTTTTCTGGAACTGAAACGCTGATGACTGTCACGTCACTCACCAGGTTATTAAAATCTATAGTTGCCTTTAAATATGTTTTATTAAAAAACGGCAAAAATTTAATAAATTTCTTTACCGCACAAACTAAATAACGAAAAGGTACAGCGCTATGAACAAACGCCAGAAATTCTTTGTGATCGCAACAATCACGATAGTATTAACTGCAACGGTTGCTTCTGCTTGCTATTCGATTCTGCAAAAGGAAATGGACGGCGGCAAACTAAAAATCGTAGCCAGCTTCTATCCCCTCGCCTTTTTCGCCCATGAGATAGGCGGAGAAGAAGTGACTGTCTGGCAGCTTATACCCGACAACACTGAGGTACACACTTGGCAGCCATCATTCGCTGATATTTTAGCTGTAGACAAGGCTGACGTGATAATCTATAATGGTGCATCCCTTGACCACTGGGTCGAGAACGACCTACTACCCATACTCGATTCAAGCGACAAGATTATCGTAGAGACCACCAAGGGAGTAAAGCTTCTTGAGACTGAACCAGAACATGCGGATGAGCATGAGGGGCTCTATGATCCTCACACGTGGATAAGTCTCTTCATAGCGGAACAGCAGGCTCAAAAGATTTACGAGGCTCTGGTCCAGAAGGACCCAAATCATGAGGAGTACTACAGTGAACGCTGGCAGAACCTAAAGACACGATTCGAAGAATTGGACAACAACTACCTGACTGGTCTCTCAACTAAGAATAAGGAAGAGATTTTTGTTGCCCATTCTGCCTTCGGATACCTCGCTGACAGGTACGGCTTCGAGCAGCATGGAGTTATAGGAATCTCCGCAGACGAGCAGCCAAGCGCCTCAGTTTACGCAAACCTCGTGGAGATGATGATGGAGCATGAGACCTATGTGGTGTATGTGGATCCCGTTTACTCCGAAGAATCCGCCCAAACCCTCAAGAACGAGCTGAAGCGCCTTTCCGGTCAGGATGTCCAGATTCTTAAGCTCTACTTCATGCTCGGCACTATAGATGGGTTAGATTACTTTGGGCAACAGGAGAAAAACTTGGAAAACCTAAAGATAGGCTTAGAAGCTTCATTAGAATAACGTAAAGTTGAAATGAAATGCTGAATAATATCCGATCGGGCGTCATGAAAGAAAAAACTCCCATATTAGAGGTTTCAAACCTCTATGTAACTAGGTCAAATTCTTTGGTTATCGAGCACGCCAGTTTCACAATCCATCAAGGAGACTACGTTGGCATAGTGGGTCCCAATGGAGGAGGCAAAACTACTCTTCTCCTAGCCCTCCTAAACATTCTACCCCGAACCGAAGGAACCATCCGTCTGTTTGGTCAGAACATAGAATCATTCTCTAATTGGGAAAAAGTTGCCTACGTGCCTCAGCACGCCATTAACTTTGATCCGCAGTTTCCGTTGGCGGTAAGAGAACTGGTGTCTCTTGGCAGGGTGAACCGGAGCAATCTAGGAAGAACCCTGAAGCGACAGGACTGGGAATCTGTGGATGAGGTCCTTGAGTTCATGGGAATATCTGGCATTGCAGACAGGAGGGTTGGGCAGCTTTCTGGGGGGCAGAAGCAGCGGGTTTTTGTGGCTAAGGCGTTGGTGAGGAAGCCTGAAATAATTTTGTTGGATGAGCCTATAGTTGGCGTGGATGCGGAGACCCAGGAGAAATTTTACAAGAAACTTAGCGACCTTAACCTTAAGAAGGGTATAACAATTCTGCTGGTGACCCATGATTTGACAGCGGTTTTCTGCAGGATGTCCAAGGTTATGTGCATAAACCGATGGGTTAACGTGGCTGGAATAACTGAAGGTGTGGAGCCCGAGGAGGTTCTGAGGAAAGCTTACGGCGAACACTTCCACTTTGTCTTCCACAAGCATGAATGTGAGCGGGTTTTCGAAGATGAATGAGCTGATTGACGTTTTCAGGCTTTTTGGGTTCCAGTTCTTTCAGCATGCACTGTTAGGTGGAACTATAGCAGCTTTGGCTTGTGCATGGGTTGGTCTCTTTCTGATACTGCGGAAGGAGGCTATGATAGGTGATGGAATAGCGCACACTGCTTTTGGGGGCATTGCGTTGGGGCTGTTTCTGGGTGTCAATCCGATCTTGACTTCGTTGCTGGTTTCGATTTTAGCCGTTTTGGGCATATCTTATATGAGAAGGAAAGGTTTGGCTCAGTCTGACTCTGCAATAGCCGTGATGTTGGCGGTAGGGTTTTCCTCAGGTCTGATAATAATAAGTTTGGCTGGTGGATTCAATGTTGAACTTTTCAGTTTTCTCTTCGGCTCAATTCTCACCATTGACCAAACTGACCTCATTATAGTGTCGATTCTTGGAATATCCGCAATATTCATTCTGGGAATCTTCTACAAGGAGCTTCTTTCCATCACCTTTGACGAAGAAGACGCCAGGCTGATGGGCATCCCTGTCCGTCTGCTGTCGTTAGCCTTCAATTTGCTGGTGGCGATCACAATTGTGCTTTCAATAAAGGTGATAGGGGTAATTCTTGTTGTCGCACTCTTAGTGTTGCCTGGACTCTCGGCTCTTCAACTTAATCTTTCATTTAAAGGAACAACATTGGCTGCCATAGGCTTCGGAATTCTCAGCATGACCACAGGCATACTGCTATCATCAGTCTACAACGTGGCAACAAGCGGAGTTATAGTCTTCACGGCAGCAGGCATCTTCCTCTTCACAGCAATATATCGACGATTAGAATAGTGAAAACTGTGAATCTTGCTAGAAAAAAGATTGGTAAAAGAGAATATCTAAACAATCAACGAACTAGATACTTGATGAAAAAATTGAACAAGTTCTTTGAATCAACGGTTGAAGTTCCAAGGATAAAAGTGGGAAATAAGCAGACTATTGAGACTTTGATTAATGAGGAAACGCTAATGTTATCTCAGTTTCTGAGAAATGAACTTGAAAGATGGATGCCTAGAATTGTTCTGAGTTAAATAGCGTGGGCACTGGACAGTTAGCAGCTATGCTACAGAAGCATTCGATGTTGCTATGAGGTCGATGGCGGGTACGTGGCTGAAAAATATTCTCTTCCAAAGTATCCATCGGTTCCAGGTCCTGTGTACTTTGAGGATGGATGCATGAAAGTTACAAAGGCTTCAAACCTGTTGAGCTCGTTTATTACCCAGGTGCCAGAGGGGTTATATGCGATGAATCTGACGGCTTTGACATTACCATAGCCTTCAATCAGTATGCACGAAGGTGGGAGAATGTACGGCTTGGGAGAGAGCGGGATTGGTATTGTCCAGCCTGCGAAGAGAGTGTTGTGTTGTATTTGCAAAAGAAGTTCATCTTTTTTGACCAAAATCTGCTCAAAGGGGAAGCCCCTAAAAGTTGTTTTCCAAAAATCGACTGCTTCAGGATTATCAGTAACAAAAACCGCAGGCAAGTAGGAGTAACCTGTAGGAGTTTCGAGTCGCGAGGAAATTATCATTGCATCCTCGGCTCCAAATGAAGACTTCTTGTTCATGTGAAGGAACTGAAATAGTAGGTGGGGTAAGTTAAAGTTGTCTGGTGGGTGGATTGCCGCTTGTCCGGCGCTACCGTATAGTCTTACTATGTCTTTTGATAGATCTTTAACTGGGATTCTTTGGGCGTTGACAATCTTGTTCAAAAGGGTTTTTTCTGTTAGTTGCCCCAAAGACTTCTCTTGATTAATACTGAGTCCGACAATTCTGTTGAGTTCTCTAGTCTCTAATTTAGAAAGAGAATCGACTGTGGACTCATTCATTTTAGTGATTGCCGCCAGCGTGACGGCTGATGGAACGTAGGCGGTTTTCCAAATGTTGTTTAGCATGTTTCTCGTTTTTTCTATGTATTCAATATCATTGGTGTGAAAAGTGTTCTCAAAATGCGAAATTGCCTCAGGCTTTTCTTGGTCTGGAGGTGGGCTCTTAAACTGAAAAAGGTGCTTTCCATCGATAATTGTCGTTCCTAGATAGCCTGGGGGAACATGCCTAACCTCGCAAAACTGCAAAAGTTGTTGTGCAGCCTCCATATTCTCGCTTACTATTGGAGCCATGATTTTGACTGAGACTCCTCTTTCAACCAACTGCTTCAAAAGATGTGTGTCTTTCCAGTAATCGACAAGCCCCTTTGAAGAGGTAGTCACGATTATTTCCTCCTTAGCCACCTGTAGCGCCTCGCGATACTTCTTGTGGGCAGTTTTAGCATCACTGATAATGTGCATTGTCGGTGTTGGCTTGCCAGTCTCAATCTCAACAATCTTCTTTTCAATGTCCATGGCGTTGCGCCATAAATCCTCGAACATAGCTGAGAATCCACGCACTAGAGACTTGCAGTTTGTCCAGAGACACACGTCATCCTGTTTACCTGCAAACTCTCCCTCTTTGGGGTCTATGAAGAACATGGTTTCCGCTTCATCTCTAATAACCATCCGTGGACACAATTTCAAACCTAAATCGGGTGTTTTTCCCTCAATAGTGAAATTAGCTTTCGGTATTTTCTTAAGAAGGGCTTTCATCGCGTCTGCGTTTTGACTAGATAATTCCGATAAAAACCTGAAACGAATCTTTGATTTCAAAGGATGATTGAAGGCGGCATCAAAAAGTCCGAATTGGTCAGCACGAGCCAAGGCTGGAACCGTTGCGACAAACGACAAATTTTCTCTGGTGTCTTGTATCATCTGCTGAATCTTAGAGTAAACATGGAATCTGCCCTCAATTACAGTAAACTTGGCAGACGAGCTGTCGCTTTCGGCTATAGAGATGGACTGCCAATCCGAAAGGATCTCATCCCTATTTTGTTGTATGCGTCGTACTTGTTCCATCTTAGCTTTCAGGAATGAATCCAACACTTTTTCAAATTGTACTGCGCTGAACCTTGCAGGATACTCAAGAGTAGAGTCTACTATTCCTTTGCTTTGCAAGTTTTTTAGGATGGGGTATACACGCTGTTTTGATATATTCAAAGCTTTTGCGGCGTCTTTCGCTTTTGTTGGTCCTCTTTTAGCGAGGAGAATATAGACTTTGGCCTCCAATTGTGATAGTCCTAGGTTTACAAGTATCTTGAGTACCTTTTCTTGACTCATTTCGCCCTCTCTCTCTTTACAGAAAAGTGTTCTGATTAGTAGTTGTAATTTAGCGTTTATAGGAAATAATTTTTTCTATTGCAAAAATAATACACCGAAAGAATTCGCTTTACAATTATGTTAAGCGTTGTCTCTTTTGGTTATGGATCGCCAACTTGATAGAAGCTCTTTATTAGTTTCCTTTATGGTCTGTGCCTGTTCCAAATCGGCTTTCACGAGCATATCTAACACTTTCTCAAATTCAACGGCGAAGAATAGGGAGGGATATTGAGGGCTAACGGTTACCATGTCTTTGTTTTGCAGGTTTTTGAGGATAGGATAAAGTTTCTGTTTGCTTAACTTCAAAGCAGCAGCTATTTTTTCTGTTTTTAGTGGGCCTTTTTTTGCGAGGTAGACGTAAACCTCGGCCTCTATTCGTTTAAAGCCGAAGCTCTCAAGAGTTTTAATTATCCTTTCTAAACTCAATTTAGCGCATCTCTTTTGAAATTGAAAATTAAAAAAAGGGAAGATAGTGGAGATTATGGGGTTAAGTTGCTTTTCTTATTCCTTTGACATATTGAATTTAGGGAAATAGTATTTCGCCCGAACCCGTTGACCATGTGAAAAGCACATAGACCGGTGGGTCTGGTGGCGGAAAACTCTCGAAAACTGGACCGGCGGATGTAGTGTGTGTACCTCTGAGGAATGCCCCTTCAAAAATCCCTGTACCCTTAGTGCTCTTGATTTCCATTGGGCTGCCACCCTGCCAACTTTTTATCGTGCCATACATGGTGCTACCTACCGCACCGTCTGGAGCATCTCCATCTTCAACAGCAGTAATTGTGAAACTCCATTTTGAATTTTCCAGAATGCTTGCCTTAGGATTATACGCGATATACAGCATCGTCTTTTCAAATGTTCCGATTAGAGTGTAGGGGTCTTCTCCCTCCGGTGTTACAGTAAGCCGAATTCCTCCATTTGGGTAATCCTCCCAGTCAGGTTCCCAAAGCATTGGAGGCATATTCGGGTACAGATAGGGATTATCAACTAATGGCGGTTCTCCATACGTGTGTACATTCTGTATTATCGTCATCGTGCCGTCTTCCTTCTCAATTGTATGCATTCTTGTGTCAGGCGGTGTAGGTGTGACACCCCACTGTTCAACATACCACTCGAAAGTAGCTTTGTTTTTTCCTCCATACCCTGCCTGTACTGCTCCAATAAGTGGAATTGCCAGCATAGCCACAACCAACAAATTAATGAAAACACCTAAAATTTTCTTTTTCATTCTTTTTCACCTCCTCATAAGAGAGTTTGTAGCGAAAACTGCACGTTTAGTTTTCAGAGTCAAAGCTTATAATTTCTAGTCAATCAAAAAGTTGATTGACTACTTATGGGGGTCTAGGAGTCTCCTCTTGCGAATTCCATTCTTGAAGTGTCTATGGTTTATGCACGCGCAATTTTAAGCGCTATGAAACATGTATCAATTAGGTATTCTATTTCCTATGAGTTCTTTTTGTGTGGTGTGGTGTTGTGGTGGTTGTAGGTGTATGGAGGGAGAGAGAGTAGGAGGAAGAGGGAGAGTTAGTAAGAATAGATGTGTGGGTTTGGGTTTGGGGGTTAAATTTTAACCCTTAATTTGAGCTATCCAAATCTTTTGGATGGAGAAGAGAAAAATGCAGTCTAGGTAAGTAAGGATGTTGGGAGAAATCGAATTATGCATTGAGGATGCTTGAACCGCAATACTTTATATTTTTACTCTGAAGTCTTCCTTGACGACGTTGAGTACAACGTTTGTTACTGTTCTGCTTACATGAGGCATCTTCAGCGTCGATTTAATAAAATTGTTTAGGTTACTTCTGTTCCTAAATCTTGCAACCACCGCTATGTCATAGTCTCCGGTGATGTCGTAGATGCATATAACCTCATCTAGCTTGGCAAGCTCATTCTCAACTTCAGGCAGATACCGCCCCTCTGCCTCAATAAGTATGAGAGCCGTCAAGCCATAACCAAGTTTAGCGGAATCCAACATTATCGTGTAGCCCTTCAGGATTCCTTTATCCTCCAGATTCTTTACACGATTGTAGGCTGTTCCAACTGCGATCCCGAGGCTGTCAGCTATCTTGTTGAAGCTTTTTCTAGCGTCCTCCTGTAGCAAACGGATGATTTTGCGGTCAACATCATCCACTTTATGAGATGAATCATGATTCAGTTTCCATTTCCTCCTTCATTGAATGATTAACCATTCAACAGTTTGGCTTTTCGTTTCACCGTGAACACTTGTTCATTAACGGAACAAGTATATAAGTTTTCCTTCAACTCATCAGAAACATTTATATACAAACAGGTAATATTTTCACATTCAGCTGAATGAATGGTGAATAACATGGAGGCTATTAACACAGCCAAAGAATCCCTGAAGAAAAACAAAATCCGATGGGTACACACAGCCTTCGTAGACATCAGAGGTCTAATGCAGGACGTAGTGATACCCGCAAAACAATACACGGAGGGACAAGCCCTAACCGCCGGCATCGGCTTCGACGGATCATCTGTACGCGGCTTCAAAACCATACAAGAATCTGACATGATCCTCAAACCCGACCCAAACACATTAGCCATCATACCATGGACAACCGACGAAAAACAGAAGAGCGCCATAATCCTCGGAGACATCTACGAAGCCTTCGGAGGCGCAGAACCCTCAGTCGTAGACCCAAGAGGATACGTAGCAAAAAGAGCAGTCAAAGCAGCAAAAGATATGGGTTACACCGGCTTCTTCGGTCCAGAACTGGAATACTTCGTCTTCAGCTCCATAGACCCCACAAACCTTGTTTGGGACATGTGGGTCAGCCCAAAAGGCGGCGCAGGAGACTCATGGGGCGCACCACGAGTTGTTCCTAAATCCCCAGAAACCACCCCAGGAAACCACACGCTAAGGCCAAAAGAGGCATATTTCAGGCCACCACCAGAGGACACAACCGTTGAGTACCGAAACGAAGTTGCTTCAGTACTGGAAGAAAGCTTTGACACAGAGATTGAGATGCACCACCACGAGGTTGCCACGGCAGGACAGATCGAAATCGACTTCAAATATGGAGAGCTAGTTAAAACCGCTGACAGGACAATGTTCTACAAGTTTGTAGCCAAAAACGTTGCAAAGAAGCACGGCTTAATCGCTACTTTCATGCCTAAACCAGTTTACCTTGACAACGCCAGCGGCATGCACGTTCACGCTTCTCTGTGGAAGGGCAAAAAGAACGCAATGTATGACGAATCGGACGAGTATGCTGAGCTTAGTCAAACCGGCAGATACTTCATCGGAGGCCTACTAGAACATGCCAGAGCCATAACTGCTGTGACTTGCCCAACAGTAAACTCTTACAAGCGACTTGTGCCCGGCTTTGAGGCACCCATTTACATAATGTGGTCACGCCGCAACAGATCAGCCATGATACGTGTTCCAGTATACTTCAAAGGTCCAGAGTTCGCATCAGCCAAACGCGCTGAATTACGTTCCGCTGATCCATCCTGCAACTCATACCTCGCCTTTTCATGCATCCTAATGGCTGGGCTTGACGGCATAAAGAAGAAACTTGATCCAGGCGACCCAGTGGACGAGGACGTTTATGAGTTGAGCCCTGAGAGAAGACGTGCACTTGGCATTAAGGAGTTACCAACGACGCTGAGAGATGCTTTAGAGGCGATGAAGAGCGACGAGGTGGTTCATAAGACCCTTGGAAGCCACATATTCGATGCTTTCATAGAATACAAGACCAACGACTGGAACCAGTATTGCCTCTATGTCACTCCGTGGGAAATAATGAAATATCTAGACTATTAAAAATAGAATATGGAGAGGTGAATAAGCATGAAAGCATATTTGCTCATTGAAACCAGACCCGGAACATCTGAAGACGTAGTCAAAGCCATCCGAATGCGGTTCCAAAATGTTCTGCATGCTGACTCCGTTTACGGACGACACGACGTCATAGTTGTCTTGGAAGCTCCAGACCTTGAGACGCTCAACGAGTTCGTGTATAAAGTAATCGAGAAGGACCCTAACATCGTCCACACTGAGACTGCGATCACGCTCTTCTAAAAGGAGAGAACACAGTTGTCTTCAAAGGATCTCCGTAGCAAAAAGATAAGAGCTTTCGTACTCTTGCTTATGAGGCCCGGGACTTCGGAGGAGATCGTGCAGTCGAGGAAGATAAAGGGCGTAACGATGGCTAACTCGATTCTGGGAAGATTCGACGCCATTGCAGTGATAGAGGCAGACAATTCCGAAGAGTTAACAAAGATTATCTACGAGATGATTGAAAAGCATCCCAATGTGGTTCACACCGAAACTTTGCTGTCAATGTTCACACCGTAACCTTTGATTCCGCCCTAAAAACGAAACACCGGTGAACACTCAAGTGTCGCGTCGGGTCTTAAATTCGACCCGGCAATCCCATCCTTTTTTCAGTTTAACACTTTAAAGAAACTGCATATGTTCTAGTTAGGCTGTCCAGTACGAGAAGATTTGCAGATTGTTTATTCGGAGTTGTGTTCTGAGGAAACTTTTCACATCCTCGTCTGTGAGGAAGCGGTTTCCCTTCTTGTCGGTGCGAATTGGGATTCCGGTTCTTCTCAGCTTGTCGCCTTTAGCCGAGTCAGTGAAGATGTACTGGGCACCTTCTACGGGAAAGATGAGCTTTAGCCCAGTATGGTTTCTGGCGGGTATGCTTTGGGCGATGACATATACGACGCTCTTGGGCTTCTTTTCGAGCGCTAACTCCTTAAACTCTTGCCATGTATTTACCCGAATAGTTTTTGCCATAATCCAGTCTCTCTTTCACCTGATTTTTACAGTTTCTTGCATCTTAATTATTACTTTGTTTTCTTGTACTGCTTTCGCTGAGACATAGAAAGGTTTTTGTTTGACAATATTGTCTCACTTTGTCTATTATATGGTGACTAACAATGTTTCCGGCTTTCCTAACGACTGACAACCTTGTTCTTGTTGCTGTAGTTCTAATTATCGTTGTCGTGACTTTTGTTCTCGACAAGTTAATCCGCAGAGCAATATCTCAATATGGAAAAAGGCTAGATTTGGAGCCTCACGCCGTAAACATCTTGAAGTTAGTTGCCAGATTGATCGTGTTTGCATCGGGTGTAGTTGCCATCCTCAGTCTCTTCGGCTTTAGCACTGACTGGTTCATTGGAATCTCGGCGCTTACAGGGGCAGCCATAGGCTTTGCTTCCACCCAGACTGTAGGTAACTTCTTGGCTGGTCTCTACATTATGGTTTCGAGACCGTTCATGGTGAGAGACTACGTGAAGATCGGAGAGGTTGAAGGCGAGGTTAAGGAGATAACGATTAACTACACTAAGATATACACTCCCACCTACAATATCACGGAGATACCGAACAGGAAAGTTTTGGACAGCATCATACTCAACTATTCTGGAAAAAAGGACATAATCGATTACTCCTTCAAAATGGGCTTCCCTCACCTCGAAAACAGAACGAACAAGCAGCTGATAGAGGATTGCATCAAGCCGACAATCGAGGAATTTTACGAAAAATACAAAGATGTCCTTCCAGAGAAGCCTGAAGCAAGTATGTCATGCATGGACAGGCTTGGACGGGAAGTTATGATCAGAATGTTCTTTCCAGAGGGAAGAATAAACGAATTCTATGATCTGCAACCAGAACTCATGCGGGACATAGTGCACTGCTGGGACAAGTTCAAGGCACAAAAATGCGGCTGACTGTTCTCAAGCTTAAATTAATCCTTTAATATGTTCTCTAAGTATCGTAAAGGTTATGAAGCTCTTTTTAGGCAAAATAACAAACTAGAAACCGTTGGAGAGAGACTCTTTGAAGAAATTTGATGTGATAGTTGTTGGCGCCGGAACAGGAGGATGCTTGGCAGCCAAGACTGTTGCCGAAGCCGGAATCAACGTCTGCATAATAGATCAAAAACCAGAGCAGAAAATAGGAGACAAGGTCTGCGGGGACGCCATAGGAAAACATCACTTTGACAACATAAACTTAGTGCATCCCTCAGGAGCGGAACTGGATCAAAAAATGGAAGGAATCAAAGTCTATTCACCGGACATGGAAACCGTTGTCACCGTCAAGGGGGAAGGCATCCACGGCTACCTAGTTAATCGCCAACTTTTCGGTCAAAGACTACTGAAAGAGGCAAAGGACGCTGGTGCAATCCTTTTTGACTCGACAATCGTTACAGAACTAATCATAAAGAACGGGTATGTCGTCGGCGTCTTAACTAAAGACCTCAAAACAGGCGAAAAGAGTGAAATAGTTGCCCAAGTTGTGGTGGACGCAAGTGGACACTCAGCGGTTTTGCGAAAGAAGCTTCCTCCAGAACTTGGCATCGAAACAGAAGTTAAAGACGAGGACGTGGAGGTTTGCTACCGCGAAATTCGTGAAGTGAAAGAAACGATTTCTGACCCGGGTTTTTGTAAAATCTATCTTGACCTGCAGCGTTTTCCAGGAGGATATTGCTGGATTTTTCCCAAAAGTTCAACCACGGTTAACGTGGGCTTAGGTGTAGCCATGACCAAGGGCTTCCCTAACCCAAAAAAGTTGTATCATGAATTTGTTTTGTCGATGCCTCTCTTCAAAGGTTCACGGGCTTTAACTGGTGGCGGAGGTCTTGTTCCAACTCGGAGACCCATAAGTTGTATGGTTGGAAATGGGGTGGTGATTGTCGGAGATGCTGCCTGTCAAGTTAATCCGATTCACGGCGGTGGAATAGGTCCCTCGATGATGGCTGGAGTAAAAGCTGGAGAAGTCATAATCCAAGCTCTGAAGAAGGGGGACGTGAGCCGAAAGGGATTGTGGCCTTACACTGGCATGTTCATGGAATTGTATGGAGCCAAACAGGCGGGACTTGACATCTTTCGTATGCTTCTTCAACGGTTGACCAACAAGGAAATGAATTACGGTATGAGACACCATTTGGTCACAGACGAAGACCTGCTTAAAACGAGTATGGGCGAGGACCTGAAACTTAACATAACCGAAAAGACCAGCAGGCTCTTCAAAGGGCTTGGAAGTTTGTCTCTTCTCAAAAAATTGAACGCCACCGCTAAGCTCATGAAGGAAATTAAGACTTTGTACAGAAATTATCCTTCTTCCCCTGAGGGGTTGAGGGAGTGGGAAGAGAAAACTAATCGGGTAGTTGAGAAAGCGAAGAAGCTGTGAAGAATACCTAAAAAGAGTGAGCCAACAATCGAGTGCGTAGAATATGCGTGTAGCTGCATTAGTTACCGGTGGAAAAGATTCAGTTTTAGCTCTTTATCGAGCACAACAGATGGGACACAACGTAGAAGTTCTAGCCACCATGATTCCCAAAAGAGATGACAGCTACATGTTCCATTTTCCCAACATTCATCTGACAGAGCTTCTTTCCAAAGCGGTTGAAATTCCTTTGGTGAAAGCTGAAACTTCTGGAGTAAAAGAGAAAGAACTGGAGGACCTCAAGAATCTGCTTGCGTCCCTTGACGTGGAGGGGGTTGTGTCAGGGGCGGTATCATCGTCTTATCAGAAGGAACGAATCGAAAGAATATGCCAACAGCTAGGTCTCAAATCTGTTGCGCCCCTCTGGCGTGAAGACCCCCTAGACCTTATGAGGGAAATTATTGACCTCAAATTCAAGGTAATAATCATTGGAGTTTACGCCTACGGCTTCGATCAGAGCTGGCTAGGAAAAGAAATCAACTCTGCAACCCTTGATAGCCTTGTGGAACTGCATGACAAATATCAGATTTCTTTGGTGGGCGAAGGCGGAGAATACGAATCCCTAGTTCTTGACGCCCCATTTTATAAGAAGCGCATTGAGATTGTCCAATCTGAGGCAAACTATGAGAACAGCAGTGGAGTTCTTGTTGTTAAAGAAGCTAGACTCGTGGATAAAGCTTGAAAAAGGTTTATTCTATGTGAGCTGGTGATGTCTCCCGCACTTCCTTTTTTTCCTGTTTGTTGTGACGTTTGGGGCTGATCTATTGCCTATACTATGTCTTCTCTTAGGACTGTTCTCTCTTACACACCCTCACCTGCAAACACCACACACACGCACGCACACGCACGAGCACGTAATTGCCAAATTTGTATGTGCTAAAAAAAAGTGGGTGAAAAAGGCAAAGAACAGTGGCAGATATTTTTTTAGCTTTTTGATGGGTTCCAACCGCAGAAGGGACAGAATTTCGCGTCGGCGCTGATGTTTCTTCCACATTTGGGGCATAAGCGAGTCGGCGTAGCTACGCGCGCGCTACCATGCAATACTATAAAGCCAATCATGAGTAGAAACGAAGCAACAACACCCATACTCGGTCCAATGAGGTCTATGATATCATAATAATAACCATATTCAATTTCATAATAGAACATTAGTGCGACATTCAACGCTGATGAGATAAGCAAGAAGACGCTCGCTACTATTAGTATAGCTGCTGCATTTTTTGTCTGACTCATTTTTTTCACATCTTTGTTTAAATTGTTTTTTGTATTTAACATTTTGTACTGTTTGTTTACAGCAGAAGTTGCAGAAACGAGACAGGAAATTACAAAGTTACTTGAAGCAGGATTCGAGTGGGTCGGTGAAGACAGCGATGGTTTAACTTACTTCAGGAAAAGGAAGTGAAAACAGATGCGAATTTCTTCAAAATATACCTATATTTCGCGGATTTCGCAGCGTAGCTTTTTGATTATTTCTTCGGCTTTTGTGGGGTTAGCTTTTAGGGTGAACAGTTTTTTGGGGGTTCGAAGTTTCAGTTTAACTTCTCGTTCAAGCCGCTTAATGTTGCAGTATTCTGCCCGCTCCGCAATCTGTATGAATTCGTCAATATCAAAGATTTCTACAGGCACCTTCCTTGCCCTCGCAGGTTCGTATAGAGCTGCCTCGTCTATTTTATCTTTTGTGGTTCCAGCTAGATAATATTAGCCTAGTTTGTGTGCAGGGTATATGCAAACCAAAATCGGGTTGTTATATAGGTTTCAAGTCCACTCTTATGTATAATCTCAATTATTAAGCCATAAGACTTAATTTATTAGTTAATTATTAATATGTGTGAAAGATTGGGAAGAGAGCGCTTAGGGACGCTCAAGTTCACCACAACCTTCACAATCAAAAAAACGAATTAAGAACAAAAAATTATCAAACACCAAAAATGACGGGGAGACTCTATGCCCATAACAAAAAAGAAGTTTGAGGGAGGAAAACTCCACAGCAAAGTAGAAGATGAGATACTCTCCTTTCTGAAGGAACGGAAAGAAGGGGCTTTCACATCTCAAGAGATAATGGGTGGAATCCACTACCACACAGACTTCAGCACCCCAGAGATAAGCAGGATGTCAACCTTCGCCATAGCGGACTTCACTACACTTCTCCATGATCTGGTGAGGCAGGGAAGCATCAGAATGAAAGTAGTTGGGAATCGAATGTACTACACTGCAATTGACGCTCACATAGCTAAATGCCCTAAGTGCGTTGAGCTTTTTGAGCCGAAAAAAACTTGGAAGATGGCAGGACGTCCGGACAGAAAGGGTAAACGACTTCAGCTGCATATCGGTCTCTACAACTGCCCAAAACATGGGACCTTCAGAAAGGTCTTGGACAAAAGAAAAGTCTGAGAAATGCTGCTAGGAGTTTCTCACTAATAATATTAACAACTGAGAGGAAAAAATGGCGTGAGCTTAACCCTCTATTTCTTTTACGGGGTGCTAATTATCGCCGTTTTCAGATTGGCAACACAACTCATTTTAGCTGCAGGCTATAACCTGAGAGGAAAAGCTAAAGCAACAGACTCTTTTCCCTCAATTTCAATAATTGTTCCAGCATTCAATGAAGGAATAACCCTCAGAAACTGTCTCAAATCCCTAATTGAACTGGACTACCCAGACTACGAGATTATCGTGATCGACGACGGATCAACTGACAAAACATTGGAAGAAGCGAAGAGGTTTGAAGCTTCAGGAGTAAAGGTGATTCACCAAAAAAACCAAGGAAAACCAAGCGCGTTAAACAACGGAATAAAACTCTCGAAAGGCGAGATCATGCTCACGGTGGACGCTGATACTACGCTTGAGAAGCGCTCTCTGCAAAAGATAGCCAGCCGTTTTGTCGCCGACAATCGGGTTGGAGCTGTTGCAGGCAACGTTAAGGTGATTCCGGAATCCAGCTTGTTGAATATAATTCAAGGAACAGAATACACTGTTGGAATTAATCTGGTTAGAAAGGCTCAGAACATGCTTGGATGTGTTATGATTGTGCCTGGTCCAATAGCAGCGCTTAAAAGAGAGGCTGTTGAACGGGTTGGATTCTTTTCTGACGACACTTTTGCTGAAGACTTTGACATAACTATGAAAATCCTGAAGGCAGGTTACCGTGTAGAATATGAAGATGACGCTATATCGTATACGGATGCCCCTAAGAACTTAGAAGATTTTATGAAACAGAGACGAAGATGGTATCGGGGCATGTTGCAAGTGTTGGATAAGCATCGGGACCTGTATCTGAGCAGGAAACACGGATTTTTGGGAATATTTGGCGTGCCCAACCTGTGGTTTGACACGGTATCGCCGATTTTTAATGCTGCGTTAATTCTTCTGGCGTTGCTGTCCGGATTTTTCTTGGGTGAACCCTTCATATCGTTAATTGGGATCACCACATATTTTGGTGTCGAATTTGCTATCGGAATCTTCGCCGTAAGTCTTGATCCAGCTCCCAAACTGAGAGATTTTCTTGCTATTCCCTTTATTTTGTTCTATAACATTTTTCTTGATGGTGTGCGATTGATGTCCTTGGCTGAAGAGATGGTTAATATATTAATGAAATGGGAGAAACCAAAGAGGTAAACTTCAATGTCTCTAGACTTATCTGTTATAGGAATTGTCTTCGCAATAATATTGTTCATCATCTTCTTCGCAGCAGTTGTTCTCTATTTAGCTTTCAGAATAAAGGAGACATTCCGTGAAGAAAAGAAGCGAGGGATGCTGGCAGTTAAGGTAGCCTTCTTGATTGGAATACTGTTTCTTGCTGGAGGAAGTTTCTATTTCTTCGCCCAAATTCTAACACCACAGTCCTCCTTGCCGGATACGACCCCACCAGATAGCTCCTTACCAGATACAACGTCTCCAGATACGCCCTCGCCTCCCTCAAACGAAACAGAAACCGGAAAACCTGAACTAGCCTTATCTGTCTCTTATCCTTCAAGAACAAAAATGAGCACAGTGATCACCATGACGTTTACCATAACCAACCCCACCGAATACACTGCACATGACGTGATAATTCAAACAAATGTGCTATTCCAAGATTTGGAAATCGTATCCTCTACGCATGAAATTATTGGAAACGTAATCGAAATCGGCGACGTACAGTCCGGAACAACAATCAGTTCTCTCGAATTGAGAGCCCCAAGTAAACCGAGACAAATAGATGATACCATAACTTTGACATATCAAGAAGTTAACGAGATAATAAGCCAGCAAATCTCTATTTCAGTCACAGGTGCACAGCAATAAGATAGAAAAACAAACAAACATCTGGCTAACCAGCATGGACGCTTCCTATACCTATGGAGCATTCATGCACCTACACCAAACACATGGATGATGTTTGACGCAGAAACAGGCAACTACATCTGCAACATAGACAACATGACTACAATCCGTGTTACAGCGGTCTACTGCAAAGACAGAAGCATACTTTACTACAACCTGACACAAGGAGCAATCTCTCAAATGACAAAATGTAGAAAAGCTGGGTTTTCGGTTTCCAGTTTGGTGTAGTATCAAAATTTGCTTACCGCTATAGAAAGATGCGGGGAGCCTCAAATAAAGTGGGCAGGGATTTTTTTCCTTTATTCAGAGGGTCTGCTTAGGTACACCCAGATCACTACAAAGAATGTAGTTATCAGAGCGCCTGCAATCCCTGATATGATCCACTCCGCTGAGGAGAATATCAGAGGGAAAGTAGACACTAGCCAAGGCCACACTGTGTGGTAACCGAGGTTTGCTGCTATTCCGCCTATGAAACCCAACAGGGCAAATGCTCCTAGTATTTTTATTCTGTCACCCATTCTCTTCACCTTACTTTTAACAGTTAAATCTTCGTGCTTTTGAGTCTAACTTACACGAAACTGTGTATTTTCGCCTCTGCGCCCCATCTCTCTTTCAATCTTAGATTTAAAGCTCAAATCGGCGGCTGAATGGGTATATTATGTCTGGTATATATGTAAATGTTCGTTGCATGTTAACAATGTAATAATACGCTTTAAACACACCTCCTTGCGTGAGGAAAATAAAATGTCAGAAAAATTTGCAAGAAAATGGGGAGAAGGAGTCGACGACACACCTCTCAGCTCTAAAATTAAGGATGCTGTTCGCCCTCCAGGTCCTTTGAAACCACGACTTGATTTCGCCGTAAAAAGAATGGAAATGCAGATTCAGAGACTAGACAAGGCATCAGACCGCTTCTCAGACCGCGACAAATCGATATTCGCAAAAATCGTTAATGCCTACACAAAACATGACATGGCACGAGCCAACGTTTTCGCCAATGAATTAGCTGAAATACGAAAAATGGAAAAAATGATTATGCACTCTAGACTAGCCCTAGAACAGATAGTCCTCAGGTTAAGCACAGTTTCAGAACTAGGCGACGTAGTCAGCACTTTGGCTCCAGCAGTCAGCGTACTACGCAGTGTCAAAAATGGAATGGCTACAGTCTTTCCAGAAGCAGAACGCGAGATCGGAAGCATCGGAAACCTACTCAGCGGAATCATCATGGACGCTGGTTATAACACAGGCATGAACATCGACTTCCAGACAGCAGGCGACGACGCACAGAAGATACTGAACGAGGCAGCCACCGTTGCAGAACAGAAAGTCAAAGAGAAGTTCCCAGAATTACCCACCGGCATCCCTTCATTTGGTGAATCCCTTCAAAGCGAAACATAGCTCTACAACAAACAGGGCTGTTCACAGATATTAAGGAGGTGACACTGTGTCAAAATCCATTTCCAACCCCTTTCTTTTTGTTGGCAAACAAATACAGGATGAATATGGAAGGCAAATCGGTCGAGTAGCCTCATTCAAGGTGACACCAACCGGTCGCATAGACGGAATCTTTGTTGAACACGGAGACGGAGAATTCCTTAGCTACTCTAGCGATCAAATAAAACTCGACAACGGGAACCTAGTGATCTCGCCGCCGCTCAAATTGAAAGCTATTTCTCTCTGCAAAGAAATTCCATTGATCTGGAGAAAAGACAGGGCTTTAAACGAGCTTGTGGAAAAGAAGAAGATTCCGCCTGAAATGTACGATGATCTACACAGGACTTTTGAAGGGGCTTTAAATCAACTGAAGGATAACGCCAAAGGACTCACGGAGAATATAGACAAGGAGATTGACCGCTGCAACAAACAGATTCACGCGCTTCACTCAGCCTTGATAAACCTAGAGATTGAACGTGAAATCGGCAGATTAACCGGTGATTCATACGAAAAGGCTTTGGGAATAATACAATGGGGACTAAAGGGAATCAACGCTGAAAAAAGCGACCTAGAAGTTTTGAAGAGCAAGTTATCCAATCTCCTTCTAGGAGAGAAAACTCTAAGCATGCCTGAAATACCGCAAACAAAAAGTCCAGAACAAACGGAGATTCCGGAAGCACCTGCCCCTGTTTCTCCGAACCTTCCAGAACCCCCAGTAGTTATCCATGTGCGGAACCCTAGCAAGCAAAGTTCGTAATCTCTTAGGTCTGTGAGGGAATCTCCATCAAAAACCCTTTCAGTGCTTCTCCAAACTTTGAACAAATAGTTGTTTCGGCAGTGCCGAAACTTAAGTCTCAACAGTTTAAACTGGGGCAAGTCATTATCAAACTTACTAGTAGAGATAAAATTCTCTTCAAAACTTGTGCGACAGCTCTAAAAGAAAAGAATAAGGAACGAGCAGCAATCTTTGCTAATGAGCTTGCTGAAATCAGAAAACTCACCAAAGTCATCTATCACACTCAGATTCTTGTAGAACGCATCATCTTACGGCTAGAAACACTCAAAGAATTCAACTCAGCCTTTGCAGATCTGAAACCGGTTCTCAATAACCTTAAATCAGTGACAAAAAGCCTCAGTTCCTTCATGCCTCAGATGGCCTTTGAAATGGAAAGGGTGAATGAGAGCATATTCGAAGTCATATCAATGTCCAAAATCGATGCCTCAAAACTTGAAGTGCCAACGGACATTAAGACTCCAGGTGGCGAAGAAGTTCTCAAAGAAGTCGCCGAATTTCTGGAGGAACAAATAACCGAGAAACTTCCCGAACCTCCAACTTCCGCTCCGGTCATGGAAAAACCTCAAACCCAACGGGTGCAAAAAGTAAGAAAGATGGTTGCCCTCACAGCTTCCTGTTCAGAAATTTCTGAGCCAAGGAAGCCCCAAGACTACGTGTCCTATAAAGACACGGAAATGAAACGGATCACATGGACGGTTAATGACGAATTAGAGGAATCAGTCTTGCAATACGCGAAAAAACGTGAAGGGCAGCTCGACATCACTCAATGTGCTAACGAATTGAACGTTGCATGTGGAGAAATTGAAAAGGCTTTAGAGACTCTGGGTGTAAAAGGAAAAATCAAGATTGCGTCGTGATTTAAATGAGTGCTTCTCAAGAACTTGAACAATCTGCAACAAAATATGCTTTGGAGGCTGTTCGCCTTGACAAACAAGGGTCAAGGGGGATGGCCATCACAATGTACCAGAAAGGCATCTCAAGCCTCCTGAAACTCGTCAGGTTATACCCTAACTACGGATTAAACTCGGTTTACATTCAACGTGCACAGGCGTATCAAGACCGGATAAAGGCTCTACAAGGAGAAGGGCCCGTTCAATCTTTCCAGCCTCAGCAGGAGCGGTCAGTAGAGATGATGGAACCCCCAGCAGAAACAGAAACGGGAACTGATGGGAAAGCAAGTTACGATGAACTTGTGCTCGACGAGAAACCTAATGTACGCTGGAGCCAAGTTGTGGGATTAGACCCGGCTAAAAAAGCCATCAAAGAAGCTATAGTGTACCCTGTTGAGAGACCAGACCTATTTCCGTTAGGTTGGCCTCGGGGAATACTGCTTTTCGGTCCCCCAGGATGCGGAAAGACCTTGGTAGCAGCTGCTGTGGCAACAGAGATCGACGCTGCCTTCATTTCAGTGGATGCTGCCTCGGTTATGTCTAAGTGGTTAGGTGAGGCTGAAAAGAATGTGGCAAAGTTGTTTGCGCAAGCCAGAAAGACTGCGAATAATGGGCGTCCCGCTATAATATTTATTGATGAGTTAGATTCGCTGATTGGTATGCACTCGAATGAGGTCGGTGGAGAAACCAGAGTTCGCAACCAGTTTCTCAAGGAGATGGACGGAGTTATG
>Ga0209427_10000983_pt1 | contig 32070 bp, 30 predicted proteins | sample DeeMarSWOR136_30_FD_187465 | JGI IMG/M metagenome (GOLD analysis project Ga0209427, IMG submission 187465) | Marine sediment microbial communities from White Oak River estuary, North Carolina - WOR-1-36_30 (SPAdes) (version 2) | ecosystem: Environmental > Aquatic > Marine > Intertidal zone >...
CTTCAAAGTGTAACTCCCCTAGTTTAATATTATATCTATAGAATAGTCAATATATAAATTATACGTTAAATGTTGTGTAAAGATTTGGTTTACAAAATTAATGATTTTTATTTGTTTTTCCAAACTGGTTTTCTCTTTTCAAGAAAAGCAGAAAGACCCTCATTTGCATCGCTTGTTTTCATAAGCTCATTTAAGTAAATATCTTCGATTATCTCAATAGATTCAGAATAATTTTTTGTGGCTCCTTCTAAAAATGCTTTCTTTGATAGCCAAAGAACAATTGCACTACTACTAGCAATTTTTTCTGTAATTATTTTTTCGGCTTCTTCTTCAAAGTTATCAACAGGTAAGACATGGTTAACAAGCCCAAGCTCTTTTGCCTCGTTTGCACTGATTATATCACCAGTTACAATAAGCTCTAACGCTTTTTTACTCCACATAAGTTTTGGAAATATTGCAGCAGCTATTGGTGGAAATACTCCAACCTTTATTTCAGGCTGCCCAAATTTTGATTTTTCTGATGCAATTATAATATCACAAAATGTTGCAATCTCACAGCCCCCACCCAAAGCTGCTCCATTGACAATTGATATTGTTGGAGCATGGATATCATAAAGGTTTTTGAAAATTTCATGAAAGACTTTAATCATCTCTCCAACTTTTTCTTTGGTATGATCAGATACATCAACACCTGCTGAGAATGCTTTACCATTTGAACTTAAAATAAGGGCTTTCAACTTTTTGTTTTTAAAATCTTTTAAGGCTAGATTGATTTCTTTCATCATCTCAATATTAAGTATATTTAATGGTAAGTTATTAAAAATAATTCTTCCAATCAAATTTTTTTCTTCTACCAATATTGTCTTATAAACCATACTATCACCCAAAATCAAACAATACTAATAGAAGCCCTTCCCAGAATCTTACCTGCTTCAAGATCATGAATTGCATTTTCTAATCTATCAAGTGTATAATTCTTGTTTGTAACTAGTAAATCTAAATCTACACTATTTTTTTCAACGGCTTTAACGATTTCTTCCATCTCGTTCATCGGGCATGCCCATGTACCATTAATTGTTATATATTTATCCATAATTTTTTGGTTTAGAAATTCATTAACTGGCTTTGGTGGCCATCCAACTTGAATAATAGTACGATTCTTGCTTGCTGTTTCAACTGCAACTGGAAAGGTTTCAGAAACCCCAGAGCAGTCAAGAACGCAGTCAACTTGGAATTTATCTTCTGCAAAATTAGATGTAATATTTTTTGCTAAACCAGATATTGCTTTTGCTCTATCTCTTCCAGATATTTCGTTTAGTAAAATATTGTTCTCTTCGAAATAAGTTTTTGAATTTACAGTATAAGTTGCTCCAAGCTTTTTTGCAAATTCCAGTTTATTATCAAAAATATCTACTGCTAATACATTCTTTGCTTGAAAATACCGCGCAGCAAGGTTAACAGTTGGTCCACCAACACCTCCAACACCAAAAACAACAACGTTTTTTTCTTTTAACCAATGGGTTGATTGATCAAATAACTTTTTTTGATTTGAAGAATTTTGAATTATGTGTGTTGGAACAGATCTACTTTTCAAGGCATGAAAAGGTGTTGAAACTGCATCTGGAATTATACACGCTTCATCCAAAGGAACGCTGTCCTTGATTTTAAATGTGTATTTTGAAGGAACAGCAATGTATTCTGCATCACCACCATGTACACCATGCCCTATAAATACAGAATTTTTACATCTATTTGTTAAACCCTCTCGACAGGCAGGGCAATTTTCGTTTTCACAACCTGGATATACCGGCGGAATAATTACATGGTCCCCCACCTCTAAATTTTTGGCAGATTTTCCAACCTCTTTAACTACACCTGCGATTTCATGTCCTATAATAAGTGGCGGTTTGAATGGAACATAACCACGGTAAAGGGTGCGATCTGTACTGCACAAACCAGTATATTTTGAATTAATTAGAACGTCTGATTCCTTTATAACAGGATCTTCAAAATCAGGAACAATATTTAATTCTTCTTTTCCATATAAAACAGCAGCTTTCATATCTTTCCCCCGGTTTTTGAGATAAGGTATAAAGTATATAATATTATTTGTTTAAAGTAGCCAACAATTAAAAAAATATAAATAATATTGCCATCATTCTGCCTTAACAGTTCTATTAAGAGGGAGGATTTAGATGTCACTGGAGTGGTTGCCAAAAGATAATAAAATAAAGGATCATGATTTATGGAGCGATGAATATTTTAGTCGAGATCCACCAAGTATAATTTATGAGCTAAAACCTATTGTTGACAATGAGGGAAAAAAGGTCAAGGGGTTGAATACTGCATGGATTATGTTGAATAATCCTAATCAATATAATTCTTATACAACAAATATGGTAAAAGGAGTAATTGCAGGATTTCATAAGGCATCAATGGACAGAAGTGTAGTCGCAGCTATATTTACAGCAGTCGGTGACAAAGCATTTTGTACTGGTGGAAATACAAAGGAATACGCTGAATATTATAGTGGTAGACCAAATGAATATGGATTATATATGGATCTATTTAATGGGATGGTTGATTCAATTCTGAATTGTAAAAAACCAACTATATGCCGTGTAAATGGAATGCGAGTTGCTGGAGGTCAGGAAATTGGTATGGCCTGTGATATAGCAGTATCTTCAGACACTGCAATTTTTGGTCAGGCCGGTCCTAGACATGGTTCTGCGCCTGATGGTGGTTCCTCAGATTTTTTACCGTGGTATCTTGGGATTGAGGATGCAATGTGGAACTGCATATCCTGTGAGCTATGGTCTGCATATAAAATGAGAAGGGTTGGTCTTGTTAGCAAAGTTACACCTGTTCTAAAAAAGGATGACAAGTTCATAAGAAATCCAACTGTTATAACAGATAGATATGTGAAAGACGGTGAGATTGTTTATGGTGAATTTTTAAAGGGAGAAGAATTCAAAAAAGCAAGAGAAATTATGAAATCTACACCAACAGATTTTCAACTACTTGATAAAGAGGTTAACGACATTGTATGGACATATACGAATCTTATGCCCGGCTGTCTTATAAAATCCATTGATGGTATACGCTTGAAAAAGAAGTTTTTCTGGGATCAAACAAAACTAGCAAATAGGCATTGGCTCTCAGCAAACATGGCTACTGAAGCGTTCCTTGGCTTTCATGCATTTAACAATAGAAAAACCACAGGTAAAGACGTAATAGATTTCATAAAATTTAGACAACTTCTTGCAGAAGGACATATGTTTGATGAAAAACTTAAGGAAGCGGTACTTCCAAAGCCTCTTAAGAAACAAAAATCTTAGGATTTTTCAATTGTGTAATATAGTTTAATCTCAGGTATTTCTTCAAATATTCTTGGTACAACCTTTATCTTCATATCAATTTTAATCTCTTTTTCTGGAATATCATTAACCCAGGCTATGAGACGACCTCCTTCCTCAAGATCAACTATTCCCAAGATATATGGTGCGATATCTTCAAATCCTTTTGGAGCTGCATATATTTTCGTAAAACTGTGAAGTTTACCTCTTCCAGAAAACTCTATCCATTCAAATGTATCATTCAAACATTTCAAACAATCTGCACGGGGTGGAAAATAAGTCTCATCACATTTCTTACATTTACTGCCCATAAGTTTTCCTTCTTTAAGATAATCAGAAAATTTGTCCACCTTAGTATAAGGTGTAAAGTTTATTTTTCCAAAATATTTGAATGGCATATCTTTACCTCCTAAGAATTTGTACAAATGTATATTGACCAATTCCACCAACGTTGTGTGTAAGTCCGACCTCTGCACCTGAAACCTGTCTTTTTCCTGCGTCTCCCCGAAGCTGTTTTACGATTTCTGTAGTCATTGAAACACCTGTTGCTCCAACTGGATGACCCTTTGCTTTAAGTCCTCCGTCTACATTCACCGGTGTTTTACCACCAATATATGATTGTTTCTCTTCAATGAATTTTCCACCTTCACCTTTTTTACAAAAACCAAGGTTTTCATATGCCATAATTTCAGCTATTGTGAAACAATCATGAACATCTGCAACTTGTATGTCAGATGGTTTTGCTTTTGCCTGTAAATACGCTTGCTTTGCAGCTTCGACAGCACTTGGGATTTCAACAAGATTAGGCCTTCTTAGAAGAGACATCTGTGAAGAAGCGGCTCCCAGACCATCTAACCATATTGGTGTATCATTAAATTTTTTTGCAAGCCTTTCGTTTGTAATAATAACACAAGCTGCGCCATCAGCATTAGCACAGCAATCAAATACTTTTAAAGGAAATGCAACATCATCAGAAGAAAGTACTCTTTCCTTTGTAACTTCCTTTTTAAAAAATGCATTTGGATTCATAGATCCATAAAAATGGTTCTTTACAGCAACAAGTGCCATTTGTTCTTTTGTTGTTCCAAATTCATACATATGTCTATTTGCATAAAAAGCGTAGTATCCTGGGAATGTGGTTCCAAAAATTGATTCCCATTGGACGTCTCCAACTCTTCCCATTAGGGCTAGAATCTCTTCGGTAGATAGCTCCCTCATCTTTTGAACTCCAATTACTGCCACTATATCATGTGTACCTGATTTTATTGCCATATAGGCTGTTCGAATGGCAGCACTACCAGAAGCACAGGCAGCTTCAGTAAGCCATGTGGATTTAGGATTCACTCCAACATATTCTGCGACAACTCCAGGGAGTGAACGTTGCATATGATATTCAGGAACTGATCCAACAATTAAAGCATCAATATCTTCTCTTGTCAAATTATTTGTATCTTCGATTGCCTCCTTAAATGGTTCAAAAGCAAGCTCCTGAACAGTTGCATCGCTACGATTTCCAAATTTTCCATGTCCAATACCAACAATTCCAACCTTCACTTTTACACCAACTTTTTAAATGTACTGACCGCCATCAACCTTTATTACCTCACCTGTTATATGTTTAGATTTTTCACTACATAAGAAAAGAACAACATTTGCAATATCCTGAGTTGTTGCTATGCGACCTAATACAGTTTCATCTATTGCTTTTTGAAGAAATTCTGGTGGTATGTTCTTAGCCATTTCAGTCATAACCATACCTGGTGCAACTGCATTTACATTGACGTTGAACTTTCCTAGCTCTTTAGCAAGAGCTTTTGTTAATGATATTATTCCGCCTTTTGATGCCGAATAATTACATTGTCCAAATTTTCCTCTAAGCCCATTTATTGATGTTATATTTACAATTTTTCCATACCGTTTATCTTTAAAATATGCAGCTGCCAATTTATTGTATATAAAATAACCTTTAAGATTTACATTTATTACATTATCCCAGTCATTCTCACTCATTTTCCAAATTACACGGTCTATATTTATTCCAGCATTACATACAAGAATATCTAAACCGTTAAATTCTTTTATTACCTTTTTAAACATTCCTTCAGCGTGATTATAATTTGTTACATCTGCTTTTACAATCAGGCATGTTTTCCCTAGCTTTTCAATCTTTTTTGCAACCTCTTTTGCCTCAGTATCGTGTCTACGGTAGTTGATTGCTACATTTGCACCTTCTCTAGCAAGTTCAATAGCAATAGTTGCACCAATTCCTATACTTCCCCCTGTAATTATTGCAGATTTTCCTTTAAATTCCATTTAAGCTCCTCCATCTAAACAAAATGTTGCTTAAGAATTTTGATAATATGCTAAACTATTATTTTATTTTTTGGTAAAACCTAAATTTTTGATTAAATTATTGTTATTAATAGATGTGATAAAAAGATAAATTATATTTTTAACCAAACATTTAAATTAAAAATACTAATTAGTGCATTACTAAAACTATTCTTAAGGGAGGCGTGAAAAAACGAAGAAGATATTCATTCATACTCATTCATGTAAATTAAGATATCTAGATGCAACTAGACTATCAAAGTACTTTTCTCGTAATAATTACAAAATTGTTAACAAGCCAAAGGATGCAGATATAATATTTTTCTTAACCTGTGGGGCATTTGATCATCTGGCAAATGAATCATTAAGGATGGTTAAAGAATTCCAAAAATATGATGCAGAATTAATAGTAGGCGGTTGTTTACCTGAAATAGAAACAGAAAAACTAGCTAATATTTTTCATGGGAGAACAATAAGTACAAAGGATTTAGATAAAGATCCAGAGAAGATGGATGAATTATTTCCAGAGTTCATCGTCAAATTTAAAGAAATAGATGATGCTAATACATCATATCCTAATATAAATGAAGGCAACGCAATTGGAGCTATCAAAAAATTTTTAGGACAAATAGGATTGCTAGAAAAATTCTTAATAATGTTTCAAAATCAAATATTTAAAAGCGTTTATGGTAAAAATTCTTTTTTTTACAACATTCTGGTAGATGAACCTATGTATCGTATGAGAATTTCATGGGGCTGCAATAGTAATTGCTCGTATTGTGGTATAAGACAAGCAATTGGTCCTCATAAAAGCAAACCTATAGATAAGGTTTTAGAGGAATTTAGAAACGGCCTAAATAATGGTCATAAACATTTTATGATGAATGCCGATGATATTGGCGCATACGGGACTGATATCGGTACCAGTTTTTCAGATTTATTAGATAAAATGACAAGTATATCTGGAGATTATTTAATATCGATTGCAAATCTGAGTCCACGTTGGGTTATAAAATATATTGATCATCTTGAAGAAATTATAAAGAGAGAAAAAATAATTCGAATAGGTGTACCTGTCCAATCTGGTAGCAATCGTATTCTCAAACTTATGAACCGTTTTCATGATAAAGAAAAAATAAGAGATGCTCTTATTAGATTAAAGACAGTATTTCCAAAGCTATCACTACATACTCACATCATTGTTGGATTTCCAACTGAGACAGAAGAAGAATTTAAACAAACATTATCATTTATTGAGGAATGCAAATTTAGTGCTGGTCAGCTAATGCCTTTTTCTTCAAAAACTGGTTCTGAAGCAGCCAGTATAGAGCCAAAAATACCTATGGATGTAATAATTAAAAGGCTGAAATACGCAAAAAGTTTTTTTAAAAGAAAAGGATATTGTGTGAAATACAAGTCCCAGGGGAGAATTTTTTTATTTGATAAGCTAGATTATTATAACTGATTTTTTTAATCAAATAATCTTTAATTAAGCACAAATTTTATATGTAGCTTTATTATAGCTATAATGTAGCTATGGGGTTTTTTATGGCGAATCCGTCAAAATTTGAAGTTTATGGTCAAGAGATGCTTGAGAAGGTTGTGAAGAAATGTGGAAATAGCGGCAGGATATATCTTCCACCAGATTGGATTGATAAAAAAGTGAAAATTATCCGGATTGATTGAGGTTGAATGTTATGACAAACATTAATGTTAGATCTATGAAAAAAGAAGACATAAGTCAAGCGGCTGATATTCATAGAAAGGTTGTTAGAGAAGGACTCGGTCAAGGTATGAATTATGCTATTGAAGATCTTTTTTCATCTTTCATAAAAAAGTGTCCAAAAACTTGTCTTGTAGCTGAAGTAGATGGTAAGGTTGCAGGTTTTATAATTGGGTGTATTAAGGAATGGGGATTTGGTGTGGAGCGATCTGGATGGGTTGAGATGATAGAGGTAGCCCCTAAACTTATGGGAAAAGGTATCGGCAAAACCCTAGGAAATGCATTAATTAGATATTTCAAAAATGAAGGAATAAAGGAGGTATATACAACAGTTAAATGGGATAGTGGAGATTTAATTGCCTTTTTCAAGTCTATTGGATTTGATAAAAGCAGTTTTATAAATCTTGAGTGCAAGTAATTAAGAAATTTGAATGAAAAAAGGGGGTTATAAAATAGAATTAATTGAACAATTTAAAGATTGGGAAAAAAAGCGGCATGATTATGCCAAGCAATGGAAAGAGAAATCTGGTGGAAAAGTAATGGGTTACTTTTGTACATATGTTCCTGAGGAGATACTGTACGCTGCAGGTGTACTACCTGTCCGAATTTTGGGTAGTCATGAACCACAAGATGTAACTGAACCTCATATATTTGCTATGTTTTGCCCATTCTGTCGTGATTGTCTAGCCCAGGGACTAAAAAATAGATACAAATACCTGGATGGTTTGATGATAGCTCAGTCATGCCTTCATATAAGACAAGCATATACTAGTTGGATTAAACATAGACCTGTTGAATTTGAAAAATTCTTATGTATGCCTCACAAAGTCCAAAGTCCGCATTCATATGAGTTTCTAACAGAGGAATTACGCACTTTTAAAAAAGAGGTTGAGGATTGGACTGGCAATAAAATTACAGACAATGATTTAGAAAATTCAATAAAGATTTACAATGAAAACCGACGTCTAATGAAAAAACTCTATGAACTAAGAAAAAGGGACAATCCACCGATTACTGGTGAGGAAGTTATGGAAATTGTAATTGCCATGCAGATGACTGATAAGGCTGAACATAACAAAATCCTAAAAGAATTAATACCCAAATTAGAGAAATATAAGCCTAATAGAGAAGTTGGTAGTAGACTTATGATTCTTGGTTCTGAGGATGATGATACTGTTTTTATGAATATGGTGGAGAATTGTGGAGCAACTTTTGTTATGGATGATCACTGTACAGGTTCAAGATATTTTTGGAATGAGACAGAAAATGGAAAAGACCCACTTGCTTCAATAGCGGCAAGATACATAGACAGAATCCCTTGTCCATCTAAGGATTGGGAAGAACGTAAAAGGATTCCTCATATTTTGAATCTCTGTAAAGAATGGAAGGTAGATGGAGTAATTATAATGCAGCAAAAGTTCTGTGATCCACATGAGCTTGACTTCGTTGCTATACAAAAGGCCTTGAAGGATGTGGGAATACCTAGTTTATTTTTAGAGTTTGATGTAACAGTGCCTATTGGGCAATTTAAGATTCGTGTTGAAGCATTTCTGGAAATGATTGGTGAGGAGGATTTATTTTAGGAGATGAAATTATATGGAACAAGAAGCGATTTATCCAACTGAGAAATTGAAATGCTGGAATAAGGCAAAACAAATTCGTATGAAATTCTATAAGGATTATGCTGAGGCTCATGATAATGGTGGTCTAAGATGGGCTGGTGGTGCATGGACTTTTGATGCCATTCCTGCAGGACTAGGAGATGATGTTTATCCTATAACCAGTGAGCCATATGGTGCAACAATTGCTTTTGATAAGGATTTATCAATGGAGTGCATGGAAGCTGCTGAAAAAGAAGGCTACCCAAGAGATCTTTGCTCCTATATGCGAAATTACTGGGGATCTATTATTATTGATAAATATCCGTTTGGATATGATGATAAAGGAGAGTTTGTTCCAAGATTTCAGGGTGCAAAACCAATTGGTTTTCCAAAACCTGATTTTATTTGGCAGGATCATATCTGTTGCTCACATGCTAAATGGTACCAGGTAGTTTCAGACCTTGAAGGTGGAATACCAATGTTTACAGTCGATAATGCCGTAGGACCTGCACATGAACTAACTGATAGTAAGATAAAATTTGTTGTAGAGCAATTGAAGGATGGTATAAAATTCTTGGAAAAGGTGACTGGTAGGGATTTTAATGATGAGCTTTTATATAAGGCAATTAAGAATCATTTTGTATCCACATCAAAATGGGCAGAGATATGTGCATTTAACAAGGCAATACCCGCCCCATTAGATGAAAAATCAATTTATTCATTATATGTTCTTGGAACTTTGCAAAAAGCTGGTAAACAAGTGGCAGATTTTTATGAAAAAGATCTCCTACCAGAGGTAAAGGACAGGGTAAAAAGAGGTATTGCTGCTATCCCAAACGAGAGATTCAGAGTTATGTCAGATACCCAACCACCTTGGAGTTTTCTTAGTATATTTAGATATCTTGAGAAGTTCGGATGTATAAGTATCGGATCTCTTTACACGTTTGGTCTTATTGGTCAATGGGAGGTAAAAAAGGATGGATTCTGGGGTCCAAAAACCATTCCAAATGTTGATTTCTCAAGTAGAGATCAGGCATTGTATGAGTATGTAAAATACGAGCTATATAAACCTGAGTGGCAACATTTCTATTCCTGCCATCTTAAGAGTGATATGATGATACGGATTGCAAAAGAATGGAAACTTAATGGAGTAATGCTTCATTATAACAGAGGATGCGAGGGGCTGTCAGTAGGTATTGCTGAAAATAGACTGGCTCTACTTGATGCAGGATTTCCAGTAATGGCATTTGAAGGTAACAATGCTGATGAAAGAGAATTTGATGAAGCAAGAACAAAAGCAAAAATTAATGCATTTATGGAAACAATAGGAGCTAAATTATAGGAGGAATCATAAATGATTACTATGGGAATTGATATTGGTGCAAAAAACATTAAGGTTGTTATTTTAAAGGATAATAAGATTATATCTAAATCTAATGTATTGGCAGGATTTGAAGTAACCAAATCAGCTAAAAAAGCTATAGAAAAAGCACTTAAAGAGGCGGATATAAAAAAAGATGATATTGATAAGGTTATATCAACTGGTACTGGCGAAAAATTAGCACCATTTTATGATGATACCAAATCTGTTGTAGGTTGCGATTCACTCGGAGCTGTTTTTCTACATCCGGCAACTAGAACCGTAATTGATGTCGGTGCTGAAGAAGGTCGTGGGATGAGATGCGATGAAACAGGTAAAATTCTTGATTTTGAGGTTAATGAAAAATGTGCGGCAGGTGCTGGTGCATTTACTGAGGCTATGTCTCGCGCACTTGAAGTGCCACTTGAAGAGTTTGGTCCTCTTTCTTTAAAAGCAACAGAGGAGATTCCTATGAATGCACAGTGTACAGTGTTTGCTGAATCTGAAGTAGTAACAATGGTTCATAACAAGGTATCAAAGGCAAATATGGCTAAGGCAGTTCATGATGCAATGGCAAGCAGGATTTCTTCTATGGTAAGAAAAATAGGTTTTGATAAAGATGTTACTCTTGTTGGTGGTGTTGCAAAAAATGTTGGTTTCGTTGACTCTCTTAAAAAAGATCTTGGCCTTGAAATTTTTGTACCAGAGAATCCAGAGTATGTTGGAGCTTTAGGTGCAGCCCTTGCAGCAGCTGGTTGGAAAGGAGGCAAATAATATGGTTAAACAACCTGAATATTGGAGATGGACTGAGTCAAGATGGACTAATAAAGATATAGATTGGAAGGGTAAGATAATCACTTCAGGTGTGGATGTAGGTTCAGTTAGCTCTCAAGCAGTTATCCTAGCAGATGGTGAATTATATACCTATTCCAATATGAGAACTGGATCAAATAGTCCTGATTCTGCAATGAAAGCAATAGATTGGGCAATGGAAAATACTGGTCTTACAATAAAGAACCTATCCTATACTGTTGGTACAGGTTATGGTCGTGTTAATGTTCCTTTCAGTCAGCGTGCAATAACAGAGATTGCATGCCATGCGCGTGGTGGCAATTTCATGTACGGGCCAACTGTTAGAACAATTTTGGATATGGGCGGGCAAGATTGCAAGGCTATTCACTGTGATGAAAGAGGAAAGGTAACAAATTTCTTAATGAATGATAAATGTGCGGCAGGAACAGGAAGAGGAATGGAGGTATTTGCCGATTTACTTGGAGTATCTATCAATGATGTTGGGGATCTTTCTTTTGATATTGATAAAGAGCCTCCACCTGTAAGTAGCACATGTGTAGTATATGCAAAGACTGAGGCTACTGGTTTGCTTCGTGAAGGTTGGCCAAAAAACAAGGTTCTTGCTGCTTATTGCTCTGCTATGGCACATAGGATTATGACCTTGCTTGAAAGAATTGGTGTAGAGGAAGACTTTGCAATAACCGGTGGGATTTCAAAGAACAAGGGTGTTGTAAAAAGACTTGAAAAAGAGGTTGGTATAAAGATAATGGAAACATCGAAATATGATCCACAAATTGCTGGTGCACTAGGGGCTGCATTATTTGCTAAAGCTTTATATGATAAAGGTAAACGATAGATGTGATTAAAAATGAAGGCAAACTATGGCTACAAAGATGGTTCTGGGGATTATTTCATTACTATTGATACAGATAAATGTAATGGCTGCGGTAAATGTGTTGACGCCTGTCCATATGGTGTGATGGCAGTTGATGAGGATGAAAATGATCCATTATCAGATAAGGAAGTTGCATTTGTAACAGAAAAAGAACGTAAAAAAATAAAATATACTTGTGCTCCTTGTAAACCTAATAGGAATGCTATTCCGCCGTGTATAAATGCTTGCGAGATGCAAGCAATTGAGCATTCTTGGTAGGAGTTTTTTGAGAAGATGAGCAAACAACCAATAAAAATCAATATTGATGGTAAGGATATCTATTGTGAAAAAGATGAAACCATTCTTAATGCTGCATTGAATGCTGATATATATATTCCTACATTATGCTATCATCCTGATTTACCTAATTTTGGAGCTTGCGGTATATGTGCTGTTGAAGTGGAGGGATCTAATGAGCCAATACTTGCCTGCAATACTCCTGTGACACAGGGGATGAAGGTTAAAACAAACTCACCAGCGCTTAAAAAGGTTCGTCAAGAAAAACTCTCTATAATTCTTACAAATCATCCACATGCCTGTCTTGTATGTGCTGAAAAGGAGGGATGTGCAAGGGAGCCTTGTTCTTTAAATGTACCTGTATCTGAAAGATGCTGTGAAAAGCTTGGTGATTGTGAACTTGAAAGGGTTGCAGATTATATTGGTATACCTGAAAATACACCGCGTTATAAGCCTAAAAATTTACCAAAATTTGAGGATAGTCCTTTTATTATTCGCAACTACAATCTATGTATTGGCTGTGGGAGATGTATTAGAGCTTGTTTGGATATCCGTGGTATTGAAGCCTTAGGAAAACTTCCTGATCCACCTGAGCTTATAGACCCTTCAAGATTTCCAGAAAGATTAATAGATAGTGGCTGCCAGTTCTGCGGTTTATGTGTAGAGGTTTGCCCAACAGGTGCTCTTGAAAGTCGTATCGATAAAATAAAGGATAGTACATATTGTCAAGATAATTGTCCAGCAAATATTGATATTCCAAGATTTCTTAGACATATTTCTAATGGAGAATTTACTGATGCATTGACTACAATCTACGATAAAGTTCCTCTTCCAGGAACCTTAGGATATGTATGCTATTATCCATGTGAAACTAAATGTCTCCGCTCTGAATTAGATGATGCGGTTTCGATAAGAATTCTAAAACGTTTTGCATTTGAGAAAACCAGTGATATAAAAATTAAAAAAATAGTAAAAAGCACTGGAAAAAAGATTGCTGTTATAGGCTCAGGACCATCTGGTTTGAGCTGTGCTTTTTACCTAGCTAAATGGGGAAATAATGTTACAATTTTTGAGGCAAAGAGTAAAGTTGGTGGTATGCTTAGATATGGTATTCCTACTTTTAGACTTCCAAGATACGTTTTTGAAAGAGAAATTGATGTTATTGAAAAAATAGGAGTGAAAATAAAAGTAAATACACCTATTTCTTCTATTAAAGAGCTTCAGAGTAAGAATTTTGATGCAGTATTTGTAGGAATAGGTGCTCAAGAAGGATTAAAAATGGGAATCCAAGGTGAAAATGATTCCAAGGTTATCGATGCATTACATTTTTTAAGTGATGTATATGGTGATGTAACTTCATATGAGAGTATAAAAAAAGATAAAATAAAATTAGGAGATAATGTAGCTGTCATAGGCGGTGGAAATACTGCAATTGATGCTGCAAGAACTGCTTTACGTCTTGGAGCAGATGTAACACTTTTTTACAGGCGAAGTGAAAATGAGATGCCTGCTTTTTCTGGAGAAATCAAGGAAGCAAAAAAAGAGGGAGTTGAGTTTAGATTTCTATCTACACCTGTATCAATTCTCCCTATTAAGGACAAGTTAAAGGTAGAGTTTATTAAAATGAAACTTGGACAAAAAGATGAAAGTAAAAGACCACGTCCCTTACCAATTAAAGATAGTAATTATTTTCTTGAATTTGAAAATGTTATAACAGCTATTGGTCAAAAGGTTTTACCAATTGATGGATTTACTATTGATATAGATAGTTGGAAAAATAAAAAAAATTCAGACTTTAAGGTGAATGATAAGATATATATTGGTGGTGATGTCCTAGGTCCCTCATCTGTTGTAGAATCAGTTGCGATGGGCAGGAAGGCTGCTGTTCAGATTCATTTAGCTCTTGGTGGTTCTGAAAATGATACATTCACGAAATTCCAGAGGCCTTTGCCTAGAATATCTAGCAAAAAGGATTTTCTTAAAAAAAGAGTTTTTACACCAATGATGAAGGTTGATGATCGCCTTTCAAACTTTTCTGAGGTGGAATTATCTCTTGATAAAAACAAAGGTATATGCGAAGCCAACAGATGCTTTCAATGTGATTTATGTCTCTATCTTTCAAAGGTACCAATTCCACCAGTTGAGATGCTTGCATTTAATGAAGAAAATATTTCTATTGTACCTGAGAATGCGGGAGTGGTTACTCTTTTTGATAACAATAAGAAAGTTGTTGAAATAAAAGGTATTTCTAATATGCGTAAAATGCTTGAAGACAAGCTTAAATCTCGACATAATATCAATTATTTTAAATTTGAAGAAGAACAAATGTACTCAAAACGTGAGAGTGAACTTCTTCAGCAATATATTAAACGGCATGGCGAGATGCCAAGTGGAGGTGACGAACTTGATGATCTCTTCTAAGCCAAAAGTTGAGATATTAATTGTTGGCCCTTTATTTTCTAACTGTTATATTGTATGGGATGAAGATACAAAACAAGGGGTAATAATAGATCCTGGGGATGATGCTGATGTAATCTTGAAATCTGTTGAAAAACTTGGTATTAAAATTATATATATTCTTGCTACACATGGCCATTTTGATCATGTAGGCGCTGTAGCACCATTAAAAAGACAGCTTAAGGCTGAATTTCTTGCTCATAAGGATGATTTCTTTTTCATTGAAGATGGAGAAAACGCAGCACGACGTTGGGGGGTTGATATTGAACAACCTCCAAAGCCTGATAGATTTTTAAAGGATGGTGATAAGATAAAGATTGGAAAATTTCATTTGGAGGTTATTCACACACCTGGTCATTCTCCAGGTGGCATTAGCTTTCTATATGATAAAATGCTTTTTGGTGGTGATACTCTTTTTCAGGGCAGTATTGGTAGAACCGATTTTAGGAAGGGATCATTTGAAGATTTATCAAATGCAATAAAAACACGCCTTTACACTTTGCCAGATGATACTATAGTTTATACCGGTCATGGCCCAATAACTACAATTGGTGATGAAAAGAGGTATAATGCTTTTGTGAGACCGTAATTCATGGACGAAAAGATTTCAAAACTAAAAAAATATGTGTCCAAATATAATAAGATTGTTGCTTTCACTGGTGCTGGTTTTTCTGCAGAAAGCGGGATATCCACTTTTCGAGGTGCAGGGGGTCTTTGGTCAAAGTATGACCCTTCAGTTTATGCAGATATAAATTATTTTATTAAAGATCCATCTTATTATTGGAACTTCTTTAAAGACGAAAGATATCCAGTTATTAAAAAAGCAAAGCCAAATGATGGCCATTTTGCATTGGTTGAACTGGAAAAGTGCGGTAAGATTTACCGAATTATTACTCAAAATATTGACGGATTGCATCAGATGGCAGGTTCTTCAGATGTAATTGAGCTTCATGGTAATACTAGAAAGATATTTTGTATGATATGTAATAAAACTTATTCTATGGATGATGTCTATAAACTTTTAAGAAAAGAGTTACCCCCAAGATGTTCATGTGGTGGTCCTCTGAAACCAGGTACAGTTCTATTTGGTGAACCTTTGCCCCAAGTTGCACTTGATATGGCAAATCTTGCTGCTCGTAATTGTGACATGTTTCTTGTTTTGGGAAGCTCATTGGTTGTTTATCCAGCTGCAGCTTTACCAGAGATTGCCAAATCTATAGGAGCTATATTGGTGATTGTTAATATAGATCCTACTCCACTTGATAATATCGCAGATATTGTTATAAATGAGAATGTATCAAAGGTTTTATCTAAAATTATTTAAATTTATAATCGTATATTTTATATATACGGAAAAATTTTTATTAACTCAAATTGCTATATAATACAAACAAAAAGGAGTGTAGAGATAATGAAAAAAGGAATAATTGGAATCATAATATGTATGTTATTGATAGCTACAACAGTTTTATCTTATGCAGGAAATATTGACAGTATTAAATCAATTAACGATAAAAATATTATTTTTTTAGAAAAAGAAAAAGAGTTAAAATCAGAAAATATAGAAGGGTATGAGTCTGATTATGACTGGGATTATTCAAGTAATCCACCACACATGTACGCTATTCCATCTGGTAGTATAGGTATTGGTACAACAAATCCATCAGCTAAGCTAGATGTTGAGGTAAGTTCTGGCGGTGCAGCAACAATTGGAGCTAGTTCAAATATTGCAATTGGAAATTACGCTGTGGCATTAGGTGCTGCCTCAAAAGCAGTAAGTAACTACTCAATTGCAATGGGGCATTATTCAAACGCTAGCGGATTGACTTCAACTGCTATGGGTTGGGGTACAACTGCTAGTGGAAGCTGTTCAACTTCAATGGGAGAAGGAACAACTGCTGCTGGTAGTTTTTCGACAGCAATGGGCAGGAGTATCAAAGTCAATGGAGATTATTCTGTAGGAATTGGTTTAGATTCTAAGTTATATACAATTGACCTTGATAATGTACTATCGATTATGGGTGGTAAGTTAGGAATTGGTACAACAACTCCAATTTACATACTGGATGTTTCTGGTGATAGTGATATTGTTGCACAATTCTCGGGTAGAGTAAAAGGAGTTGATGCAATAAATGATGATGAATTTGTTACCAAAGGACAAGTAAAAAGCAGCACTCCAACGTGTTATACGCCATATGGTACAAGTGATCCAAATGGAGATGTAGGTGATATTTCTTGGGACAGCAATTTTTTCTATATGAAAACAAGTGAAGGTTGGAAGAGAGCAAGGTTGGAAACCTGGGAATCAACAGCTATTCAGGTAAGCAATATTTCCTAATAAAATATTATATTTAATACTAAAACAAAGCTAATATATGGCTAAACATTAAAAATCTTTATATATTATAAATACATTGTAAATAATGCCTTTTAATCAAAAAAGAGGCGCGGGAGGTATAGTTTGCAAAAGGAGAAGAAAAAAATATTTATTCCGACCATTGTGGTTATGCTATTTTTAGGTCTAGCATTAACACCTGGAATATGTGCAACTGCTCAAAAGTTAAAAGAGCACAATCTAACCATTACAATGACTGATGAAAATGGTTTTAATTTCAAATTTCAGAAATTAGTAACACACAATCAATTAGAGGAAGTCAACGATTCAGTAAATGAATTTATAATGTTGACAAAGGATGTAGTAAGCGAAGATAGTCCTGGAGGTTCCGATGTTGAGGAATCTGAATGGGAGAAATTACAATCTAAAGTTTTTATCGTTGTTGATATATTAGCAAGTTTGGTAGGTAAAAATTTTCCAGTTGAAGAAACAAAACAATACGTATCCTCAGTAGTAAGTACTTTGCTTAAATTTCATTACACCCTTAGACAGCCATTAATAAGTATAGGTATTGGTATTACTTGGATACCATTCTATGATTATGAAACAATGCTTGGTAGACTAATAAAACCTGTATTTATACATCATCTAATTGGCTTTTCAGCAACATTTTACTTAAATCCATTTAAGCTAGGATTTCCCAGTTTTTCATACGGTCTTCATAGAGTAAGAACATTCTTCTTTAGTGGACTACTAATTGATTTTTCAGATATTGGCTATGACAGAATTGTTGGGCCACAGATACTAATTGGATACGGATTATTCACAGGGTTTGCTTAAATATAAAATAAATCATAATCCTTCTTAATTTTAATTATTTTTAAAAATATCATTTATTGTAAATTAAATAACCATTTTTTATTGTTTGTATTTTTTTTATAAATAGTGCATATAGAATGAATTTTGATATACATTTTTAAAATTTCAAAAAATTATTATTTGTGACCATAAAATGGTCACTATTTTTCATTTTAGAGATATCCTATGACCACAATATACTATTTTAAATGAATTTGGAGAATTATCATAAATGGTTATGTTAAATCAAATAGCATCTGGTAAATTTGCTAGAATTGTTAAAATCGAAAATGAAAATTTGCTAGGAGATAGATTTAAATTAAATGGCATAATTGAAGGAGATTTTGTAAGAGTAATTTCATGTTTTGGTACAATTACTGTTGAAATAAATAATAGAATATTTTCAATAGGAAAAAATATTGCAAAAAAGATTAGGGTTATTGAATTAATTTAAATATCCCTTAATTTTTCGTTGATGTATGACTATCCAACTGGAATTATCAACATTGGGTCGAATTTTTCCTTATCTAGATTAAGTAACTCACAGATAGCCTCTTTATCTTTTATTAGAACAATATTTCCAGAAAGTCCTCTTGAAGTTGCCTGTAATAGTACATTATGAGCAGCAGCTCCAGCTTCATAATACCATATCCAACGCACATCCTCTCCAGATAAATCATCCCAATCTATAGTTTTTTCAATATCAAGTACTGGTATAATACATAACGGAGCATCAGATACAAAGGATTCTGAGGCTTCTGCAATTGAAGGACGTTTGTCTCCCCAAGCAACTCTAAATAAAAATGAAAGAATAGGCAGTCCAATAAAATCAATATTGAAAATACCATAAATATATCTAGAAATACCGAATTTGGTTATTGTGTAAATCCGAAGGGGATAATATCCATGTGCACTTGGTACAGTATGGTGTCTCTTTACTACATTTGTTTCACTTTTATCAACATAATATGAGTAACCATATGAAGCCCAAGCCAAGGAGCTTAGATCTTTTCTTGAAATTGAATTGCTATCCCAAGAAGTAATCTCATTTCTTTCTTCAAGTGCCGTTGTAAAAGGCATATCTGAAAATTTTACACGTGGAAGAAGAGACAAATACATTGGTCTATAAACAAACTTGTAATCAATTACGTTATGTCCAAGCGGCATGATACCCATGCCCTCTTCATTAGTAGGTAAACCAACAGGTTCTATTGCAGGGGTTGGGGTTTGTGCGGTAATTACGGTACCTAAGTTAATTGAATTTGCTGCAAAATAAATATTCTGAGCAACCGCTCCACACTCAACACTTCCAAGGTTTATATCAGCTATATCAGTATTCCAACATAGCCCTAATTGAACAGGAGCATGATATTGCATCCCCTGAATATCTCTATAATCACCCTCTTTGTAAAAAACAAGTGAATGATTCTCAGGGTTGTACTTATATACATCTTCTAGTAGGACATAAATTATTACAGAATGCGATTCATTAATTTTTGCAACAGTAAATTCACCATCATCTCTTTGTCCATAAGCTGCCCATAAAACAGTGGATAATTCTTCATCAGTTACCGGGTCTTCAGTGAAATTCCTCATAGACATTCTACGCATAATTGACTCTTCAAGAGGCATATCAATGTATTGTGGTGGTGGAAGCATATATTCTTTACCAACTAATATAAGCTCTTTTTCATTTGACTCTTTTAATGAATGATTTATTCCTAAAACTGTTGAAATTGAAGTGCTAAAAAATAGAGCAACAAGAATTATTACAACTGCATCTTTAATAATATTATTCCTTCTCATTTTTCAACCCCCATTAAATTAATAAATTTTATTGATATAAACTTTACTATTATAAAAAATAAAAAAATAATTTTAAAAATATTAAATAAATTAAGATATTTATTTAGTTATTTAATAAGTGTTAATAGTTTTATGAGGATATAAAAATCTTTCCAGTAACTTTATGATAAAAGAATTATATAATCTAGTTCTTGGAATTCTGACCTCATGAATACCCGAACTACTTTCTTCTTTGTATGTATCTCTTACTTTAGCTCTAATAAAATAAGTTCCTTTTTCTTCCCAGCTATGGCCTAGGAAAAATTCTTCACCAGAATAATAAGGACCAATCCATTCTTCACAATTTCCGTCTCCCCATTCTATATAATATTCAAGGTCGTTTTCATCTGGATCCGTTGCAGTAAATGTATAATTATAATTTATACCTGGAACGCCTTTTTCTGGGCCATCTATTGATGGTTTATCTGGTCTTTCATTATATCTATCAAGTGATACTTCTAAAATTTCTGCACTTGACTCAGTTACTACAACTTGGTAGTTTTCAGAATGATAATTATCCAATGAAAATTCAATTTTATAGGTTCCAGGAGGTAAAAATAGATTAAACCTTCCAAATTTTGGTTCACTGAAAAATTCTTCATCATTTGGAAAAGTAATGTCATCAAATGTAATCTTTGCAACAAGAGGTTCCCCAGTAAATGAATCTTTTACATGACCACTTATTGATATTGGTCTTTCAAGCATCCACATTGTAGCTGGCCAAACTTGTGCTGATTCAGTAAGTGCGCTCTCATAATCAGGTTGAAATGAAGTATGGGTCTCCATAAGATTAGCATATGATCCATTGAATGCAATCTGCCATTCATAATTTTCACCTTCCGCACTTGGTGCTCTAATTGCTCCACCATATCCAGCAGCAATTGATAGATATGTTGCTTCAGATTGGAAGAAACTTGAAAAGGGATGTGAATGGCAGCAATAGCCATATAATACCTCTCTTCCATAAGAATGATAGTCTAATATTTTTGCAAAATGTCTGTCATTTGAAAATTCCATCATGGTTTTAGTCTCAGCTTCAGAGGCGGCACTTGGTCCCTTATATGTTTCAGAATTAGGATCTGTACTTCCTGAGCACTCTGAACTCCATCCAAAAGGATAGTTACGATTTAAATCTACTCCAACACCTGGTGGATAGGGTTTCCGATTCTTACGCCACATATTATCAACATAGTAAACATGCTCATAACCATCAGGGTTCCAAACAGGTGAAATCCAAATCTCATATTCATCAACTAACGCAGTTATATCAGGATCATCATCATAATTTGAAGTAAATTGTTCAATTGAATAAAGAGCAGTAACAGGGGTAACAATCTCGCGAGCATGATGGCAGCTAACCATTAAGAAATTTGGTTCATCCTCATCTTCTGATACATTATCAGAAATCTTTATTGCATATATATGCCGATCTTCGTAGGTTGGCGAAACACAGTAGGTTTCAGTTAAATCATAAACTTTACAAATAGATGGATATGTGCTCTCATAATCATACATCTTCTCAACAATCTCTGAAAGATCAGGGTAACCTGGAGGAACCTGGTCGATTATATTTTGTTGACGCTCAGATTGGATTTCAACAAAAGGTTTTCCAAATGATAAAATATCAGGCTTAAATCCTCTTTCATTTAATAAACTTAATTCACCAGGTGTTACAATTAATTCAAATGAAGTTTTAGTTATTGTATCATAAAGTATATCAAAACCTTCAGATAATAAAATAGAAGCAACAGTTGGCGCGTTATTAATATTGATAATAATATGACTAGATGTCTTAATATTACATAAATCATTAAAAATATTTATTTTTCCTTCTGATGATATAGATAAACTAGTAAATATAAAAATTATACATATTAATAAACTAACCCATTTTTTATTCATAAATAACTCCTTTTATAAAAATATATAATTTAATACCTATATAATATTAACATAATTCATTTTTACATAAAAATCAATAGAAACTTATAATACCAGAACTATATTCTGAATCTATAAGCATAGGGGATTTAATGTTTAATGGAAAACTAGGAGTTATTGATTTATCAAAAAATAAAGTTACCATTAAACAAACTTCAGAATCATTAAAAAAGAAATTTTTTGGAGGTAGAGGGCTAAATAGCTATTATCTTTATAAATTGATTAAACCCGGTATAGATTCTTTTTCTCCAGAAAATGTCCTAATTTTTGGAACAGGTTTTCTAACTGGAACTCTTGTCCCAAATTCCAGTCGTTTTAATGTATCTGCAAAATCACCTGAAACTGGAATTTTAGGTGATTCTAATTGTGGTGGTTACTTTGCAGCAGAATTGAGGTATGCAGGTTTTGAAAGACTTATTATAAAGGGTAAAGCAAAGAACCCCTCTTATATTTATGTGAATGATAATAAAATAGAGATTAAAGATGCAAATGATTACTGGGGGATTGATACTACTGATGTACAGCAATTTTTAAGAAAAGACCTAGGACAAGTTGAGGTAGCATGTTGTGGTTTAGCTGGTGAAAATCTTGTCAGATTTGCCTGTGTGAGAACTGGAGTAAAAAATGCAGCTGGAAGATGTGGTCTTGGAGCTGTTATGGGATCAAAGAATTTAAAGGCAATTGCAGTCAGAGGTACACAAGGAATAAAGATCAAATATCCTGAAGAGATGCTTGAAACTGTTGAACATCTTAAAGATTATATTATGAATTCAAAAATAACCTCTATTCTTGGAAGTGTAGGTACTCCTCTTCTTTATGAAGTAAGTAACACTCTTGGTGCTATCAGAACAAAAAACAGTCAGCTAAATGCTTGGTCAGAAACATTGAATGCAGAGGAAATCGAGAAGTTTGTTGAAAAAATGATTGGTTGCTCATCCTGTATAGTTCACTGTCGTCATAGAAACATGTTGGGCGGAGAAGGACCAGAATATACTGCTCTTGGTTTGCTAGGCGCAAACCTTGGTATTAAGGACCCTGCAAAAGTAATAGAACTTAACAATGTATGTAATGAGCTGGGTTTGGATATATCCTCCAGCGGAACGATCCTTTCCTGGGTATTTGAATTATATGAAAAAGGTGTAATTGATAAAAAAGTCACCGAAGAAGAACTACATTTTGGTGATTTCGAATTAGCAAAAAGATTATTATATAAAATATCTAGACGCGAAGGATTTGGTAACATTTTAGCTGAAAGTACAAAAAATGTGGCAAGATTTGGTGAAAAATCAAAAAATTATCTTATTGCTGTAAAAGGCCTTCCCCAAAGCGATCCTCATGATTGTAGATACATAAAGGCATTTGCACTTGGGATAGCTACCTCATCAAGAGGAGCAGATCATCTGAGAAGTAGACCAACTCTAGAAATATTCCTAAAATTGCCAAAAGAGGTTAAGGAAAAAATCTATGGAGAAGGCATACCAAACGACCCAACTTCATATATAGCTAAGGAAAAAACTGTATATTTTTCAGATAATATATTTGCAGTAATCGACAGTCTTGGAATTTGCAAATTCATATGTCATGGTTTCAATAGCCCTCATTTTGTTGATTATACATGGATGAAAAAACTAATTCATTGTGCATCTGGTTGGACTGTTAATGAGAAAGATTTGGAGAATGTTGGAAAAAGAATAATAGATATTGAAAGAATGTTTAACAATCGTGAGGGTGTATCAAGAAAAGATGACAGCTTACCAAAAAGATATTTTGACGACCCAATGCCTCTTAATCTATCAAAAGGTCATCATATAGATAGAAAGGAATTTGATAAACTTCTTACGCGTTATTATAAAATAAGAGGGTGGACAAATGATGGGCTGGTAAAAAAAGAAAGAGTAAAGGAACTGGAGGCGTTGGCTTGAAATATATCTATGTTTATCCAGAGAAATGCACTGGTTGTAGGGAATGCTCAATTGCTTGTTCACTTGCAAAATTCGGAGAATGTAATCCTAAAAAAGCAGCAATTACAATAGTAAGAGATGAATTCAACAGATATGAATTTCCAATAATATGTTACCAATGCGAAGACCCTGTATGTTTGAAGTTTTGTCACCAGAATGCTTACAAAATAAAAGATGGGGTTGTAATAAGAGATGAAGATAAATGTATTGGTTGCAGACTTTGTGCAACGCTTTGCCCATATAATGCTGTAACAACTATAGATGATGAAATAATAAAATGCGATTTGTGTGATGGAGACCCAAAATGTGTTAAGTATTGTTCTACTGGTGCAATACAATACCTTGATGAGACAGAAGAACTAGAAAAAAGACGTAAAAAAATGGCTGAGAGATTTCTAGAAATTAAAAATTAATAATTAGAAATTTTCAAAAAGTTTATTTTTTAAAAAAAGGGAATAATTGTAAAATAAGATTTAAATACTAATTTTTAGAAGAATATAATCATAAAATAGGAAAATATGATAAAAATGAGATTGAAACTAATTGTGTTTGGAATAATAATATTATTCTTAATAGCAGCTTTTAATGGTACAATTAGTGCAAGATTTATTAAAGCAAAAAATGTAGATAATATAACTTCATATCAATCTGTACCAAAAATAAAAGGGATTATTCTTAGATCATATGTTATTGGAAATGCAACTGGTGGTAAACAAGTAGGACGCGTTGCATTAATAGACTTTATAAAAGTTGAATTTAGAACTATTCGTCTATTTCCCCCTGGAATTGGTTATGTCAGCTATGAAAATGTTTCTGTATTAATCTTTGGGTTGAGATCTGAAATTTCTAATGGCTCTTTTTATCTGGATACAAAAGCTGACAAAAATAAGGTTTCATCAATTATTTTTAAATAAGGTTATCATATAGATTCAACCCTACTCAACCATTTTAGTTTATATTACAGCTGGATTTATTATAAAGTTATCATCTAGCAATCTATCAGATATGCTACTAACATCACTTCCATTTTTCATAAGACTGTAAAAGGTTCCAGTATTTCTGATAGTTCCTATAAACTGAAGTCCCAAGATTTTATTGTTTTTTAATATTATCTTTTTAGATGTGCTAGGAGTGAAACGTGATAATATCTTACATTTACCAATTTCCTTTGATGTACGCCCCATAGCAACAATAGACGTGTTAAATACATCAATAACATTTACAACTTCTGCACCTATATATTCAGTACTTTTACCAGCGATATTTAAACCAGCAATTCTCCCTTGCTCAATAGCATTTGGCCAGATGGCAAATGATCCTTGTTTTCCTTCGATTTGTTCCCATACTTCTGCTATATCCCCTGCAGCAAAAATATCCTTTTGATTTGTCTGCATTTTGGAGTCAACAACAATTCCCTTATTTGTTTTAATTTTAGTACCTTTAACAATCTCAATATTTGGTGAAACACCTATTGCAAGAACCACCATATCGCAAGATATTTTCTTTTTATCCAGGGTAACGCCTTTAACTGTTTTTTCTCCATTCACACTTTTCAAGGTATCATTTAAAATAAGTCTTATACCATGTTCTTTTAATTTTTCTTCAACCTTTATAGACATATCAGTATCTATCATTCTTGACAGTATATGAGGAAGCATTTCAACAATAGTTACATTTACCCCTTTCATTCTCAGCATTGTTGCGGTTTCAACACCCATAAAACCCCCACCTACAACAACTGCTTGACTGACACCTTTTTTAATATGATCAATTATTCTTAAGGTAGAACCAAGTGTGCCCATTACATGCACACCGTTGAGGTCTAATCCACTGATTCCTCCAGGCTTGATAGGTTTTGCACCGGCAGCAATTAGCAATTTGTCAAATTTTATGATATTTCCTTTTGTATCTTTTATTTCTTTACTATTTGGAAAAATCCTTATTATCTCAGTATTTTTCACAAATTTTACATTCAGGTTTTTATAAAACTGTTTTTCAAATCTAATAACTGTTGGTTTGTCCACTTTTCCGCCTATAAGATTTGGTAGAGAACATGGAGAGTAAGCAGGATACTTCTCTTTTGAAATAATAGTTATATTTGATTTATTATCAACAGAGCGTATTGCTTGAAGTGCACTGATTCCGGCACCGCCATTACCAATAATTACATAGTGCAATAAAATCCCGTCCACAAAATTTATGCACCAATATATTCTGGAAGTTCAGACCCTCTTATAAGAGATACAATTGTTGAATTAATTGGAGTTGGAATACCCTTTACCTTTCCATATTTTACAATCATTCCATTGATAAAACCTATCTCTGTAGGATTCTTCTTTTCAATATCAACATGCATTGAGGTTCTGTGATGTCCTGCTTTATCTAGATAATTCATACAAAATTCCAAGAAATCATCCCTAAAATGATAACCATTTGCTTCAGCAACCTCTATTGCCTCACGCAAAATTGCCTCTGTAAGAAATCTCGTTTCCTTACAGTTCATCATCTGTTTCATAGTTCTTCTTGTTAAAGCACAAACTGGACTTAGAGCTGCATTTAGAATAATTTTTTCCCATTCATATTTTTTAATGTCTGGTGTGAAAGTAGTTTCCAAATTTGATTTAGAAATTAAATCTGCTATTTCTTTAGCTTTTTTTTCAGCTTTGGTATCTATCATTCCAATATAGTTTGGGGCATTAAAAAATGACATTCTAATTTTACCATTATCTATTAGATTTCCAGCATAATTAACAACAATTCTTAGGGTGTTTTGTTTTCCAAATACTTTTGCAATTAAATCTTCATTGTCAAGTCCATTTTGTAAACTAACAAAAGTCATCCCTGGTTTTGTAACCTGTTTAAGTAATGGTAAAATCTGATGAAGTACAGATGCTTTAACTGAAATAAATAAAATATCTATTTTTTTATCACCCAGCTCATCTATACCATAACATATATTATTCTCAGAAAAAGGGACATTCATCTCCCTAAAGCCAGTAATAGTAAGACCATTTTTCTTTATTTCGTCCATATGTGCTTTTAGTATATCTACAATTATAACATTATGTCCTGCTTTTGCAAGATGTGCAGCCATAATAGAACCGACAGGTCCTATACCAACAATTCCAAATCTAAATTTATCCATCTTTTTCCCTCACAGAGTTATAACGTTCTCTAAGAACCCGATGAAGTATTTTTCCAGTAGGAGTACGAGGCATATCTTGATCTTTTATGAATATGACCCTTTTTGGTCTTTTGTATCCACTTATTTTATTACGACAGTATTTTAAAATCGTATTTTCATCTAATTTAGATTTCTCTTTTGGTACAACCACTGCAGTAACCTGTTCACCCCATTTTTCATGAGGAAGACCAATAACAGCAACATCAAAGACATCTGGGTGGGTAACTATTATCTCCTGTACCTCAGTTGGATAAACATGCTCTCCACCGGTAATTATCATATTATCTTTTCTATCAACAATGTAATAGAATCCATCCTCATCGCGAGTGGCCATATCACCTGCAGAAAACCATTCACCTATAAAAGATTCACTTGTTTTCTCAGGCATCTTATAATACTCATCAAACATCATAGGCCCTCTCGAATATAATTCCCCTACCTCATTATATCCGACTTCATTACCATTTTCATCAAGTAATTTAACACAATCTGTTCCTAACGCTTCATATCCTATTGAACCGAGTTTACGCATTTGATCTTTTGGTTTTAAAAGAGTCACTAAGCCAGCCTCAGTAGAACCATATGCCTCATAAAGCTCAACACCTGGAAAGAATTTCATAATCTCCTTTTTCATAGTTTTTGTGACAGGTGCTGAAGAACAAAGTAATTTCCTAATTGAGCTTACATCACGCTTTTTTGCATCCTCAGATGCATTCAATATTAGATTATAATGAGTTGGAATAAGTGAAATATATGTTATTTTCTCCCTCTCAATAATCTCCAATATTTCTTCAGCCCTAAAATGACGTGCTGGATGAATATATGCGGTTCCTCCCAGATATAAAAATAGAAAGGTGTAAAAGGTTGAATTTACATGATAAAGTGGCATTACATTTAGACATATATCATGCTCGTTAAATCCAAAATCAACTGCGTTTATTAAAAAGAAAGCAATGTAGGATTCATGAGAACGCACAACTCCTTTTGGTGTACCAGTTGTACCAGATGTGTAGAGAATTATCCATGTATCCTTGCAATCTACATCTGTTTCAGGTTCTGTATCCTGAGAATCCTTAATAAATTCTTCATATTCAATGTAACCCTTTTTCTTTTTTCCAACAACGATATATCTATCTGATGTTACATTTTTCAAATCTTTTTTTATTGGATCGATAATAGGGACAAACTCATCGTGTACAATAAATGCTTTTGCGTCTGAGTTATCCATAATATTTACTATTTCCCTACCAACAAAACGGAAATGAACAGGTACAATTATAAGGCCTGTTTTTGCTGCAGCAAGATAGGCCTCGACAATTTCTATACCATTTTCCAATAGTACAGCAAATTTATCTCCTTTTGTAAGTCCTAGGGAAAGAAGGCTATTGGATAATTTATTTACTCTCTTATTTAATTCAGGATAGGTAAGACCTCTTTCTTTATCTTTTAATGCATATGTTTCTGGGAATTTCTTTGCATTCATTTTTATCATTTGACCGAGGTTTAACCAGCAGGTCATTTTTAGTTCCTCCATTTTGATTTATAATTATTATTTATTGCCTTCAAGCTGTTCGATAAAAGCTTCTATATTTGTTTTAAATTGTTCATCTGATAAACATCTTAGGTCATTTAAATCTCCATTCACAACTAGGCTTGGTATACCTGTTTCATCTTCAAGCCTTTGGGGCATACCATAACGGCTATTTGTATTGTATGAACAGGTTTTCGAGTCATGAAAAATAATGCCATCAACCTTAAAAAGCTCAATCATTTTCTTTAAATATTTCTCCTTTGATTCTTCTGCTCGGACGATAAAAAGTTCAGTGTATGCTTTTGCCATGCTTCTAAATGGATCATTTGCATTAAAATCTGTAAAAATCCAACTGTTACAATAAGTTGATGCAACCACACATGCTCTCTGAGCTGCAAACAATTCAGAGTGAGCTCTTAATCTTCCCCAGATAGGCATACCATCCCAATATAGTCTGAATCTTTCATTATCAATTGCTCCCTCATTATTTTTTATTCTTTCTTCTAATTCAGAAAGTAATAATTTATAATAACCTATAGCTTGTTGTGTTCCTCTCAAAGCTACTGCAGGTCCCATCTGAATACTTCCATCAAAAAACGTTAATGGAGAAGGTATTGCAGATGCAGTATCTAACACTTTTTTCCATAGAATAGAACATTTGCGAGAAAGAGATAGTACCTTTTTTAGCTCAATTTTATTAAATGTATTACCTGATATTTTTTCCAAAGGGTCAATTAAACCTTCCATTTGTTGGGTTATGGATTTAATATGATTGTCTCTTATATCATTTATACTTCTATGTGTAAAAACGCCTAGTATTGGGACATTAAACTCTTTAGCATAAAAATCAAACCAGTCTTGAACATCTCTACATTGATTTGTATTAAAAACCAAGACATCAGGCTTGGGTATACTCTTTATCCCATTATATGCTTTTGAAAGTGGTGTTATTTTTTTTAAGTATGCACCAATATCAGAAGTTAAATATGAACAAACCTCAGGAGAATAACCAACTGCATTTGCATATGGGATCATCTCAGTTGCTATTCTGCTAGAACCAAGCATGGCACTATGATTTTCAGGAAAATAAACATGAAAACCAAGACTTCTTAATATTTCAGCAGGACCAACACTCGAGCACCAAGCCACCTTTTCATTATCTGTTTTAGTGGCAGAATCCAGATTATAATAATAATCAGCCATAATCTGTTTCATCTCTTTTGTTGCTTTGAACTTTTTACGTGTTTGTTTTTCCTCAGCGATTTTTATCTCCCCCAATTGTATAAGAGCATAAACAGATGGCAAATCCAAATAAAATATGAACTTAATATTTTTTTGTGTTTTTTTTAGGTTTAGAGCATCAATTGATGTTTTTACTTTTAATTATTTCTTTACCTGCTTCACTTAGCTTATTAAACAATATTAAACTTTTTACACCTTTTTTAATTAAACTATAATCTCCATGTTGAAAAATAGTAAATATTTGTCTGAGAATATAATTGGGTCTAAAGTAAAAGGATTTGAATGCATTAGTTGTATGTTCAATTAATTCTTCCTCAGTAAATTTGCTTAGATTATGACTTGAGTCAGCAAGTAATTCATATTGATTTGGTTTTATTTTTTTATTTTTAACTGCCTCAATCCATAATGATGAACCCATTCTATAAATTAAAGGTACAAAATTTACACGATCTAGTGGTAGAGAACAAGCAAACCTTATCGTATTTTCAATATGATCTTTTGTTTCTATTGGAGCGCCTAATATAAAGGAAGCACCAATAAAAAAATCCATTTCTTTTGCTAATGCTGTCGTATTTTTAATTTGTTTTAAATTGATATTCTTATTATAAAAATTAAGAACATCCTGATTCCCTGATTCTATCCCATAAAAAATATATTTTACACCTGCTTTCTTCATTTTTAAATATAGTTCTTTATCAGCTGTATCCACTCGTGCTCCCATTATAACAAACTCAATATCAATGTTTGATTCTAAAATCATATCAAATATTTTATGAGCTCTTTTATTATCTGCTAAAAAGTTATCATCTACTATTACAACTGATTTATAGTTCCCATTTATCTCTTGGATTTCACTTACAACATTTTCTGCAGATCTTTCCCTAAACTTCCAATCTTTTATTATATTACCATATCTACTGCAAAAGCGACAGTGAAAAGGGCAGCCTTTACTGGTAATTAGATTTGTTACTTTTTTCTTGAATTTGTATCCAAAAGAAAAAGTACTGTAATCATATTTTTCAACAAGATGACGTGCTGGAAATGGTAAATTGTCTAAATTTTCTATAACCTTTAGAGGTTTTCCAGAAATAATTGAACCATTTTCTTTATAATAAATGCCATGTATGTCTGCTAGTTTTTTATTTCCCTGTAAATATTCCGCTAAATCAATAATTACATTTTCTCCTTCACCTATAACACTGATATCTGCATAAGATATATCATGCAAAGATTGTTTTTGAAGAAATGTACAATGCGGACCACCAATAATTAAAGGAATCTCGGTATCTATATCTTTTATTAATCTTGAAATTTTTAGTGCAGGCTTGTAATCATTTGTGTACACAGTCATTCCAATTGCATCAGATGAAATAAGTGAATTTTTTAATTTTTCTTTTGAAATGTTTTCTGCATAATAATCAAGTAATTCAACTTGATGTCCATCTTGTTCCAAAGACGCTCCTATGTATAGTAAACCTAGAGGAGGAAGGTTTTTAGAATTTATAAAACCTGATTTATTTTTTTCTTCTTTGTATGCTGGTCTGAGCAGAAGAAACTTCATCAACTTTACTCCCCTAACTAAATATTACCATAAGAATATTAGCTATATACTTTTTGTTGGAAATATATTAATTATTGTTTTACAGGAGGAGATTTCTTAAAGAAATGCATTTGATTTTTCATTGAAAAAAGAAGTTTTAGTCCAGAGTACAGTAATCTAGTGTCATTTCGTAATAGATTTCTATAAATTTGACCAATCATATATGTTGGCCTGTAATAAAAACGTTGAAATGCATCAAGTGTAAAATCTATTAATTCTTTTTTTGTAAAATTCCCCAGGCCAATATCTGAATCAGAAAAGTAAAAAATTTCCTTTGTATCTTTTGGTATTTTATTATCTCTTACTGCTTCCTCCCAAAGTTGAGAACCCTTAATGTATCTTAAAGGCCCAAACCCAGCGAAATCAAGTGGTAGAGAACAAGCAAATTTTATAGTATTTTCAATATGCTCTCTTGTCTCAATAGGAGCTCCTAAAATAAAACTAGCCAATGTAATAAAATTCATTTTCCTACTTAGTTTAACTGCTTTTCTAATTTGAGATAATGTTGTTTTCTTATTATAAAAATCAAGAACGTCCTGATTTCCAGATTCAATCCCAAAAAATATGATTTTTACACCTGCTTTTTTCATTTTTTTATAAAGCTCTCTACTTGCAAAATCAACCCTTGTACCATAAATCCATAGATCGATTTCTTTTCCCATTTTTATAAGTCCATCAAAAATTTTATGGGCTCTTTTATTATCTGCTAAAAAACTATCATCAACAATATTTATTGTACCATATTTTTCATCAATTTCCTCAAATTCTTTTAAAATATTTTC
>Ga0209427_10000984_pt1 | contig 32061 bp, 30 predicted proteins | sample DeeMarSWOR136_30_FD_187465 | JGI IMG/M metagenome (GOLD analysis project Ga0209427, IMG submission 187465) | Marine sediment microbial communities from White Oak River estuary, North Carolina - WOR-1-36_30 (SPAdes) (version 2) | ecosystem: Environmental > Aquatic > Marine > Intertidal zone >...
CAGTTGCAATATGATTTGTGGAAAGCTGAGCAGTCCCTCGACATCAGTGACTTAAAGCGTATCAAGGCTGCATGACTACAAATCATCCCAGATAACATGCTGCTGGTAGGGATGCGCAACAAAAGCTGCGCACCCCACAGCAGCGGCGTTAGAAGGAGAAAATATAAAAAATGCGTAAGGCAATAAGATTTCTTTTATGTCTGGTACTGCTATCATCAGCAGCGCTGTGAAGAGGTGGACGTCCATAAGTAAATAAATAAGACCGTTAACGTATTAATTCCCTTATGAAATGAGGATGTCTGTGGAATTGTGACATCCTCTCGCGAGCGTCAGGCTCCGCCTATCAAATCGATAAAACCGTAACTGCTTTGGGGCTTTGCAGCGTAATCGTTTCAGAAAAACAAGTTTTTCCTCACTGCACGCTAGGTTCCGCCCATCTCGCGCCCCGTTAGGCATGATTGAAGGATGAGAAGGACAATGTCAAAAACAACTTTATTAAGAAGGTCAAGCGACATGCAACAGTTACCGCTTTCAAAATGTCACAACGGTGTTGGTGACTTGCAATGGACCGAGGTTCTTAATTGCTCTGCAGATGAAAATAGAAAACTTAACTTTTTTCACGATGATATATTGAAACCTGGCGTATCTATTGGAATTCATCATCATGAAAATGATGAAGAGTATTATTATATTATTTCTGGTAGGGGAATTATGACTCTTGATGGGGAGGAATTCGAGGTTGGGCCTGAGGATATTGCAGCTGTGTATCCTGGAGGCTCACATGGGTTAAGAAATCACACTGACTATGATCTTCGAATAATTGTAGTTAGTGTGTCATGAAGTATTTATAGCCATTCACGGCACCGAGTAAAGAATCGTGAAAGAATCGGGTCAGCCCTTGACATTGGACAAATAATATTAGCCAGCCTAACGACGCTCTTGCAGCCGCCAGCTAAACTCTGCGGCTTGAGAGCGTCGTTAGCTGTTTTAGTAAGGCGATTTCATGAATAAGATAAAAGATCAAAATGACCGAAGTTCAAGATATATTTGATTTTGCACATGACTGGGAGCTATTACACTACATTTTCCCTCAAGACAGAGAAAAATACATGCAACATCTTTACCGGCTACTTAACCCTGGAGGACAATATCTATCGGTTTGTTTCAGTGAGAAGAGCGGGACGCTGGTAAGAAAATAAATTGACGCCACCGTTTACATTACATCATGATCCTCGATATCGAATGGGTTTCTTATTTTGTTACCAGCGTCCCGCTTTCACATTCGAGCCGCCGCTAATAAACCGCGCGGCTGAAGCGAGACGTTGAGACTGTAGAAAAAGTCTTGAAATTCCTATCATAGCAGCATATGATTTCCTTGCATAGCGTGTAAGACCGCTCACGTGGAAAGAGGGGAAAGCATACAACACAATGAATCGAAGTGCAGTAAAGGCAGGCTCAACACGCAACAGATACAACAAACCGGCAATCCTTCCTATCCACAATAGTTGAAGCCAACAAAATAATCCAAAATCGGCTCAAGGGGAAGTTGTCGTGAATCTGACTTTTTCTACAGACTCGTTAGGCCTGAAACCATTGGAGAACTCAAGTGAAATTCAGCGAACTCGTTAAGTTGCTGGAAAAAAACGGGTTTAAGATCGTAAGAGAAAAGGGCTCCATAAGATATTATGGAAAGACTGGATGGGACAAACTCATTCGCATTGATTATAGACGGCGCAAAGGAGGTCCCAACGGGCACCTGTCATAGCATCTTAAAGGCGGCAGGAATCAAATAATGTTGGAGGGATACTGACATGATTGAATTACCATATTCATTAGTGATTGAAGCTACTGAAGAACCGGATTATTTCGGTTTCTATTCTCCTGGCCTAGAGGGTTTTTCGGGAATAGGTCACTCTGTGGAGGATTGTTTGTATAAAGCAAGGTGGGGAATGAAGGAACACATAACCCTGTTAAAAGAACAAGGACTTCCAGTCCCCCCCAAAAGCTCAGATCCCAAGATTATTATACAGAACGAAAAGAAATTGGCTGCTGCCTGATCTCTTATGGTCATTATTTGTATTTCAGTAGTAATTGCCTAACTTTCGCTGCACGTGAAGGTGGTAAATCTTCTCCTACTTCAAGCATCCAGCCCCGCAGTGAACTGCGCGCCTGAGCGTCGCGTTATGCGTATTTCACCCCCTCGAAATCCTCTTGACATATAATTACAACATATGTACATTATAAATATGCATCCTATTAGCTTCTCATGGGACAGCCGGAAGGACAGGGCAAACCAAAAGAAACATGGTGTCCCTTTTGAGGAGGCCCAGACGGTCTTTTTTGATGAAAAGGCTATTGAATACTTTGATCCCGATCACTCAGAAACCGAGGATCGATATTTGATGTTGGGACTGAGTTATAGTCTCAGAGTTCTGGTTATGAGCTACTGTTTACGCAAAAACGGTTCTGAGATCAGGCTCATATCTGCGAGGAAAGCAACTAAAAAGGAGCAAAAGACATACTTTGGAGGAGAAGGATGAGAAAAGAATACGACTTCTCAAAAATGAAAGGGCGTAAGAATCCTTATGCGAAAGCCCTAAAGAAACAAGTTACCATCCGCATGGGGGTTGACATTATTGACTATTTCAAACAGATGTCAGCAGAAACAGGGATTCCTTACCAAAACCTTATCAATTTGTACTTGAGGGAATGTGTCCAGTCACGGCGCAAAATATCCATCAAGTGGGCGTCTCAATAGCATTGCATAATTGGGTAGCCGGGGGTCTTTCTCCCCCAGCCCCCACACCATCCGCCGTCGCATAAAAGCTATGGCGGGACAGGCCTGGCAAGCGGGTCCGCATCTTTCGATGAACTCAAGATGCCCTGAGCTAGGTCGAAGGGCACCAGGCGGAGCAACCAGACTGTAACAACTTGTGGGGTTTCACGTTAAATGTTATGTTGGCTTAATTCGCTTCTAACCCGCTATTTATCCGCAGCCGTTATGGCTGAGTCGTGAATGACAAGAAATGGAATACACAGTTGTCTTTGATATAGCATTGGCAGGCTATAAGACCTGGGCTCTTGCTGCTTTTGGGCTTCCCTTCATTCTGGTTGGCGCTCTTATGCTCAGATTTTACAAATACCTGCCCATGTGGCCAATCAAATCAGTCCGATTCAGGAAGGGGTTTGCGATTTCTTGTCTTGGTTTTTCCATTGCTTGGACCTTTGTTGCTTTCTTCACAACATATTCTCAATATAGGTCTCTGATAACAGCCCTAGAAACAGGGGCGTATCAAATAGCCGAGGGAGTAGTAACAGATTTTGTCCCGATGCCTCACAGCGGCCACTCCTACGAAAGTTTCACAGTTGATGGCAAAACATTCAAGTATTCAGATTATGTCGTGACGGCAGGTTTTAATAATACACAATCGCATGGAGGTCCCATTCGGGGTGGCTTGAAAGTGCGAATAACGTATGTTGACAATGTCATAATTAAACTCGAAGTGGCTGCGTAGCAATTTGAAAGGAGAGAGGGGTCAGTTTAAGAACTTACTGAAAAAGGTGGAACAACAAGTGACAAGTTTTAAGACACGAAGAGTCGTTCGATTGAGAGATACTGATGCGGCAGGAGTGATTTTTTTTGTAAATTACTTTAATTTTGCCCACGAAACCTACGAGTTGTTTCTTGAAGAAATCGGTTATTCACCGCGCAGAATAATCCAACAGGAATCTTTCTTGCTCCCGATTGTGCATGCGGAATCCGATTATCATCAAATGATAGGGCTGGAAGACGAGGTCACCATTGTCCTTAGTGTGAACAGGATAGGCAAGACATCTTTTACTCTGGTTTATGATTATTTCCTCGAGAATCAAGAATTGGTGGGCAGCGTCAAAACCGTCCATGTCTGTGTGGATAAGACTACACTCAAAAAGAGACCTATCCCTGAAGACTTTCAGCAGGCGCTGAAAAAATACAAGTTATAAAATCGCTTCGCGATTTTATATAACGCGGCTACGCCGCTTAAAAAAAAGGAAATTCCTATACTGTCAAGGTATCAATCTAGCCTATTGAAAAGGCCAGCCTAACGAGTATACAGGTAATCCGATTCTAAAGTGCGTCAAGCTCCCCGTGGTCCATCTCACGTAGCGTGCGAACCATTATCAAAGGTACGTTTTCGTCCACAAAGATCTTCATGGCCCGCTCGTGCCCTGTCCGCATAGCTCCGCAAGCCCGGCATTCGTCTGAGGCGAAGCCGATGGCGGACGGGCTTGGCAGGAGGGCGGGCCTCGCAGTGGCGCGCGGAGGCAGGGCCAATCCCAAATTAGCAATCCTATAGCCTTTCGGCCCAGCCCCTCACCGGCACGGGGGTAACGAGTAATGCGGGGACGCCAACCCGTTCCGAGGCACATTATTGGTATCGCTAACCCGCAGTTAAGAGCATAGATATCATGTTGAATTTTTTGGCCAAACAGTCTACCTACACCTCGCCTGTGGTATGGTTCCGGATGAAATATTTCAGTTGAGATATCTGGTCGGGCGTTAGCTCTCCGAATTGCACTCCACTTCGTTTCATAGTTATGGAACTGAAGGGGACTTCGTTGGTTTCGGCATCCGAAATGGTTTCAAAGGGTATGCTGCGTAAATGAAACCTGTTCCCGGCCAAGAATATACTTAACTCAAGTGATACGTTTGGCAGTTCTTCGCTAGCAATATAACTAAACGCAAGCCCGCCCATGCTTATATCTATAATCTGACCAAGTTTTTGGGTGGAATGGGGCCAAGAAAAAGCCGTCAACACAGTAAATGCACCACTCTGGACCCGGAATCGCTTATGTTTCCTTCGCTCATCCACCTCTTTTCTCTTGTCATGACACAAGTTTCGCACCAGAAACGCAACCTTTCTCTGGATATCCAACAACTACGCTGACTGTGGATTCACTAACCTCTAAACTTCCCCCTCAAGAATCCTGCAAGCCCGATTAGACGAGAGCCAATTCAGTATGATTCTTCCTTGTGTAAGCTTGCAAATCCGCACCACAACTAGCGTAAACCAGACAAGCCAACTGTAGATGAGAATTTCGTAATATCTACATATCGAAAGAGGAAATCTCTTGTTCAATCCACTACCCACCAGTCGCCAATGTACATGAAGGGGATTGAGACTCATTACTATTCATCCATGATTAAGTTGAGTCAGGATGGCACAACTGGCGGAGAATTAATTGCCGCCGCCACCTTCGACTTGCAACAGGCAGGCTGTCAGTCACGGCGACAATTTGTATCAAACCATCAGTCTGGTTTATTTCCCGGACTTTTCAATGCCTCGACTTCAAAACTTGCTATGGTCAACTGCAAGGTATGATCATCCAATTCAAAGTCAGTCCAGCCCAACGAATGTAATCTTCTATTTACTTCCCACAGGTTCATATGAGGAGCAACCAAGATGATATTAGCCAAGTTCCTGATAAACCCGGGGATTGCGCTTTGTTCAACCCCCTTCTTTTCCAAGCGCTGTATCAGGATTTCCGTAAGTCGGTTCAATTTGTGCCCGTTGTATGCTCTGAGATACGTTGAATCAAAACCCTCTTTTCCTCAAACACAGCCTCTGGCGCCATGTCATGGAACGATAAGATTCAGAAGAATAGGTTTTCACTGTTTCGGTGGGCAGAGATCTTGCAATTCGATGCCATGACAACCCATCCCTCCTCCTCGGCACCTGGGATTCTGGAATCAGGTTAGGTACTTGTTTGCAGCAGAGTGGAGCACGAGTATGGTCGTAGTTAGCTTGCCGGCTTTATGAGCCTGCAAATCTGCACCCCAACTCCGGTAAACCAGGCTAGCCAACTGTAAATGAAGATTTCGTAGTATCCACATATTGAAAGAGAAAATCTCTTGTTCAACCCCCTTTCCACCAGTCGGCAATGTACGTGAAGGGGATTGATACCGTGTTGAATCCTTAACAGCACCTCTAGCATTTTATCTGACCCTGCTTTCGCTCTTTCACATTAAGGCATTCAATTAACAAAAACATGAGTTGCAACTCCAACTATCACAGGCGGTTGATGTTACTCTCTATCAAGCACCATGCCAAGATAGGCTAACAGGACAATATCCATACGTTTCCGAATAGTTAGCCCGTGCCACCGTAAAAACTAAATCCATAACATAGAGTAATGAAGGTTATGCTTTGTGAAAAAAGATGCCACTTGTGAGAATTGAAAGTAACAGAAGCACGTGGGCGCAGTAACCTGGCAGGTGGGAAGATTCTGACCGGATTCGGTCTTATGGGAGGGTTTGAGACGAAGCTTCGCTACGAAGAATATCTCTTTTGATAAAGTTCCCTCAAAGCAGCGTAATCTATCTTCCCAATCGCGGCTCGAGGCAATCGATTCAAGGAAATGATCTTTTCCGGTATTTTTATCTTGGGCAGTTTGGTTTTCAGGTATGCGGCCATGTCTTGTTCGTCAAATCCTGCTGTCTCTACCGGTTCAACAAAGAGCACCGGTCTTTTTCCCCACTCTCTGTCATCAACCGCTAGAACAGCACAGGCCCTGATGTAGGGGTAAGATGCCGCCTCAACCTCAATTTCCCCTGGATATATATTCTCTCCACCGGAGACAAACATGTCATCCACTCTACCTGTTACAATGAGATATCCATCGGAATCGAGATATCCTTTGTCCCCTGTTACAAACCATTGATCATCATACCACTCTCCCCGTACATCGCGGTTGAGATAGCCTTTAAAAAGGGTTTTCCCTTTGACGATAATCTCGCCTTCCACATATGGAGGGAGGTCTTTCCCCTCGGAATCGACTGTCCTAACCTGAACATACTGTAATGGTCTTCCCGAAGTAAGTAATTTGTCCGCCGGATCACCGGGAGACATGCTGGTAACTTGGGAAGCTGATTCCGTCATGCCATACGTGGTGAGCACCGGTAATCTGAATTGCCTGATTTTTTCCACCATCTTCCTGGGTGCCTGCGCCCCACCCAGTAACATCACCTTCACGGTCTCCGGCATGGGTTCATCACCCCTTGATTCAATCAACCGTTGCATCATGGTAGGTACCAGAGAAAGATGGGTAATCTTGGACGCATCTATCAAACTGTCTATTTCTGGACAGTCAAAACGATGACTCACATAAACAGATGCGCCGGCCAGTGCGCACCTATGCAGAATCGACAACCCGCCCACATGGTATAACGGCAGGGACAAAAGCCAGCAATCACCGGCTGCCAATTCAATATTCGAATTCGATGCAAGGGCACTGTAATAATAATTGCCATTGGTCAAAATAACTCCTTTTGGAATCCCTTTGGTGCCTGAGGTAAAAATCACGGAGACTTCCTTGTCCAGAATAATATTCTCGGAGACTACTTGTTCGGCCTTTTCTGCTTTGCTCTTTACCGATGTTTGAACAGCGTCCTCCAAAATGTAGACAGGCAATCCCAATGAATTCGCCCGGTCATAGTGATCTTTGTCAGAGAGAATCATTCGGCATTGGGATAATGCCAATTGCTGTTTCCAGTCCTTTTCCATTAAACGCAGATTTAATGGAACCGTGGAAGCACCTACCCTGCTTACTGCATATATTCCGATAGCATAATCGATTGAATTTTGAGAAAGCACTGCGATTCTATCGCCGCCTTTCGTGCCCATCATTGTCAGCCACAGGGCCATATGGCGAATCCGAATCTCTGCTTCCTGAAAAGTGATACTGTGTCGTGAATCATAAAAGGCGATGCGGTGAGGGTATTGTATGCTGTTGGTGTAAAAGGGACAGGTAATTTTTTCCATGGTTCCTATGTCTCTAATAGAAAAAAGGAGTGGTGGAGTGGTGGAGTGGTGCACTAAAGAAAAGACACGGAACTCAATTCTTGAATTGAGCGGAGCGATGATTCTTATTTCTTCGCATATGGCATTACTCCATTACTCCAATACTCCATTACTCCAGCGCTCCGTGAACGGTTACTGGAGGGATGAGCGAATCCTTCAGCGTGACGCCCAGCCCAGCCCCTTCCGGCACATTCATGTGCCCACGGACTATCGGAAGGTTTTCATTAATGATGCTATCCTGGAACAATTCTAGAGTATCCAGCCCGCTGGCAAGAACATGATCACGCAGCACGGCCGCCACGTGAAGACAGGCGGCAACGCCGATGCCGGATTCCAATGTGGATGTGATCACCGTTTTGAGGCCCTGTGCTGCCGACATTTCACACAGTCTGATCGATTTGCTAATGCCGCCCAGCACCATGGGTTTTACCACAATCACATCGCAGGCTTTACTGTTCAGGAGATCATAAACTTTTTCCGTTTCTGCCACTGTTTCGTCCAGAGCAATCCGTAATCCGGTCTTCTCCCGTAATGCCATCAGGTCCTGCGTCGTCGGCTCTTTCAACGGCTCTTCCACATATTCGATCCCAAACCCCTTTGTTTGATTTAGCAGGCCTGCGGCCTCTTCAAAATCGAGCCCTCTATTGAGGTCCAGCCGGATCTTTACATCATCTGCCACCATGTTTCTGACCGCCTTAATCTTTTCGAGAGCAGGTTTTATGCCTCCGGCGTCGATCTTGATCTTATAGACCTGGAAATCCTTGGCTGTCTTTGCGACCAATTGTCTTTGAATATCTTCCGGTGATCCCGTAAGAATTGCGTTCACCGCCACAGCCCCTAAGGCATTTGCGCTAAACCAGCTGGAAAGCGAAAGATCTGCTTTCTTGCTTGCAAGATCCCCAAGGAGCATTTCAAAGCCGAACAATACAGATGGCGGCGCGTTAAATTTATCCTCCAAGTGCCCGATGATTTGTGCCAGGGCTTCCGGGTCCGCGGGCACCTCTGTAGTGCCCAAATAATCGGCCACTTGCTCTGCACTTCGTCTCGCTTGTGAAAGGCTTTCCCTGCTAAAGCCATCTAAGGGGGATATTTCGCCGATTCCGGAAAACCCGTCATCTGTCTTGGCTGAAATAACGATCCCTTTTCGACGATTGAACAAACCGTGGGCAGTAATTATGGGAGTGCTGAAAGTCAGTTCAAAATCGATGAAGGAAAACTGGCAGATTTTCATAACGTATCAATCTAGTAGACCGTTTCTTAAGTAACATAGCAATAGCATTGTCATTGCGAGCGTAGCGAAGCAATCTCTATGCATTTGATTATCAACGAGATTGCTTCGTCGCTTCAAGCTCCTCGCAATGACATTTGTGTGCATTGTTGTCTAGGAATCATTGTACTAGTCCATTGAAAAAGCGAGCGATAATGTCTTCAAAAAACCTAAATGTTACCTCATAACAACCAGCCGAGTGAAAAGAGGAATCCGAATACTGCCATGAGCCTTGCCGTGCCTGCTAAGGCATCATTTAATACATTGCCATCAGCGCCTATGAATACCTTTCTTATGACGGGAATGGCAGGAAAGATATACAGTGCAGCCAGTATTGCCCAGCCATGCCTCCCTTCTGTGAAATAGATGATTATCGGCAGCAACGTGGCGCCGCAAATCATTGCTAGATATTCCGCTTTGGCAAACCGGCCGCCAAACCGCACTGCCAAAGTGTTTTTCCCGCTCCTTCTATCCGTTTCTACATCCCGAAGATTATTCACAACCAGGATAGCCGTGGCGATCATTCCCAGGGCAAACCCTGCCAGCAATACAGCCCTGTTGATATGACCGGCAAAAATGTAGTATGTTCCCCCTACAGCCACGGGACCGAAAAATATCAGTACAAATATATCCCCCAGGCCCGTATAGCCCAATGGAAACGGACCACCAGTATAAAGCACGGCAAATAAGATCGATAATAGTCCAATAATCAAAATCGGCCATCCTGCTCGCCAGACCAAATAGATACCAACCAGAAATGCCAGGGCCAATATCGTTATCGTAGCAACTTTCATTTGATGCGGTGTCACGAGTCGAGCCTGAGTAACCCGCATGGGCCCCTTCCGCGCTTCATTATCTGCCCCTTTTTGGAAGTCAAGCAGATCATTGGCGAAATTTGTTCCGACCTGAATCAGTACAGCGCATGCCAGCGTGGCAAGAAAGGATATTAGGTGAAATTTCCCGGCCTCAAATGCCATAACTGTGCCGACGATTACCGGGATAATCCCTGCCCACAGGGTTTTGGGCCTTGCCGCCAACACCCAGACTTGCCATGTTTTGTATTTGTATATTTCCTTTTCTGACATCTACCCAGCAGAGCTCCCATCATTCGGGGCGGGAAAAAATTGCTTATCAAAAGTTGAAAATTTATGTAGGGGCGAGTTTACCTCGCCCAATTTCATTTAAGACCGTATCAATCAAACTCTAACACATCGCTCCCGCACCACGGGTAATTTCTCCAGTTATCAGCCCCACCACTCCTAACAGGATTATTCAGAATATATTCTGCTGCTGAATTCAAATCTTCATCCTTACGTATAACATGATCATAAAACCCTTTTTGCCAAATATTTGGGACATTAAATCTCTTTCGTAGAAACGCAGAAAGTTTTCCTTTAATATCGCGCACATAATCACCAGGTGTCGCCCAGGCTCCAAGAGATACCAATAAATGTATATGGTCAGGCATAATTACATAGGCGTAAATCTTGACTTGCCTTAAATGCGACAAAACCAGGATTTGCTGCTTTACTGAATACGCAATATCTTCATTGGCAAATAATGGCGTTCTATTCCGTGTACAGATATTAATATGTATGACCCTGCCTGTGTAAGCTTCAGGAGAAAGCCTGATGTTTCTGCGTTGTCGTAATTGATTTTGCATGTTCTGCCTCTGGCGGGCGACATGAAGTCGCCCCTACTGATCTCTCCCCCACCCTTTCCCAGCTTCTTGCGGGCAACATAGAGTAGCAGCTGCTATTTTCTTGCAGGCGACTGTTGCGGGCGACGTAAAGTCGCCCCTACTGGGTAAGGCCGAGAGGGATTTAGGCGGATTGAGTGTAGCGAACCAAGCTCCGTCTAAGGATTGCGGGTGAATTTGGAAAAGTCGGGCTTTCTTTTTTCTAAGAAGGAATTACGCCCCTCCTGGCCTTCCTCTGTCATATAGAAGAGCATGGTGGCATTGCCTGCCAATTCCTGAAGCCCCGCCTGACCATCGCAATCAGCATTCAATGCGGCTTTAAGGCATCGTATGGCCATTGGGCTGTTCATCAATATTTCCTTGCACCATTTTACGGTTTCCTCTTCTAATTTTTCGTAGGGGACCACATGATTTACCAGACCCATTTCCAGGGCCTGCCGGGCATTGTATTGCCGACATAAAAACCAGATTTCCCTGGCCTTTTTTTGACCGACTATTCTGGCCATGTAGCCGGAACCATAACCGCCGTCAAAAGACCCTACTCTGGGCCCGGTCTGGCCGAAAATGGCATTATCTGCCGCAATGGTCAGATCGCACAGGATCTGCAAAACATTCCCCCCGCCAACCGCATATCCGGCGACCATGGCAATCACGGGCTTTGGCATGGTTCTGATCTGTCTCTGGAGGTCCAGAGCGTTCAGCCGGTGGACACCCGTGTCATCCTTATACCCGGAATCTCCCCGCACTGTCTGGTCACCGCCAGAGCAGAAAGCCTCTTTGCCCTTGCCTGTCAGGATAATCACGCCGATATTCGGATCTTCCCGGGCATCCCCAAAGGCAAGCTGGATTTCCTTAATTGTCAAAGGCCGGAAAGCATTCCGAACATCGGGGCGGTTTATGGTAATCTTTGCGATTCCCTCTGCCTTTTCATACTCGATGTCCTCAAACTCCTGGGCTTTGGTCCAGTTAATGACGCTCATGTAGATACCTCTCCTTCAGAAAGTTCGCCAGGGCCTGCCCGAATTTTTCAGGGGCCTCCAGGTGTGTATTATGTCCTGTTTCAGGTATCAAATGTACTTGAGAATCCTTGAGGTAATCTTTCATTTGGTAGACAATTCTCTTGTACTTATGATCCAGCTCGCCTGCAATCAACAAGACAGGCATATTCAGCGCATCAAGTCTATCCCATAAAGAGGGCTGCCTTCCAACACTCAGTTCCCGAAGCACCTTTGCCATCCAAGCCGTATCGTTGTCTTTTCTTGCAGCTTTTATCCTGTTTAATTTTTCCGGATGCCTTCTTAAGGTTTTGAAAAGATCTGTCTCGTACCAGGTATCCGTGAACCTGGGAATGCCCACCTTTTGAATCTCTCTTGCCCTTCGTCGATCCAAAGCCAGCCTGTTATTTCTTTCGTTATCATCTTGGAGACCCGGGTTAACGCCTTCCAGCACCAACGCCTTGAACCTTTCCGGATATTTTGTTGCAGCATAAAGCGCCACTCTTGCCCCCATTGAATATCCAATGAGAGCCGCAGATGCCAAGTGTAATTCCTCCATTAAGTTCACGAGCCCCAGAGCAACGAAATCGAAATCAAAGGGTTCGGCCACGGTTCCGATTATCGATTTTCCATGCCCCGGAAGATCCGGCAAAATGCAATAATATTCACTTTCAAATCTTTCTGTAATTTCCAGCCAATCCGAGGATTGGCCCATAAATCCGTGAAGAAAAATCAGCGGGGGGCTCTGTCGGTTCCCCTTAGCGATGTTATGCCAACGCAATTGAGCAGTCATATGAGAAGTTGAGTTTCTACTTTTTCTGAAACCTTTTTCCAAATCATTTCATACTCGACACGATTCTTGTCCCGTTCTGTATGAACCTCAATAATGGAGGAAGTTCCCGAATCGATTGCTCTCTGATAGGCCATTCTAAACGATGACAGTGATTCCGGACTTTCATAGGGTAGTCGGAACAATTCTGCCGCTTTCTTGAATTTCAGGCCATGTGGTGTGACAAAATACCTTTCAAAGTACTCAGTCAATTTGGCCACAGGTAGAAATGAGAAAATCCCACCCCCATCATTGTTCACCAGAACAATAGTGACCGGCACCTCGATTTTCTTTATCAATGCCAAAGAATTTATGTCGTGCAAGACAGCCAAATCCCCGATCAACAGTGTTGTCGGGCGATTCAATCCAGCGGCAAATCCAATTGCCGAGGCAATTGTGCCGTCAATGCCGTTGGCGCCACGATTACAACCAACGGCAAGACGTTTGTGAGAACAAGCTGCAAAAGCATCCGCTTCGCGCACCGGCAAGCTGTTACTTAAGTATATACCACTGTCTTCAGCAACAGACTCAAAAATGATATGGGACACAGCCCATTCGCTGATATCGTCCAACGGCAGGACAGAATCCCTGATCACGGTACGGCTGATCTCTTCCGCCTTGCAGAAGATGTCCGTGAGACCCGATGGAATCTTTTGTATCCTCTCTGACAGTTGTAATGCAAATCGTGCAGGATTTGCCTCAATCCTTTGCGTTACCCGAGACATCGGGTCTTGGCGAAAAGGATGGGCATTCACAACTACGTATTCTGCATGGCTTTCTTCGACATACTGATTTAAGGACTTGGATACCGGCATAGCTCCCAAGTGTAATATCAGGTCCGGAGAAAACTTTTTGCGGAATTTCTCCATTCGAAGATAAAGGTCGTAGTGGGCGACGACGTTATGGGCACTTCCTGACGCTGAACAGGCAAAACGGATTCCGGAATTGATGTCCGCCAATAGGGGCCACCCCAACTCAGATGCCAATCTTATTATGGCTTCTTTGTCTGTTCCCGCCGATAACTGGCCCGCAATCAACACACCGTTCTTGGACCTGCCAATTATTTCCCATATCCGGGCAACCTCCTCTGTGGAAGGTATTGATTCTGATTTGGCATAGGTGGTAAAGGGGCGGCCTGTTTTTTGCCACGGGTCCAGTACGGAAAGATAGGTATCCCAATATCCTTTTTCCCGGTCGGATATCAACGGTTCTCTGAATTGGCAATTGATCTGAACAGGACCTGCCGGTCGACTGACGGCACGGTAGACTGCTTGGTCAACGGTGGTGAGCAAAAATGATGGTGAAACAGCTGTATCAGGTGCAGGTAGGTCGAAATGCCATCGCAAGTAATCTCCGAAAATATTTACCTGATTGATCGTCTGCGGCGACCGTGTGTCCCTGAGTTCTACAGGCCGATCACTGCTTAATATCAAAAGCGGGACAGCGGATTGGCTGGCTTCGATCACCGCCGGAAAATAATTCGCCACTGCCGTGCCGGACGTACATATCAGGGCAGCAGGTCGTCCTGTTGCTTTCGCGTAGCCCATGGCATAGAAAGCTGCGCCCCGCTCGTCCGTGTGAACAAGAGTGAAGGCCCGAGTATTTTCCGCTGCCGCAATGACCAGCGGCGCGGAACGGGAGCCGGGAGAAATACATAGAGTCGTCACCCCGCACCGAACCAGTTCTTCTATGACTAGTCCCGACCAAATGCGATTGAGGCCCATCTTTCACCCCTGCCCTCCGGAAAGAACCTTGAATGCAGTAGACATCTTGTCTTCAATCTCCTTCCACTCCGATTCCGGGGTGGATCCTTTCACGATGCCGGCCCCTGTGAAAAGAGAAACAACCCTGTCGATTACCAGCGAGGACCGAATACCCACCGCCATCTCGGTTAATTCATGGGAGATGATTCCAATAGGACCTGCATACCATCCCCTGCTGAAAGGCTCCAATCTTTCAATAAGGCTTATTGCAGCAGACACCGGGCAACCTCCTACTGCCGCTGTCGGGTGCAGGCTGGACACCATTTGTCCAACGGAAATGCCGTTTCTTAAAACACCGGAGACTTTAGAGACCAAGTGCTGTACATTGACCAGTTTTACAATCTCCGGCGGTCCTGGCAAGTCTATTTTTCTTGTTAATTGGCAAAATTTTGCAATCAAATCATCTGTCACAAATTTCTGTTCCGATAACTCTTTTTGGTCTTTCAATAGCCAGGCACCCCGATGTTTATCCTCATCCGGATCAGCTCCCCGAGCAACACTACCGGACACTGCCTCGCTGATCAGCCGATTTTCTTCAATTTTTAAAAGACGCTCCGGTGTGGCCCCCAAGAATGCCGTGCCCTGCCTGGGTTGAAACAGAAAAAAATAACAACGGTCATTGACCCTCTTGAGTGCGTGCACATAATCAACAGCTTCGACAGCTTCCTTGAATTTGACGTCAGTTCGTCTGGCAAGAACCACTTTATCTATTTTTCCGTTGTCTATTTGGTGAAGGGATGTGTTGATACTATTCTTCCAGCCCGCATAATCCGGGTGATCTGTCCTTGTGATGACTTCCGGAAATTGATTCCGAATCGGAGATAGATCCTTTGCTTTCGCCTTTTCAAAATATTTCAATATCCTGGCAGAAATGTCATGATCGTCTTCGTGATCTTCAAACAGCACACCAACTGAGAGAAAAAATTCTCCATTCTTTCGAAGCATCACTACTTGTGGCAGAACGAACCAAAAGGGCGGAAAATCTTCCCATCTTTTGTCCTGTTTTTCCTGGGGGAAAAAGCAGCAGCCCCCAAGAAATCTTAAAAGGCCCCTTTGCGGATGCTTGTCAAGGATGCCTGACAATTTGTCAAAAGCGGTCGAGAGCCGGGCGGGATCATTTTCGCTGACAGTCATCAGGGACCCGTATCCGCCGATTTCCACACTACCGTTCCTATCATACCAGTAAAGGCGCGGATAAACAGAATGACTTTTTAGCCATTGTAGGATATCCACCGGAGATGCTTTACGGGTCACCAGCAAAGGAAGTGGTCTGCCCTGCCTGATCGTACTTTTTATACCTGGCAAAAAGCGTTTCACCTGATTTCTTATATCTTCATGGTCAATTTTTTCAGTCCCAACTGTCACCTTTTTCCCCTATTTCATCATACCTATTCGAATGATACCGAATTTCGCAGGGCTCTCCACATGTCATTGCGAGGAGCGGAGCGAAGAAGCAATCTCCTCACCAATAGATTGCTTCGCTGTCGCTCGCAATGACAGGACTGGCAACGATTTCGAAATATCCTTGCGAAATTCGGCATGATGCTCAATACTTGTTACTTGTTGCTATTCATTAGTCATTCGTTATTCGTCAGTTGCAATCCAAAATCCAAAATCAGAAGGTAGGGTCCAAGCCATCCCAGCACTTCAGACAGAGCCCCTCTCTCGGGATGCCTAACGCCCCCACAAAGGAATCAAGGCTGTTGTATTTCACGGAATCCGCACCAATCTCATTGGCGATCCGACCCTCCAGGTCCCTCAGTTGTTCCATGGAAGTGATATTGCCTGTCTTAAAATACTTTCGGGCCGCTAATTCTTCGTAACTCCGGGTGGAGATGCCGTAATCACATGGATACATCAGCGGGGAGCACGCAATACGAACATGGACCTCCTTGGCCCCAGCCTTTTTGAGGTCCCGCACCTTATAGAGGATCTGGGTGCCGCGAACAATCGAATCATCACACAGCACAACTCGCTTGCCTGTCACCGCGTAGTGTAAGACGGAAAGCTTGCGCTTTGCCATCTTTTCCCGGGCGAATTGACTCGATTGCGTATAGCTCCGGTCCGCGTACCGATTATAGAGGAACACCTCCTGATAGTTGATCTTGGATTGTTTATGATATCCAAGGCCATGGCCGATCCCGGACATTGGAACCGCAGCCACCATGTCTGCCTCCAGACCCCCTTCGTCCATATCTCGTTGTGCCAGGCTGGCGCCCAATTGGTTTCGGGCCTGCTGGACAGAGACACCGTCTATTATAGAGTCGAGGCTTGCCGTGTAAGCCCATTCAAAGGCACAATGGGCTCTGCGGGGGGAATCAAGCTGTGTCAGGGTCTGAAACCCCCTACTGTTGATCAGCACAACTTCACCTGGGCGAACGTCTCTAACAAGTTCCATCTCAAGGTTTTGAATGGCGCGGGACTCTGATGAAACCGCATACCTATCCTGACCCTTCCCTAAAATGAGCGGTCGGAATCCATAGATATCTCTGGCGGCATAAACGCCATCCTTGGTCATAACCACAAGGGAATAGGCCCCCGTTATCTTTTTGGAAAGGGCGCAAATGCCTGCCACCACATCACGCTCCTCCATAATAATCTTGGAGATGATCTCAATGTTGTAACCCTGATAGAATGACTTACCGCGCCCCTTCATATCCTTGATCAGTTCATCTGCATTGGTAATGTTGCCGCTGAATGCCACGGCAATCTCCCCCAACTGGGACTGCCACCTTACCGGCTGTCGCTCCCAGAGGCTCACGTGACCGATGCCCCATCTCCCTTTTAAGTATGCCAACTCTTCATAATTAAACGCACCGGCCGCTTTACCGTGATGGGTGACTTGGTGGATTTTGCCATCAAACGTGGAAATGCCGCAGTACTCCTGACCCCTGTGTTGCAGAAAATCAATCCCCTGAAAAATGTCATGAACACACTCGGTATTCGAATATATACCGAAAACGCCACAGTTGTCTTGCAATGACTTCATAGACTAGTCCTCACATCCATTGCGGAATTCAGAATGCGGATTGCGGATCGAAGGTTGTTTTTCTTCCCCTTTGTATTCCGAATTCACTTAATATCTTTATGGTAGTCTTGAAGGGATTTCACTTGGCCATGGCCTTGCCTGTAAGCAGCAATACCTTTGGCGGCTGCAACGGCCGCAGCTGTTGTCGTAATGTATGGCACCTTGTACTTGATAGCTGCCTTGCGAATATAAGAATCGTCGTGTTTACTCAGTTTGCCGCTAGGTGTATTGATGATTAGCTGAACCTCTTTGTTCTTTATCCCGTCAACAATATTGGGCCGACCCTCGTGCATCTTGCGGATGGGCTCGGATTCAATACCGTGGTCGGCAAGGAACTTGTGGGTCCCTTCAGTGGCCTTGATCTCAAAGCCCAGCTTGTCCAACTGCCTGGCCGACTCCAAGACCGCATGTTTGTCCCTCTCAGACACGGTGATCAGCACGGCCCCCTCGGAAGGAAGGTTCTGCTGTGCGCCCTCCTGGGCCTTGAAGAAAGCCAGCCCAAAAGAGTCGGCGAGTCCTAAAACCTCCCCTGTGGATCGCATCTCCGGCCCCAGAAGCGGATCGACCTCCTGAAACATGTTAAAGGGGAAGACCGCCTCTTTTACACCAAAGTGCGGGATGGACCTGGGCTTGAAGTCTAGATCGGAAAACCTTTTGCCTAACATTAGCTGAGTGGCAATTCGAGCCATCTGGATGTTGCACACCTTTGATACCAAAGGCACGGTTCGAGAGGCGCGCGGGTTGGCCTCAAGGACGTAGACAACGTCGTTTGCTATTGCATACTGGATGTTCATCAGACCTACGACGTTGAGCTCCACCGCAATTTTTTTCGTATACCTGTAAATGGTATCAATGTGCTTGGCAGGGATGCTGATTGGTGGAATAACACAGGCGGAGTCTCCGGAATGCACACCGGCCAGCTCGATATGTTCCATGACCGCAGGCACAAAGGCATCAGTGCCGTCGGCAATGGCGTCAGCTTCTGCCTCAATAGCGTTTTCCAGAAACTTGTCGATCAGGATAGGCCTCTCAGGCGACACGTCCACGGCTGCTGCCACATAGCGTTCAAGCATCTCCTCATCGTGAACCACCTCCATTGCACGTCCGCCAAGGACATAGGACGGCCTGACCATGAGGGGATAGCCTATCCTTTCAGCCACCTCAAGGGCTTCATTTAGGGTGCTGGCCATGCCGGATTCGGGCTCGGGAATGCCAAGCTTGCCCATCATGTGGCGGAACCGGTCACGGTCTTCAGCCAGGTCTATGGTCTCCGGTGACGTGCCGATGATCCTGACACCAGCCTCGGCCAGTTCATTGGCAATATTCAGGGGCGTCTGCCCCCCGAACTGAACGATTACGCCTTCTGGCTTTTCCTTCTCGTATATGCTCAACACGTCTTCTACCGTGAGCGGCTCAAAGTACAGTTTGTCTGAGGTGTCGTAATCGGTTGAGACCGTCTCAGGGTTGCAGTTGACCATGATCGACTCGAATCCCTCGTCACGGAGTGCAAAGGCGGCATGAACGCAGCAGTAGTCAAACTCGATCCCCTGGCCGATACGGTTAGGCCCTCCGCCCAAGACCATTATCTTGCGCCTCTTGCTTGTTTCTACCTTATCGGGCGCATTATAGGTGGAAAAATAATAGGCCGCATCCTCCACGCCGCTGACCGGCACAGGCTCCCACCCCTCGACCACGCCCAAAGAGGTGCGCCGCTCTCTGATATCCTTTTCCGGGATGCCGAGAATCTGCGATAGATACCGGTCTGAGAACCCGTCCCTTTTGGCCCGCACCAAGAGATCGTCCGGTATTGTTTTTCCCCTGTATTTGAGTACCTTTTCTTCCAGCTCGACCAGTTCCATCATCTGCTCGATGAACCACGGCTTGATAAAAGTCTTTTCATAAAGAGCGTCCACGCTGGCACCTTTTCGAAGTGCTTCATACATTATAAACTGTCGCTCGCTGGAAGGCTCGGCCAGAAGCTCCATTAGCTCATCCAGAGACCTCTCATGAAAGTCCCTGGCAAACCCAAGCCCATAGCGACCGTTTTCCAGAGATCGGATCGACTTCTGGAAGGCTTCTTTGTAAGTCTTGCCGATGCTCATCACCTCGCCAACAGCCCGCATCTGTGTGCCGAGCCTGTCCTCAGCGTGTTCAAACTTTTCAAACGCCCACCGGGCGAACTTGACCACCACGTAGTCACCCCACGGAGTGTATTTGTCCAGCGTACCCTCCCTCCAGTACGGGATTTCATCTAGTGTCATACCCCCTGCCAACATGGAGGAGATGAGCGCGATAGGAAAACCGGTAGCCTTTGAGGCAAGGGCGGAAGAGCGCGAGGTCCTCGGGTTGATTTCGATCACAACCACCCGGCCGGTCTTGGGATCATGGGCAAACTGTATGTTCGTGCCGCCGATCACTCTGATAGCCTCCACGATATCATAGGACCATTTTTGAAGACGTTTTTGCAGTTCAGGATCAATGGTGAGCATCGGAGCTGTGCAATAGGAGTCCCCTGTGTGAACTCCCATAGCATCTACATTCTCGATAAAGCAGACGGTAATCATCTGGTTTTTGGCATCGCGCACCACCTCAAGCTCTAACTCCTCCCATCCCAGCACCGACTCCTCCACCAGAATCTGGCCCACAAGACTTGCCGAGATGCCGCGGCTGGCCACGGTGCGAAGCTCTTCCACATTGTAAACCAGGCCACCCCCGGTTCCCCCCATTGTATAAGCGGGGCGAATCACAACGGGGTAGCCGAGCTCGTCAGCAATCTTTTCTGCCTCCTCCACACTGAATGCCGGCTCGCTTCTCGGCATCTCAATGCCGAGCCGGTTCATGGTCTCCTTAAAAGCAATCCGGTCCTCGCCGCGCTTGATGGCATCCACCTCAACGCCTATTATCTTGACGCCGTATTCTTCAAGCACACCAGTACGGGCAAGCTCTGAGGAAAGGTTCAGGCCGGACTGGCCGCCCAGATTCGGCAGGAGCGCATCCGGCCGTTCTTTTGCAATGATCTCCTCCATGGTCTGCAAGTTCAACGGTTCAATGTAGGTCGCGTCGGCCATGCCCGGATCGGTCATGATGGTTGCCGGATTGGAATTGACCAGAACGATCTCATAACCGAGCTTACGCAGGGCCTTGCAGGCCTGGGTACCGGAATAATCGAACTCGCAGGCTTGGCCTATAACGATGGGCCCGGAACTGATAATCATCACTTTCTTTATGTCATCACGTCTTGGCATAGAGATACCTTTCACCGTAAGCTACAGTCTGTTAGCCGAATTTTTCGGAAAGCTCTACGTAACAGATTGGGTTTGGCACGTCAACAAGAACAGGGGCGGGGTTCCCTCACATCCCTTTGGAAAGCCCTTTGTCGCTTGAGCCAAACTTGTTCAGGGGTGGGGTACTATGGGACGTAAGAAGGAACGAAAGGGTCGGGTCCTATACCCATGGCTTCCAGGCCAAAGGATATCTTCTCCCGTATCCGAAAGACTTGGTGGTGACTTTTAACCCTGGTGGGGCCTGATATCGTTTATACTCATTGCTATCGACTCGCTTAATAACGTCCCTAACTATAGAGGAATCAAAGCCCATGGCAGTAATTTCATCGGGCCCCTTGTTGTCTTCAATATATGCCTTCAATATTCCGTCTAGAATCTCATAGGGCGGGAGGTCATCCTGGTCCAACTGATCAGGCCTGAGTTCCGCGGAAGGGGCTTTTTGAAGAATTCTTGCGGGAATCACCTCGCCATCCTTGTTGATGAGGTGGGCGAGTTCGTAGACCATAGCCTTAGGAACATCCGAGATCACGGCCAGCCCTCCGCTCATATCTCCGTAAAGCGTGCAGTAGCCCACGGCCGCTTCGGATTTGTTCCCGGTGGAGAGAACGAGGTGGCCCAGCTTGTTGGAAAGGGCCATGAGAAGTGTCGCCCGGATACGGGCCTGGATATTCTGACCAGTAACCTCGGTAGCAACATCCTTGAAGACCGGGGAGAGTTCCTGGAGATACTTCTCGAATAGCCCTGAAATCGGCACCCGAACAAGCTCAATGCCCAGATTGCGTGCAAGCGATTCGGTGTCTTCAAAATTTTCTTTAGAGGTGTATTGCGAAGGCATGAAAACACCCATCACATTTTCCTTGCCCAGGGCCTGCACGGCGATACAGGCAGTAAGGGCCGAATCAATCCCCCCGCTCAATCCTACCAATGCCCTGGCAAATCCGCATTTGCGGACATAATCTCTGGTGCCCATAATCAGCGCCTTTAGGACGGATTCCGCATCAGTACCGGTAACGGGGTGGAGTTCTCCCTCTTGGGTCTCTGTTTCAAAGACAACCATGTCCTCTTCAAAGTCGCGAGCCCGGGCCGCCATCCGGCCTGTTGAATCAAAAGCCATGCTGATGCCGTCGAAAAGCACACTGTCGTTGCCCCCCACCTGATTGACGTAGAGGAGAGGAACGTTGTACTTCTTGGAAATATTAGCGAGCATGTCCCACTTAAATTCTCTTTTGCCGGCACAGTAGGGAGAGGCCGATATGTTTATTATGAGATCGGCCCCTTCCTTGATCATACGGGCCACCGGGTCAACAGGGTAAAGCCTCCGCGGGAAGAGATCTTTGTCGTTCCAGATATCTTCACAGATGGTCAGCCCTATCTTGCAGTCTTTATAGAAAAAAGGCGAGTATTCGGCGCCTGGTTCAAAATATCTGGTTTCATCAAAGACGTCATAGGCAGGAAGCAGTCTCTTGTGGACCTGATGGAGCACCTTGCCTTTTTCAAAAAGGACAGCCGAGTTATGGAGCGGGTTGCCCTCTTGGCTTGGATTTTCATCTGCAAACCCACAGACAACGCCGATGCCTCTGACGGACTCAACAATTTTATGGAAATGGTTAAGGTTCGCAGCCACAAAGTCTTGCCTCTCCAGAAGGTCCCGTGGCGGATATCCGGAGATAACCAACTCGGAAAAAATGATGAGATCACACGAGAGGCCCTTTGCTTTCTCTATGAACCCCATCATCCTTTCCGTGTTGTATTTAAAATCACCGATGATGGGGTTAATTTGAGCCAGAGCGATCTTCATGGGTTGTTTTTTCTATTCAACGGCAATACAGGTTGTGGAGTGCTCAATATGGCCAAGGTCGTACAAATCATGAATAACTGTGTTTGAGAGATCCTCCAAATCTTGACCTTCGATCACTGCGATGACGTCATACGGCCCAAATATCGCATCCGCTGATTTTACTCCTTTCTTCTTGCGAAGCGCGGCCAAAGTCTCCTTGACTCTGTGCTGAGCCTTCACGTTAATCAAAACATAAGCTCTTGGCATAATTAACTCCTCCTTTTTTTATAACATAACGTCCAATTTCCATAAACCTCAAAGACATGAATAGCAAAAGACAAGCCAAGAATAAATCTGACGTAATTTCAATAAGTTGCGTATAGAACCCGATTTATGGGCCTTTGAAAACAACATTTTTGTAGCAGATGTTTAAACGACATCCTTGGGAACCATCTCAGGTAACACTTGCTAACTTCCGCTTCAACATCTTGTTACTTGCTATGTAACCGGGAGGTACTTATCAATTTCGTATTGGCTCACATGGGTGCGGTAGCAATCCCACTCGATCTTTTTGTTCTCAACTAACTTGTTGAAGATGTGATCTCCCAGGGCCTCTCGCACCAGTTCGCTCTCTTCAAGCTCTTGAACGGCTTCAAAGAGACTCCCCGGCAAAGATGCAATGCCAGCCCTTTCCCGGGCCGCCTCATCCATCTCGTAGATGTCTGCCTCCACAGGCTCTGGAAGCGGGTAGTTCTCTTCAACTCCCTTCAACCCGGCAGCCAGCATTACGGCAAAAGCCAGATATGGATTGCATGCCGGATCAGGCGAGCGAAACTCAATGCGCGTGGCCATCTCCTTGCCCGGTTTGTACATGGGAACCCTCACCATAGTGGAACGGTTGCGCCGTGCCCAGGAGATATAGACCGGTGCTTCGTAGCCAGGCACCAACCGTTTGTAGGAGTTGACCCACTGATTGGTGATGGCCGTTATCTCTCGAGCATGCCGCATGATTCCGGCAATATAAGACTTGGCAACAGTAGACAGATGGTGGCGATCATTAGCATCAAAAAATGCATTCTTGTCTCCCTTAAATAGCGATTGATGGGTGTGCATGCCGCTGCCATTCTCTCCAAAAATCGGCTTGGGCATGAAGGTGGCGTGGAACCCTCGCTGTCTGGCAATCTCCTTGACTGCAATCCTAAGGGTCATAGTCTTGTCGGCCATCCTTAAGCCTTCGTCAAAACGCATGTCAATCTCATGCTGGCTGGGAGCAACTTCATGGTGGCTGTATTCTACCTGAATCCCCATATCCTGAAGTGCGAAGATGGTCTCTCTCCTCAAATCACCCCCCATGTCCAATGGCCGTGCGTCAAAATATCCGCCCTTGTCAATGATCTTAGGAGCCTCGTTACTTGCAAAGTAGAAATACTCAAGCTCGGGCCCCACATAGAACGTATATCCCTTGTCTGCCGCCCGCTTCAAAACGCGCTTTAACACATATCTGGGGTCACCCTCATAGGGGGTGCCATCAGGCTGAAGAATATCACAAAACATCCTGGCCACAGGCTTGTCTCCAGGTCTCCATGGCAAAAACTGAAAGGTCGTTGGGTCCGGTTTGGCGATCATGTCGCTTTCTTCAATCCGGGCAAACCCTTCAATAGAAGAGCCATCAAAGCCCATACCTTCGGTCAACCCTTCCTCCAGTTCAGAGGCTGTGATGGCAAAGGTCTTCAAAATTCCCAAAACATCCGTAAACCAGAACTGGATAAAGCTAACCTCTCTCTCTTTCACGATGTTCAAAACATCCTGCTCGGTCTTACAAACCATTTCTGAGTCCTCCTTCTAGTGGGATTCTTGAAAACAAGATTTTCACTTCTACAAAGCAAATGTCAGACCAAGACTATATCTCCAACAAAACTAATAGTTTACCAAAAACCGTTGACGTAGAAAGCGATTCCTGGCAACGTTTTTGTCGTTTTGGTTCTACGATAACTACATTCTGGTGGGTTGTGGCATCTTTTAAAGTCAACCATTTTACATAGGCCTTGCAGTCTGGAAATCCCGATAAACGCTGACTCGGCGTTCGCCGTAGCCCAAACCTTTCGCCTCAACCTCGGCACTTACCCGAAGTCCCGCTGTCTTGTCAATCAGTTTACAGCTATTCTCGGTTAAGCTTGAAAGCCTTGAGATTGCTTCGCTTCGCTCGCAATGACAAAAATGACTACTCCTCGGAACGCAGAACCGACCGTCGCATGCGTTTAGTCTCTCCATGGCGACGTTTGCTCTTCAACCGGCGTCTCTTCGATGCGAGGGTCGGTCCTGTCTTACGGCGGAGCTTGGGCCTTTCAGCCGCCTTGCGGATCAACTCGACCAGCCGGTCGATCGCGTCCTGACGGTTTCGTTCCTGCGTACGGAACCGCCGGGCGTCGATAATCAGTATGCCGTCTTCGGTAATCCGCCTGCCGGCCAGATGTATCAAACGCTCGCGAACGTCATTAGGCAACGCGGGGGAGTTGCCCACGTCAAAGCGCAGCTGCACGGCCGTGGCAACCTTGTTGACATTCTGCCCGCCCGGCCCCGAGGCGCGGACGAACTCGTATTGGATTTCGCTCCCGGCAATTGCGATGGTGGGTGTGATGTGATACCTGGTATCATATACAGCATGACTGGTGCGCTTTATGGCCATGTATGCATCTTAGGCCATTTTGACATCCTTTTAAAGGATAACGTTTCATCCCTGCTATAAATGGCGGGGTGTTCACGTTATGATTTTCATAAAGGGCAGATACTCATCGGTTGTTACGGTATGAAATTTCTAACTATTTTGGAATAGAGAGGAAGATTGAGTCATGACAGCCGAGAAGTCGGGCAAGGAAAGGATGTCAGTTACTGGAAAGATCAGCATAGTCACTAGTTTTGTGACCAAGATTTGGATCCATTTGACCCTTGGCCTTCAGGTAGTCCGTTGGTCAATGTCTCGGTTATCGCCTCCTTTATCGCTGCCACCTGCGCTGGGCTGTACACCTTTTGGCCATCGAAATCCCGGACATAGAAGACATCCACCACCTGATCAACCTTGGTGGCTATCTTGGCGACCCAAACATCCAGTTTGCACTGGAAAAGGGTGTTAGTAATTTTGTAAAGAAGCCCCGGAAAATCGTGGGTGTAAATTTCGACGATTGTAAAAAAATTGGAGGCCTCATTATCCACTATGATCTTGTCCGGCCTTCTCCGTATCCTCTTTTGTAGGGATTGGTACGCCCGGACCTTCTGTTCAAGAGCAGGCTCAAGGGCTAACCCACCCCTCAGGGCCAATCTCAAGTCCTTTTTGACCCGAGTCCATATTTCGTCCTCAAGGAGCCTATCTGGTGGCGCTTTGACTTTGAAGATGTCAAGAGCAATGTGATTTCGCCACGTATAGATCTGGGCACTCAAGATATCCAAATTATTCAGGGTCAACACGCCTGCAATCTTTGAAAAAAGTCCCGGGAAGTCTCTGGCACAGATGGTAACAGTTCTGTAATTTGCTCTAGGATTGGCCTGGACCTCCAGTACAAAGGGTTGTTGCCCAAGCCGCTGATACAGCTCGATGTGCCGGAGGATATCCTTCGACGGCGCATACAAGAGATAGCGGGGCGACATCTGGTCGAAGAGCGTTTCCAAGGCTTTTCCGGGCAAGGACACAGCACCCTGAAGCACTTCCTTCTTTTTTTTCTCTACCACGTCTGTTGCCGCTGGAGTGGCCAGTTCCCCCTTTTCCAAGATATGATAGATCTTGAGAAAGAGCTCTTTCACCAGCACGGCTATCCAATCGTTCCACGCATTAGGCCCCGTAGCCCTCGAGTCAGCAACAGTAAGGAGATAGAGCATATTCAGGTGCTCAATGTCAGGAAATTTTCTGGCACATTGCACCACAATCTTCTCGTCATTGATATCTCTCCGAGTGGCGGTCTCGATCAGCAAGACATGGTGACGAACGAGAAATGAGATGGACTCGACCTCTTGCTCCGCAAAGCCCATCCTTTCAAAGACTGATCTGACGATTTGGGCACCGCGGCTTGCGTGGTCTGGTCCGGGGCTGCCCTTGGCCACATCGTGCAAAAGGCCTGCCCATAGCAGAAGCTCGGGGTTGCGCAGTTCTCTCAGGAGTTTTCCGTAAAAGGCATCCTGGCTATCCGGCCTGACGTCGCTGAATTCCTTTAGGGTTTGAACGGTACGCAGCGAATGCTTGTCTACCGGATAGACGTGGTACTCATCATATTGAATCCGGTTGACAATCCCTTTCATCTCGGGGATGAGAGCGGTCATCATCCCGGTGTTAAACATTTCGTTCAAAACATTAAAGGTCTGGGGCGGGGTGGCCAGAATGCGCTGAAATGATTTGATGACCCTGCGGGAGCGTCTAAATTTCTCGCCTACCAAGTACAAAAACTCTTTCACCAGACGGCTCGCTTCCACGCTCAAAGGCAGTCCAAGAACCGAGCTTTTCTCGAATATCCTTATTAAGAGATATGGCTTCTGGAGGATGGCTTCCGGAGATTCAAAGTACAGGGCGTCATGGACGACCTCGATACCGGGTGTCACGGTCCGCCGTGGTGCCTCCCTCCTTGCAGATTTGCCCTTTGCACCCACAGCTTTGCTGAGGAACATCAAGTGCTGCTGCTTCAAGAACTCCATCTGCCCATGCAATGCCCCAAGAAAGACTTCAACGGCCTGTTGTCCGTTTTCCTTCTTGAATCCCAGGGCTTGGGCGAGCTTGACCTGGTATTCAAAGTATAGTTGGTCGCATTTGCGCATGCTAAGATGGTGCAGCCAGTTTCGAACCGTCCAGATAAACGACAGTGCCTGGGACAGGGACTGAAACTCATCATGGGACAAATGCCCAAAAAACTCCAGATCTCTCGGTTCGCTGATATCGTATGTGGCCCGGCCGACCCAGAGCATGGTATGATAATCTCTCAGCCCGCCAAGACCCTCTTTCAGGTTGGGTTCTAAAAGATAGGTGGAATCTCCGAAGCGGGCCTGTCGCTCACGATTTATTTCTGAGAGCCACTCTATATACGCCCGTGCGTGCCTGGGAAGGACCTTACCGTTCAATTGTTCCATGAGATCTGAATAGAGGAAGGAAATGCCACAAACGAACCTGGCATCGATCAGAGAAGTCAAAACTTCGAAGTCCCTGGAGGCCAGGGTGGAACATTCCTTGATGGAGCGGGTCGCATAGCCCACATTAAGGCCGATGTCCCACAGGGGATAGAAGATTTCTTTGACAAGGCCCTTGGCCTGGCTCGGGATCTTTTTCTTGAAGAGGAGCAGAACATCCACATCGGAGTGGAGACATTGCTCTTTTCTGCCATAGCCACCCAATGCGATGATCACATACGGATTCTTCTCCACGTGCATCTGAGGTCCGACTGAACTCCTGGCAAAGCTTTCGCAAAAGTAATCATCTAAGATTTCCGCATACCGTTCCAGAAAAAAAGGTTCATCCCCCTTAAGAAAGCTGGCGATCAACTGTTGCTTCTTTTTCTGTAGCACGCTAATTGGCGATTTCGATTGGCTCATGTACACTACTATATTGCTTCCTTACCTCTTTCCCCCGTCCTGATCCGAATAACCTCATCCAAAGCGGTTACAAAGATCTTGCCGTCGCCGATGGCTCCGGTTTTGGCTTTTTCTTCGATCAGTCTCACAACTTGGGGCGCAAGTTCGGCTGCCACGATCACCTCCAATTTGAGCTTGGGCACAAAATCTACGGTGTATTCTGCCCCACGATAGATCTCCGTGTGGCCCCTCTGCCGGCCGAATCCTTTCACCTCGGACACGGTCATCCCCTGAACGCCAATCTCCGTGAGACCTTCCTTGACTTCATCCAGCTTAAAGGGTTTGATGATGGCCTCAATTTTTTTCATTATTTCTCCTCCAAAGTGTAATCGCGAACGGATCTAAGGAATCTTGTTTCAGGCGGCAGGGCAAGAATCCCAATGCCCATCTCCCTTACAAACTATATGCCGTCTCGCTATGCTGCGTAATATCTAATCCTCTGACCTCTTCCTCATCGGAAACCCTCAAACCCATGGTCCAATCAAGGACCTTGAAAATGATAACGGTCATCACAAAAGCAAAGATGCAGGTAACAAGGATGGACAGAAATTGGACCCAGAGCTGGCCAGGGTTCCCGAAAAAGAGGCCGTTGGCCCCATCCGGATTTACCACTTTGCTGGCAAAAAGCCCTGTAGCCAGGGCTCCCCATGTACCTCCCACGCCATGGATTCCAACCACGTCGAGGGAATCATCATACCATAATTTTGACTTGGCCAACACAGCGGAATAACAGATGACCCCAGCCAGGCCACCAATAATCAGGGCTGAGACTGGGCCGACAAATCCTGCTGCCGGGGTGATCGCCACAAGTCCAGCCACCACCCCGCTCGCTGCCCCAAGGGTGGTGGGTTTGTCCCGGTGTATCCACTCGGCAAACATCCAGGCCAAGGCCGCTGCTGCACTAGCTACGAAGGTGGTCACAAAGGCGCCCGCTGCCAGACCGTTGCTCGCAAGGGCACTGCCGGCGTTGAACCCAAACCATCCGAACCAGAGGATGGCGGCACCTGTGATCGTCATCGGGAGATTGTGAGGGATAAACTGCTCTTTTCCGTACCCTTTTCTTTCAGAAATTAGGAGGGCCGCAGCCAGCGCAGAAACCCCGGAACTGATGTGTACCACTGTTCCGCCCGCAAAGTCCAGTGCCCCCATATTCCCTAACCAGCCGCCGGCGCCCCATACCCAGTGTGCCAAAGGACTGTACACAAAGGTGGACCAAAGCAAGACAAAAACCAAAAATGTGCTGAATTTCATACGCTCTGCAAAGGCCCCGGTGATGAGAGCCGGAGTAATAACTGCAAACATGGCCTGAAAGATCATAAAGGCCTGGTGGGGTATGGTCCCGGCATAGTCCGGGCTCGGAGAAAGGCCCACCCCTTTAAGCCCAAACCATGCCAGGCTCCCGACAATACCCCCCAAATCAGGACCAAAGGCAAGAGAATAGCCCCACAATACCCAGTTTACGGTGATCAGACCGATGACGATAAAACTTTGCATAATCGTCGCCAGGACATTCTTGTTGCGGACCATTCCCCCATAGAATAGGGCCAAACCCGGCGTCATGAACATAACCAGGGCCGAACAGATAAGAACAAAGGCTGTGTCTCCCGCATCAATCATTTTTCATCCCCCATGAGATTTTTCCCACGCCAAAAACTGATGGTCTTGTAAAAAGCTTCAACAACTTGTCATTCCCGCCTGCCAACGCCTGGGGCAGCATTCAGCTTATGTGCCAGCACATACGGCAATGGCGGGCAGGTCGAGTGAAGCGCCCGCCCTGCCCGCCCTGGCGCGACAGCTTTAGCATTGATGTCAGCCCCCGTCATCCCGGTCTGGGCCAGGGGCGCGACATGAAAATAATAACCGGTCCTATATAAGAACCCGGTCTGGGCCAGGGAGAAATCTTCCCGCCGTAGGCTGCTGAGCATATTAGATTTCTCCCGGAGCCTGCCCTGAGCGAAGATACCAAGATTCCTCGCTTCGCTCGGAATGACGGAGGCTAAGGGGTCGAAATGACAAATTCACTGAGTCCGACTTTTTGCAAAGCCGTCAACACTGGCATGTTGTATGGGAAACAAGAGCAACGGGTATGCCATAAGCTCTGAAAACAATAAGATGTAGGAAGTTCAAGAAGATAGATGGTCAGAGATGGGAAAACAGCGATCGTGTGGCAACACAATATTGTGGCAAACAAAAATTTTTGTTACACAAATGTAGCTTTGAAGGATCTAGAAAGCGGGCGGTTAGCCCCTTTCTTCTATGGGCACATAATCTCTCTCATTTGGTCCAATATAGATCTGTCGGGGGCGCTGGATTTTCCAGTTAGGATCCTCGATACTCTCCTTCCACTGGCTGATCCATCCGGGTAAACGTCCGATGGCAAACATAACCGTGAACATATTAAGAGGGATACCAATAGCCCGCAGCAGAACACCGCTGTAAAAATCGACGTTCGGATAAAGGTGATGATCTATGAAGTATGGATCCTTCAAGGCCACCTCTTCCAATCTCTTGGCTATATCCAACAGGGGATCATCTATTGTCAGTTTGCCTAACACCTTGTCGCACGCCTTCTTCATGATACGAGCCCTTGGATCATACGTTTTGTAGACCCGGTGACCGAAACCCATGAGCCGAAAAGGATCATTCTTGTCCTTGGCTCGCGTTATAAAAGGAGCTGTATCACCGCCATTTTCATATATCTGGCCAAGCATTTCCACAACGGCCTGATTGGCGCCGCCATGCAAAGGGCCCCACAGGGCGCATATGCCGGCTGAAATGGCCGCGTAAAGATTGACCTTTGCGCTTCCCACCAATCGGACGGCAGCCGTAGAGCAATTCTGCTCATGGTCCGCATGGAGGATCCAAAAGACATTTAGGGCCTTTACCAGATGTTCGTCGATGACATAAGGAAGGACGGGGGAGTCAAACATCATGTTCAAAAAATTTGCTGCGTAAGGGAGGTCTTGCCTCGGGTAGACAACCTTGTGGCCTCTGAAGATCTTATAGGACATAGCCGCCATAGTCCTCACTTTAGACAGAAGCCTGGTAACGGTGATATTGATCTCCTCTTCCTCCGATCTCTCAGGGATTTCAGGATAGAACGCTCGCAGGGCGTTGACCATAGAGGAAAGAATGCCCATGGGATGGGCCGATCGGGGAAAGTGCTCAAAAAAGGCACGCATATCCTCATGCACAAGGGAGTTGTCATTCAACATCACGGAAAAGCGGTTTAGCTCTTTCTTGGTGGGCAACTCGCCGTTTATCAACAGGTAGGCCGTTTCCACAAATCTGGAATGTTCTGCAAGTTGTTCCACCGGAATGCCCCGGTAGCGGAGGGTTGCCTTTTCTCCATCCAAAAACGTGATGCTGCTCTGGCAGTTCGCTGTATTAGCAAAGCCGGGATCAAACGTAACTAGGCCGGTCTCCTGGCGCAGCCCGGAAATATCAATGGCTCTTTCCCCCTCAGAACCAGTGATAATGGGTAGTTCAAAGGTTTCTCCATCTATGATGACTTTGGCGGTCTGTTTCATCTTTCTCCTCATTCACACCGGATTTTAAAAGCTAATAGCAAATATTAATATTTTATCAAATATAGAGGAATTTTTCTGCCAGGAAAAGTACGAATTTCACAACTAAGAAAATAAACCAAATCATCATCCTTGCAAGTTCCAATAGAACGGGCAGTTGGGTATCGGAAAAGGCAATAGGAAACATATTGGCCCAAACAAAGGGAATTCGCGGCAGTATAACAAAAAGAATGCCTCGGAATTGTTCAAATTCCGAGGCACCATTCAAATATCAGAAGGCAATGATGATGCCTACTGTGTAAGCAAAAGAACTCTAAAATTTGATCTGCAAAACGGCCTGGATTTTATAGTCATCTCCGAGGCTGTTGCCTGGCACCGGGCCTTCCGTCTTTTCGCCCGCATCATCGCCATAATCCGTTGTTTCATAGCAAAACATGAGCAAGTTGC
>Ga0209427_10000986_pt1 | contig 32014 bp, 28 predicted proteins | sample DeeMarSWOR136_30_FD_187465 | JGI IMG/M metagenome (GOLD analysis project Ga0209427, IMG submission 187465) | Marine sediment microbial communities from White Oak River estuary, North Carolina - WOR-1-36_30 (SPAdes) (version 2) | ecosystem: Environmental > Aquatic > Marine > Intertidal zone >...
AGGGAAAGGAAACAAAATAATGGAATCTAATATTTTTTTGTATTGGGACAATCCACCAGGACGGACAGAAGCACCAGCATACATACAGCTATGCTGGGAAACTATCCGCAAGCATTGTGGCGAGGATTTTGAAATCAACATCGTAACTACGGAGAATGTAAGGCAATTCCTGCCCAATATCCCAGAGAGCTTTTTTCACATTGCCCAAATCAACAACAAGTCCAACTTCCTGAGATATATGTTGCTCAGAGAGCATGGAGGTATCTGGTTAGACAGCGACCTGATACTATTCCGAAGCCTAAAACCGTTGGCCGATCTCTTGCAAGGGGAAATCGATTTGGTCGCCACAGCATCCCCAACACTCCCTCCGGGACAGCCAGAAAGCGGATTCCTTTTGTCCACCAAAGGCGGTGCGACAATCACCAAAGCCGTATCTCTGATTGAATACGCTTTAAGTCTCCACCCACCAGGACACATTTTCAAATGGGGGTCACTGGGTCCGGGCACGGTCAGACAAGCTGTCAAGGGGCGCAAGTATCATCATCTAGACCATCGGCTGCTAATGCCGATCGCATCGTGGGAAGCATTCAGATTTGACGGAAAAGAATCGATAGATACGTATTGTGGCGACGACGCATATGGCTGTATGTTGTTCCATGAAATGTTCAGGCAATACAACAGCCCGGTTTTGCGGATGAATCGTCAACAACTACTCGCAGCCCCATCTCTGCTCGGACAGATGTTCAGAAAGGCGGTTGGAAGCTAATGGCAGTGACATTGGTTACGGGCGGTGCAGGTTTCATTGGGTCGCATTTGGTCCACAGATTACTCCACAACGGACACACGGTGCGTGTCCTGGATGATCTTTCTACCGGCGATTTTGCCAACCTAGAAGATGTACGAGAACAAATAGCTTTCATCTATGGAGACATCTGCGATCCGACACAGTGTGAAATTGCGTGTGAAGGGGTCGAATATGTCTTCCACCAAGCGGCTATCCCATCTGTTCCAAAATCAGTAGACAATCCCAATCCCAGTCACGCAGTGAATATCAACGGAACATTCAATATGCTCAAAGCAGCCAAGTGGTGTGGAGCTAAAAGATTCATTTATGCTGGTAGTAGTTCTGCATACGGAGATACAATAGAGTCGCCTAAGCACGAAGACATTTGTCCGATGCCGCTCAGCCCATATGCGGTACAAAAGTACACCGGAGAGCGATATTGCAAAGCATTCTACGAGTGCTATGGATTGCAGACAGTATCTCTAAGGTATTTCAATGTTTTCGGCGAAAGACAAGACCCCAATAGTCAATACGCAGCAGCTATTCCTGCGTTTATTACCTTGCTACTCAGAGGACAAGCACCAACAGTCTACGGAGATGGTGAGCAAACACGAGACTTCACATACATAGACAATATTGTAAGGTGCAACATCCTCGCCATGATGGCACGAGAGACACGCGGCGAAGCTGTTAATGTTGCATGTGGTGGACAAATCACGGTCAATCGTGTCATAGATATCATTTGCGATCTACTTGATGTACAACGAATTGCGAATTACACAGAAGAGCGCCCCGGCGACATCAAACATTCATCTGCCAACATACAATTAGCACAATCCCTGCTTGGATATCAACCCATTGTCAGTTTCGAAGAAGGAATACAGCGAGCCATAGATTATTACAGGGAGACAACCAATGCCTGATGAAAGCAAGATGTGCTTCATGACAGTAGCCAACCGACCATATCAGAAATATGTTCCATGGTTCCTGTATTTCCTCAACAGGGCATACCCAAAAGCCCACAAGCTTGTACTGCTTGACGTAGTATTGGCAGACAATATCCGCCAGATGCTCACTTTGCTGTCTGGCAATTTCGAGGTACGAGAGCAAGCCTTTCCAGAGTACACCCATACGGATGCCAATACGATCAAATGCCTCCGGTGGTTGACTTTTGAGCCAGCTTTTGAACAATACGACTGCATGTCTATCGGTGATGTCGATATGGCAACCTATATTGAGACTCCACCGTATATGGATCAGCATCTCGCACATTGTGACCAGCTAGGAATCCCGTACAGTAATTTCATCAGACCGCCGCAAACTGGGCCGAGACGGATGGGTGGCATCCATGTCGTCAAGCCCAGGGAGTGGTTCGCGGCGATGCGACCCATAATCAACAAATACCGCCCAATGCTCAAAGCCGGTCAAATTCACCTTCCTGAGCAGGGTTTTAACGAACAACTCTTGCTGCGCATGATATTGGAATCAAATCTGGGAGAACCACCAGTAAGTCTATCGGAAACATACTGGTCCTCATTGGCAACATCGAACCACCACGGTACACATATTCGGCTGGCCGAGTGTGGTGGTATCAGGGGACTCCAGGGTGCCAAAGGTTATCTGGATCACAAGCCCGAAATCTTAGCCGCTATCAAAACACCGTTGTTCCAACAATTATCGACCATGTCTCCGCAAATAGGTAACACCCTGGTAGCAATTGCCCACGCATATGAAAAATTCTGATTTTGTGGAACAATCAACAGACTTAGAGGTATAATGAGGTATGATCGAGTTCACCAATTGCAAATGCAAAGTAGAGAAGGGTAAATTTAGTATCAACGATATCCCTCTGGACTGTCCTGCTGTATGGCAATTGGTAGCCGGTGGTCACACAGTGGGCGTTTTCCAGTTGGAAAAGAAATTGGGTCAGGATTGGGCCAAGCGAGTTCGGCCTTCCAACATAGAAGAATTGGCGGCATTAATATCATTGCTTCGTCCTGGTCCACTGGAGGCTGGATTAAGCCAAGATTATGTCGATGTTAAATTTGGCCGAAAGAAAACATCATATCTGCATCCATCTTTGCAACAAATCTTAGCTCCCACATATGGCCAAATGGTATACCAAGAGCAGGCTCTAAAAATTGCTACAGATTTAGCAGGGTTCAGTCCAGAGGCCGCAGATGAACTTCGAAAAGCCATCGGCAAAAAAAAGCCGGAACTTATGGCAAAGTTGAAGGACAAATTCGTCCAAGGTGCCCAGGCACATGGGGGAATAGCCCGTGGTGTTGCGGAAGAAATTTTCGGGTGGATCGAAAAATGCCAAAGATATAGCTTCAATTTGTCACATGCTGTATCTTATGCATTAATAGCTTATCAGACCGCTTGGGTCAAATGCCATTTTCCACACGAATTTTTCACAAGTTATCTAACCTATTCTCAATATAAGGGTGACCCCAAAGAAGAAATTTATAAACTGGTACAGGATGCCCGGCTATTCGGCGTAGACATTCTGCCCCCGGATATCCGCCGTGGAAACATCCACTTCCAGATGACCGAGGAACCGCAGAAAGGCGTAGCATTCGGCCTAGCGCACGTCAGGGGTGTCGGAGCCTCAGCAATCGAGAAGATCGTCTCAGCGGCTTCTACAACGCCAGGGGCGGGCTCTCTGAAGACTTGGGCCAGCTTTCTCGCAGCGGTACCAGACTTCCACAGGAATGTTGGGGTCGCCCTAATCAAATCTGGGGCCTGCGATTGCTACGGGATGGATCGCAGCGAGATGGTCCGAGAATTGGAAGTCATCCTGGGCACGACCGTACATGATGCCACCGGAAAAAAGGTCGAAGTCAAAGGACTGACCAATAAAGAGAAAGTGTACTTTTTCGAACAATTACAACAGGGTGCTATGACCACCCAAGAGATTCTGGTTCAAATGGCTCAGCCCCCCGGCGAAAAAACGAAAATGATGAGTCAGATGGTCAAGAAAGAACTGGTGGCCGCAGCAGTCGGGTATCTGGATCAGGCTGGATCAGCATTTGATGGCATCGTAGATGGGGACAGTAAATTTGTGTACACGTCTCCAGAAGAGAAGCAGGCTTGGCTAAGCAGCTTAGGGGATCGCACCAAGAAACAGATTGAGGAATTGATGATCCAAAACGGGTATCAAGATGTGGTGGTCAAGCCACCATGCAATAACGACGCCCGACGAAAAATAGTAGCGGCCAAAGCAGCGATGTTGGAAACACCACTCGATGACAGCAATACGGCTAATGCAGCAGCAGAAAAGCACTTTCTGGGCATAGCTTTGTCGTGTTCTCCAGCAGACGACGCCGATGATAGCCTAGCGACCCACACCTGTCTGGAGATTGCCAAGGCACCCAACAATGAAGATATTGCAGTTTGTGCTATCATCGATGGTGTCAAGCACACAAAAACCAAGCGTGGGAGTAATCCTGGTCAATCTATGTGCTTTTTGACCATCTCCGATTCGACCTATTCAATCGACCATGCGGTTGTTTTTCCTGACGCATTTGAACGACTGAAAGCATTTTGCAAGGACGACTTGATCTGTCTGATTTACGGGCAGAAAAAAAACGGCAGTTTCATCATCCGTGACATACAAAAGTTGATGTAGACGATGCGTAATCTGGCGGGTATGAAATTTGGAAGGCTGACTGTTGTTGAACAGTGCGGCAGAACTGCTGACCATCGTATTATCTGGCATTGCCGCTGTGATTATGACCGACAGGTGAAGGTCAGTAGTAAATTGTTGACAAACGGAGCAACAAAAAGCTGTGGACGCCTCAGATGACAATTAGCAACCAAGCATTGTTACAGCAAGACCGTAATCTATCGTGTCTGGCAGCAAATGATCCAAAGGTGTCATAATCCACGGAATAGAGAGCAACCATCAAATCTCGGTTAGATAATGGTTGGCCGGTGGACAAATCGTTGACAAAACCGGCAAGAAATATCGGAAAATATGAAACAAACACTCGACTTGGACGTATAATAAGAAGAATGGACTGATCTCTAAACATGAAAGGTGAAGAAAATGGCAGAACTCGGTGTATTTGGTGTTGGTGTTGCGACGGCAGACCCAGAGCTACGTTACGTCGGACAGAACAATACGGCGGTATGTACCGTCAACTTGGCCTTCAACCGGAGCTACCAGGACAAGGACAAGAAGTGGCAGCAGGAACCTTGTTTCCTCCGTGCTCAGGTCTGGGGTGCTCGCGCCGACCGGATGGCAGAACTCGTCAAGAAGGGCCAGCCGATCTATGTGTGTGGGTACATGAAGCAGGATTCGTGGGAGAAGGACGGCCAGAAGAGGATTTCATTCTCGATCACCCTCCGTGATTTCCAGTTGTGCGAAAAGAACGGGAAAAAGAAGAGTGAACCGCAGCCAACGGGCGCTACAACTTCCCAGGCAGAACTACCTGCTGGTAGTGATGACGACATCCCGTTCTAGGAAATATCCGTGAATGAAACGTAAGCAGTCGCTAAACCAATTCATTGCCTGTTTGGCAAAGAAAATTGCGACTGTTTATCCCAGTAATTGTGCCGACGAGGAAGACTACATCCAAGTCGGGCATCTGACATTAGCAGAAATCAGCAGGAATAAACATGAGCATCGCAATTTCCAGGCATATGCCATTGTGGCAATAGCCAACACAATGCGCAACGCAGCCCTGGATGCGATGTGCGCCGCGTCTGCTCCGCGTAAAGTTAAAAAGCAAGTACACAAAGTTAAGATGCTCTTGGCCGCTGGTAATACAGAGCGTGAGATATGTCGAGAACTCAATATCACACTCAGCACGCTTGTCCATCTACGATCGCTCATCTTAACGGAATCTTGGCACATGCTATTCCAAGAACTAACGAGAGAGTCAGAACCGTTTTCTGTTCTCGATGACCTTTTATCGTCTGGCGATTTGACTGCGGAGGATCGGGCATTTCTCCAGGCAAAGTTTAGCGGTACTTCTGACAATCTTGGCCTGAGTCGGAAGCAACGGTATTCGAGGGCAAAAAGCCTGCGACCCAAACTGGCACGGAGTGGTTATGGAATTTGACCGCAAACGTCGCGTTTTGTTCATCGGTGAAGCGAACTTCCTCGCCACTGGTTTTAGCACCTATTGGCATGAGGTAATCAAACGACTACACGCTACCGGTGAGTTCGAGATTGCTGAACTTGGAAGTTATGCCCACGATGACGATCCACGTTGCCAACAGGTACCGTGGAAGTTTTATCCGGTAGCACCTGCTCGCAGCAATCAGCAAGCAATGCAGAAGTACATGTCGCAACAGACCAGCCAATTCGGCGAATGGCGATTCGACGATGTGTGTCTGGACTTCAAACCTGACATAGTATGTGTACCCCCAGGAACTAAAATTGAGACGCCAGTCGGAATAAAAAATATTGAAGATATTAAGATTGATGAAGAAGTTATTTCACATACAGGAAATAAACGGCGTGTCAAGCAAACTATGAGAAGACAACATGATGGTATTGTGGTAAAAATTTATCTCCACAATGACAATGAATGTTATACGTTTACACATGAACATCCAATTTTGGCGATACAAAGCAAAAAACGCACATGGCGACAAAGGGATATCCAAGACAGGCATGATATACATGACGCAAAGTTTGTTGAAGCAAAAGATTTGAAGCAAGGCGATTATGTATTAATACCTATATACAGACCCAAAATACAAACTAGTCATGACATAGGTACTAGCTATTTTTTGAAACAATTTATCAGAAACAATAATAAATTATATCCAGTTGGGCATACAAAATATGATAACGATAATGGTATACCTATGCTCATACAATATCAATCAGACTTTGGCAGATTGCTAGGATATTATTGCGCCGAAGGCTCTGCTTCTGGTGGTGGTATTCAGTTTTCCTTTAATGTCAATGAACATCATTATATAGCCGACGTTTTGCATTTAATGGCCAAATATTTTGACTTTCAAGGAAATGTTTTTACGAACAATAATTGTTCAAATATTCGGTTTAACTCTGTACTTTTGGAAGAATTATTCAAAAATTGGTTTGGTAAAAACGCCAAACATAAACATGTTCCATGTTTTGTGTATGAATATGATAATGAAAACCTGGTAAAAGAATTTTTGAATGGATATATTATGGGCGGTGGATGCTACAAACCAGATACTATATCATGTACGACCGCTTCTTGTGTCCTGGTAAGGCAATTGCGACAATTGTTCGCCAGAGTCGGTATCAAAACATCTATATCAAAAAGGCGCAACAAACCGACAAAGCTGGTTAAAACGGAACGTATTTCATTTGATGTCGAATGCTATGGACAGTTTGCGCGTCTTGCTCATGAATTTATTCAAAAACACACAGAATTGCCTACTAGAAAATCAGATGATCCAAAATGGATAAACAAAGGAAGTGTCGGATGGATTACTAATGATTATATTGTTGTTCCTGTTCGTAGGGTGAGATATCAACAATATCGTGGACAAGTATATAATCTAGAAGTAGAACACGATAACACATATGTCACTGGTTTTGCTGTACACAACTGTGGAATTAGAGACTGGTGGATGGACGAATTTGTTCTTCGTTCGCCTTTCCGTCAGAATTTCTCATTTGTCTGGATGCCAACTATTGACGGTGAACCACAACGAGAATTGTGGTTAGATTCATATGATCAATGCGATCGTATCCTTACATATTCTGAATACGGCATGGACCTACTGAAGCGGACTGGTAGGCGCGGCACCGATCTGGTCACAATTGCATCACCAGGTGCCGATCTAGAAATGTTCAAACCGCCAGAGGATAAGAGAAAACATAAGGCTAGACTGGGTATCGATCCCACATCATTAATTGTGGGTACGGTCATGCGCAACCAGAAAAGGAAGTTGTATTACGATCTGATCGAGGCTTTTGGCAAATGGTTACACCAATCGAAAAACAAGGGACACGTAGACCTAGCGAGACGCACTTTCCTATATCTACACACCAGTTACCCGGACGTTGGCTATGATATAGGTAAAGCTATCCGAGACTTCAAAATCGGAAATAAGGTAATCATGACCTATCTGTGCAGCAATTGCCAGACTGCCTACCCATCCTTTTTCTCCGGGGAAATAATGGTGTGTCGTAAATGTGGGAAACTAGCGGCGCATCCACCAAATGCCAACCATTCATGTCCCCGTAACGTCTTGGCCGACATTATGAAGACATTCGATTTGTATGTACAATATTCCATTTCTGAGGGTTTCGGGATGCCATGCGTAGAGGCCCAAGCCTGTGGGGTTCCTGTCGCAGCAGTAGATTATTCCGCAATGCAGGATCATCTTAAATGTCCAGGGTCAATACCAATAGCTGTTAAGAGGTTCTTCTGGGAAGCTATTATCGAAACAGAGCAAAGACGAGCACTACCAAGCAATACCGATTTTGTCAGCAAACTGGATCGATTCCTCAAACAGAGCGAAGCTGCGCGAGACGAAAAAGCAAGGCAGACCAGGGCGTATATCGAGGAATTAGTCCCGACCTACGGACAAGACCATCCGATGCGTCGTCGTGGATGGGAGAGAACGGCAGCTATCTGGGGTAAAGTCATACGTGAAACCGGCATCAAAGATCAGCAAACAACTTGGCTATGCCCAACTTCGCGTGCCCATCATCCCAATTTAGTACCACCAAGCAACGACATGAATAACAGCGAATTCGTTAATTGGGTAATTGGCAAAGTCTGGAATCGTCCTGACATGCTACGTACACATTTTGCTGGCGAATGGCTCAAGTCTTTAAACAGCGGTTCAAAAACTGTTGGCGATCGACGTGTTCCGTTTAACCGAAAAGATTTTGTCGATCATTTTGTTGGGATGGTGCAACAGGCAAATGCTATGGAAGAAAAACGCTTGGCCTCCCTAAAGCGCGAGACTCTGGACCAAATAAACGTGACGGTGATGTAATGAAGGTAGCATACCTGTCTGTATATCGTGATGGTACCGGCTATGCCAACCAAGCTATTCACAACATGCTTGCCATGGAATCTGGTGGTATATATGTTGTGGCAAGAGCTATTAAACTGTCACCACAAAGCAATCACGAACTAGCCAAGAGAGTTGAGCACCTTGAACAAAAAACCACCGACAAAGTAGATGTTGTCGTGCAGCATGTATTACCGCACCAGTTCGAATACAAAGCTGGTGTTAGAAATATAGGCATGTTCGACTGGGAGACAACCCATTTCGGTAGATCGAACTGGGGACATTGTTGTAATCTAATGGACGAAATATGGGTGCCATCAACACAAAATGCCCAGGCAGTTAAGGATAGCAATGTCTCGGTGCCAATCAAGATTTTCCCATGTGCTTGTGATATTGCCAGATTTGACAATCCCCCTCCACCGTTGGAAATTAAGAAGCTCAAAAACAAATGCGTGTTCTACGTAATCGGAGAGATGACTCGTCGCAAGAATTTGGTGGCAGTCTTGAGGGCGTTCTACACAGCCTTTACGCTCCGAGACGATGTGGCCCTTGTCATCAAAACCAACGTCCCAGGTAAATCCTCGGATGAAGCCACAGAATTGTTGCGGTCAACAATCAACGATGTGAAAAAATCGTTGCATACATACGTTCGACATCCATACTATCCACCAGTAGCTTGCATTACCGATTTTCTTCCAAATCAGAAGCTCGATCAGCTTCATGTAGCTTGTGACGTTTTCGTTTTGGCGAGCCACGGCGAAGCCTGGGGTATCCCAGCGCATGATGCAATGGGATTTGGCAATCCGGTGATACTGAGCAACTGGGGATCATTCCCAGAATTGACATATCCACAAGCCGCTGAATACTGGGAGCCAGAAACACACAGATTCAAATGGCCGGGCGAGATTGATTGTGGCTGGCTGGTTAAAGGACAACTGACGCCATGTTTCGGACATACGGAGAGTTTCCCAGACCTTTATACGGGAGAAGAATATTGGTTCGATCCAGATATAGAACACCTGATCAATTGTATGAGACAGGCATATTCTGAATGGCAAAATGGTTCTTTGTCTTCTAAGAGAGAAGCGGCCAGAAATCGTGCAGCAGAATTCAGTTATGAACTAATAGGTGCAATAGCAAGAGAACTCCTGGAGACATAAATGGCATCGCCACTTTCTAGTGTATTGAGAAGCATCAATAGGGACAAGCACCGTCCATTGAATATCCTATACGCGAATAACCATGAAGCCTATAGTGCTACTCTGGCAAAAATTGGGCACAACTTCTATCTATTGCAACATCCAAAATTCCATCCATGGGACGTTAAGGAAAGACCTATGCCGCCAAATTTCTTTGTATTGAGTGGCCAGAATATACCGCAACAACTCAAAACAGATTTAGCATTTGATTTGGTATTATCACAGAATAGGATTGATCATTATCCAATTATGTCTCAAATTGCTGCCCAGCTTAGCTGTCCATTGTTGCAAATGGAACATACGCTTCCTTGGCCAGATTGGGACGACGCCACGACCGAGCGCATCGGTCACCTCAAGTGCGATCACAATATCTTCGTGGCCAGATTCTCTGTTGGAGCATGGTTCCACGATGTTAATGACCCGAACGTGCAAATCATCCATCATGGCATAGATACGGACTATTGGGACGGATGGATCGGTGGCGATGGCAAAGTGATGACAGCCGTTTGGGACTATATCAATCGTGATAGGATATGTGGATTTTCCTTGTGGAAAGAAGTAACGCAAGGGCTCAAAGTCAATCCGTGGGGAGAAACACCCGGCTTCTCAAAGATGGCTGATAGCGCTGATCACTTACGGGAACTTTACCGCCATGCATCCGTATTCTTGAACACCACCCTTTGGTCGTCGTGCCCATTTTCTCTATTGGAAGCAATGTCTGTTGGTTGCCCCATTGTCACAACAGCGACAACATCCATCCCTGAATTCATCGAAGATGGAGTAAACGGCTTTATCACAAACGATCCGGTCACCATGAAAGAGAGGCTACAAGAGTTGATCGCTAACCAGGATATGGCCCGCGAAATCGGTGCTGCTGGCAGAAAAACTGTTCTGGAAACATTCGGTCAGCAACGTTTTCTGGACGAATGGAATGATGCGTTTTGGAAAGTAGCTAGATGCCCCACAGGTAGATGGGCATAGGGAGATAAATCATGCGATTAAACCTAGGATGTGGCAATGATATTCGATCTGGATACATCAACATCGATCGTCTGCCTCCGGGCCAAGTGCCACCGGACCTATACAGGCAGGGAGACATCCAAACGCTAGATTGGTTAACCGAAGACAACACTGTCAGCGAAATCGTTGCTTTGGATTGCATCGAATATTTACCGACCAACGTAGTACAACCCGCCATAGCCAACTGGGCACAAAAATTGATGGCTGGTGGTACGCTGAAGATTCTGATGCCAGACTGTCATGCTATCGCCAAAGCATTCGCGCAGGGACAGTTCAATCTACAAGAGTTCTCTCAGATGATTCTCGGTACCCAAGAAAATGGCGATTCTCGCTTATCTGTCATGGATACCGCCACATTGCTCGATTCACTGCAAAATGTAGGACTGACTGTTTCCCTCAAGAGATATGAGGGTGTGGCTATTTATGTAGAGGCTGTCAAATGATAACAACTGGCTGTGAAGGATGCTGTTTCCTGAAGAAAGACGACAGCGGCAAGGGATGCGCCGCTCAGCAATTGTGCGCACTTAAAGACGGTCATGCGTTCGCCCCAGGCTATTGTCGAATGTGTCGCAGCCATAAATGGGCAAAGCGACAAGAAACCACTGATCTATCCCAACTATATCGCAAGGTTGTAGAAGAACGTGCTCTGAAGTTTGACATGCTGGTCTTTTTCGACGAAACAATCCACACTATCAAAGACCTAGAATCAACACTCAACACTGATTGGTACGTGAAATACGCCAAAAAGATCATCATCATGGATGTTGCTGGTTTCGGTGATCGCAAAAATCTAGCACTTCAGTATCTCAAAAGCCGGGAACATCCAATAGAAACGGTTGTCGATAGCAGTGCGGTTCCCGAATCTGCATGTCAGAGGGACGAGACCCTCCGCAGGGTATCGAAGCAAGTTACTGCCCCATTTTTCCTGGCTATCCCGGCTGGAAAGGCCATCAAAAATTTCGATGTATTTGCCGCAATGGTACAGCATGTTCCGAGTCGCGTGATTCATTGGTCATTTCCTTTCACGATAGGCTCAACCGCCATCGTATCACAGCAGTTGCACTACGGGTTGTTCATCACGGCACCATACCGTGCCCTGACGAAATCACCAGAGGCAGAACCGTTTACACAACAATTGCGAGTGGAAGAAAGAGAAACGGAAATGGGACTTTCGTGGTTCTGTTCTGATTGTTGGATGGTATGATGAACGACAAAGAAAACGTAACTATTATCATAGCTACACATAACAATGCCAAAACCATTGAGCGCGCATTGCGGTCTGTGACCAAAGGTATCCGTCCAGCAAATCAGGTTATCGTAGGTGACAACGATAGCACTGATGGTACGTATGATGTCCTATGCAAACTTCTTGGCGCTGAACCAGTAACTATCGATAAACAAACTGGAATGCCACCACAGTTCGATGGTGAACTCGATGGTACGCCAGTCAAAATCTTCCGTAAGAGATTGAGCACAATTGGCGACACGGTGAATGTTGCGCTACAAATGAAGTGGCAGGGGGTAACCCTTTTCGGCTTCATGGACCCAACAAGCTGGTATGCACCAGATAAGATAGCACAAGCTATCAGGGTTTGTAATACGCAACCATCGGTTGCCTGTGTCGTAAGCGATTGCGACAATCATCATCCAGACGGCAGAGTTGAAAGAGTATTCCGCTGTTCTTTTGATATGCAGAGACTTTTAGCGGGATTTCCATACGACCGCAACTTCCTGATGCGCCCACAGATATTCCCGAAACTCAAGGGTGGTTTCAATGCGCAAATGCCGATCAGAGATGATTATGACATGTTGCTGCGAGTATCAGAAATTGGATTGATCTATCATATCCCCGCACCGCTGCACCACAATGTGGTTCACAAGCTGGATGCGGCAGCACAACAATCTATCGCTCAATGTGAAACAGCGGCAAAGCAGATGGCTACACAGCGGAGGGGTGCTCCGAATGGCTAAGAAAAAGAAGCAGAAAAACACCAAGCACAAGGAAGCTGTCCAAAGAAAGGTAAATGCTGCCGAAGAGATGGCTAAGCTTGGCCTCAAGCTGGATGATGAGCAAGCGCTGGTTGGATTTGTCTTCAACCACCTAGCGGTGTCTCATTTAACATACTTGGGGCTCAATTCAATCAACCGACTGTGTAAGACATATGCGGGTCTCGATATTTGCATCTTCACTCAACACCTGATTCCATCATGTCTACCGCCCTTGTGCCCAGTCTTCGGCGTTTCCGATCTGGTTAGGTGGCATCATTATCCACTCATAGCAACGAGTATTGGAACTACAATCGAGGCGTTGGCCAGCAATGCACCGATCGTTTATCACTATGCTTTCGATCCAGAATTTATTGGCAAATCCCACATTGAGTCCACAGAATTGGAGCCTGCTTTTTGTGATCCAAGGGTACGAGTCATTGTGAGACATGAGTCTCACAGGGAACTAATTGAAGAAGAATTTGGCATCAAGGTTTGTTCTGAGGTAATCCCAGACTGCGATGCCGAAGCACTGTCGAAGTTTGTGTTAACAAAAATGAAACATTCAAACACAAGTTGACGTTATGAAACACGGTCATTACAAAGATAGAACTTATCAGTCATGGGATCATATGATTCAACGATGTACCAATCCTAGATACAAACAATATAAAGATTACGGTGGCCGGGGGATTACTATTTGTGACAGATGGAAAAAGTTCGTAAATTTTTTAGAAGATATGGGAGAACGTCCCCTCAAATGCTCACTTGATCGCATTGATAATAACAATGGCTACTATAAGGAAAATTGTAGATGGATTAATACGGTCACAAATAATAGGAATAAACGTAATAATAATTTAATTACGCATAATGGCAAAACACAGTGCTTAATCGCTTGGGCTAATGAAATGAAAATGTCTTATCAAATTATTCAATGGCGATTAAAGCATGGATGGTCAATAGAAAAAGCATTAACCATTCCAACCAGGAAACTAAAAAGGAGATGAAGAATGACGACTGAGACGAAACCACCAACTCGAATGGGGAAGAAAGAACTCAAGGATGCATTATTGGCTCTCGGCTATACGAAAGAGCAATTGTTGGACACAGACGGCAAAAGGCTCAAGCGACCAGAGTTGCTTGCCAAGCTTCAGGCTCACAAAAAGGGCGAGGAAGGTCTTGCCATTCTCTCTTCAGTTGAGGAAGATGACGATGTGGGCGTGGCTGTTGGGCCTGACGCAACAGATGAGGGAGCCGATACTGGTGAACCTCAGCCGGAAGAGCTTGATCCTCCGACACCGAGCGATCCTGGATGGACTCAGTATGTGCTGGGGAAATTCCTGGAAGATGAGGTGGACGGGGTGAATCCACGGGTTGAGGGGCTTAGGCGTGTTGCTGGTGAACTCGTCGGGGAACTGATCGAGGAAGGCTGTGACCTGCTTGCCGCGCCGACCGAGGACAACCGATTCCGTGCGTGTGCAAAAGCGTGGGGTATATTTCTAACCCCCGAAGGCCGAGAGAAGCGATTCGAGGCTCTAGCTGACGCACACAGCGAAAACTGCTTTGAGGACTACGCCACGTATCTGGTGGCTATGGCCGACACACGGGCCAAGGGAAGGATGTTTCGTAACGCCCTGTGTCTACGGCGTGTCGTGGCTGCGGAAGAGGTGAGCAAGACCGTAGCGACCGCTGCGGATATCCAGAAGGGTGGCCCGATTCACACAAGCCAGATTAGCATGATTCGTCTGATATCTGACCGTCACGGCTTCAAGATTTCGGACGTATTGGACGGACTCGGGATCGAATACGAACTCAACGACCAAACGGGTGATGTCAATCTGCAATCGTTGTCCTACGAGGACGCGCTTGCTGCCGCGACAGAGATGCGGAAGATGAAGGAACAGAAGGGAGACGGGTAATGGCCGAGGAATTCAGCAAGGGCTTTGTGCTCTACAAGGCGAAGGGTGATGGGAACGGCGCTGCGTCCCAGTGGAACCTGGGATCAAAGAAGGATTGCGTCTTCCTGGAAATGGCGAACCAGAAGGGCAAGGACGACGACGGGAACGCCCGTTTCGACTGGGACAACAAGATTCGCTTTAAGCTGGGCGATGCCGACATCGGAGAGCTTTTGGCGGTCCTGGTGGGACTCCAAGATGGTGTTGGTCCATTCGATGCGTCGAAAAATAAGCACAAGGGGTTGTTCCACTCCAATCAGAGCGGGAATGCTGTGTTGTACTTCGGGAAGGATGAGCACGGAAGGTTCCGCATCTACCTGAGTGTCAAGCGAGGGGAAGAAAAGACTGTGGTACAGCACGCTATCAGCAAGGGCGAGGCGTGTGTCCTCAGCACCCTGTTGCGTCGTGCCATCGAAGTGATGTACCGGTGGTGTTAGTCTGGAGCGCTCCTTGCTTTCAGATCAATCTCCATGCGCTCCATCAGTGCTTTTAACACATGGACATCAGTGCGCAAATCGCCAACAGTATTATTGAGGCGGGTGATATTCTCTTGTAATTGAGTCATGTGGGCCGCTATGATTTCAGCATAGCGGTCCATTTCGTTTTCGACATCTGTTTCATGGGCATCTTGTTTTTCCTCCATGTTGATGATACGAACGTTTGTGGCCGTGATTGCATCCTGAACTCGTTGTTTTTCAGCCCCCATAGAGAATGCTGTGCCGACAATACCTCCGAAGATACCTATAAATAGACCAACAACACCATATAAGGTATTTTGTTTCTTCGTCATTCTATCCTCCTAGTTCTATCCGCTCCAGCAAGTCTCTTTGCCAATGATCTCGGGTAATGACCAAGAATTTCAACCCGTGTTTCTCATAGAATGCCTTTTTTCGTTCCAACTTGTTGTCCGCACGAACCTCCATCAACCCATCATATTCGACCCACAAATCGTATTCAGGTAGATAGAAGTCACAGATACTACGGCTCGGTTTTGGTAGTCGTTTGTGCGGCACGTATTCGATATCGTTGACAAGAAGCCAATCTGCCACATCGGCTTCGGATTTCGAATCGTAAATCTCTCCGTCCAGTCCTGTCGTTTTCTGCCACATTATTCTAACATTCCAATAAACAAATCTGTGTATTCATATTCTGTCCCTATCGTCTTGTGGTGGCATTTTTCGCACAGTGTTATACCATTATTGACATCAAATGTTCTGTGTGGATATTTGGCTTTAGGATAAATATGGTGAGCAGCAATTTTGCATTTAGTTTTCCCACACATCTTACAAGTATAATTATCTCTTTTGAAAACTGATTTTTGCCATTGTTTATATTCTGGTGTTTTATATAATTGTTTATTCTGCGGAGTAATAAAATCTTGCCATTCCTCCACGGGAATTCCTTGTAACATTGCACTGCGTCGTTTTTGAAATTCACCGGTTTCACACAGTTGTCTTACTTTGGCATGTGCTTTTTCGAATGTTTTTTGTTTGACAGCGGTTTCATGGCTTCTTCTCATCTCGCAGCCATTCGATATTAATTTAGCCCTGATGGTCATGGCAGATACATTATATTTATTACCCAATTCTTCTAAACTAGCACCATTTTGATACGCAATCATAGCCCCATCAGTATCGGAAATATTTTTAATACCAACGGCAGGACTATTTTTGAATCTATAAACTTTGGCACAGTGTGTGCATCTATCTCTTGGTGTGCTTTTTGTTGAATATCGCATTAGGCCACAATCTATACATGCCTTTTCTATTAAGCCATTTGCGTTTCTTGGTATTGGTTTTCCGTTCAATTATGTACTCCAAAAAAGATGGGGGTTATGGTCGTCGGGTCAACCAACACCCCCATTGTATCATAGTGTGTTTTCGTTTACAGGTATTCCAACTGGCAATAGAGTCCGAAGTTCTCCTTCGAACCGATGCTCAACGGCGTGGCCGAGATGCAAACGTACCAGTCGTGTCGTGTGTCCTGAGTGTTCGTACCAGACGGACTCAGACCACCGCTACCAGCACTGCTCAACAGAGGCACCGTGACGCCAGAACCAGATGGAGCAATCCAACCAGGATGACTACCTGGGGCGAGTGCTGTACCGCTGGAGCTAACACCAGAACCACCGTTGCACACCTGAAGCACCTGAGTTGTTACACCCACAGCCCCGGCATTGATGTCGGAACGATCAAAAATACGAAGCTGACAGTTCTGAGTCTTAACAGCCGAATCATACGTGAAACGAACGTTAAGAGTACCAGAATTGATTGCTACCGCAGACGGGACAACCGTTGCTCCACCATCAACGCTAACGCCAGATGCGGTAATGTACTTGCAGTTTGTGGCTTGTGGTCCCTCTACCGAACCAGTTCCGGTGGTAATAAAAGTTGTGTCCTGATACTCCCCGACTTGGACAGAAGCCCCAAATGATGCACCGAAAAAGCCCAAACCAGATGAACTAAGGTCAACCCAGGTTCCATCACCTTGCCCTGCGTAGAAATTAATCGCTGCTGCCATATTTTTCACCTCCTTTCAATATAACAAAAGGTCATGTTTGATCCACTATATTATACACCATTCTTCCTAGATATATTCCAAATCAACCTTAAAACCAAAAGTTTTATCGCCCGGAGTTGTTGGGGAAACAGACAGGGCCACATACCAGTCGTGTCTTGTATCGGTCGTAGCAGGCCCCAAAGGGCTAATTCCAGATGTTCCCGGAGAATTTACAAGGGGTAGTGATGTCCCTGAACCGGCCATTAACGTCCATGTCGTGTCCCCGGTCCCAGAATCGGTTTGCAATCGGCTCGTATGAATGATTTCTGCACCGTATACATTTAACCCAGTAGGTGCATTTGCCAAAACAGAGCCATCAAAAGCTATTAATTTAGCATTTTGGACCAAAACCTCCTGTGGATGTGTAAAACGTATATTCGCAGTTGCTAAATAGTTGGGCAAATTGATAAGACTTATTCCAGTACCAGTTTGCCCAATAATAACGCCAGAACTCGAACTTCTGCGACAATTGTCGCATTCTTCTTTAGCCACAGAGCCAGCAGTATTGGTAACAAAAGTGCGACCATTAAATTCATTCAGAGACAATGGGTCTCCAAAACCATCTGGCCCGAAAAATCCCAAAGCTTCTCCGGTGTCAATTCTGACATCAGTTTCCGCTATGTACATATAAACGCTTGCCATTACTCATTCCTTTCGATTATTTATACACCACATTTACGGATAATTCAACGCAAATTCAGCATGTGCCTCTATGGGAGATATACCTTCTATGCTCGTTAATGTATCTCCTTCCATTAATAATGGACCTGTATTCGTACTTATATTTGTAGTAATATATGAATCAATTGTTAGAAAAATTGATTGATATGGAGGTATTGTTATTGTTTCAGTAATAGACAAATTAATTGTTCGAACACCACTAAAAGAACTTATGTAACTTTGTTGATAAATTGTGCTGTCTAAATTAACACCTGCATATTGATTAAAATTACCTATTCCTGATACTATTCTAATTTGAGCAAATTCACGACGAGTAGCAAAGCTATCATGGCAATCACAATAATAATCTGCTGTTATTGCGATATCTACATCAATATCAGAATCCGACATGTTGGGAATTTGCAATAACTTTTCCCTGACCGGACTACTACCAGGAACAATCGATCCGCCATAAATACCACTAATCCCTGCGTCGAAGGCAGAACCAACATATATTCTCATTGACGGACTAGCGCCAAACACACTCTGGACACCTTCGCTGTATTTCCAATAATAAATCTCGTTGATATTTTCTAAATAGCGATACAAAAAAGAACCATCAATCTCGTTGATAACATTAAGTAACTGTGGATAGGTGTTGTAATTATAATTAACTGGACCATAGCCAGACCACGCAGGAATATCTGGTATTGTTGTGGTAAATATTAGAGATTCTTCCGTATGACTTTTGCCACCAAATGATCCAGATACTCCGGTTACATAACCCCAATATTCATTTGAACCAGTGGCGTGTGGACTTACAGTATCATAATCCAAATCTAAATAATCATTAAGATTGTTAAGTATGGTTCTCATTGTCAACCAATAGTTACGAAATCTTTCTGCTAAATCAATATATGTATTTATCACCGATCTGCCAAGATTTGGTTCATCAACAGTAAATTCATCAGTAATTCTAGAACAATATAGATCGTGGGTTGAACCATTTTCCAATTTTAATGGAATAATAATGGTTGGTGTTGGTATTCCAGTTGCAGTTGGATTTTGTGTGGTAGACACGGCGTTTAATGTACCAAAATTCACACTCTTGTTATAAAATGCCTTGCCAACTTCTAGAATTGTTGTTGGATCGTTAATATCTTGGTTTGGTCCTACTCTTGCCACAACAATCTCCCGATTAATCAAGTGGTTTGAACAAATTAACTTGCTGCTCCATAAACGGGGTATATGAGCCATCATTATTTTCATTCCAATGAATTGTAACCTCAGCACCAACAGATAGATATCCTCCATAATTTGTTGGCTCCCCTATGTTCAAAACAGTATTCAGTGCATTTAACTCCGACGACAACAAATTCAATTGTTGGACAGAGTTAACAACCGGTGTTACTTTATAGATAGGTTGGGCGTTACTTACAGCTTCTATAATGGTAGCCTTAAAATTTGGTGGTGGTGGTGCCGGTGTATTTATGTAATAAGAAGTGATACCACCATCTGTTGTTGCAAATTCATTAACTTTGACATCCGTACCAACAACAAGCCTGCCAGGTGCGGTTGCTGGTTCGCCCATATTAACAATATTATAATATTCTCCAAAGACATCTGGATTACGCACCAAGCTAAGTTCTCCAAAAGCATCTGCCACCCACTTCATTGGCGTAATAGTATATTTGGGTTCAGTTGTGCTACTGCGAGCAGATATTCTGCCCAACAATTCCCCAGCTTTGCGCCTATTACCCTCCGTACTAACATCCACGGGTGGTTCTGGCAATTCCTTTTTTAGTGTTCGTATAGTTCTGTCAGTTTCCCATGGGTCTTGAATTGGCTGCATAGTATTGTTGAATTCTGCCGCCTGACGACGAAGTTTGTCTAAGAGTTTTTGGTGTTGTCGTAAATATTTGGACAGTTCAGTAGTGTGTTGCAATGATCCATAGGTAGTACGAATACCATTGATAGAAAAAACAATATTAAGTGAAGTAATAGTCCCAGTTGTTTGCAGTTGATCCCCGATGTTCATAGCCGGTAATCCAGCAACTTCCAGTTCGGCAGTTATTGCGTCTGGCGTAGTATCTGCTACTGTTTTAATTTTACCACGAGCGACCTGCTCTAATATGTCCATGCCAGTCGAGTTATTAATACCCCTGTATCCGAAAGTCCATGGAGTAAGAGATGAATCCATAATAACCTCTGTTGGACCGTTGGCATTCTGTCTATTTTGCCACGGACCATACGTTTCTCTTTGATCCAGCAGCGCCAAAAATGCTTTATCTATCTTATCAACTCTTGTTTTTGTGATCAAATTAGATTGCTCTGTTAGCCCAGTGGTCTCATTAAGTGTTACCTGTTTTTCGATTGCCCTAACACGAAGTGGCGTAGCTAATGTAAGCACAAAATACTGATCACCAAAGTCTTCTTGTAAACTGTTTCTAACGGCATCCGTGTAAATTAGTGTTCCGTTTGCAATTGCAGCTATTTCTTCTGTTTTGCCAATGATGAAACGTGTAAAGTCAATACGAACAGCGAAAGACATTTCTGGACTTAGAGCTAGAAATCTTGCCATGGAAGAAGCAACGCTCGTAAATTCACCATCATCCAAATTAAGGAGATATATAATAAATTGTTCCAACCAATATTCCATTTCGTCAAAACCATCAACAATTTCTAGCGATGCTTTTACAGAAATATTACCATCTTTATCTATGTGACTATTTGGGTTTGAAAATAATTCATCGTCCCATTCGTATGTTAGCTTATCTGTAACATATCTGCTCCCAGGCAACGGTAGCGAAACAAACGTTACCCACCGACCATCCTCTGTTTGAAACTTTAGCTGACCATCTCTGTTGATTGAACTACTTATTCCATCATAATTGATAGGATCAACATCGGCTTCGTTCCACGCTGCACTAGTTGGCGTAACCCATGATCTCCCATCAGCCCCTATAACTGACGCAGGTGTAATTGCGGCAATAAACTTTCTCCCCCAGTATTCGTTTGCATAAGATATAATTCTCTGGGCCGTGTCTTCTGTGAAGTCATCAGCAGTAAAATTGTTATTTATCACTTGTTCCATGACCTCTTCTGAATATAATGGAGACTGTCTTTGTCGCCCATTTTCATCAAATCCCCAAAATTGTTCCCACAGAGTACCATCTGCTTCGTGCAAATATGTGCGATAACCTCCCAACAAAACCACCTTCTGAACATAATCTCTATTCTCTAATCCTTGGTGTCTTCTTATTACTGCTCCCTGATGTAATGAGGCCAATTGGTCAATCGTGGTGGATGTTACGTTTGTTCTTCCAAACATGTTTATAGATATAACATTAGAAGAATTTGTGGTCACGTACCAGTCGAGGCCATTATCATTTGCTATTTGAGACATAAGTTCTAACAAAGACATTGTCCTACTTTTTAGCGCATATTCAACATTGCTGCCCCTGCTTGGTAACGTGAAGTTAAAATTAACAGTATATGTTTGTCTACCATATTTAATTTGTGCATTTTCAACCGCAGTTTGAATGACACTAATAGGAATTCCATCGTTTTTCTGCGATGCTGTCTGAAAAACAACCGGAATAACATTGTCTCCGTAAGAATGCGCCTGTGTTCTATCGTCATTAAAAGAAGAACCTATAATAACCTGGGCAGAATCTAAAACGGGTTTTGTGTCGGTTATGCGTATTGTATAGACGCCAGTGCCAGCCATATCTATAACAGATTTAGACCATGACTGAACTATCCCACGGAAATCTAACGCACCTATAGAAATATGAATTAATTGTCGATTAGACACAGATATACCAGCACCATCATCGACAACTGTTGTTGTAACAACAGTAGGATTTTGATTAATACCCAGTGATGTACTAATCGATTTAATAACACCACCAAACAATCTATATGTCGTGACTGGTGTAGCAACCATTATGTCTCCTTCAGAAAGCGTGTGGTCCTATCGGCCAAGCCTGTTTCTTGATTCCATGTAGTAGAGTCAGAAATAATAGTTCCACCATCTCCATATACTTCTGTTATCAAATTAGGTTGTGTAGAATGTCTTCGTGATCTAATAGTAACTGTAATAATCTCAGAACTTTGGGTACCCATATTTTGAATAATAGGCCCAGCAGTACGGCCAGGAATAGGAATTGTAGCTAATATCGTAGTCGGTTCTTGGGTTTGAATAGTTACTTCTGTATTATGTGAATCTTTATCGTTCCAAGTCCATGCAATCGTTACTGTGCCTGCACGTTTGTTGTAGGATTTAACAGTTGACACAAGATTGTACATCAATGTAGTATTGGCTAATGTTTGGGCTAAAGAAAGTGCCTGGCTATTGTTGTAAATATTGTTTTTGGCATTAGCCAGTCTTTCTGCTGATGTTGCTCCATAGCCTTCTATATTTACTGTAAATGTTAAAGTATTCAACATATTGTCTAGTAAATAGGAATGTTGGGCTTCTTCTGTTATCAAAACATTACTTGTGTTAGATGTATTCCATTGATATGTAAAAACGACAGAACCATCTTGTTGGTTCAATGTGTATGTTAATTTGGTAGGGGCAGTGGGAATAGTTTTACTACCGATAAGAGACCCAACATACGACATAGCTGTGGTACGAGCAGTTGTTGTTGATGGTATAGCAGCCCTAGCCTGATTCATGTCTGCAACATTACCAGCCAAACTATTGTTGGCTACTCCTTGTATGGTCCCTTGATATGAAATGGTATACTCATCCTTATTCTGATCATAATCAACAGTAAATTGTCTCTCTTCATATGAATTGGTATCTGACAACAACCACTCTTCTGTAACGCCATAGGTACCACCTTTTTGATCAATCCTGACAACATTACTATATTGTCCAACAATTTTATCAGATGCTCCAAGAGCAGCAAACATAATGTCGCTATCTACAGAACCATTTATTCTGGTATCGACAAAGTCTTTGGCATTCTCCCATGCCTGTTTATTATCATATAAGCTTCCAGCCCCATCGTATCCCAATTTTCCATTTGCATCAACTTCATGCACAACTCTACATTGTTTGTTTTCTCTTCCAGCTATTTCTTCGAATGACCACGTTTCCGATGTCGAAGATATCAGGTCTGTGGATATAGTATCTTCTAAATCTGATGTTCCGTTAATATAAATCCATGGAGCTTCTAATTCAACCGTATATTCACATCTATCTGCCCATTGCCCTTCTGGAAAATTGATAGAAATAATCCGTGGATAACATTTGACCGGCGGTTGCCCATTCGATGGTTGCCATTCTAATATTCCACCATCTTCGCTAAACAACCATCTTAGAGCTTCCTGTTTGCGCAAAATATGATTGAAATCTTCGTTGTTCCCCTCAAAAGTTTCGTCTGGAGGATCACCACTTAATGTATAGAAAGCTTGACTAAGAGATGAATATGATCCGCTTGGGGAACCCCTAAACGGGAGAAAGCTCCCGACAAGGGTAATAGAATAGGCTGAGCCTACCTTGGTCCCATCATCATTAGTTTCATACGTCTTATTAATAGTCACCAGTGGTGCTGGCACTATTTTACGACCAACACTATCAGATCGTGTATAAATTACAGACATTTAAGCCACCACATCCTACAATTAAAAACCATGTGAATATAAGCTACTAGATTGACTTGACAACCCGATATTCGTTACCTCTATGTACATTTGAGCACTTCCCGATCCAACTCCTTGTATACCAAATATGGACAGATTGATAGAATCGTTGTTTGTATTGCGTCCATAAATATATGAATTACATTCATTGGTTTCTGTATCGATAATTCCAAATATGAACAAATCCAATGTCGCCGAAGGCGGAATGGTTTCTACTGACCCAGAAGTATACAGTGTTAAAGTGTTGTTAACACCTGAATAAACCTTTGCAAACGCAGGGGTATTTAGTCTTGATATCGAATAACCATCTGATAAAGAATCTCCTAAACCAACTACGATTAAAGCACTAGAATCAGTTAATAATATTCCGTGTGGCAATTCTCCAGATGCATGACCATACGAATATAAACCTATATCATCCGATAGTGTATTACCACATCTTACAAAAGAATCCCAGGAACCACTAAATTCTATAGTGCTTGCACTGTCAACTCTAGCGAAAGACGACCAAGTAGAATCAACAGTTTGATTATCCCCTATATCTTTGATAAAAAGTGTTAAGCTATCGTTCGTATGGGATGTAGTTGGAGCGCCAGATTCTACACCATACATCCATAGATTAATATTAGACGATGGGTTATTCTGTGCTGTTGATACAAAGGCATCTATTGTTGGAAACAAACCTTTGATAAACAATAACCCGCTATCAGCAGATACCTGATGGCCCCAAACAAATTCGGACATATCTCCGCTAGAAACAAGCGGTCCAACAGTGTATAGATCAACAGAAGATGATATTGCCGGAACTCCAGATATATATAGATCAACATTTCCAGAGGTTTCTATGTAACCGTGGATATATTGATTAACATCGCCAGACGAGACCTGATGTCCGTGCGAAAAACAATCAATCTCACCAGACGATGGTGCTGGAACAGGCATGTATAATGTTATTGATCCAGTTGCCGTTAAAGGTATCCCGTGTACATAAAAATCAAGATTACCAGAAGCCAGTGCATGACCTTCTTCGAATAAATTGGTAGATGCCGATTCCTTTTGTCCTGGAATATATAGTGAAATATCTCCAGATGTTTGTATTGCACCATTAATAAAAAAATCTACGCCACTGGCAGAGGGTGCTCCAAATGTATTGCTATACTGACTCATTGGCTGATTATGTGTATTTACTAATTCATAAATGTTTGATAATTCTTCGGCACTAAATTGATCGTGATCTTTCCATATTACAATTTCATCCAAAACAATATTTTCCGAAGTATATTCTAAGTCTAATTCTATTCTACAATTAGCATCACTGTCTGGCAAATTTGAGTTATGTCCACTACCAATGTTTTGCCATCCACTACCATTTATGCTAACAAGATATCTCCATGTTGAACCTTGTAAAGAAAAATCAATGATTGTTAGATGCCATCCTCCATGTGTTGGTATTGTCGTAATCTCTCTAAACGGACCAGATGTTCCACCTTTGTGTAATCTTACATAAACTAGTTGCGCGGCATTGGATGAATAAACTTGAACACCATTACCATCGCTAACATCTGATGCACCGAATCCTATTTCTATGGTATCAGTTCTTAATGTACCTCCATATAAACCGCTAGACCAAAAAGCAACAGCAAAATGATCGGTTCCATTGAGATTAGTATATCCACCGCCAGCCACACTGCCAGTTATGCTTGCATTTGCTGTTGTTGTGGAATACAGACCACTTACAATAAGACCATCTTGGAACGCAGCATTAGCGCTTCGTGTCCAATCAAAAGACTGTGTATGCTCCGTATCAGAATCTAACGGATGATACCATAATACATTATTGTCTCTAATCAGAGACATTAAACCAACTCCTGAGCCACATTTGAAGCAGCAATAGACACTTCTGTATCATCACTTTTTGCAGCCAAACTTTCTAAAGCCTTTCTCGTTACTGATTTAGCTATAACCAAACCAGCTTCCTCAAGTATTGGGCGCACTTCGTCGGTTACATCTGATGGAAGTGTAGACAAGTCCAATTCAACTCGTTGATCAGATACAATCCTTAACTCATTCGGCTCACCAAGTACGACCCGTAACTTGTCCAAACTCTCAGTAAGTTGACTTATTCTCTCATCACCTTCGGCATCTCGTAATTGTTCCTTCTGAGCAGCAGAAGATTCCTGCTTAACTGGCTGAATTTGTTCCTGACGATCATAAATTGCTTTAAGAACTTCCAAAGTTTGTTCCCTGGTAGCATTTGTGTCATTCATTAGTCTATTAAATTCATCATAAGCCTGTTGTATTGTTACACCTCCGGTTCTTATTTGGGTTGGTGTAATACCCGCAGCGCCTTCTGTGCCGATTATCTGACCACCAACACCAAGATTTTTGAAATCCACCACAGCTTGACCAAAATCAGAAATATACTTTCTCATCAAATCAACAGTATTAACATATGTTCGTGTAGCATCAGAAAAAGCAGTGGTAGACACATCAAAATCACTTATAATTTCTGCCTGGGTCTTTGTGGTTTCGCTAATTTCTTTAGCCAAATCAACTCTGAGTGCGTTGTCTTTTTCCAAGATAGAATCAAATTTATCTTGTAGCGATATTTGCGCCCTCTCTTGTTCTTTGGATAGATCAAACAGAATTCTTTCTGCCCGAATAGGTGTAATAGCTCCCGTTCTGACCTTCTCTGCCAACCTAGCTTCCGTTTGCGTATACTCAAGTTGCTGTCGCAATGCCAATGTTCTTTTTTCTGATTCTAAGGCTTGTTGTGTAGCCCTATCCAAAGCTTCTATGGTAGTTTGTAGTTCGATAGTAGAACGAGACAACTCCTTAACCCTTCTAGAAGCACTTAAAAAACCCTCGGTGCCTGGTTTTAATTCAGCCAACTTCTTTTTAAGTTCGGATGATTCCAACACAATATTTTTGAAGCTATTTCGAACTTGTTGTCGGATTCTTTCGTCTCCAGCTATGTCTGCAAGCCTTTGCTCTCTGCCTTGGAAAAATCCAGCCCTTGGAGTCGGCAAAACACCAGGAATACCAACCCGTTTACCTCCTGCTATTCTCTCCCTCATTATTAAATCTAATTCTTCCAAAGTACCTCTCATAAGATTGGTTTCCCTGCCACCACCAACAGAAATACCAACCCGCCTTAATTGTTGTTCAAGAAAAGCGGCTTGTGTTTCAGGTCTCACCGGCGCTTCAAGTTCAAATCTACGAACAGTTGCAAGTCGATTCAATTCGTCTTTTATTTGGGTAAAAGTTGCATTCATAAACTGAGTAATGGATTCAACAACAGCATCGCTAGTATCTATTCCAAGATTGCTAAATTCTTTTTGAAACCTCTGTTTAATTGTTTCTGGATCAATAAATTGCCCCTCGTCAACAACATTTCGTATATCCCGTGCTATAGTGTTGAAAAAATCGGTAAAATTATCACGAATAACAGGAGGTACATCTTTTTGAAAATCAAAAAACTTATCTACTTCACCGACTAAATCAATATCTCCTGTTGGTAAATTGCCTATGTTAACTATGAAATTATCAAGCAACTCTTCTATTTCGCTAACCGCACCAACAAATCTTGGAATATCAGGTGTATACGCAAATAACTCATTCAAACCACCTCTGCGCACAAGATTTGCCACTTGTTGAGTTCCAAAATCAAAATCTAATTCTGGTGCCCTAATACCTCCTGAAATTTCTGCGATCTGTGACTGAAATAACTTAGATGATAAATTGATAGTCCTGGTAGTTTGGTCAATAGCTTTAGAAAATCTCAAAAGCTGACTAACCAGTTTGGTTGGAACCAAACCGCTCATCAACTTAACTGTATTCTCTCTGGCTATGGCCTCTTCTTTTATCTTGTCGATATTTCTGTCAATAGCATTTTCAAATTCCTCCAAGCCACCAGATACCTCAATAATAATTTTGGCAAATAATTGAGCATCCTCTACTGTCGCACCTTGTCTTCTAGCCAATTGTGTTAAGGCATATCTACCAGATGGAATTTGTTCCTCTGGTGCATCTGCCATAGCACTAGAAATATTATCAATAATTTGATTAATAAATTGTGGACTTTTTTCTATAATTTCTTTGAATCGTTGTTGAATTTCACTGCTGGTAACCCCACCACGTCTGAAAAGTGCTTCAAAATCACCTTCAAGCAGATTGCCAGCTACTTCTAGGCCAGTACCAAATAATCTAGAAATTCGTTCACCAATTCCTATACCAGCAGCAAATGGGTCGGCACGATCTATTGATTGCTTTAACCCATCCTGTACTTGGTTCATAAATTCTTTTATCCCAGGCCATTCCAAAGACTTTGGATCAATGGGATCAATTTTAATTTCATTGATAGCCTTGGTAACATTCCCAAGTATGGTTTTGGCTAAATCTTGCTGTCTCTTTTGTAATTCGGTAACTCCAGCAATAGGTAATGCTATGGCACCAGCGGTTAAAAGTGTTCCACCAAGAGCACCAAGTTTGCCGAATTGTCCAAGACTTGCAAATAAACCACCACCGGCAGCAAATTGTGCTATCGTTTGGTTTCTGAATAACGCAATAGCAGCGGTTATTGCCGCCGTTGATGTGATTAGTGTTCCAGCAAAAAAATCTGCGCCTTCTGCGGTTCTTGTCAATGCGGCAGCAGCTTCCGCAGCAGCGAGAAGAAGTCCGGCTTGGGCAAATGGACTAGCAGCTATTCCTGCACCAACACCCCTAAATCCACCACCAGCAGCAGAAAAAGCAGCAGGACCAGCAAGTTGTCCAAGTCGTGGCCCGAGAAATGATGTCAAGCCCTTAATTGCTACACTACCAACCAATAGAGCACCAAGCTTGGCTACAACGGGGAGTATTGGTTTTAATGCATCAAGAAGTGCTATAGCACCTTCTGCCGCACCAGTTAAACCCTTGATGAATGGCACAAACAATTCTTCGCCCAAATCAATAGCCAATTTTTTAGCTTTGGCAATCATAATATCAATTTGTTTGCTAATAGCTTGCAATCCAGTTTCAGCTACCTCATTGAAAGCATCAAAAGAATTCCTGGAAATTTCCAAAATTTCGTTAGTTTTTTCAGCATTTTGTGCTACAGCTAGAAAACGACTAATTTGTCTTCGCCCACCAAGCTTGGTTGCAATATCAACTCTATCCTGTATTGTCTTTGTGCGCTCCAATCCTTCACCAATACGGCGTATTGCCTCAATTGGACCAACAAATTGACCCTCTTCAATTAATCGTATATCTTTTGTTTCTAAGAATTGAATAATCTTGGGATCAGCAAGACGAGAAGACAGGGTTTTAAGGGCGGTTCCAACAGAAGATGCACTTTCTCGTGTTACCGATCTAATGGTTGTAAAGGCGGCTATAAAATCGTCAAGTGTTCCTCCAATGGCCTGGAATGCAGAACCACCTCTTTTCAAACCTTCTATAATATCGGGAAATGAAGCAGCATATTTGTTTGAGACATTAATCATTTTATCAAAAACATCTTCTACTGTTAAGCCTTCATTTGAGAATTGTCTCAATGCGGCAATGGCTCCGTCAACCGCCTGTTCCATGTTTTCAAAAATAGGAGTGAGCGGTACTTTTGCTAGCTGAATAACAGCTTCAGTAAGCTCGCCACCCCTAAAACCGGCCTGAGCCAACAATTTTGCTGCATTAGCGATTTCGGCAGCGCTTGTACCAGTCTGGATAGATAGGTCTAAAAATTGCTGTGACAATTCCTGTAGCTGATCAACTGGTTTGTCGATAATTTGCGACAACGAAACCATAGCTTGATCAAATTCAATAACTGATTTTGTTCCTGCGCCGATAGCCTGAAATGCTTTGAATGCAACGACTGTAGCACTAAGAAATGCTGCATATCTTTTTCCAGCCAAGAAAATTTGATCACCGAAACTTTGTGCTTGCCTCGAAGCACCCTCTAGTTGACTACCTGTTTTTTTGGCACTTTTCCCAAGATTAATGGTTGCATTTGCACCTTTAGCTATTTGTATAGTTGCATTGGAGGCAGAAATACCAACATTTTGTAATCCCTTTGAAAGTTCATTTACTTGGCCCAAACCACCAACCTGTATGTTGGCCAATTGTTGTTTGACCTTGTCTAATCCAAGTATTTTTTGAATTCGCAAATTTACATCTAGAACAAATGGTTGCGCCATTCATACCACCTTCTACTTTTTTGATCCTGCTTTTCTCTTGGTGTATTTTGGTTTCTTAGCAACTTCTGTGATAGAATTTCCATCACAGTCTACCGGATTGCCATTTTCATCTAAAAATGGTTTCGTATCATTAACAACAAAATTACCATTATCATCAATCCGGCGTCCTTTATCGTCAACAAAATTGCCTTCATCGTCAACAAAACGACCATCTTCATTAATAAGACGACCATCTACATCAATAAGATGACCATTTTCATTAATCAGTCTACCACTATCATCTGCAAACTTAAATTGAGCCAACCACTTATTCTCTACAAGATTGGCTTCGGTTTGTTTGTCATATCCATATATCTCACCAGCAAGTGCCGCTGCCGCGTCAATAGATGCCTGTTCATATTGTCTATTATCATAGTCATCGATACTTGCAAAAAATGGCACTTTACTTTCACTATAGACAATACATTTTGTTAACAAAAATTTAAACTTGTGATTCTCTGCGATGGATTCCATCGTAATAGGATCAAATTGTGAACGACGCTGATACAAAGCCAACAAAGCTATTCTTTGTACCTTCATTCTCAAAGCAATAGATTTAGCATCAGATATCTTAATGCCGCCATTCTGCAATTTGAGTTCAGATTCTCTTAGGTCTAATTGCAGCTTTAAAAACTGCTGCGCATCTTCTGTTGTCCAAATTCCCAAATCTGCAAGATGTTTTTCAAGCTGCTGTCTTGACAACAACTTTTCTCCACCCGACGCACTTTGTCTAATCAGCGATGTTATCTTAACATTGTATGCCATTTGTGCATCTTGTAAAACTTTATAACCTGGTTGTATAATAGTAAGTTCAAGTTTATTTCCATCAACATCAGTGGTTGTTATGGCAATATTTTCCTTATTACTTTCCATCTGTATTTCCTTTCAAGTCCATTCTGTATCCTTCAAATTCCACTCTGTGTAAATCGATTTCCATACCCAATGCACGCGACTGGGTATTACCTTTGTCTAGAATATTCTTGCGCACCTGTTTCCACAATGCCCTATTATCCAATTGTTCTTGGGTAAGTTCTTCTTCTGGTAACCCCTGCCCCCAAACAATTGGCCCAAACGACATCTCAAATTCTGATAAGGCAGCAATAAAACAAGTTCTGAACTTTTTCTCTGCAATTCTTTTCAAACGATCACGACAATCTTGGAAAATTCGTCCACGATTACTATTCACGTTATCTCGTCGCAACCTAGCCAACTCTTCCTCTTTCCGAGACACATTAATCTCCTTATCTTCGTGCTATATCCTTGGTTCGTTTAATCTGTTTTTGAGCAAATTGTTGCATCATTTCATTTTGGCTATCTGGCATATTCTGTTCTTTAACAACACCTTTCTGATGAAGTATTTTTTGTCTTGCCTTGATTTTTGCCCTACTACTCGGATCATTCATGTTGTAAACTTGTTTTGCACCCTCTCTGTCTGCCATAATAAACTCTTCGTTTCGTCCTGGTTTATTAGGTTTTGAAGGTACTTGATTATTAGACCTGCTATCCATCTTATCACCCTGTCTTATGAACCAAGAATCTAATAGATCATCATCATCTATCACCTGTTTAGACGGTCTTTCGTATGCTTCGTGAACAGAATCATATATTGTCGACCAATATGCCAATTCTTTTTGATTCCAAGACCAAGAAGTAACCGGGCCATCAAATAGGTCGTTGGTATTTTTGGCGATTTCCCAAAACATTCTCCACTGCTGAGACCTAGCCAACTCACGAATAGTTTTTGTGGAAAAATGTGATTTTATAAAGAAAAATTCACATAGCTGTGTAATAACATCTATGTCTGTGCTGTTTTCAAAATCTTGTTGTGTTGTCCAGAATTTAGAACCATCCTCGTTTTCTGTTATACAGCTTATCAAATATCTTTGTTGACATATTAGTGCATGTGACTCAGCACTCTTTTGCAATAGGTTGTGTCTATCTGACAGCCTTTTTAACAGAGCCGATTCAGCATTTCTCAAAAGTTGTCTAACCTTTTCGAGCTTTGTC
>Ga0209427_10000988_pt1 | contig 31954 bp, 31 predicted proteins | sample DeeMarSWOR136_30_FD_187465 | JGI IMG/M metagenome (GOLD analysis project Ga0209427, IMG submission 187465) | Marine sediment microbial communities from White Oak River estuary, North Carolina - WOR-1-36_30 (SPAdes) (version 2) | ecosystem: Environmental > Aquatic > Marine > Intertidal zone >...
TATGGATTAACACCATCAGAACCTCGAAGCTCATTTATCGGTCTCGGAAGCTCGGCAAGATATCTCTTTTCTGTCATTCCCGCGGAAGCTTGTCCCCGCGCAGGCGGGGGCGGGAATCCAGAGGCTTTGAAATTCTTTTTTTGACGACGTATGAAAACATATTACCTTTAAATAATGGCTAGCAAACGAAACGGGACTCTCTACATTGGCGTGACCAGCGATCTCATCAGGCGTGTCTATCAGCACAAAAAGGATATTGTCCCTGGATTTACTAACAAATACAGTGTGCATAAATTAGTGTACTATGAGCGAGTCGATGATATTCGGTCTGCCATAAAGAGAGAAAAACAGTTGAAAAAATGGAGCAGAAGATGGAAACTTCAGTTGATAGAAAGTGCCAATCCATATTGGCAGGATTCATATGATGAACTGCAAGACCCTGGATTCCCGCTTTCGCGGGAATGACAGGGAGGACACGACAGAAATAACAGTGAGTGTCAAAGCGGGAATGACAGTGGGGCAAGGCGGGAATGATAAGTACCTAGCGTCGCATACGGACACCTGACGCCACCTGAAAACAACTCCTGGCGCAGAAATCAATCATGAACACACTCCAATTAGAACACCACGACCACATCGCCATCGCCAAACTCAACCGGGGCGTCACCAATGCCATCAACCTGGAGCTCATCAAGGAACTTTCCGGGACGCTCCAGAAGATCAAGGACGATCCCGACACCAACGGCCTTGTGCTGACCAGCTCAAACGAGAAGTTCTTCTCCATCGGCCTGGACATCCCCTGGCTGTTTCCCCTCAGCCGGGGGGACTTCACCTCTTTCTACAAGGCCTTCAATCGCCTGTGCATCGATCTGTTCACCTTGCCCAAGCCTACGCTGGCGGCCATCACGGGACACGCCATCGCGGGCGGGTGCATCCTGGCCCTGTGCTGCGACTATCGGTTTATCTCCGAGGGCCGGAAATTGATGGGGCTTAACGAGATCAAGCTGGGCGTCCCCGTCCCCTATCCCGCCGATTGCATTTTGAGAAATCTGGTAGGATTTCGCATGGCCCGCGACATAATGGACACGGGGGAATTCTATCAAGGTAAAGAATTGCTGAAGATGGGCATCGTGGATGATGTATCACCACCAGATCAGATGCTGGCAATGTCAGTTGAAAAGGCTCAATCCTTGAGTGGGGCATCCCCACAGGCCTTTGCCATGATTAAGCGCAGCCGTGTTGAGAGGGTGAAAGCTGAAATCCTGGCGCACCTGCAAGAGAGAGAACAGCTGTTCGTGGACCGCTGGTACTCCTCCGAAGCCCGGGGGCGATTGAAAGAGGCCATGGAGAGATTCTAACTTTTTCTAGAAAAGTGCATGAAAAAATCCGCAGCCATCAAAAAAATTGAAGAAACCATGGCAAAGCTGGAGGAGACTTTCGTCAAAGACGAGAAGGTCCTGGGCGCCTTTTACTGTGGAACAAGCGGAACCGGTTCCTATGGCGAATACTCCGATATCGATCTCGTCCTGGTGGTGGCAGATGAAGACCAAAAGGACTTCTTCAAAAAGGTGCCCAATGTTCTCCAGAGGACCGTGGGATTGAAGTCAGCCGTCAATGCAGCAGGAGAAGATGTGGAGTGGTGCTGCCTGGTCACCGACGATTATTTCGGATTAGACCTGCCCATCTTCAAAAAGGCTGACTTGGTCTGTAGCCCAAAGTTCGCCAATATCAGGATTCTCAAAGACCACCATGACCTTCTGCGTCGCTTCAAGAAAAGATCGGTGGCCCTAAAATCCCGTATCGAAACCAAGAATTTCGTCAACGACATGCGTCAAATAAAAGACGATCAGCTCTGCCTGGCCAGGCAGGTGAGAAAGGGGCAACTCCTGGAAGCGATGAGCGAATGTACCCGAGACGGCGAGGAGCTATTTCACTGGTTGGTGAAGCTTAAAGGCATCAAATATCAACCTCCCAGTTTAAGGGACGCTGAGAAAATCCTAACCCAAAAAGAGCTGGAGATGCTTCTGGAGACCAGAGTCAAGAATCCGGTGGACTCCGAGATCAGGGCTGGTATGCAAGGCCTTTGGAAACTGACGCTTCATGTCATCGATGAATACGAAAAGAGAACGGGAAGAAAATTCCCCGCAGGCCGTGACGACAACCGGTTCTTAGGCCTGGTCAACGACGTCTATAAGGGAAGGAGATTTTAACGCCAACTCCCCCAAAATGGCCAGACAAAAAGGACTCTTCTCATACAAATTTCATAGGAAGAAGAATATATGCAAGACAGAACGGCTCGGTTCACATCGTTGATTCAGCACGTTAAACCCGGCAAGATCGTCGAGCTTGGTTGCGGCAACGGCCTCGTTCTCGAGGCGTTGTCCAAGCGCTTTAGCGAAAGCATCATAGTCGGCCTTGACGAAGACCTGGAAGCATTAGAAAAAGTCCTCGAAAAAGGCTTCGATAATGTCATCCCCATAAAGGCTGATATCACTCAGAAGATTTTTCCCGACAGAACCTTTGACACAGCGCTCTTCGTGGCAAGCCTCCACGAAGTATTTTCCTATAGAGGGAAGAAAAAAGTGCGGGTGGCATTTCAGAACGCCAGTGATATGCTGATGGACTCTGGCGTTTTAATCATCCAGGATTTTCTTAGACCTCCATCGCGATTGGTGAAAATCAATTTCCTTAACGAAGGAGCTGGGAAACGATTCCTGAGGTTTGCCAGGGAATTTCGCCCCAGAAAGGTAAGATACGAAGAAAGAGAAGGCGTCGTGGGAGTGGACATCGCAGACGCCGTCGAATTTATCAGCAAATACCGCTCTCCCGATGAAGAGGACTGGCAAGAAGAGATGCGCGAGACTCATTTTTTCTTCACCGAGGAAGAGTACCAAGAGATGGCCCAGAGGACCGGCTTGGTGATAAAAGACTTCAAGAAGCTGCCCACGGACAAGAGCTGGTGGGGAGCAATTCGGGAGGATATGGAGTTGACTCTTGAGCCCCAATATCTGTGGGCTCAGCTGGTTCTCACGAAAAGTGTGAGCTAGCTGTCAGAAAGCCCCACAAGATACTGCGTGGGCTATAGCAGAGAAGGGTAATTTCACAGAAGGAAACAAAACGTGTTGCGGTTCAGCATCATTTTTCTGATTCTTCTTGTTCTCGCAATTATTTGTTGTGGCCCAGACAAGCCAGAACAAGCGAAAGTGGAGGAGAAAATAGCCATCGAGAGATGGCCCGGGGAGGGGGTTCCCGTGATCGCCTCGACCGGCTCGGAAGACTCGTTGCCTCTGTATTCTCAACCGGGAGATGAGAAGCCAGATGGCCACCTCCCAGTGCAACCACATCAACATTTCCACTGGGATAAGTCGCTGATAGTCGTTAAGAAGCTCGGAAAGCTGGAGATTCTCGAGAACTGCATCATCGCCGCGTACGTCTATGACTCATTTGAAGACAATAAATTAGCCGAAGGCAAAGCCAGAGAGCTCAATTTTTCTTCAGGCATGATTCTAGATGTGGTGTGCTACGCTGCTGAGGGCTATTACATTTTCCGCCACCTGGATAAATATATCGAGATGGGCAGCTCCCACAAGTGTCAGCGAATGCTGGCATCGCCCCAGACGGAATGGTGGGTGCGCATCACCATAGACGATAAGCCCATAGGGTGGGTTCGAGTAGACGAAGAGAGGGTATCCGTCGTGGATCGGCGTTTTTGAAGTCGCTAATGATATCGCAAAAAGAGGATTCAATGGGCCGGGAAGAGGATTACGCTGAGATTGCCAGAAGACAGTGTGAAAGGACCGCCATGATCTACTACGCCTTTCGTAAAAGGGGCGGCACGGCCAACGATCTGGTCGAAATGCCCGCGATGAAAAAGCTCATCGGGGATGTCAAGGGCAAGAGGCTCCTCGATGCCGGCTGCGGATTCGGCAGCTATTCCATCTATTGTGCCCAGCAGGGGGCTACCGTTACCGCCGTGGACATCTCCCCTACCATGATCGAGCTGGCCCACAAAGAGGCGACAGAGGCTGGCGTGGATATAGATTTCAGGATCGGAGATGCAACCAATTTAAAGGATATCCCCCGCGACACTTTTGAGATGGCCATCTCCAGTATCGTCGCCTGTTTCAACATGCCGCTTTTTTTCAAAGAAATCGGCAGGGTTCTCAAAGCAGCAGGGAGCTTTTGTTTTAGCGATGTCCACCCCATACTCGGCAGCGGTCAAAAAGCCGGCTCAAAAAAAGATCCTGCCCGGCTGGTGGGTCGATATTTTCAGCGAGGCCTCAGAACGTCGGCCAACGTCTTTGGGAAAATCGACCCCTCGGATGAGGATTACCACTGGCAATGGGAGCAGTATACCCTGGGGGATTACTGCACCGCATTGCGTCAGGCTGGATTCCTGATCGAGGCCCTGTGGGAGCCCGAGCCGGATCCAGCCACTCGCCACCTGAATCCGGAATTATATGAACGAGCCCGGAGGTACCCATTCTTCGTGCTCATCCGGGCCATCAAGATGAAGGCATAGAAACGGAGAACACAGCTTTTGAAAAAGGGGGGCGTGGCTTGTTCGCAGATCTATACCTGGAGACAGAGAGATTGCTGCTGCGAGCCTACACCATGGAGGACCTCACGGACCTCCACGCCATCGTCAGCCAAGAAGAAGTCATGAAGGATCTTCCTGAGGGCATCATGAGCATGGAGCAGACTGAAAAAGGATTACGCTGGATCATCGAATGTTACGGCAAGAACACCCCTGAGAAGATAGTCAAATTCTCCGTCGGGGTGGTGGAAAAGGACACCGGAAAGCTCATCGGCTGGTGCGGGCTGGGGCCGTTGGAATTCGACGAATCGGACACCGAGATCTATTACGGCTTGTCCAGACCTTATTGGGGAAGGGGGATCACCACGGAAGCGGCTAAGGCTCTTCTGCACTATGGATTTCACACAATCGGCCTGGACAAAATCGTCGCCATTGTCAAACCCGAGAATATTGCCTCCCAGAGGGTCATCGAGAAGCTGGGTCTGAATTACAGGAGAAAAATCCTCGGCCTGCCCCAAAAGTTCAAATTTTTCGAAGGACTGCTCTATTACTCGCTGACCCGGAAAGAATACAAAACAGGTTTTGAGGCAGCATCCTCTGCAGAGCGATAAGAAAACGGTGCTCCTGTCGAGATGAAAGAAACATATCCGCTCTGGATTCGTAGTCTTAGGATGTACGGTTGAATCGCAAGAGCGGATATTTTCTTTTTCACAGGAGATAATATGAATGTCGGGAAAGAGGCAACCATAACCCTCGTGATCTTCATCCTCTCTGCCGGATCACTAAGGGCACCAGTATCTCAGGCGGATGAAAAATATCAACCCGTCTATAAGCCCACGCTCCAGGTCTCCCGAAAAGCAGGATCCGTCAAGATTGACGGCCAGCTGGACGATCCAGGCTGGGCGGGGGCTGCCAGGGCCGACAACTTCGCCGAGCACAATCCCGGCGATCAGACCAAACCTCCGGTGGACACCGAAGCGTTTATCACCTACGACGACGAACACCTCTACGTGGCCTTCATCTGCTACGACGACCCTAAGGATATCCGGGCTTCGTTCTGTGAACGGGAAGGTATTTATTCGGATGACTATATTGTTCTGTGCATTGACACCTATGATGAGGCCACCTGGGCCTACGAGCTCGCTGTCAATCCCCATGGGATTCAGGGAGATGTCCTGTGGAGCCGCAGCGGCGGAGAGGATGTAGGCTTTGATGTCATCTTTGAATCTGCTGGCAAGATCACCGATGGGGGTTACCAGGTTGAGATGGCCATTCCCTTCTCCAGCCTCAGGTTTCCCAACAGACCGGTTCAAACCTGGAAGATGGACTTCTGGCGGAACCATCCCCGTGATGACCGCGGTCAATACTCCTGGGCGGCCTACGATCGCGATGATCCCTGCTGGCCGTGCCAGTGGGGGACGGTCACCGGGATCGAGAACGTGCAGCCGGGCAAGGGATTTGAGATCCTGCCCTCCTTGATCGGGTTCCAGAGCGGCGACCTCGACGGGGATGGCACCGTTGAGGCGCCCTACACATTCCAAAACGACGATCTTGACGGTGAGATCTCCATTGGCGCAAAATATTCGCTCGCATCCGACGTCACCACCGAGCTCACTTACAATCCGGATTTCAGCCAGGTGGAGGCCGATCCCGCCCAGATCGACGTCAACACAAATTTGGCTCTGTGGTATGACGAGAGACGCCCATTCTTCCAGGAAGGCAGCGACCTGTTCCGCACCTGGTCAAACACCATCTATACCCGCTCGATCAATGACCCCCAATTCGCCGGCAAGCTGACGGCCCGTTTCGACGGCACCAGCATCGCGTATCTGGCTGCCCTGGACGAAAACTCCCCCGTCATCCTGCCCCTGGAGGAGAGCAGCTCCGTGCTGCTGGCCGGAAAGAGCTTCTCGAATATCCTGCGGGCTCGAAAAAACCTGGGAGAGGACACCTATCTCGGCACCATCATCACCGACCGCCGCCTGGACGGCGGCGGATCCGGAACGGTGCTCAGCGCTGACGGGGAGATCCGGTTCTCTCAGAATTTCCGATTCCAATGGCAGGCCGCTGCCAGCCACACCGAGGAGCTCAACGACACCTCCCTGACCTCCGATCTGAGCGACAAGTACATCGACGCAAAGACATACACGGCAGCCTTCGACGGCGAGTCTTTTTGGGGCACGGCTCTGATCGGCAATCTGGAGGAGCGCCACCGGCATTTCAATCTCGATCTCACCTATGTCCAGCTTAGTCCTACCTTTCGGTTAGACAACGGGTATCTGTCCCAGAACAACCGGCGGGAGCTCGGCCTGTACGCCGGATATACATTCTATTTCGAGGACCACCCGATCTTCAATTACATCCAGCCGTACATCTACCCGGGCATCGTCTGGAACTTCGACGGGCTGCGGAAGGATGGCTGGATGAGGCTGGAGTGCGACCTGTCGATGACGGGGCAGACCACGGTACACCTCTGCTTTCTGAGGAGCTCGGAACGGTTGGCCGGCATCAAATTCGAGGACATCTGGAGGTTTCATCTCTGTTGGAACAGCAAATTCAGCGACATGCTGGGAGTGAACGGCTCGATCAATTTCGGGCACCTCATCGCCCGTAATGAGGACCCTCCGGTCATGGGCAAGGAGCAGTTCCACGAGTTGGGACTGAGCTTCAAGCCCGCGGCCTGCCTGCGCATCGAGCCCGAGATCATGTACGACCGGAGCGTCCACCGGGGCACCGGCGAGGAGCTGTTCGCCGGTTTCATCACTCGAACGCGTTTGCAATATCAGTTCAACCGCGAGCTGTCTCTACGGCTGGTGGTCCAGTACGACGACTTCGATAAAATCTGGGATGTCGACCCTCTGCTGACCTATCGCCTGAATCCCTTTACGCTGTTTTATGTCGGCACCACCTATGATTACGAGAAGCTGGCCATCGAAGAAAAGCAGGGCCGACATTGGAAGTTAAGCTCCCGTCAGTTCTTCCTCAAGCTGCAGTACTTATTTCAAATATAATCATCCCTGCCCCCATAGCTTATCATGGCGTTGGGCTTTGCTCTGGGAGATCCGAAGCATGACCATCACAGACCTCATCAACCGCTCGATGCCCCCCAAGCCATGGGACGAGGGCGACAATATCCCCTGGGATGATCCCCAGTTAAGCGAGAGGATGCTGCAGGAGCATCTCTGCCAGGATCACGATGCCGCCAGCCGTCGTTTTGAAAAGATCGACCAGCACGTCGATTGGATTCATCAACATCTGTTGTCCTGCCAGCCCACACGCATTCATGATCTCTGCTGCGGGCCGGGTTTTTATACCAGCCGCCTGGCCAGACTGGGACATGAGTGCGTGGGCATCGATTATTCTCCCGCCTCCATAAGATATGCGATCGCACAGGCGTCGGAACAGAATCTATCTTGTCGATATTATCTCGGGGATATTCGCGGAGCCGATTATGGCACCAATTACGGATTGGCCATGCTAATATTCGGTGAATTCAATGTCTTTTCTCCTGAGGATGCCAAGCACATTCTCAAAAAAATCCTTGCGGCTTTGGCCCAAAATGGCCTTCTTTTACTTGAAGCTCACACCCTTGCTGCCGTCAGGAAAAAAGGGCAGGAGGAGAACTGCTGGCATTGCGTCGACCAAGGGCTTTTCTCTGATCATCCGTATCTTTTCCTCGAGGAAGGCTTTTGGGAACCTCAGGGGAAAACGACTACCAAGCGCTACTACATCATCGATGCCCGTACCGGCAAGGTTCAGCGCCATGCTCAGAGCTTGCAGGCATATACAAAATCCGAGTATCGATCCATCCTCGAGGATCATGGTTTTGTCCATGTGGAATTTTTTCCTTCCCTCATCGGAGAAGAAGATGCATCCCAGAGCGACCTCATCGCCATAGTCGCCGCAAAGGAGGCTGGGAAATGAAAAAGTATGCCCTCATCTCCATCGTTCTCCCTGTTGTTTTGCTCATCGCCCCTGGTGTTTTTTCCCACTGTGAAATCCCCTGTGGCATCTACGGGGACGAAACCCGCTTCTATATTCTGGAAGAACATATCCAGACCATAGAGAAGTCCATGACCATGATCATGGATCTGTCGGGAGAAGGAGAGAAGAACTACAATCAGCTGGTCCGCTGGATCGACAACAAGGAAACTCACGCGGGCTATTTTCAGGACATCGTCTCCCAGTACTTCATGACCCAGCGGGTCAAACCGATGGATCCCGAGGATGAGCAATATCAGAAATATCTGGAAAAGATCACGCTGCTCCACAAGATGCTCATCGCCGCCATGAAAACAAAGCAAACCACTGATGTGGAGATCACAAAAGAGCTGAGATCTCTTTTGGACCGTTTCAGAATCGCCTATTTCGGTGCCGAGCGGGGAGAGCACCGACCGCCCCATGGAAACCATGAGCGCCATTGATGTTCCGAACCTGTTGGCTGGCCTTCCGCCATTCGGTGTAGACATCTCTCTTCTGGAGACATCCCAATGGAAAACAAACTGAAAAAGCTAAAGACACGCTTGATCGAAATCGATGACCTGCATGGTGCAGCAGCGCTGTTGTACTGGGACCAGGCGACCTACATGCCGCCTGGCGGTGCCTCTGCTCGCGGGCGTCAGATGGCTACCCTGGAACGGCTGGCTCACGAGAAGTTCACCGATCCAGTCATCGGAAATCTGCTGGAAGAACTTCGCCCCTATGAGGAGAGCCTGTCTTACGACTCAAACGAGGCCAGCCTCATTCGCGTCACGCGGCGTGAATACGAAAAGGCCGTGAAGGTACCCCCAGCTTTCACCGAGAAGTTCTCTGTCCATTCATCTGCCTCATACGAAGTTTGGACGAACGCCCGACCGGCAAATGACTTCGCTGCGGTGCGTCCTTATCTCCAAAAAACCCTCGACCTGAGCCGACAACTGGCTGATTTCTTTCCGGGCTATGAGCACATCGCCGATCCACTCATCGACTTTGCGGACTACGGCATGAAAGCCTCGACTTTGCGTAGCCTCTTTGATGAGCTTCGCAAGCAACTCGTCCCTATGGTTGAGGCACTCACCGCACAGCCGGCGGCGGATGACTCCTGTTTGCGCCAGACCTTTCCCGAAAAGCAACAGTTGGCCTTCGGCCTGGAGATCATCAAACGCTTGGGCTACGACTTCCAACGCGGCCGACAGGACAAGACTCCCCACCCCTTCATGACGAAGTTCTCCCTGGGAGACGTGCGCATCACCACTCGCGTCCAGGAGAACGACCTTCGCGAGGCCCTGTTCGGGGCGATGCACGAGGCCGGCCACGCGCTATACGAACAGGGCATCTGTGAAGAATTTGAGGGCACACCGCTGGCAGATGGGGCATCCGCAGGCGTCCACGAGAGTCAGTCCCGTCTGTGGGAAAACCTCGTGGGTCGGAGCCGGGCTTTCTGGCAGTTTTTCTACACCAAACTTCAGGATGTGTTTCCAGATCAACTGAAAGCGGTTTCTCTGGAAACGTTCTATCGGGCCATCAACAAAGTGGAACGTTCTCTGATTCGCACGGCCGCCGACGAGGTGACCTACAATCTACACGTCATGATTCGCTTTGGGCTGGAGCTGGAGCTGTTGGAGGGCAATTTGACCGTGGCCGATCTCCCCGACGCTTGGCGCGAGCGTTATCGGAGGAACCTGGGCATCGCATCGGAGAACGACCGAGATGGCGTGATGCAGGACATGCACTGGTTCAGCAGCACCATCGGGGGAAAATTCCAGGGTTACACCCTCGGCAACATCATGGGCGCCCAGTTCTACGAAGTCGCGCTCCGAGCCCACCCCGAGATCCTAGACGAAATGAAAGGAGGCCAATTCGGCACTTTGCTCAACTGGTTGAAAGAAAACATATATCAGCACGGTTATAAGTACACAGCGGCTGAGCTCGTCGAGCGGATTACCGGCGGGCCGCTGCGCATCGAGCCTTACGTCCATTACCTGGGGAAGAAGTTCGGCGAGCTGTACCGTTTATGACCCGCTCGCGCTGCGATCCTCGACGGAGGGTGTTAGATATGACAGCCCGCAGTAAAAAATCGAGTCCCCAAAAACCTGGCACAAAACTCGTCCATGCTGGCGCAGAGGAGCAGGGAAATGTCCAGCCTGCGGTGACCCCCATATACAGAGCCACCACTTACGGAATGAGCCTGGACCTCTATCGCGGGACAAGGAAATATTATCAAACGAAGGGATCGGGGACAAAGGCCAGCGAGCTGGAATTGCGAAAGTTACGAAGCAGTTTTTTTTATGCCCGCTACGCCAATCCAAATGTCGCCGTGTTGCAAAGAAAAATGGCGGCTCTGGAGGGCTGCGAGGACGGCGTCGCCACCTCCTCGGGCATGGGGGCCATAACCTCGACGATCCTCAGCGTTGTGAAGGGGAAAAAATACATCGTCACCAGCCCTCATCTTTACGGTTCCAGCTTTTATTTGCTGTTCCATGAACTGAGAGAGATGTTCGGCATCGAGGTGCTTTTATTAGAGGACTTTCTGTCGAAAGGTTGGCCAGACAAAATCGACGGTAAAGATATTGCCGCCGTCTATGTTGAGTCTCTCTCTAATCCCCTGCTCGTGTTTGCCCCCCTTGATGAAATCAGGGATGTTCGAGACGAACTGTGTCCCATGACACCGATCATCGTGGACAACACGCTGTTGACCCCAATCAACCTGGAGGTTTTTCGCGTCCTCAAACCAAAGCGAGACGTCGTGTTATACAGCGCGACGAAATATCTCGGTGGACACAGCGATGTCATTGCAGGAATCGTCTGCGGCTCCTCGGCAATGATGGACGGCGTTTGGGAGAAGATGACGCTCTATGGCTGCTGTCTGGATGCGGAGAGCGCATATTACCTCGAAAGGGGCATGAAAACACTTCACATCAGGATGGAGAAACACAACCAAAACCTACATGAGGTCTTCAAATATCTGAAAAGCGTGTCTGGGAAGTTCGGGATTAAGATTTTTCACCCGTTGATGGGCGAAAATCCAATCCCGAAGTATGCCAAACAGCTTGTCAAACAGAAAAGGCTTGGCGGGATGATCGCCTTCCACATCGAGAGCAAGGGCCAAAAAGACGGAATCCGGTTCATGGAAATTCTTCACGAAAAAGGGGTGATACAGCATGCCCCCAGCCTAGGCGGTGTGGAAAGTCTCATCAGCATGCCCTGCAACACCTCGCAGCCCACCAGGGAACAACAGAAGTTGTTGGGGCTCGATCAGTATGGATGTCTGCTTAGGCTCTCCACGGGCATCGAAGATGCGGGTGACATCATAGGCTCCCTGGATACGGCTTTCACAAAAATTTGCAGCCGCCGTTAGATGGATGAGATTCATATGGCTAAGCATATCGGCATCGTGGCGTGCAGTGCAGAAGGAGCTTCCCTCTGCTATCGCAGCATCTGTCAAGAAGGCGCCCATCTCATGGGAAAATACTCGCATCCCGAGATCACCATGCACACCCATCCTCTCAGCGAATACATACGCTATATCGAGGTAGGCGACTGGGATGGTGTGGCGAATCTGATGTCGTCTTCGGCCGAGAAGGTGGCCAGGGCCGGAGCAGACTTCGCAATATGCCCCGACAACACCATTCACCAGGCCTATGATCAGGCCGTCGAGAAATCACCCATCCCCTGGCTTCACATCGCCGAGGTGGTGGCCGCTGAGGCAAAAAGAAAAAAGTACAAATGCCTGGGGGTATTGGGAACACGGTGGCTCATGGAGGGCCCGGTTTACCCTGCCAAACTCGCGGCCTCGGAGCTGCCCCACATGATTCCAGAGCCGGAGGACAGGGCAAGGATCAACGAGATTATCTTCACTGAGCTGGTCGAGGGCCGCTTCACTTACGAGTCTCGTGACTATTTCGCCAAGGCCATCGACCGATTGAAAAATAGAGGCTGTGACGCCGTAGTCCTGGGCTGCACCGAAATTCCTCTCCTGGTCACTCCAGAAACTTCGCTACTGCCAACTCTGGATTCTACGCGGCTATTGGCCAAAGCAGCTTTGAAAATAGCAATTGAAGAAGAGTCCCGATAAGAACGAAGGAAACAGCTCGTCGCCCTTCAATCCACAATCTCACCTCTGAAAAGGAGGAGGTCGTGAAGGTATTGATGAGGTGCCTTATTGCCCTGACTGTTATCAGCGGCGCAGACGCAGTTGAGGGCAAAACGCTAGACGAGTATATTCAAGATGCCGAAAAGCATCACAAATCCGGCTATCTTGGAAAGGCCGTTGAGGTCCTTGAGAAAGCGGTCGAAGAGTTTCCAGAAAGCTCTGATGCGCACGCTCACCTGGGGCTGTATGTGGGCATGCAGGCGGGGAAAACAAACGACATGAAGGAGGCCATGCAGTTGGTCAACAGGTCCTTCGAGCTTTTGGACAAAGCCGTTGCTCTAGACGAACAAAATCCCCTGGCTCGATTCCATCGGGGTCTTATGGGAGTGGAAGTCCCCGAGTTCTTCGGGAAAACAGACACAGCAATCGACGATCTGGAATTCGTCATAGCTCTGTATGAAAAAAACCCCGCTGAGGCTCCTCAAAAGCAATTTGTGAACGCCTATAACCTTCTGAGTACTGGTTATGAAAGGCGAGGAGAATTCGACAAGGCCCGCTCTGGTTGGGAAAGGATCATCGAGCTGGCCCCGGGATCGGAGATGGCCAAGATGGCCGAGGACAAAATCAACAAACTGGCTCAGAAAAAGACCCAGCAACAGGAAGTGAGAGAGAAACAACCCGAAAGTGCCAGTGTTAAAGAACTGCAGGTGAAGATCAAAAAAGAGCCCCAGAATCCCGACCTTCACATCGAGCTGGGATTGGCTTATCTGAGGGAGAAAAATTACGATGGGGCCGAACGGGCCCTCAGGGAAGCCATTCGCATCGCCCCCGACAACGTCGTCCCGTACAAACATCTCACCGTGGCCCTGATCGAGAAAGTCTCCGCTGGCTACGACGAGCGAATTTACGAGGACACCGACTTTCGCACCAACCTAGCCTTCGAGGTAGCGCAGGTGCTGGACCAAGCCGTATCTCTAACGCCTGGGGATGCCGAGCTGAGATTATGGAGGGGGATTATAGGAGTGACGATGCCCTTTTTCGTCCAGAAGCTGGATCAGGGAATTGAGGACCTGAAATTTGTAATAGAGAGCGGCGCTCCAGATTCCACCAAGGCCGAAGCCTTATACTGGCTAGGTGCTGCGTACCGCAAGAAATCCAATACAACCTGGATCGAGGTGGTCTCAAAATACGCAGACTCTCAAGCCGCTCAACTTGTCTTTGATCAAATGAACCCTGGGTTCAAACGTTTCCATCCGGAAGAGCACCAGCCCCCTTTTGTGGCCATCGAGTTCGTTCTGGGATTCCAAGATGAGTTGGCGCCCCAAACTGCCGTCTGGATAGAGGATGCTGAGGGAAATTTCGTGAAAACCCTCTATGTCTCTGGATTCGCCGGTTATGTCAAGGAGAGGCAGATAAACCTTCCCGTATGGGGCAACTCCTCTGACTTCGTCGATGTCGACGGAGTCACCGGTGCCAGCATCGACGTGGGCGATCACATCTATGTTTGGAATTTGGAGGACCATACCGGGAAGAGGGTGAAATCCGGAAAATATGTCGCCAAAGTAGAAGTCTCCCATTGGCCCAGCATGCAGTATCAACTGGCCGAGGCCACCCTAGAGCTGGGCAAAAAAGAACATCGCTCGGTAATAGAAGAGGGGAACTTCATCCCCTACTTGGGAGTCGCCTATTATCCTAAATGAAGAAATGAGAGGAGGGGTGAAGAGAATGATAGCCTATTGCGGAATCACCTGCACCGAATGCCCGGCACTGTTGGCCACTCAAAAAGACGATCAGAAAGAGCGAGCCAAGGTCGCAGAAATGTGGTCCAAAGAATTTGACGTGGACCTCAAGCCCGAGGACATCAACTGCGATGGTTGTTTGGCCGAAAGCGAACGGCTGTTCAGTCACTGCCAGGTCTGTGAGATCAGGGCCTGCGGTCGGGAAAAAACGGTGGTGAACTGTGCCTATTGCGACGATTATGGCTGCGAGAAGCTGACCAAATTTTTAGACATGGTCCCTGAGGCAAAGAACACTTTAGAGGAGATTCGCAAAGCAGTATAAATCTCATATTTGAAGCGGCATTGTCTCTCCTTGTGTAGAACACCTGTCTTGCGCTGAGATGTTAAGACTTGACGTAGCAAGAGACAGGTGTTTTATTATGTGTGGTGATTATGTAGCAGTAGGCAGATATGGAGAGTTGATAGTTCTGAGAGTTTGGAGAGTTTAGGGAGTTCTGAGAGTTTTGAGACTTGGGGTATTACCTTATCTTATGCTTTTCCTTAGTTCTTAACTCGCTCAACTATCTGTCAACATCAGCAAAAGGAGTTACGACTGCCCGAGACGAAAAGAACGATCAGAGTGCCCAGAAGTGCCAAACTAACCGAGGGCACCGTCGGCAAAACGCTTGCCAAGATGACTCTTCCCATGGTCGTTGGGGTCATCGGCATGGTGCTATTCAATTTGGCCGATGCCTTTTTTGTGGGACGCTTGGGAACAGAGGAATTGGCGGCCCTGAGCTTCACCTTCCCGGTGGTTCTGGTCATCGCCAGCCTGGCCCTTGGGCTGGGCACAGGAGCCTCTGCGGTCATCTCCATCGCCATCGGGGAAGGCGATCATCACAAAGTAAGACGTTTGACCACCGATAGTTTGCTTCTGGCCCTGCTGATCGTCGCCTTTTTCGTGGTTCTCGGTCTGGCCACCATCGATCCCGTGTTCCGGCTTCTGGGGGCTACGCCGGAGATTTTGCCTCTCATCAGGCAGTACATGAGGATCTGGTATTTCGGGATGATCTTCGTCGTTGTCCCCATGGTGGGCAACAACGCTATCCGCGCCACCGGAGACACCAAAACCCCCGCAGCCATCATGCTGGTGGCGGTGGCGGTGAACTTCATCGTTGACCCCGTGCTGATCTTCGGCCTGGGCCCTTTCCCCAGACTGGAATTGGCTGGAGCGGCCATTTCGACGGTATGTGCTCGGGCCATTACCATGTTGGTCGCCCTCTACGTCCTGGCCCGCCGGGACAAAATGCTTACTCTCCAGCTTCCATCGTTGGCAGCCGTGTTGGACTCTTGGAAGAAGGTCCTCTACGTCGGCCTGCCAACTGCCGGCACACGAATGATCGTCCCACTGACAACAGGAGTGATCACTGGTCTTCTGGCCAGAAATGGCCCCTCAGCCGTGGCTGGCTACGGCGTATCAGCACGCATCGAGTTTTTCTCTCTAGCTGTCCTGAGGGCTCTTTCCGTGGTGCTGGCACCTTTCGTGGGGCAAAACTTAGGGGCCGGTAAACTACATCGAGTGGTGAGTGGAATCCGTTATGGAAAAAGCTTCTCGTTATTGTGGGGAACAGCACTATACCTTATGCTGGCAACCCTGGCCCATCCCATAGCATCGATCTTCAGCAAAAACCCTCAGGTTCAATCCATCATCGTGCTCTATCTCAGGATCGTTCCTCTGGGTTATGGACTGCAAGGAGTTCTGTTGCTCTGCGCTGCATCTATGAATGTGCTCAACAAACCACTGCAGGCGGCGGGATTGGTTATCGTTCAGATGTTCATCTTCTATATTCCCTTGGCCTATGCCGGATCATTTCTCTACGGCCCAACGGGCGTCTTCGGTGCACTGGCTCTCGCTTACCTGGCGGCTGGCATCGCAGCACACTTCCTGCTGAACCGCTTTATAACAGCGAGAACGAGATCGTGGGCTGCGGTTTCCCACCCCGCCCATGAGGGAACATGATGGCATCTAGTGCTGTCGAATTATCGCTCGCGGCCGCATCCAAAATCACAAGAGGAGATAGTAAAGAATGAGAAGATCGGTCTTCTGGCCCGCTATTTGGGCTCTCTTGCTGCCCATCGTCCAATGCCAAGATCAGGAAAAGATAAGCTTGAAAGATCACGCCCACGTGGCCATTTATTCAGACCGCGGCGTCTGGTCTGAATCCGTGCGGGCTGCTGAAAAAATGTTTCCATGGATGGGTCACACAGTCGAACGGGTAAACGCCCGGCAAATAAAAAACGGCGTGCTGGAAAACATCCAAATCTTTTGTGTGCCCGGGGGCAATATGTATCAATATGCTGAGGATCTCTCTTCAAAAGGCATAGAGAACATCAGGGATTTCATCCAGGGCGGAGGAGGTTATGTGGGAATCTGTGGAGGAGCATACTTCGCTAGCGAAAGAGTTGTCTGGAGGGGAAATCAACTCCCCATGATGTCCCTGAACCTATTCCCCGGCACTGCTCAAGGACCTTACAAAGAAATTATTCCCTATCCCGATTCTGGTATGTGCCAAGTGATTATCGTGGAGCCCACGCATCCCATAACGCAAACAGAGCCGGATTCTGCGTGGATGCTCTATTACTGGGGCCCAGCGCTAATCCCGGAAAATAACGCCTATGTCACAATTTTGGGAAGGTATGACATCACCAATCAGCCCGTAATGTTGGCCCTGGAATATGGTCAGGGCCGAGCATTTCTCATCGGCACACATCCCGAAATCGAGGAGGACAGCGATCGCGATGATGTTACATTTGGCGATGAGTTGGACGACCGAGGTTCGGACTGGGAATTGATGAGAAAAGCAACTCTATGGTGTCTGGGGGAATAAAGCAAAAGGACGACATAGAAAGATGGAAAGTCAAACAATCTGATCATTCCATCATTCCCAAGCATGAAGTTATGAAAGGCTATTATGCAGATAAGCTCTCCGCCCAGCAGCTAAGGCGCTGCTACGAAATCGCCCCACCGCGAGTTCAGCAATATCTGGAGGCGGAGGTTAAGCATGTTCTTCAAAAGATCAGTGCCGGCGACATAGTCCTGGAACTAGGATGTGGTTATGGGCGAGCAATGCAGGCGCTCGCCCGAAAGGCCTGTTGGGTCTTCGGCATTGATACGTCTCTGACCAGCCTGCTCCTGGGAAAAAAGATGTTCAGTGGTCTTTCGAACATCCAGCTACTGCAAATGGATGCGCTTCAACTAGCCTTCCAGGATGAAATCTTCGATCAGGTCGTCTGCGTCCAGAACGGAATTTCAGCCTTTCATGTGAATCAACGCGACCTCATTCGAGAAAGCATTCGAGTGACCAAACCAGGAGGGACCGTTCTCTTTTCAAGCTATTCAGACAAATTCTGGGAAGATCGACTGGCCTGGTTTCAGCTACAATCGGAAGCTGGGCTTTTAGGGGAAATCGACCGCAAAAAAAGTCGCGACGGCGTCATCGTGTGTCAGGATGGATTTGTGGCATCGACGGTGCGACCAGAACAATTTCGATCCTTGACTGAGGATTTGAATGTCCACATCAACATCGTAGAGGTAGACGAATCAAGCCTTTTTTGCGAAATCATTCCGTAACGATGGGCAGACCCCTGTGGCTCGTAGTCATCCATTAGAATGAAATTGCTCACCTGCCAAACGAGTGGTGATCGTTGATGAAAATATTAGGCATTGTCGGTTCACCCAGGAAAGAGGGGAACTCATTTTATCTAACGAGAGAAGCTCTTAAGGGTGCCCAGGAGTTTGAGCCTTCGCTGGAAACAGAAATTATTCAGTTGAGTGATGTTCAGTTAAAATCCTGTAGAGCGTGCGAGAGCTGCGCAAACAAACCATTTAAATGTGTCCTTGAGGATGATTTCGATTTTGTGCTCGATAAAATGAGGCGCGCCGATGCTCTCTTAATGGCCTCTCCCAGATATGGTCCCTTTGGAGCAATGCCTTCGAAAATGCAAGCATTGCTGGAGAGGTTGGTAAATGTTAATTATTTACCTGCCAAGCAAAAGCCTGATTTTGATTTTCCTCTCAAGAACAAGCCCTGTGGTCTGCTGGCCGTCTCAGTTGAAGGAAGACAAAATAATCTGCCAGTCCTTCACAGATTAGAACAATACATTTTAGCCTTCCATATGAGAGCCATTCATAGCTCAGAGTGGCCCTGGGTAGGGGTGACTGGTAAGGGTAATAAAAAAGGCGATGTGCTTAAAGATAAACAGGCTATGAGAAGCGCCCGAAAACTGGGCAGCTTGCTTGTGGTAAGTCTACGGGAATAACTATGGAGAACAACAATTCTTTATATTAAAAAGAACAGAATGGCCATAAGTCCAGTTCGCACTTGCAAGGAGATATAAACATGAAGGTCTTGAATAAGAAATTGGCCCCTCGCTATATCCGCCCAGAAGGAATCATCTCCTATTTGCTGGCTTCACCCCGTACTTCCGATGCGAAGTATCTCACAACCTCACTCGTGGAAATCGGACCAGGAGGAAACCAGCGAATTCACGGCCATGTCCCCGAGCAAATCTATTTCATACTCGAGGGCAAAGGGTTGATGAAGGTGGGAGATGAGAAGGCACACGTGGGTCCAGGAGATTGCATTTTTATCCCATCTCAGACACCTCACGGACTCAACAATGACGGCCAAGCCCTCCTGAGATATTTCAGCGCCGCGGCCCCCGCCTTTGGGCGTGAGCAGCTGGAAAATCTCTGGCCCATGAAGAGCGAGATGGAGGTAAATGAGAATCAAGGGAGATAGACCTTTAAGGCATGGTTTGATGGGTTTGAAAAATACCTTTCGTCAACATGGTTGAGAAACTCACTTCTGAGATGCCAATTGAGTTCAGGATTGTAGCCGGCGAAACCATGAAACTCCTTGTCAAATATGCAAAATGCAAAAGTTTTGCCACAGAATGGAGAACATCAACGAACATTATTGAGACGACCGACTGGTCTCATGGGGGTGATGTTAAGAACGCCCTCGGGGGAAGCCATGATTGCCGAAAAAACTGGAAGGAACTTATGATATTCTCAGAACAGAGTGAAAAGAATTTGAAGAAACTGAAGAAATAGTAAAAAATACCATGAGCAAGGGCTTGTCCTAGAGACATTGAAGCAAGTCGCGTGGGGAATAGAAAAACAGTGAATGCATCATGACAGAAAGGGCCCCCCTTACGAAAAAGGCTTCTGGTGAGAAACGAGATTTGAGAGGGCTATGTGAGAACATCTCCCTCCTCCCTGTGCCGATCTCCCTCTGGATTAGAGGAGATTGTAACCTAAATACCGGGCTGGCACAGTTTTTGCTGAAAAGAAGAGACGGTAGTTCACGGAGGGCTGGGAATGAGTGACAGAAGTACAGAAAAACGATTAAGAATCTTGTCTGCCATCACGAAGGTACATCACAGCATCGGGGATGAGACGGAGTTGGAAGCCTTCTCCCGAACGGTGGTAGAGGAACTTGTCACTATTGTGAATTGTACCGGGTGCGCCATCCTGATGGTCGAGGAAAACAAGGTGAGGATATTGGCCGAGCGGGCTTTTTCGAAAATGCACCGCGAGATGGACTTCAGGACCTATATGCCGGCGATAAAACATGTGGAAAATACGAAGACGAGTATTTATACAAATGATATTGCCAACCATCCCGCCGCCGACTATGTACCCGCTGGGCGTCAGATGAACTCTCTTATATGTACTCCTGTTGTGGTAAAAGGCGAGGTAAAGGCCATTATCCACCTGGATTCTCCGCACACAAATGCCTTTGATGAAGAAGATCTGCATTTTGTCGAATTGCTGGCCGAGGGAATATCCATCGCCATAGAACGGCATTTTCTCCATTCCCAAGTTGAGGCTCTCTCCGTAAGGGATGATCTGACGGAATGCTTCAACCGTAAGAAATTGGAGGAAGACCTTGATGCCGAAGTCGCCCGGGCTAAGCGGTATGAGAGACCGTTGTCTCTTTTAATGGTAGATGTCGACTGGTTTAAAAAATATAATGATTTTCATGGAAACTCAAAGGGCGATGAATTACTCAAAAAGCTAGTCGAGATGTTTATAGACAAGGTAAGGACAATTGATAAAGTGTATCGTTATGCTGGAGCGCAATTTGTCATTCTCCTTCCAGAAACCGCGAGGGAGAATGCTTTATTGGTTGCCAACAGACTCCAAAAAATGGTTGAACAGGAACAATTTGAAGGCGAGGCAGAAAGTCAGCCGAATAAGAGAGTGACCATCAGCATCGGCGTAGTAAATTATCCTTGGGATGGCAATGATAAAGAGGAAATATTAAAATCTGCTAATACAGCACTTGACAGGGCAAAACAGTCTGGCAGAAATTGTGTGTTCGATCTAGTGGGGGCGGATTCTTCAACAAGTTAAATCCCAACACCGGGAAGGACTTTTCGTCTCAATCTGGATGACAAATTCACATCGATTCACTCGACGGGCTCTCGCAATTCTTAAGTCCAAGAATTTGCGCAGAGCCCTTTTCGTTATTCTCTTGGCGAGCCATCGATCGGTGCAGCCATCACCATTAAAGCGTCGCATTATCCTCTGAAAAGGGATTTTAAACTTGAACTTGTCCTTTATCGTCGATGTGACCCCGATTTCTCCGAACAGGTATGGGGTTGTGCAATTTGCGAAGAATCCCCGGCACAGCTAGCGATGAGTTCAAGATCATGATAACAAGACGTTTTATATGAGGGAATGCTCAGGAAAGGTCTTTTCAGAAAATCCCACATGCAATGATGGCATACCGTTATCTCCCTATTTGAAGTTTAGAATGAGAGGGGGTTTTGAGCACCGAGATACAGATCGCGCAAGACTTAGCCCAAGCGAGCGCAGACTGTGATGCTTGTTCTCTTCGCGATCTGTGAAGAGAAAAGCACCGCAGTAAGGCAAATACAATATATATACAAAAGTTACGATATATAACACCTGGCCAAGAACGGCACAGAAGTTGCTTCTCAGATCATATTAGGTCTATGTCCATCTAATGTGAAAAACCAATAGGAGTTTACTGAAACAAGTTGAATATAATTCTTTGTTGTCTCATTGAGTTTTCGGGCTTGGCAAAGACGGGAAGAAAACGATGAAGGTGGGAGCGAAAACAAAGGTCCTGCGTAAGCATGCGCTTAGTCCGCAACGCCGACGCGCGGCATATCTGCAGCAAGCCCAGGATGATCATAACTGGAATACAGAAACGCTGGCGGATGCAAGGAGGGTATTTGAAAACGTCTTCCGCGGCCAGTTGGATGCGATCTTGCTCTTAGATGCGAGCATTCCACCCATTATCCTTGACTGTAACCCAGCCGTCAGCGAGATGTTTGGCTACACTCATGAGGAAATGGTGGGTCGCACAACGACCTTCTTACATGTCAACCAAAAGGCTCTTAGAGAGTTCCAGGCAAGGCTCTATCCCGGGATAACCGATAAGCGTTGTTTCCTACTTCCTGAATTCTCCATGAGGCACAAGGATGGAACGGTTTTCCCTACAGAGCATAGCGTTATACCGCTCGAGAACGGGGGCGGCGAACGTATTGGTTGGATAAGTGTCATTCGCGATATCACGAAGCGCAAGCGGGTCGAGGTGGCTCTGCGGGAGAGCGAGGAAAAATACAGGACTTTAGCCGAGAATCTCAACGTTGGGGTGTACAGAAATACCGCAGGACCAAAAGGTAAATTCATAGAGGCGAATCCCGCCATCGTCAAGATGTTTGGCTATGAGAACAAAAAGGATTTTCTGGCGGTAAATGTCGCGGATTTATATCAAAACCCAGAAGATAGAAGAAAGTTTAATAGAAAGATGTTGCGAGATGGATTTGTGAAAAACGAGGAATTGCGTCTAAAGAGAAAGGATGGAGCCCCGTTCACGGCTTCAGTGTCGGCAGTGGTGGCGAAAGACGAAAACGGAAAAATACAATATTATGATGGCGTCATCGAAGACATCACCGAGCGCAAGCGAGCCGAGGCGTCACTACGGGAAAGCGAAGAGAAGTTTAGCAATCTTTTCCAGCGTTCAAACGACGCCATTTTTATTCATGACTTTCAGGGCAACATCACAGATGTGAATAAAAAAGTGCTGAACCAATTCGGATACACAAAATCGGAGATTGTGTCCCTCAAGGTCCGTGATCTTCATCCGCTGAAAGCGCTAAAAACATCAAAAGGGGCCTTTGATGCAATTGCTCGGAACGGATTTGTGAACTTCGAGATTGACTTCAAGAAGAAGAACGGCGAGGTGTTTCCCGCTGAAGTTTCAGCGAGCGTGTTTGAAATAGGAGGCAGAAAGGTTATCCAAGGTATCGTCAGGAACATCACCGAACGTAAACGTGCTCAGGAGGCGCTGGCCAGAAAAACTCAGCAGCAGCAGCAGCTCGTCGAATGCGCCCGCAATCTCACTGAGAGCCTTGACCTCAAAAGGGTTTTAACCAGAATCGGCTTTGGGGCCAAGGAGATACTAAAGGCACATTCTTGCGTGATTTACCTCCTGGAAACGGACGGAAAGACGCTGACGCCCGTCGTGGCCATCGATCCTACCTATGCGGAAGAGATCCTCGCGGCCCCACTGAACCTTAAGACCAGCTTCACCGGCAAAGCGGTGAAAACCAAGCAGGGCTTAATTTTTAACGATGCTGCGGGAGACGCTGGTGGTCAACAGATTCCGGGAACTCCCATTGAGGAAAATGAACGCGTCATCGTCGCACCCTTCCTCGCTGACGATACCGTCCTCGGGGCGATGTGCCTTACCCGCATAGGAACCGTTTTTTCCGAAGAGGATCTAGCCCTGGCAGAGACTTTCGCCACCTACGCCGCCACTGCTTTGCATAACGCCCAGACTTACGATAACCTCCAGCGCGCAATTGAGGTACGCGAGCGCGCGGAGAAAGATCTCAAGCAAAGTCTCGAAAAATCACAAAGGCTCTTGGAACAAACAGTTAATGTTCTTGCATCAACCGTCGAAATGAGGGATCCTTATACAGCTGGCCATCAAAGACAGGTGACCAAGCTGGCCTGTGCCATCGCCGAAGAGATGAACATTCCCAAGGAGCAGACCGATGGAATCCGCATGGCCGCCTTGATCCATGATATCGGGAAGATATACGTCCCTGCTGAGATTCTCAGTAGACCTGGAGAACTGACGGAGACGGAGTTCGGCTTAATAAAAATTCATTCGCAAGCCGGCCATGATGTCCTGAAACCCATCGAATTCCCTTGGCCGGTGGCCGAGATCGTGCTTCAACATCACGAAAGGATGAACGGTTCTGGATTTCCTCAAGGCCTTTCGGGGGAAGAAATACTTCTGGAGGCACGGATCTTAGGTGTGGCCGATGTCGTGGAGGCTATGTCCTCCCACCGACCTTATCGTCCTGCCCTGGGAATAAATAAAGCATTGGAAGAAATATCGCAGAATAGGGGTGTTCTTTATGATCCTCAAGTGGTCGATGCTTGCTTGACAGTCTTCTCCGAAAATGGATTCAAGTTCGCATAAGAGACCAAGCCAACGAATTGACTTATCGATGACAACATAAATAGCCTTTCGTACGATTTCGTACGATGTAGAACACTCCGCGTAACGATGACGCCCTGCTTGATCCACTTCCCTCCACTATATCACAAGAGCGTAATGAATCGCTAACTGGTAGCCCTCCCTCCCACAATTGCCCACTACTGGTGACTTTCCAGTTTGCATTCTCATCGCAAAATGCCCGCAGATCGGAAAATCGGTCCGTAGCCTGCCTATTGCCATGGAATATCTTCTCTCCGGCAAGATCAAACGCCTTCCCAACCAGCACATCTGAGAAAACCACTCCAGAGATCCTCCCTCAAGCATCGTAATCTTATAACTTCTGCTTAAAAACAGAACCTCTCATGCCTGGTTCCACAGTCAGCTCCTCTTTAAGTGGAATCCCGTTAGGTTTTCTTAAGGCAGATGGTTTGCCCTCCATGTGATATTCATAAGTGAATAAGGTTAAAGGGATTAAATATCATCAAGAGAAGATTATATGTCATTCCTGAAATATATTAGCGCAATGCTACATTTCGGCAAGGTTTTTGCTGTATATCTTAACAAAATATCAAGCCATATATTCAATAATTTCAGTATTTCGCCTTCCTAAATGATACTTGGGGAAACATCGGACCAATCTGGAGTGTACCGAGAGGGCGGGAACCAGCTTTAAGCAATCCGAAATGGCTTTTAGGAGGTTGTAATGATAACCAGAGCTACAGAAAAACAAATTCAAATATTTAAGGCAATTACGCGGATACATCAAAACATTGGAACGCAGTTAGACTTAGGGGCGGTTTCTCAGATAGTCGTAGAAGAACTGGCAGCTATAGTGAGTTGTGTGGGGTGCGCTATGCTGATCATTGAGGGCGAGATAGCGAAAATCCTAGCTGAGAGGGGCTTCGCGGAGGAAATGCTCAATGAAAAAGAATTCAACGCTGATATGCCGGCGATAAAATACATACTGGACACAAAACAATCCATTTGCCGGAGTGAGGCAAAAGGCAGCATCGCCTGCGGTTGTCTTCCCGTTGGACGTCCCATGAAATCTTTAATATGCACTCCCATCGTGGTCAAGGACCAGGTAAGGGCGATAATTCACATAGATTCCCCCAACGCGAACGCCTTTGATGATCAAGATGTGCATTTTATCAAATTGCTGGCCGAGGAGATATCAATAGCCTGGGAGCTGTCTTCTCTATACACCCAAATCAAAACCCTCTCCATAAAGGACTCGGCAACCGGATGTTACAATCGCAAGCAGTTGGATGAAGATCTAAATGCAGAACTTGTCCGGGCCAAAAGGTATGAGAGATCCTTGTCTCTACTGATGATAGATATTGACTGGCTTAAGGAGTATAACGATTTTCATGGACCCATAAAGGGCAATGAGCTGCTTCAAAAAATAGTCGGCATATTCAAAAACGACGTAAGATCTATCGATAAGGTCTACCGTCATGATGGGGAGGAATTTGTTATTCTCCTTCCCGAAACCGCGCGCGAAAAGGCTTTATCTGTCGCCAAAAGACTCCAAAAGTTGGTTGAGCAAAAACCATTTGAGGGCGAGACCGAAAGTCAGCCGAACAAAAAAATAACCGTCAGTATCGGGGCGGCTAGCTATCCGTGGGACGGAAATACTAAAAAGGAGCTGTTGGAATCCGCCGAAACCGCACTTGCCCAAGCGAAACAATCCGGAAGAAATTGCGTTGTTGAGCTGTCAGGAGTAGATTCTTCAAGAGCTAAGCTCCCTAGGCTCTGATTGACATATTCTTCTATCGCAAATGAGCTCTCTTTCTCACAAACCCCCGCAGATTGATCACGCTTCTCAGTCTTTGAGTTATGTGAGAGGTTTTTGTCTTCTCCTTTAAGCTATTTATTCGAGTCACAACCGATATTCCAGTACAACCATCCAGCGGCAAACAGCAGCTCCGTTCTGGGTCGTTTAGTGGAATGTGCCACTCTTTAATTCACCTCACCCTCCTGGATAGCGATTGTCCCCGCCTTTACCATATGCTACTTCGAGCCCTACATCGCCATAATTGTCCGTAATTTGACAAAAATCCCAGATGGCATTTCCTGGCAGCGATTCCCCTTTCTCGTGATTGATAAACGACTAAACCCGTGTCAACCGAATAACGCCAATACCAGCCTGTACAAGATTACTGAAAAGAAATGAGGTAATCTCCAAGACGGCAAGATTTTTGCTGTATTTTATGGTGGCTTTATGCGCTGTATTGTGAATGATCCGATATTTTTACCTCTTCATTGCGGTTAAGACTTGAATAACTTCACTGTGAACCTGATTTATGAAAGCTGCATCGCTCACTTCTTGTGGTCTTTCAGGAAAAAAAGCTATGATATTATTTTAGGAGGTCGCAAATGGCTGAAGAAGAAACTCTCTCCATAAAAGATGGTTTGACCGGTTGTTTCAACCGTAGGAAATTGAGATCAGATATGAAGACCGAGCTTGCCCGGGCCAGTCGGTACGAGAACCCTATATCGCTTTTAATGATCGACATCGATTGGTTTAAGAAGTATAACGATATTCATGGACACGCCAAAGGCGACGAATTGCTGACAAAGATGGCCAGCATCTTCATGGATAATGCAAGAGTTGTCGACAGAGTCTACCGTTATGGGGGAGAGGAATTTATTATTTTGCTGCCAGAAACCGATAAGGTACAGGCTTTGTCATCGGCAAAAAGGCTCCAAGCGCTCGTTGAAAAAACACCGTTTGAGGGAGAAAAAGAAAGTCAGCCCAATGAGAAAGTGACCGTTAGCATCGGAGTCGTCAGCTTTCCATGGGATGCGACTTTTCAGGATGAGCTGCTAAAAATCGCCCATTCTGCACTTCAAAAAGCGAAACAGGCTGGTAAAAATAGAATTTGCTATTTCGATAACATCAGGAATGTCTATAGTTTACGCCCTGCAAGTGAAAACTGCAGCGCTTAGCAATTTTTAAGAAAGACTATATCAAAAAGCTCCTTGCCCCTGGTGGGTAAAGTGCAGGGCTTTTGCAAAGAGAATCATCTCCGTCCATAGACGGTGGTTGACTTTTCGTTCAGCCAGGGAACTTGTCTTTGCCAAGCTTCTCATTTCGCCTTGCCATTCCACTGGTATTAAAGTCACCCCATATTCCGAAACAAATGTCTTTTTAGCTTCTTCACAGATTCTTAAATTTGCGGAGACGAAACCTTTGAGCCCTATGGCCCTTCTCGGCCCATATGGGCTCTTTTTTTGTGCAAAAACTTTAATGCAATTGTGCTCAGAAGGGACCAATGACAACCTCTCGTCGAGGGAGGACTGAAAAGCATCTGGTCTACTGAGAAAAATCATTTGTCAAAGGGCAGAAAAAGTATTAAAATATAGATATCTAGTAGGGCAATGAAAGAAGCGCTCCGCCGATGCTTTTCAATTGCTGGATGTCCAATTAGAACGGGCACGATAGCGAAAATGAGGCCGAGAACAGGTAATTCCTCAGATCCTGTACTGCGAGAATTCCGCACGGATGACTACGAGTCCCTTGTCGCCCTTTGGGATGAATCGCGACTTCCGTACAAACCTCATGGACGAGACAAACGCGATAGATTAGAGCGGGAGGTCACTAAACCAAACGCGATATTCCTTGTGGCAGAAGTTGATAGGAAATTGGTGGGATCCATCTTGGCCACGCACGACGGGCGAAAGGGCTGGATAAACAGGTTAGCCGTGATACCTGCCTTCCGACGGCGGGGCATCGCCAGAATGTTGTTGGCGGAGGCAGAGGATCGTCTCTCCAGACAGGGAATTGAAATTGTGGCTTGTTTGGTGGATGACTGGAATGTCGACTCGGCGCGTTTTTTCGAAAAATCGGGATACAAGCGGTTTGACGGCATCGCCTATTTTACGAAAAGAAAACACCCCCAAGTGTGAGCAGAACTCAGCTGAAAAGAGGTAACCGCTATGAAAAGGAGGGTCTTTACATTCCTAGTGGGCGGGAAAGCCGGCGAGGGGGTTAAAAAAGCCGGATCTGTGGCCGCTCACCTCCTCGCCGGCATGGGCAGAAGGGTTTTCCAGATGGACGACTACCAGAGCCTCATCAGGGGGGGCCATAACTTCTCGGTGATCAGCTCGTCTACTGGGGAGATCACCAGTCATTATATGAATGCCGACCTCGTTGTCGCGCTGGATGCTCGAAGCCACCAGTTGCACAAGAACCATCTGTCAGATAAAGGCGTTCTGGTGTTCAACTCCGATGCGGAGGGCAAGAGCCAAGGAGTCGGAATCCCCATGACCTCACAGGCCGAGAAATATCCCCAACCCGCCCTGAGGATCGGGGTCAGTGCCATCGCAATCCTGGTTTCTGCGTTGGGCTTGGACATAAAAAGGATGCACGCGCTCATAGAGAAGGAGTACCCTCGGGATATCGAGAACAACATCGCCTATGCCGACAGCATCTATGATCACGCTCAACCAATCATCGGAGGCAGGTTCCCTTTGAACCCAGGAGATGGAGAAAAACCGATTCTATCAGGTAATCAGGCCATGGGACTGGGTGCCATAGCTGGGGGATTAGACGTCTACCTAGGCTACCCCATGACCCCCTCTTCTCCCCTGCTCCACTTTCTAGCCGCTCAGGCAGAGGATTTCGGGCTGGCGGTGGTTCACCCCGAGAGCGAGGTCGCCGTGGCTAACATGGCCATAGGAGCAGCGGCTGCCGGCGCGAAGACGATGGTCGGCACCAGCGGTGGAGGCCTGGCCCTCATGGATGAGGCCTTTTCGCTGGCGGGCATGACGGAGACCCCCTTGCTATGTGTGCTCGGATCGAGACCTGGCCCGGCTACTGGGGTTCCTACATACACGGAACAGGGAGATCTCGGCTTTGCTCTCAACAAAGGCCACGGGGAATTTCCTCGCATCGTCGCCGCTCCTGGTAACCTGGAAGAGGCTTACTATCTGGCCTCGGAAATGTTGAGCATCGTCTGGAAATTTCAGACTCCGGGCATCATCCTGACAGAAAAGCATCTCGCGGAGAGCCGTATGACCGTTGACCTAAATGTCCAGGAAGCTAAGTGGGCTCAGCCCAAGATGCACAAAACCGGCAAGTATAGACGCTATTTGGACGTCGCAGACGGCATCTCGCCTCTGCTCTTCCCCCCATCGAAAGAAGTTATCAAATGGAACAGCTACGAGCACGACCAGGTGGGGATTACCACGGAAAAGGCGGAAATCATCGCTCAGTTGCATGATAAGCGACATCGCAAGAACGTGGCCATAATAAAATACCTGAAAAGCCTAAGAACCGTCAACGAGTATGGGAAGAAAGGCCCGGTTATCGTGACATACGGCTCGACCACCATGAGCGTACTCGAGGCCCTCAAAGCCGGCGGCATCAAAGCTCGGGTAATCCAACCCGTATTTCTGAAGCCCTTGCCCGTATGGGAGCTGAAGAAACGTATCGGGAGCACACCTGTGGTCATCGAGCAGAGCTGCGCGGGGCAGTTCGCAACTTTGTTGCGGGACAAGCTTGACATCGAGCCACAGGCGGTTATCAGAAAATACGACGGTCGCCCGTTTGATCCCGAAGAGCTGGCCAGGCAGATCAAGGAGGTGATCTAAATGACGGACGACCTCATTACCTATGCCGAGATAACCTGGTGTCCCGGCTGTGGCAATTTCGGCATCCTCAACGCCTTCAAGAAGGCCGTCAAACAACTTGAAAAAAAGGGCATCGACCGAGAGAAGATTTTTATGACGGCTGGCATCGGCCAGCATGCCAAAGTCTTCGATTACGCCAACCTCAGCGGCTTTTACGGACTGCACGGCCGGTCCATGGCCACCGCCCAGGGGATCAAGTTGGCCAATCCGGAGCTGAAGGTGATCAACTTCGTTGGCGATGGCGACGCCATGGGCGAGGGCTTGGAGCACGTGTTGTTCGCCGCCAAGCGCAACGCCGATATCAGCGTGGTGATGCATAACAACGGCATCTACGCCCTGACCACCGGACAGCGCAGTCCCCTCAGCGCTCGGGGGTACAGAGGACCCTCCACACCGTGGGGAAGCGAGGAAGATCCCTTCAATCCCTTAACCCTGTTGATGGAAGCGGGCGCCACCTTTGTGGCCCGGTCCTATAGCGGCAATATCGATCACCTGGCCAATACGATGGTCAAAGCCATACTGCATGAGGGATTCTCATTCATCGACGTGCTGCAGGTGTGCATCACCTTTAACAACAAGTATCAGGAATACAACGAGATGGTAGAGGTGATGAAGACCATACCCGCCAGCCATGACGAGGCCCTAGCCCTGGCCAGAAAAAAGGACAGGCTGCCCATTGGCATCTTTTGTCGGGTGGACAAGCCGGCCCATCACAGAGCTCTTTATGGGGATTGGAATCCCGCCAAGAAACGCCGGACCAGAAAGCAGAGGATCAACAAACTTGAAAAACTGTTACTTTCCGTGTAGGCTGTTTTAATCTCACAACTAAAGGAGGAGGACAAGATGGCTGTGAAAGAGCACGTCGGCAAGAAAGCCAAGGATTTCATTCTTCGGGATCAGAATATGAAGAAGTTTCAGCTGTCCAGATTCCGCGGCAAAAAACGGCTCCTGCTCTCCTTCCACCCTCTGGCCTGGACCGGATTGTGCGCCCGGCAGATGAAGTCTCTGGAGAAAAACCAGGCCAAGTTCGATTCCTTGAACACCGTGGCCGTGGGCCTGAGCGTCGACTCCGTCCCCTGCAAGGAGGCCTGGGCGAAGAGCCTGAAGATAAAGAACACCCGCCTGCTGGCCGATTTCTGGCCCCATGGAGGGGTCGCCAAGAAATACGGGGTCTTCAGAGATAAGAACGGCATTGCAGAGAGAGCCAATATCATCGTGGACGAAAAGGGGACAATCGTTTTTATAAAAATCTACCCCATAAAAGAGTTGCCTAAAATCAGCGAGGTCATCAAATTTTTGAAAACCATGAATCGTTAATCGGTAATCGTTGATCGTGAGAGGATAGGGGGTTAAGGGTTGAAGGATTCTAGGATTCAAGTGACCCCACGCTATCTCATGAAAACCAAGCTAAGCTGAAGAACTTTTTGATTGAATAATATTGTGCTTTATTTCTTGACCCCTGGGGTCGAGGGGCTGGTATGGGCCCTTGACTCCTAGAATCCTGTGGTGGCCAGGCTGAAGGCCCCGGATAGCTCCCTCAACCAGGAGGTGCGGGCTTTATGGATGTCAAAGAGGTCATACACAGAAGAAGAGCCTATCGCTCTTTGAATCCAGTAAAGATCACGGAAGACCTTATCGAGGATTTGGCAGAGTGCGCCCAGCTGGCCGCCTCGTGCTTCAACAATCAGCCCTGGAGATTCGTCTTCGTCCATGATCCCCAGGTGCTAAGAGAGATGCACGGGGCCCTCTCCAAGGGCAACGAGTGGATCCACTACGCCTCCATGATCGTGGTCGTGTTCACCAAAAAGGATCTGGACTGCGTGGTCAAGGGAAGGGAATATTACCTCTTCGACGCCGGTATGGCCACTGCACAAATGATACTGCGAGCCACTGAGCTGGGTATGGTGGCCCACCCCATCGCCGGCTTTCACGAGGACAAGGTCAAAGAGATTTTGGGGATTCCGAAGGATATGACCGTCATCACCCTGGTGAATTTCGGCAAAAAGCGAGATCAACTGCGCCCGGTCCTTTCCCAGAAGCAACGAGAATGGGAACGAGAGAGGCCAGAGCGGCTTCCGCTGGAGAAGTTCGTGCACATCAATTCTTACGGAGGAGAATAGAGGATATGGCAGAAGTCACCCATGTAGAGGGCTCAAACAAAAAACATAAGGTCATGCTCTACGCCCTGAGCACTTGCGGGTGGTGCAAGAGGACCAAGAGGCTGTTCAATGACCTGAGCGTTGAATATGACTATATCGATGTGGATCACCTGAGAGGTGAGGAGAGACAAAAGACCCGGGAAGAGATCACCCGCTGGAATCCCATGTGCTCCTTTCCCACCATCGTAATCGATAACCAAAGATGCATCGCTGGGTACAAGGAGGACGAAATCAGAGAGGCGGTGGCATGATGAGCGCCATGGAAGTGACCCCCGATGAGG
>Ga0209427_10000992_pt1 | contig 31929 bp, 27 predicted proteins | sample DeeMarSWOR136_30_FD_187465 | JGI IMG/M metagenome (GOLD analysis project Ga0209427, IMG submission 187465) | Marine sediment microbial communities from White Oak River estuary, North Carolina - WOR-1-36_30 (SPAdes) (version 2) | ecosystem: Environmental > Aquatic > Marine > Intertidal zone >...
ATTTTGTCCAGATACGTCTTCATGTACGGCCATCCCACCTGGACTTCTAAGGTCGCCAGAGTGCCTGCCAACTGCTCATTGCTACGCATTCTGTCCAAGAAATCTCGCTGGTTCAGTTTCTTTATCCGCTGGAGTTCTCGGTGGGAAACCGATTCAGTTTTAAGTCTTTCAACTTCACCTAGAAGAATTCTTTCCAACTCTTTGCAGGCCTTTAGGTAGAATTGTCGCTTCTCTTCATCGCTAAGCACTTTCTCCTTCAGTTCCTCTGGCTCGTTGGGCGAACCTCCCAGAATGAGCATGCCTCCATAGCGGTTGTCAGGGTTATAGGCCCATGCCTCAACAGCAAGCCCCTTGTTGACGATATTCTGGATCATACGGGCGCTGCGCCCCTGGCTTAAGATCATGGTCATCGCATCCAACGCGTAAAAATCCTTTGTTCCCATACGAGCCGTATGGAATCCAATCCTGACAAGGGGTGTGCGGGCCCCCTTCAAGAAACGGACGCTGTGACGCGGACCCTCTTGAAGAGGTTCCTCTGTAACCTCTTCAGGTGCGCGGTCGCCAGCTGGATATCGCTCAAAATAGATCTGTGCCAGACTCTTGGCCTGCTCCAACGTCACATCGCCCACCAGCACGCTGACTGCATTTGAGGGATTGTAATATCTTTTGTGAAATGCGATAGCGTCCGTGGTATTATACTTTTCCATGTCAGTCTTCCAGCCGATGACTGGATTGCGGTAAGGATGAGCCCTGTAGGCGGTGGAGTCCAAGTCGAGCCAGGCAGCACCGTTTGGATTATTTATGTACCGAAAAGCCCACTCCCGCTGCACCACCTCTTTTTCCACATAGAATTCGCGCCAAGAAGGTTCAAACAACTGTTCGCTGACGATTGAAAACCACTGCTCCACCATGTCCGATGGCACTGACATGACGTACTGGGTCTGGTCTTTACTGGTAAAAGCATTGACCCCCACAGCGCCATTCCTTCCCAGTTGGGACGAAAACGCCTGCGGGACATAGATCTTTTGCACCTCAAGCCGCAACTGCTCCATCTGTTTGAGTTTCGACTCGATCAGGGCCTTGTCAGGATGGCGTTTAGCCTCCTCGGCCAAGACCACCTGATAAGCGGCCTCAATTTGCGCCTGCAGTTCCTGATCCTTTTTGAAATCTGAAGTACCAAAGTTCTTCGTGCCTTTGAACATCATGTGCTCGAGCAGATGCGCAATGCCCGTCTTTCCCGTCTGTTCAAGAGCAGAACCCGCGCGGATAGCAACCCGGCAGGCAACCTGCGGTGTGGTTGGGCGCTCCACGATCAAGAACTGCATGCCATTCTTGAGCTTGAACTCCTTCACATCTAGCCTGATCTCAGAGGCTGGATCCTCAGCTAGGCAGATAGTTGCACCAACGGCCAGAACAAGCCATCCGACAAGAATAGCCCTAAAAAGCCTCACGGTTCATTCCTCCCCTATTCGTTTGGTTTTATCCCCCTGCCTATGTTCAAAAAAGAGGGGCATCATTTCCCTCCTACTTGATCCGATACATGGGCCATTCTAAATGCGCCTTTTTGCATCGAGGGCACCTACCCGGTCGCGTGAACCGCCTTCTTTCTTCAAAGATATATCCACAGGCCAGACACTGGAATGGCAAAACGACGAGCTTCTTTTTCTGGGCAACAAGAGAACGGGCAATATGAGGTAGATGCTCATAAACTTCCTTTTCTCGAATTCGGATCGTCTGGGAAAGTTCCCTGGCGCTCATTTCCTTTTCGCTCAAAAGCTCAATCATCTGCTGGCGAATGGTCTGCAACGGATACCTTTCCTTTCTTCCTGGAGAATTATCGAGAAGAAAAGAACTGGCGTAGAATATTTTTAGGGGTTAACCCGCTAAATGGCAGGGCCAACCCCTTTCATTGGCATGGCGCGCCTGGCAGGATTCGAACCTGCGACCTGCGGATTAGAAGTCCGCTGCTCTATCCAGCTGAGCTACAGGCGCATGAGATTCTTTTCAAATGTTTACACCATCTTCCAGGAAAATTCAATAAGCTCCCACTTAAGGGCGCCTGGTGCGGAATAAAACGCATTTTTCTTTTTTATGTATATTTTAGTTGACACCAAATCTTTGATGTTATAGGATGTGTATAGTTTTGTATAACAAAAGGAGGATTATGAGCGGGATCCTTAATGTATGTATTTTTTTGATAACGCTTTTCCTCCTGTTTCTCGCTCACTTTTTGTAATCGCCCAAGCCCAGTTTAAGCAAAGATATATGAAAATACAGAGGCACCCATGAGACCAAAACCTAAGGAAACAGAAAAGATAATGGACCTGAAAAGATGGGATACCCAGACATTGATAAGGTGCCACAATTCGTGGTGTGGAGAGATTTCTTTTAAGCACGAATTCAGGGAAAACGACTGGAAGTGTCCTCACTGCGGAAAACGAATCTCAAAACCTGAGTGATCTCATTTGCATAATACTCTTAGACCAGGATTTTCTGCGTCATGAGAAATTCCTGACCCTGCTCCCCTTAAAGGTGGGGTTGAGGAGCTTTTCATGAAACATCAGCGTTAGGACGGAAGCTTCAAAACCATCATCCCAAAAATTAAGGACCCAACTCCTCATAATGAGGAATTGGGTTTTGTTTTCTAGACCAGGAACACATCCGCTATAAACCTAAACTAATCCCAGTCTGGACTTACCAAGAGTTTTTGTCCAGGATAAATGGTTTGAGACGGTTTTAGTTTATTGAGGCGAACGATTTCCTCAACCGACATGCCATATCTTTTTGCAATATTCCAGAGGGTTTCCCCGGGCTCAACTTGGTGGACTCTGTGTAATCCCGCCTTTTGAGGCGGCCTCTCTTTCTCTTCTGAATCACTAATAAAGGCCCTTATCCTTTCCTTAAATTCTGGGTCTTCTATTTTGGTAATTGCATCTTCGGATATATGGTAATAGATGAGGCCCCTTGAGCTTTTGGTCAATATCCCCTTCTCTGTGACAAACAATAACAGCTTTTCTTTAAAAGCCTGATCTTGCAATTTATATACATCATTTTTTGAGACAAAAAATCCGCTATCTATCTTCGCTAGATTATCTATGTTTGCGGAATCCTCAGAGGAGTCAACGGCCGAACAGAACAACCCTCCTAATAATACAAAGACAAGAAGGCAGATTAAAGTCTGGTTGTTCACCTTTTTGGCTGCTTTGCCCATCATCCTGTCCAACATGATACCTCTCTAGCTTTGGCCGTTTTCATATCACTTGCCAGCGATGGACGCAAGATGAAACAAGACTTAAGGGTACAAACCAGGGTGAGAAGCTCGCGGCGCATTTTCAAATGCAAATGCCAAAAAATTTACGACGGGATTCAACCCTCACTGCAGACCCTTTTGGGGATCAAAACTTGAAGGGACGTTGTTTATCATCTCTGAAACGAGTTCCTTATCTCCCCCGTTCAGAACCTGGTGCAGTAGGAAATTCGTGTTTTGCTCCAGTTGATGCATCGTCTCTGCAAGGGCTTTGAGTTGTGTGAGGTTCTTTTTGGATCTTTCGCGAGAGGGGATCTCCAAGGTGGGGTTGCTAAGCATATGAATCAACTTTTCAAGAACTTTGGCATCAAAGTCATCGTTGTTTGTGTAAATGAGATTGACCCAATCCCATTTAAATGTGTCCGACACTTTGTCATACGCGGAAAGCACTTCGGGATTTCGACCTATGTAAAGGGATTTTTTTAGTTTCTCGATGGTTTCCCAGATCTTCCTCTGTATCTCTTCTCCCTGTGGATATCTGTAAATAAGCTCTTTCCATCGCTCCTCTATCTGCATGACGACCCAGTTTTCCCCCTTTTCAGGTGAGAGGGAAATGTCTAGGAAGCGACTTTGCACATCAACCAAGTCTTTTCTGAGATCTTCATCCCCGTTGTCCATGCTCATCAACACATCATTTAGGTCTTTTATGGCCTCCGCTTTCGTATATTTCTCTTTCCTGTCCTTCAGAAGTAACTGCTCCCATTGATCCCTGAGATACCCTATCTCTTGCTTAACAAGGGAGAAAATCATCCCCGATTTCGTGATGGTATTTCGGAGTGAATCAGCAAGTATGTTGCATGCGTTCAACCTGTCTTTTGCGTACTCCTGCATCGTCTTCAAAGAATCTTGCCGCAGTTGGTAGGACAACAGTTCGGTACCCAGTGAACGTGAAAGTTTTTTGATGACCATAGTCTCATAACTGCCGATCTTTATGGTATGGGGACGAAAGTGAATCTTAACGACGGCAACGGTAACGTACTCGCTCTCTCTCCATATCAAATTGCCATGATAATCCTTCGGATATTCAGAGGAATACATATTTAAATTAAGATCCAATTTTCGCACGAGCACCGGTTCCATATGATGGAAATCTTCGCGGACCCCTTCAACCTGCATCCTAACACTCCGTGCATCATGTCTTGGGTCCTCGGCAGTCCAGCTCTTTTGTTTTTCCACGCACCATGCCATGGCCTCCAGAGGACGGCTTGGTTCGTCTCTATATTCCACCCACGGCTTTCCTGGAGGGTTATACCCGGATTTTACAGGAAGACCCCAGGAGATCTTTTTTTTCTTCTCCTCGATGATTCCTGAGGTGATCCGTTCCGCAATGAGTTTTGGGGGTTTACCAATTCTATAGATGGTGCCTTTGAAGGCATTAGGGAGACACAAAAGGATGGTTTCAATCATTTCCCTACAGGCCTTTTCCAAGACCGGCTTCTCTATTTCAATGGACAATCGCCTTTACTCTCCTTTTAATCTTACTCAGAAACCCTATAGGGTATTATTTTACCATATTAAAATTGGATACTTTATGAATTTTTCCTAGTTTGTCAATAGAAATTAAACGTGATCCTTGACAATCCCTTGGCCCAATGCCAAACTGAATTCTGTTCGCTTCGCTCACAATTGGAATCTTGGAACACTGGAAACAGGGGACCCGCTTGCGGGGACTGAGCGGAGCGAAGCGAGCGCGAAGAATATATGCGACGCAAAAGATAAGACCTAGACAAAGCCCCGTTGTTCTTAAGAAGCTCAGAACTTCCGAGACCTTTAATTATGGCTGAAGAAAGTATTCAAATCTTACAGGTGCCTGACCTGAAAGACCCGCTCTTTATCGCCGGTTTTGATGGCTGGGGGAATGCCCTGGATATCTCACGAGGGATGGCTGATTATCTGATCCGTAAACTAAAGGCAGAACGCTTTGGAAAAATAGATGCTGACCTTTTTTACCGATTCGATGAGAATCGTCCCATGGTGGAGATCGAAGATGGGCTGCTCAAGAAGATCTCTCCACCGGGAGGGTTTCTATATGCCACCCAGCCGGGTCATCCGGGTCGTGATTTGATTATTCTAAAAGCGACAGAACCTCACCTCCGATGGTTCCACTTTGTGGATGCCATCCTGACCCTCTGCCAGAAGTCGGGTGTAAGAACCATCGTCAGCCTCGGCAGCATGTATGATAATGTCCTGCACACAGATACGATCATCTCCGCCCTCGCCTCAAGTGAGGAACTCCTCTCCAAGCTGAAGGCGGAAAACGTAAACACGATCAATTACAAAGGCCCCAGTGCTATTCATTCTACCATCCATTCCGAGGCCAAAAAACGCGGGATCGAATGTGTTAGCCTCTGGTGCCATTGCCCCTATTACCTCCAGGGAACCACCCACTTCGGTCTGTTGTCCCATTTGGGGGCCTTGTTGTCCCGTTGGGGAGGTTTTGAACTGGACACAGAGGATCTTGATACGACTTGGAGGAATCTCAGCAAACAGATTCAGGGAATCATAGATCAGAATCCAGAACTTCAGGGGATGATAAATGATCTCCGAAAGGCTAAAGTGAAGGGATCATGGGATATGGCCAGAAAACAGGATAAGGTCATACACTTAGAGGATTTCTTGAAACCCAGATAAGCCAGTCAATTATGGCTGGCTACCTGCCAGTCTCTTTACTTCCGCCACCAACGCCTCAAAAATCTCACCCGCTCCACCCTGAATGAACACATCACTCACCGTGTCCGTTAGGTGCGTCCTTTCCTTATTGATTTCTATTATTTTCCCCCCATTCTGTTTGGCAATGACAGGAATGGTATTGGCAGGAGAGACCACAGCTGATGTGCCAGCCACCATCAGGGCCTCTGCAGAGGACGCCAGGAGGTAAGATTTGTTAAGGGCCTCTGCCGGAATAGCTTCTCCAAAGAAAACCACGTCAGGTTTCAGGATTTTCTCACATTGACACCGAGGCGGATATTCTCCTCTCTTCTCTTCAGCGGTATATGCCTTTCCGCACCAAAGACAAGATAGGGTGCTTGAATTCCCGTGATATTCTATGACATTATTGGCCCCACCCTCCTGGTGCAGATTATCCACGTTTTGAGTGATGATATAATGAAGAAATCCCAGTTTTTCTAACTCTCCCATTCCCAGGTGCGCCTTGTTGGGCTTGGCTTGATCTAATAACTCTCCCATCTCCTTGAGCATCATCCAAACCTTCTCAGGATCCTCCCTGAAAGCCGTGATGGTCGCATATTCCTCTGGGCTAAATTTTGACCAGAGACCTCCGGCACTCCTGAAATCAGGTATTCCAGATTCCACAGAGATCCCCGCACCGGTCAACGCAAGGGTCAATTTGGAGTTGTAAATGATCTCCGCCGCCTGAATGATCAAATTTTCCATTATATCTATGCCTCCAAGGGCTAATAGGGGCCTTTTAAGTGAAGCTCCCCGCGGCCCCGCTGAAACGGGATCTCCACTTCGTTCCGACAAGCCGCGGGGCATCCGCGCGAAGGCGATTGAACGGACCCTGCATCCCGATAATCCAGCTATAGAATGGCTTCGAGCAGGATCTTTCTCTCTGTATTGTTGTAGCTCTTGATCAGGGCCTTGACAATCTTTTGTTCTCCAAAGATATTGATCATCCTGATCTCGTCCCCTTCCACCTCCACCTGATCCACATTCTCAAGGAGAACCTCTTCCTCACCATTCTTTAAAATATAGGCATGTGCTTCACACATTGTAAATCCCCCAAAAAGATTCATGATGCTCAGTCTTTATAGACCATTTCTCTCTCTCACATCACCCTCACGGCCAACCTCTTTCCATTTCAAAATCCAGTAATCCATTACTCCAGTCCTCCAGCGCTCCATGTGTACGTGAGACTCTCTCAGAGTGCTTTCAGCGCCTTTTTTAAACACTCTGTACTTCTGGTGCTCAATTCTGTCATTTCTCTCACGTATCTGGCGCTTTCCGCCTTACCCGCCTCTTCTAGCAGATCAGCAAATGTTTCATATTCCTCTAGGTGATGGTCATTATGGGTTATCCAGCGCTCAAGCATTATTTTTGCCTTTTCAACAAATTCCATAGCGTGTCTCTCCTCGTTCCTAGTGGCTATACCACATCACGGTGTCATAAGTCAGGCCAAAACAGGAAAAATATTTCCAATAGTCCAGATGATAAAAAAGTCCAGCAACGCTCTTTTTATGATTAAAAATGCCATAAATAAAGTCAATAATCAATGGCTCTCCCTGATTCGCCATAAATGTTTTTTAAGCACACCAAACTGGAATGGCGGAATGGTGGGGATAGATGTGAAAGCCGAATGCAGTTGATTTAAGAATTCCCTGGTGTTTTAGAAAGCCATTGACTATCACACCCCATAAAGTTAGTATCTTCCTGCCTAGAGGATTTCAAGTGGGCGAGCTGGGCATTTTCAGCTCCAGGGAGGGGCTATATGCAGGGTGAGGAAATTTTGAAAGGGAAAAGGATTCTCATTGTGGATGATGAGCCCGATGTTCTGGAGACCCTTGAGGAATTGCTGGATATGTGTCTCATAGACACGGCGCCCAATTTCGAAGCAGCCCAAAAATTTCTTAGGAAATATACGTATGATGTGGCCATCTTGGATATTATGGGCGTAAAGGGCTATGATTTACTAAAGCTGGCTACGCAGAAGGGTATTCCTGCCATCATGCTTACAGCCCACGCGCTCAGCCCTGAGTATCTTGTCAAATCTGTCAAAGGAGGGGCCAAATCTTACATTCCAAAAGAAAAGATTGCGGATATCTCGACCTTTGTCCAGGATATTTTAGAGGCACGCACGAGAGGAATCGAAAAGGATAGCACCTGGTTCACCAGGCTCAGACCTTTTTTTGATAAGAAGTTTGGTCCTGAATGGAGAAGAAAGAATGAAGAATTCTGGAAAGAATTTGATGAAACTTACACCAGCCGCATTTCTAAAGAAGAGCTTGAAGACATTATGTAGGCCTGCTCAAGGGCACCTCAACTAAGAACTTCGCTCCTTTTCCCAAATCACTTTCCAGGGACAATCTGCCACCCATATCCTCTACCAGGACCATGACACCTGCTAGACCTAGGCCGTGGCCCCTCACACAGTGATTCTTTTCTGCATCCATCTGGAAATAGCATTCAAAAATCTTTTTGTGATATTCTGCGGGGATTCCTTCGCCGTCGTCCCTGACAGAAAAAAAGAGAGACTGGCCATTACTTTCTATCTGGATTGCAATTAGTCTTTTCCGATACTTCAAGGCGTTGTTAAGGAGGTTTCTCAGGATTTGTCGGATCTTGCCCTCATCCAGGTGGACTTCCTGACACCAAAGGTTCTCATCTACCTCAAGCATGATGTTCTTTTCATACAGGGTCTCCTTTAAGGCTGCGAGATTCACACAATCCCTGACGCTTTCTGCGGCCCTATAGTCGGTTAAATCAAAAAGCTCCACCAGAGACTGCTCGATGAGATCCGAGAGTAAAAACCTGTTCGTATGGATGATCCCTTCACTAGATCGCCCTATTTCCATTGCATCGTTTACCAGCGTCTGGGTAACCTTGGTATTCCTCAAGGCCCTCCTAAGGACTTTCTCTTGTTTTTCCGTGAGGGGACCATATTTTTCCGACCTTTCAATGAGGGAGGTTATTCCTGCTTCAATGACAGCAAGTGGCGTCTTAAGATCATGAATCAAAAGATCAAATTTTATTCTTCGAGTACCCATCTGAACTCCTCGTGTTACGCTTTCTTTGTCCTTTTTAGTAAATAATCCGGGCCCAGAGGACCCGGCCTTGATTACACCCCGCATGGGTGTGAAGTGAGGGTACGCCCTTTTTCGAAAGGCCATATCTCAAAAAAAATTCCACTGCGCATCGCCGTGACCCAATATTTGGGGTTTGCGCCCCTGAGCTTTTGGGAGTCTGCAAATCACTCGTTAAACCTCAAATATTGGGTCACTTCCCCCTCACACTATAGATATGGCCTTGAGAAAAGGGGCGTGGCCTCACACACAGGCACAGCCGAGTTCCTTTACCAAGCCGTATATTAAATAATCATTTTACGAGCAAAGCTAAGCTATACCATCAGCACAGCAGGTGGGTTTTGAAAATGACTAACTTACTACGCAAAGACGATGCCCACATATCCAACAAAGCTGCTATCAGGTCTAATGTCATAGCTTGTGGCATAAACGAGCTTCTCTCCTTTTTCAGCACCTAATCCTTTCGCTGCCTCAATGGCAGTGGCCGCAGCCCCTGAACAGCAGGCATTATGATTTTTCAATGATTCCTCTACAACGCCTTGTGCGTCCATAGAGACCATCAAATCCACTACCCTTTTATCGTTTTCGTTCTTCACCCAATTGACAGCCTCTTCGCCAACGCCTTTGGGCGTGTAGCCGTAGTTATATCCATAATGCGTCAAATCCGTTGAGCCCAACATAATCGTCTTTTGGCCCATCTCCAAAGATAGCTGGGCGACTCGTTGCCCAATCTTGAGGGAGTTGAGATTGGGTGGTACGCCCACGGGCAGAATCTTTGAATCTGGGAAAAAATACTTTATGAAAGGTAATTGTAATTCAATAGTGTTGTCTGGCTCACAATGCGACGCCGTCTCCACATGAAAGCGGAACTCAGATATGAGCCTGTCAGCCAACTCGTGATCAATTTCCAAATCTCCGAGGGGCGTAGCCCACCCTCCTTCTTTCATAATGTAATTGCTGGCTCCCGGATGGAGATGCCTGCCAAAAATGACGACAGTATTTGGTATCTTATCGCTCTGTAAGCACTCGATCACTTTACAGGCTATTTTGCCCGAATAGAACCACCCCGCGTGGGGGACAATTCCCCCGGCTCTCTCCTTTTCAGTCGGAGGACAAGGGGGGCTGTTTTGGGAAAACGCCTCAATTTCCCTTCTGCAGTCCGCCTCATTGCCAGGATACCAACTACCTGCAAAATCAGACCTCCTGACGGCCATAAGATCCACCCCCTCTCTTTTTGCGTCATTTACTCAAGAATGGGCTTTAATCGCCAAAATATTACAGTGTCTGAAATCAGGTTTTGGGGCCTACACGGACCAAGTTTTTGGTTCTTGTGTGAAAGCGGCTCTCCTGGTAATATACAAGAGTTTTCAAAATTATCAATCAGGAAAATAATAACCCATTATCAACCACGAAGATTCCCCATCAAACCGTGGCATATCCATGTGCCAGAAAATGTGGAACGCCTCACTTGATTCTTACGATGAGGATTGTCATATTTTCACATATGTATTCGTGACGGACAATCAGGGGGCAAGGCATGAATAATTCAAGAAATTATGGTCTGGGAAACAAGGTACATAAGGAATATAAATGGGTTTTGACGTCATAGCTAGGATCGCGATCTGGGTGGTACCCGTATTATTTTCCATCGTGATTCACGAGGTGGCACATGGATGGATGGCTTATAGGCTTGGTGATCCCACTGCGAAGTATATGGGACGACTTACCCTGAATCCCATACCGCACATAGATCCATTGGGTACGCTCATTCTACCCCTGATTTTGCTCATTCTCGGAGGCCCCGTTTTTGGGTGGGCGAAACCGGTGCCTTTTAATCCTCAGAATTTCCATTCGCATGTGAACATTCGAAGGGGGAGTATGTGGGTTGCGTTGGCGGGCCCTGGTTCCAATCTCATCCTTGCTTTCATCGCCTCATTTGTGTTGGTAATTTTGCGGAAATTTATCCCACTTCCTGCAGCAGCCTATATGTTCTTCAGCGCTTTTGTCGGGATTAATTTATTTCTTGCTCTTTTGAATCTCGTACCTATTCCTCCCCTGGACGGCAGCAAAATTCTCTGGGGATTCCTTCCTCCAAAATATGACCCCTATTTCATGATGCTGGAGCGTTATGGATTTTTTATTATCGTGATTTTGCTCGGGTCAGGTGCCCTTTCTCACATTGTCCTCCCACCTTTTAAATTCCTCTACGCCCTCTTTCTTTCCATTCCGCAGTTTCTCTTTTAAAAATAAACCCCACCGCTCTTTCTGAGCCGTGGGGTTTGGATTTGCTGTTCGAGAATGCCTCTGCCTAAGACCCTTCTTTTCTCCCTAGGTTTCATCTTGGTTGAGGGCCATTTGACGCGTATAGCCTTCAACGATTTTTTCAGAATCTACTTGAAGAACTCCTGCATATTGCTTTAAAAAATTCTTCAAATATATAAGGGGGGGAAGACTTTCCACTTGATCATTCTCTATGGCATCCAAGACGGATACAGTGATCCTTGTGATTTCAAAGACCTCTTGCTGCTTTATACCAATCGCCTGTCTCAGCCTTTTCAGGTCACTTCCGGAAATCCGTTCTTGAGATAGGATCTCGCTGGCAATATCTTCCACGTCCCCTTCTTCAATCTTTTTCCTCACCATGTTAGAAACCGCATTGGAGTAATTAACCTTGTTATCGGAAAAGAGCTGGGCTGGTCTCCCTCGCTCCTTCCCGTGGAGAATCTGTTCATCCAGCTTTCCAGAATCCACAAGCATCCTATCATAATCAGCCCTCTTGACCTCATCAATTAACGTGAGAAATGCCTCTTCAACCTTTTCTCGGATTCTGTCTCTTTCATCGTCCGTAAAAAGGGAATAGGTGGTCAAGGAGTCTTCATTGTAGATGGACAGGGCTTCCTTATAGGCCTCTCTGATCTCATAGGAGGATGCACCCACCGGAATTTCCAAAATTTCATAAAAACTCAGATCTTCAAATTTCTTCATAACAATCCTGGTGGGTTGATACAGACGTTTGCCCGTTCTCTGATATTTTATCTGCCACATTTTGCAAGTCTGTTGCTGTCACGGTGTAGGGGTACGTATTTATGTAAATATTTCTTGAGAGAATCGAATCATGCACCCTCTCGTCATAGCCGACAGTCCCCAAGAATTGAAATTTGGAATAGAAATGTTTGTTGCAAACTCTCTCAATCTTGTCACCGAGGCTCGAATCTGACTTTCTGCGAAACTGGTTGAGAATGATGTTAAATCCATATTCTCCCAGTTTATTTTCCAGGAACGCCCCCCTCTCTGGTTCCTTTTCGATCAACATATCAATGATGTCCGAGGGCCACCTTACAATCCCAATATTAGAGTCATCCAGAACTTCCTTTACGATCCTCTGAAACTCCTTCTGCTTAAGCATTTGCTTGATTCTTCTGAAATAGACTGACTTGATGAAACGAAAGGCGTTTTCTATTGAAGTGGGTTCGGGCGTGATGACAAAAATACCTTCATTTGAGGTCAGGAAAAAATCTAAGGTGTTAAAACTGGTGCCAGCTCCCAGGTCTAATAAAATGTAATCAAAGGTAAGGCCTTGGATGGCCCTTATTATCTTCAGCTTTTGCAAGTAAAACAGGTTGGCGCTCTCCATGGAGCAATTGGCAGAACTGATGATAAAGAGATTGGGGACCGACGTGGATAAAATGGCCTGTTCAAGGTCTTGAAACCTTTTGTTCAGGAATTCATTAAGCCCGATTTCGGTGTTCTTGAGTCCCAAAAAGGAATGGAGATTGGAGCCACCAAGATCTAGATCTATCAATAACACCCGCTTACCTTGCTTGGCAAAGGAGACCCCAAGGCTTGCGGTTATGAAACTCTTTCCGCTGCCTCCCTTTCCACCGCCTATGGGAAATGTGATGGGCATTTTGAGATTTTTGCCTTAGGGGCCACCTCTGAATTTCAAGCTTAACGTGATTGGATAGGAATTTCCTTTGCTGATGACTGTAATTTGTTCGCTAAGCTTCAAAAAATTTGAAAAACATACAGGTATGAGGAGGTCGGTTCTTATGTGGAGACAATCTCAAGACAGTTTACCATGACCAATATGTCTTTAATTTTTTTATAATATCAAACACCTTGGTATATTGTCCAGCTAAAGAAGCATGACCTCCCAAAAGAAATGCAAGGGGACAGGAATGAGTGGGGAAGTCCCAGCTGGAGGTGAGGGCTACTATATGAATACCGGTTCGCGGAGTATCTGATCAATCGCTGTGTAGGCAACCGAGACAAGCCTGGGGTGGGACTCTTCCAGGTTGGCCACTTGTCTGAGATGGTCAACCGTCCTCGCAATGAGAGATGCCATATCGCCTTCATCTATCGGGATAATAGATAACAGCTGCTCCCAAGGGACACCTTTGGCCCACAAATACAGGGCTGCCGCTGGCCAAAAGAAAATAGGAGGATTTTCAAATCCCCTCTTCACTTTTAACCTTCTGATATGTTCTATGGAATTCATAACTTTCTCAAATCCCTCCTCACAATCCTCCAGGCCAATAGGGCTATCTAGCTTTAGCTCCAGTTCCTGGACCCTGTCCCAGACAAACGGCGCTATGCACCCGGCCGTTACCTCGGGAGAGACCTGGTTGAACGCCCCCTTCCTTATGGCCTCTGCAATGAGCAGAGGGTGGTCCAATCTCAGCTTGGAGGCCCAGTAGCCATCTGCGGTCAGTCGGTCCATTTCATCCACAAAACCAGTCTGTTTCAAGAACCTTAGATGCCTCTTGAAACTCACCCATACGCCTCCCCTTTCCCCCTCCATCTGGTAAGCGAGTGAACGGAATCTCTTCAAAATCTTTTTCAGCTCTTTGTTCCTTCGCGTATGGCATTCTTTGATATGGTCGCAAGTCTCGCATGGAAGATCTCGTAATCTATGCTTTACAGGATCCAGCTCCTCATCCGCGCCCTCCCCTCTTGAAACATCCACATTCAATATTTCCAGGTCTGCTACGCTTATGCTATCGAAAAGAGCTTGCAGCCGCTCCACAGAATATCCCTCTGGCAGGCTGATCCTGTAATCATATAGTCCTTTAATTTTATTAAGGGGGACCTTTCTCATTCGGATCTTACGTTTCCTCCTCCTCACGACTTTTTGAATATTGTGGGCCGCGCAAACCAACTGTCCGTCATCCATGAAGGTGTGAAACACCACATAAACGCCCTTGTTCTTGTGAAGGAAAAGCCTCCCTGGCTTCAGATATCCCTTATAGGTTTTCCTTAACCTCTCATTCCGGATCTCTTTCCTCAGGTGGCTCGCTTCTCTCTGTATTTCAAATCGTTCCCGAATATTTTCTAGAATCTCATAAGGGTCACCCGTATCACATTTTCCCCGAGGAAGGGCTTTCTTCAGGACCTTTAGCATTTCATCCCACTGCCTTTGAAACTTTGACTCAGACCGCCTCTCCTGGAAAGCCGCGAAGGAACGCTCCAACAGGTCTTTCACCTCCATGGGTGTATGTGACAAGAGCAGATTCAAGGTCATAGAAAAATTGATATGGATCTGACTCATGAGGGGTTCAGGGGGTGAATCTCTTAATTCGTAAATAAGCTGAGGATCCTGGTGAAGTCCGGGCACCACGAGGGCGAAGCCGATATTATCCTTTCCCCTTCTCCCGGCCCGACCTATCATCTGATGCAGATCTGTCGCCGTAAGGTTGGTAAATTCATGACCATCATAGCGGTCACTCTGGACGAGGACTACGGTTCTTGCAGGGAAATTTACCCCCGCTGCAACGGTGGAGGTGGAAAAGATGGCCTCCAGATAGCCTTTATTCATCAGCCTCTCAATGAGCACTTTCCAATACGGGAGCTGCCCTGCGTGGTGCGAGCCCACCAGTGCCTTAAAAAGAGGTCCCAGCTGTCTGTGCCCTTCTAGGTGAGGATACTCATGGACAAATGCCCTTACCTCCTGCTTAAGGCCCTCTGCCAGTTCCCTGGATTTTTCCAAAGGGGGGCAGGAAAGAAGGGCTTGATTGCAGTCCTTTCTCGATTTGAGAAAAAAGATGGCCGGCAGGAGATCGAATCTCCGCAGACAACGGATGATTTCACCAAAATTAATTTTTCCTGATCCCCTTTTTCTCCGCCCACTTCGGGAAGAAACAAATTTCTTGACCCTGGCAGTGAGTCCTTTCCTGCCGGCAAGGGGGGAGATCAGGCCGTCAGGAAAGAGAAAGAGCATTTCCAAGGGAACGGGTCGATCATGTGAACGGACGACACGGATTCTTGTTCCTCGGTTCTCCTCCAACCACGCGGCGATCTCCTCTGCGTTGGATACTGTGGCCGAGAGGAGCAAAAGCCTCACCCTGGAGGGTAGATAGATGAGGACCTCTTCCCATACCACGCCACGGTCAGGATCACTCAAATAATGGGCTTCGTCCAAGATGACCAGATCCGCCTGTATACTGCTCCCCTCGTGCATGGCATCGTAGAGTTGATTGCGGAGAATCTCCGTCGTTCCCACGATGATCGGGGCACCGGGATTCTCCTTGCGGTCCCCTGTTAGTATGCCGCAGTAATCGGATCCGAATTCATGGCTAAACTCCTGATAGATGGCATTTGAAAGGGCCTTGAGGGGCGATGCATACCATATCTGCAGTCCGTTGGAGAGGTAATGCCGGGTGGCCTGGGAGGCTATCCAGGTCTTTCCAGCGCCCGTGGGAGCGCTAACGACAACGTCATAGGCCTTGATATTCTCTAGGGCCTGAAGTTGAAAGGGGTCAGGTTCAAATGGGGTAGGTTTGGGAACACCGATCTTTCTGAAGACAGGTTTGAGTTGCGGGTCTAAGCGCGGTCTTTCATATGACCCCTTTTTTGTGCTGCCCGGCCTTCTGGGGCGCCTATTTGAAGGGACACGGGGATACCGTTTTGTCATTAGTCGACGGCAGTGATCTAAAGTGCCTAAAGTGTCTAAAATGAGCTAAAGTTAAAAATATGAACTCCTAATCCCAAATATCAATTACAGCTGTTTCAAGCATTAGTGTACCAAAGCCAGAAGACTATCCTTTTCAGAAGATATTAACAATAAACAATAATGTGAACAGACTGCCTTGCTCGCTTGGCTGGCTATGCTTGCCTTAATCAAACACGTGTTTCGTTGAGAAAGTTTTTAGTTTATTATTCAGAGGTCCTTGTGGGCGATCGTTCAAAGAATCATGGGCCTCGATGCACAGTCTTAAAAATTTAGGCACTTTAGTTCACTTTAGCGCACTTTAGGCACTATTATTTGACCAATTCCTTGGCCACCAAATCCATGTCATTAAGATTGGCCTTCATGGCCTGGGAAAGATCCAAGGAATTCAGTCTCTCCTTGACTTCCTCCATATCCTTATCGCAACCACAGGCTATCCTCAGACCATTCAGATAGACCTTTTCTGCCACCTCCCGGGCAAATAGACGCGCCGTAGCCCTCATAAATTCTGGTGTCCTCTCTCTCCCATTGTAGGTGGCCGCTTTTTGACATAGGGCTTCACCCACCTCGCACCAAGTCATCATATCAGCAAGCTGGAACATGACATACTGGGATTTGGTCAGTTTTTGCTTTCTTGCAGCAAAAATAACCTCGTTCAAAATTCCGATCGCAGCGGCAAGCAACCGGGTCCCACATTTCTCTGGCACTTTTTCCAACGCCCCAACCATATCCAGGTAGTACCTCCCCTTTGAGCGGACCGTTTCTCGCATGCGAAATACAGAAATAATATTTCTCTGGATCTCACTGGTTCCCTCATAAAGGGGAAGGATTTTCACATCCCGCTTAATTTTTTCCACCTCGTATTCACGCATATAACCATATCCACCAAATGCCTGTATCCCGTCATTGGCCATAGCGTCACCAGCCTCAGTGGCAAAGTATTTGGCAATGGAGCCTTCCACTTGCAAGTCTTCATAGCCAGAGTCCAATCTCTGGGCTGTCTTTTCGATGTAGGCCCGGGCCGCTTCTAGTTGCACGGCATGGGGAACCAGTAGCTTGTGGGTATAGCCCTGCTTTTCCGAAAGAGGGGTTCCGAATTGCACCCTTTCTTTAGAATAACGAACAGCCCTTTCCAGGGAAGCCATTCCCCCTCCCAAGCCGAAGGTGGCCACCATAAGCCTCGTGTACCCGAACACCTTGTTCGCCTGTTTCAACCCCTGACCTTCTATGCCGCCCACAAGATTCTCTACAGGCACATAGAGATCTTCCAAGATCAAAGGACACGTGTCGGAAGCCCTGATACCATGCTTATCTTCATGTTTTCCGGGATTCAGCCCCTCAGAGCCAGCCTCAACAATGAAAAAGGAAGGGCCTTCGGGTGTATCGGCCAAAATGGTGTAGAGGTCCGCAACACCTCCATTGGTGATAAATTGCTTTTGGCCATTGATCTTGTATCCTCTGATGTTCCCCTGTTCACCTAAAACCCTTTCAGCCTTTGTTTTGAGTGCCTGAACATTGGACCCCGCCTCAGGTTCCGTAACGCCATAAGCCACGATGAGACCTTCCTCGCCGACTTTGCGAACGTATTTCTCTTTTTGCGCCTTTGTGGCTCCGACCCTGATGGGGTCCATACCCAGGCATATGGCCAAGAAAGAAGTGGCCACAGCCAAATCCATCTTAGCCATTTTTTCCGATATGATGGCGATTTCTGTTGCTCCAGCCCCAAGCCCACCAAACTCTTCTGGGATAAAAATGAGGTGAAGGGCCACATCGGGACTTAGCATGAAACGAATGAGATCCATGGGAAACTCTCCGGAACGGTCCATCTCCAACTTCGTCTCTAGAGATAGCCTGTCCCTTTCTAGTTTTGAGAGGGTATCAAGTATCATGTTAAGAATTTCAGGATCCATTTTACCTTGCTGATTCATTAATCATTCTCCTGCAACATTTTATTTTTTTGGCCTCACCCGGCGCACTCTCCCCTTGCCTCCCATTATCTGGCGCCCATTCTCATTCCCCCATCCAGCCTGATAACTTCCCCATTGAGCATGGGGTTTTCAATAATATGAGAAACCAGTTTAGCAAATTCAATGGGTTTCCCCAATCGCTTCGGGAACAGAGTCATCTGGTAGAGGGACTCTTTAACCTTGTCTGACAATCCAGCCAACATGGGCGTCTCAAAGAGCCCCGGGGCTATGGTTACGACCCTTATCCCATAATCGGCAAATTCCCTGGCTACGGGCAAGGTCACACCCACCACACCAGCCTTTGATGCTGCGTAAGCAGCCTGACCAAACTGTCCCTCCCATGCAGCCACAGAAGCCGTATTAACAACCACCCCTCTTTCACCGTCTGAATTGGGCTTGTTCTTCACGATATGTTCTCCAGCCAGCCTGATGACGTTCATCGTGCCCACAAGATTGATCTGTACGACTTGATTAAATTGCGCAATGGGCATTGGGCCTTCTTTACCAAGCACTTTCGCAGGCGTCCCAACCCCGGCACAATTAATGGCTCCATGGATAGCGCCGAATGTTTCCATGGTTCTATCTATGGCGGCCTTTACACTCCTCTCATCAGTCACATCCGTCTTGCAGAAAATCACAGAGTCACCCAATTCTGATGCAATTCTTTGCCCACTCTCTTCCCCAATATCAAGGATTGAGATCTTTGAACCCTTCTCCAAAAGGTGGCGGATAGTGGCCTCTCCCAAACCCGAAGCCCCTCCACTCACCACACAAACGCAACCCTCTATTTCCATGATAAACCTCCTCCCAACCTTTCATCCTGTCTATCGTGATTTACGTTGCCTGTATAAGGAAGGAATACCGAATATCGAACTAAGGAATCTCGAACACAAAATGATTATCTAATTTTTTCTTAAACAGTGATTATGCTTTCTTCTTACGTTGGGCGGTAGTTATACTGCTAACAAAAATTGAAATCAACTCATTGCATTCACTGAAAATTGGTTCAGTCTTTTTAAGTGGCTTTATCAAAGGTTTCCGTCTTATAATTTTTAAACATACGTAAGTTTCTCTCAACTCTTTCAAAACCACTTTCATCTTATGGATGAAGTCCTTCCGTGATTCGGCACTTTGTGCCTCACCGTAATTAAGTGCTGGAGATGTGCCGCACCTTACTAATTGACCTGCCAGATGATTACCCGCACGAGTATTTGGCAATGGTTCGACTGTCTCAATAACCATGACTGCAAAATCTACGAGCCGGTCCTCTAAATCAAACCCCTTCAGCTGCTGCTCCTTCTCAATTCAGGATTATTTATTCGACATTCAGGATTTCTGTTTCTGGATGATATCGCAACGAAGCTCCAAGGCCCCATAGAGCTCACGCGTGCAGCCCCATTTCCCTCGACAAAATCATTCGCATGACCTCCGAGGTTCCTTCCACGATCTGCAACACCTTGGCGCCCTTGTAATACCGAGAAACCGGGTATTCGGCCATATATCCATATCCACCATGTATCTGAACGGCATCTGAGGCCGTCTTTTCCAGCATCTCCGAGGCAAAAAGCTTTGCAGCCGTTGCTTCAAACGTATGTTTTCGCCCCTGATCCTTCAGCCAGGCCGCCTTCAGGTACTGATTCCGAGACAGTTCAATGCCAACGGACATATCGGCCAGCTTGAACTGAATCGCCTGAAAGTTACCAATAGGTTTGCCGAACTGCGTCCTCTCTAAGGCATAACGCAGGGACTCATCTAAACACGCCTGTGCCACACCCACTGACATGGCCGCAATACTAATACGCCCGGTCTGCAGGACTGATAGGTGCTGTGAAAAACCCTTGGCTGGATCGCCTAGAAGGTTCCCTTCAGAGATTTTGCAGTCTTCAAAGATCACCTCATGGGTGGCCGAACCATGCCATCCCATTTTTTCGTATCTCTTGCCCAGCGTAAAACCGGAAGCATCCTTCGGGACGATAAAAGTGGAAATCAGGCCGCGTCCCTTGGGCACCTTCTTGGTCAGGGCAGTGATCACGATCAGACTGGCATTATCAAGACCTATATTGGTGATGAACTGTTTGGTCCCATTGATGATCCACTCCTGGCCATCCAAAATGGCTGTCGTCCGTATGGATCCCGCATCAGAACCCGCATCCGGTTCTGTCAGACCAAAGGCACCGATCTTTTCACCTTTCGCTATGGGAACGAGATACTTCTCCTTCTGCTCCTCCGTGCCAAAGACCTCCAGTTCCTGGGCCACGACACTGGTTGTCACGTCCAGAAGTGCCCCAAAGGTAATATCACCACGAGACACCTCCTCGATACAGAGGTGCATTCCCACCCAGTCTCCCCCACTGCCACCATACGCCTCAGAGATGGGAATGCCCATCATACCCAGTTCAGCCATCTGATTGATGATATCATAGGGGTATTCGCCCGTACGCTCGATCTCTTCGGCCCGGGGAGCAATGACCTCCTGACTAAATGAACGACACATTTCCCGGATCATCTTATGCTCTTCTGTCAGATCGAAATCCAACTTCTCCACTCCTTTACTTGTGAAGCAATTTTATAACGTGATCCCGACCAAAAATCAATCGTTTCTCCAAGGCGCTTTATGCCGTGCTCTGGAAACAGGCTTTCACATGTCTGCCAAGGACGGGTAGTCGGCGTGTGTCATTGGATTCCAAGTAATGCCCTTGACAGGTTCACGGGACCCCTTTAGACTGGCCTGGTAGTCCTTTGGTAATCCTTGCCCTTTCATGTGAACAAATCCATTAGAAGAAGGAAAGAATTGCTATGAAAATCAAGAACGGCGCCCAGTACATGGAGAGTCTAAGGAAGATAAATCCTGCCATTTATTACAAAGGGGAAAAAATCAAGGATGTAACCCGGCATCCTGCCACGGCCCCACATGTCAGGGCAGCGGCCATGACTTATGCCCTGGCCGCAGATGAAGAATATCGAGATCTGGCCACGGCCACGTCCCATTTGACGGGGAGAACCATCAGTCGATTCACCCACGTACATCAAAGCGCTGAGGATCTCATTAAGAAAATCAAATTCCTTCGCGTCCTGGGTCAGAAGACAGGCACCTGTTTCCAGCGCTGCGTGGGCCACGACGGTATCAATGCCGTTTATTCTGTGGCTTATGAGATCGACGAGAAATACGGAACCGATTATTTTGAGCGTTTTAAGGATTGGCTTATCCGTATCCAGGACGAGAACTTGATGGTGGTGGGAGCCATGACCGATCCCAAAGGTGACCGATCGAAGGGACCTGCAAATCAGGCAGATCCGGACCAATATGTCCACGTGGCAGAGCATCGATCCGATGGGATCATCATTCGAGGGGCCAAACTCCATATGACAGGCGGGGTCAATTCCCACGAGATCCTGGTGATGCCCACGACGGCCATGGACGAGCGCTCAAAGGCCTATGCCGTGAGCTGCGCCATACCGGTTGATGCCCCTGGGATTACCATGATTTTCGGTCGCCAGGCCAGTGATGATCGGCGAGATAAACGGGAGAGGATCGACTCTGGAAAGCCGTCATTCGGTGCTGTGGGAGGAGAAGCTGTGATTGCTTTCGAGGATGTCTTTGTTCCAAAAGAAAGGGTCTTTATGAATGGTGAGACCGATTTCACCAGCCCCTTAGTTTACCGATTTGCCGCCCATCATCGCGCCAACTATGGGGCCTGCAAGACCGGTTTGATGGACGTATTGACAGGGGCCGTAAGCTATTTGACCCAGATCCAGGGTACAGCCAACGCCTCCCACGTGCGAGACAAGGTCACAGAGATGATTCATCTGTGTGAGACCCTTTACAGCTCCTCTATTGCTTGCTCGGCTGAGGGTTGGCCTACCGCATCAGGCGCCTATATGGTGGACACCATGCTGGCCAATGTGTGCAAGCAGAACGTGACACGATTCCACTTTGAGGTGGCAAGATTGGCCCTGGATCTGGCTGGCGGTTTTATCGCGACCCTCCCGAGCCAGTATGACCTGGAAAGCGAAGATGTGGGGCACCTGGTGAAGAAATATTTTTCCGGCGTGGAGGGCATCCCCACGGAGCACCGCATGAAGATAGCCCGGCTTATCGAGGCCATGACAGGGGGTACGGCCTTGGTGGAGTCCATGCATGGTGCCGGATCCCCTCAGGCCCAGAGAATCATGATTTTGAGAGAGGGAGAGTTAGATAAGAAGATAAAACTGGCCAAGGCTCTGTTGGGTGTTCCTCAGAAAAAAGGAATTCCGAAAAAAGTGAAATCCAGGTGAAGCTTCAATCATTACACAATCCGCATGTTTCGGACGCTTGCAGATTGCTGAAAAAACCCACCAAGCCGTCACTCCCGCCCCCGCCTTCGCGGGGATGGACTCCGGCGGGAGTCCAGAACCTGATGGAATCACTGGATTCCCGTTGGAGTCTATCCCGCATTCAATGCGGGGCGGGAATGACACAAGAGAATGGTCATAGCCTTTATCAGCAATCGTCCCTAACCTCCCGGGCCCTCATCCGAGGGAGCCGTTTCTATCAGTCCATTGATGATGACAACCAGTGCAGGCTTATGCGGGTTGTCCGTTTTGATGATCAGGTGCCCCGTATAGTCCCCTGCACTTCTTGATATGTCCTCCACAGTGACTCTATAAAGATATCCGCGCTCGATTTCTTCAAGCCTCCATTGGATACGCCCCGGCAGGTCATCTTCAATACTTTCAATCTTTAAGGGTTTCTCTTGGTTATTGATGATTTCAAGGGACTCCTCGGGAACCTGACCCCGAAAACCGAACAAAGAGATATAGCCTCCAGGCTCAAGGGAGATACGCGATTTGACTTCGCCTCGCAGGTAGAGGGCCACACTCCTTCTTGGGAGGTCATCGGACCAGATAACGGCCTTTTTCTCAAATTCCCCCTGCACCGTGCTGGTATCTATGCTCAATGTGACTTTCCCTGTCCCACCGGGAGGGATGACCCTGTCATAACGGGCCCCGAAACAGCCTCAGGCATGGGTGACTCTCTTAATATGAAGGTCGGTCCCGCCCTTGTTGGATACTGTAAAGCTATGGGACAGTTCCTCCCCTTCAAAGACGGGGGGAAATGTGTGAATGGACTTCTCAACATGGATTATGGGAGCACCTTCAGTCTCAGCTGAAAGTGAATGGTTCATCCAAAACAAAATGAGCATCGAAAAAAAGAAAACCGTAAGAACGGCAAAAAGGTTTTTGTGCATGATTTATTCCCCTTAGGCACCTTTGGACCTAAAAATTTCCTGAGCGTCACTCGTCATTTGAAGTTTTCTTGTTCACTTCCAGATAAGTCCCTGGAAACAAAAAATTTACGATCTCTCTGTAATCGGGATGGCAGCCTTTGATGAGTGGCAGCCCCGTTTTTTTTGCCGGCTTGGCGGCGCAGTCCCCTACGCAGAGGGCGCAGGTTCCCATATCCGAAGAAGACTCTGCTGGACCCAAGATGATGTTTATATCACGCAAATCTTTCCTCTTTTCCAATTGCTCCCTGAGTTCGGGAGTGACGAGGATCTTAGAGAGGGCCTTGTAAAAAGAAACCGTGCACATGGTACATGCCTTTTCGTCCATGTGTACGACAAAATGATCCCGGCTGAAAAAAGCCATAGGCCTTTTGAATTCAGATTTGACCTCCTCAACCTTCTCACCCAGGACCCGAATATTGTCTACGGATGTCAAATGTCTAATATCTTTGACCTGAAATCCCATAATCTGTACACACACGTTGTCCACAGACATCATATCTTTTCCTGCCACCAAGAGGTCCATCCTCTTCACTTCACCTATCGGAGGTCCTGTAGGTCCGGTCCCTTCGATACAATAAATGGCATCGACGACCGTCAAGGTGGGCTGAATCACTTTACTCAATTCAAAGATGCAGGCATGGAGGTCCTTTTTGTGGAATATCTTCTTGGTTTCCATGGGAATGAGGCCCTTCTGATTTTTGACCCCAAGCGAGACCGTGGCCTGCAGATGGGTCTTCATGGTGGGGACATTGATATATTCATACTCTTTCAGCAATTTTGGAAGAGGGATGGAACCGTAACGCCATGGAATTTGTTCCCTTTCCACCTGTTCCAGATTAATGATGGGCACACCCAGTTGATCCCTGATCCTATCATACCCCGTCGTTCGCAGCAGTCTCTCAAATTCCTTGTCCGTGCCAAAAATCCCGGTCCCTTCCGCCACCACCACTTCTTTTTTTCTCTTTTGAAAGAAACGAATAAGGGCCTCTACGACTCGGGGATGCGTGATGTCTCCGTCTTCAGGGGGAGAAGCCACCACAATGTTCGGTTTGAGCAAGATCTTCGCCTTGGAAGGCACATATCCAATAAGTTGGAGGAGTTTTTCAACATCGCCCTCCAGATTTTCCAGTCTAGTTTTTGTGATACCCACCTGAACCATGTCATAACCTATCCATATTCAGTAAAGAATACCGGCTCTCCGAGGCGTAGGCTCTACCCTCCGGGGCGCAGTCCCTACGGGACGGAGTCGAGCCGGAGGTCCAGAGGGCCATTTTTTGCAGAGAAAAATAAAACTCAAACTATGCCTATGTGTGCCATTTGTCAAGCATGTTCGAACACTTAAAGACACATGGATTTTATTGTTGACAACTAAATAACTTTCAGCATATAAATCTGCGTCTTCAAAATAAACAGCAATCAAACACATAAACTCCATTTAGCTCCCTGAATCTTTCTAAGCGCATGGGCATTGAAGAAAGAAAAGAGCGTGAGAAGCAGATGCGCCGCCGACAAATCATCGATGCGGCGGAAAAGGTCTTTGCCGCAAAGGGATTTAGCGGAGCAACCGTAGAAAACATCGCTGAAGAAGCGGAACTGAGCCCTGCCACGCTTTACCTCTACTTTAAGAATAAGGACGAGTTATACGCTTCCCTTAATCTGAAATTCTTAAAAGTCTTTATCGAAAAAATAGAGCATATCCGCAGTCAAAACGAACTCGATCCTGAGCAGAAAGTCAAGGCCTTGGAAAAGGCCCTCTATGAACTCTATGAATACGATCCCCTCAATGTGATAAACGTACTTAGGTTTCAGTCCAGTGAGGCCCTCAGGAACTTATCACCCCAACTCTCATCACAGATAAAAGATGGTGCGCGCAAATACCTGAGAGCCATAGCCGGAATCTTTCAGGACGGCGTTAAGACAGGCATGTTCTTGGATCGACATCCTATTGCTTTTGCCGATGTTGTGTGGGGGCTCTATGCCGGACTTGTTCTCTGGGAACATACTAAGAAAGGATTTGATCCTGAAAAAGATTTCCTGAAACCCACGCTGGGGCTCGCTATTGAAATTATCAGCCGAGGGATCAAGAAGAGTTGACTTTTTACGAGTTCATTAATATTGAGCATTGGAAACTTCTTTTTTATATAGCTTTTTAAAGAGTCAATTTTCAATCCATACTGCGCCATTAAAGCAGGAGGTCTGAACACATGAGCGATCTTCCGCAAACCTATCCCCATATCCTCTTGGATAACGCCAAGAAATTCCCCCCAAAAAAGGCAGCCATTCGTGAAAAGGACTACGGTATATGGCAGTCCTATTCATGGCAGGACTACCTGGACCAGGTGAGGGATTTCGCCCTTGGGTTGGCCGCTTTAGGCTTCAAGAAAGAAGACAAAATGGCCATTATTGGGGACAACAGGCCCCAGCTCTACTGGGGCGTGGCAGCCTGCCAGTGCTTGGGCGGCGTGCCCGTTCCCCTTTACCAGGATGCCATCCACAAGGAGCTTCACTATATCGTGGATCATTCCGAGTGCACGATTGCCCTGGCCGAAGATCAGGAACAGGCCGATAAGCTGATGCACCTTAGAGAAGAGATCCCCAGGCTGGAATACATCATTTACGATGATCCCCGGGGGCTGAAAATCTACAAGCATGATTGGCTCATCGCCTTTACCGATGTGCAGGAGATGGGCCGTAAATTCGGCAAAGAAAATCCCGACTATTTCATGAATGCGGTCAATGAGGTAAAACCCGACGACATGGCCATCATTGCTTACACCTCAGGCACCACCGGGAATCCCAAAGGTGTCATGTTGACCCACCGCAACATTGCCGTGTGTTCCCGGGGTTTTCTCCAGTGGGACAATCTCGCCGAAACCGAAGAGGTCATGGCCTATCTTCCCATGGCCTGGATCGGAGACCACATCTTCTCCTACGGCCAGGCCCTGACTGCAGGCTTTACGGTCAACTGCCCGGAGAGCACGGCCACGGTCGTCCAGGACCAGAAGGAGATAGGGCCCACCCATATCTTTGCACCGCCCCGTATCTGGGAGAATATCCTGACCCAGATCATGATCAAGATAGAGGATTCGGCCTGGATAAAACAGAAGGCCTTCCATTATTTTATGAAGGTGGCCAACCGGGTGGAAAAAAAGCGGATCGCCAATGATCCTGTCCCCCTCAAGGACAAGATCCTTTATCAAATAGGCAGAGGCATTATCTATGCGCCCCTTGTGGATAATCTGGGCATGAGGAAGATCAGGGTGGCCTATACCGCAGGAGAAGCCATCGGCCCGGAGATCTTCGAGTTCTACAGGTCCCTGGGGATCAACCTGAAGCAGCTCTACGGTATGACAGAAAGTACGGCCTACATATCCATGCAAAAGGACGGGGAAATCGACTCCGAGACCGTTGGGCCTCCGGCGCCCGGGGTAAAGATAAAGATATCAGACAGGGGTGAGGTCCTCTATAAGAGCCCGGGCAATTTCGTTGGCTACTACAAGAACCCGGAGGCCACGGCCGAGACCTTGGAGGACGGGTGGCTACACTCCGGCGATGCAGGCTATATGACAGAGCGTGGGCATCTGAAGATTATCGACCGGGCAAAGGATGTGAGCAAATTGAACGACGGCACCATGTTCGCCCCCAAATACATAGAGAACAAGCTCAAATTCAGCCCTTATATCAAGGAGGCCGTGGCCCATGGCATGGATAGGGACTTTGTGGCCGCCTTTATTGATATCGATTACGGGGCCGTGGCAAACTGGGCCGAAAGGCGGCATATCGGCTTTACCAGCTATACGGACCTTGCCCAGAAGCCGGAAGTCTATGACCTCCTTTATAACGAAATTCTGAGGGTAAACAAGAGCCTAAGCGGGGATGAGAAGCTCCGGAATTCCCAGATCAAGCGGTACCTCCTGTTGCACAAAGAACTGAATCCCGATGACGGCGAAATAACCCGCACCCGAAAGGTGAGAAGGAAGTTTGTAGCCGAGAAATATGAAAGCCTCATCGAGGCCCTCTACACGGGGAAGGAGAGTGTGCACGTGGAGGCCACCTTTACTTACGAGGACGGCCGGACCACCACCATGAGGGCCGACCTCCAAATCCGCGACGTGGAAACCTATTGATGGAGAGAGTACGCCATGAATGAAAAGCCAGAACCCATACTCCGCGCTGAGGACATACATATTAGTTTTGGGGGTCTAAAAGCACTCAATGGGGTTAGCCTCGAGATCTATCCCGGTGAGATTCTGGCCATCATCGGCCCCAATGGGGCGGGTAAGACCACCATGCTGAATATCATCAACGGATTTTACAAGCCTGATGAGGGCCGCATCTTCTTTGAAGGCAAGGAACGGCCCCGAAGGATGAAACCGGACCGTATTGCTGCTCAGGGAATTGCCCGGACCTTTCAGAATCTGGCCCTCTTCAGGGGAATGTCCGCTCTAGGAAACATCATGGTGGGCCGCACCATGATGATGCACTCAAACATCTTTTCACAGGCCCTATATTGGGGATTCAGTCAAAAGGAGGAGATTGAACACAGAGAGGCCGTGGAGAGGATCATCGATTTCCTTCAGATCGAAAACATTCGCAGGACACCTGCCAGCATGCTCCCGTACGGTATGCAGAAAAGGGTGGAGCTGGGGAGAGCCTTGGCCGCAGAGCCCAAGCTGCTTCTCCTAGATGAACCCATGGCAGGCATGAACCTGGAAGAGAAGGAGGATATCGCCCGGTTTGTCCTGGATGCCAACGAGGAGTTGGGTTACACGATCGCCCTCATCGAACATGACATGGGGGTCGTTATGGATATTTGTGACCGGATCGCCGTGCTTGACTTCGGCAACAAGATCGCCGAGGGGTCCCCGGACGAGATCAAGGCAAACCCAGAAGTCATCAAGGCTTATCTGGGCACAGCAGGAGGATGATGGAGTTGAGTAGTCGAGTAGTCGAATCGTTGAGTGGTTTCCCACGACTCAACAACTCAACTACTTAACAACTTAACGAAATGATCAAGGAGTAACCCTATGACTTTCTTCTTCGAGGTATTGATTACCGGGCTGATGGTGGGGATCATGTATTCCCTGGTGGCTATCGGATTTGTCCTCATCTTCAAGGCATCAGAGGTCTTTAACATGGCCCAGGGAGCCATGAGTCTTTTTGCAGGACTCGCCCTTGTCGGTTTCCTAGAGCAGTATTTGCAGCTCCCCCTCTGGCTCGCCATTATTTGCACAGTAGCTGTCATGACCGTCTGGGCCTATGCTGTCGTGTTTGTTGTCCTCAAACCCCTTGTGGCCAGACCTCCCCTCATGCTCTTCATGGCCACATTCGGAGTGATGTATCTTATGGAGGGGATAGGTCAATCCATTTACGGGACACAGGCCAAGGGCCTAAATTTGGGTATTCCGGATATCCCCTTTGAGGTAAGCGGTATATTCCTCAGCACCTTTGATCTCTTTTTTGCGGGTGTGGCAGCCGTTCTTGTGATCGGGTTGGTCTGGTTTTTTCAAAAGACAAGGAGCGGCAGGGCCCTCCGGGCCGTATCCGATGACCATGAGGCGGCCCTATCCGTGGGCATCCCCCTGTTGAGGGCCTGGACCATCACCTGGATCGTGGCCGGTGTGGTGGCCACTGTGGCGGGCGTGGCCTGGGGCACCCGTCTCGGTGTCCAGTTCAGCCTCTCTTTCATTGCCCTTAAGTCATTGCCGGTCCTGATTATTGGCGGGATCGACAGTATCCCTGGCGCCATTATCGCCGGCCTCATTGTGGGGGCCGGGGAGAATCTGGGCGAGGTCTTCATCGGCCCGTCCGTGGGAGGGGGGATTCAGACCTTTTTCCCCTATCTGCTGGCACTGGTTGTCCTCTACTTTAAACCTTACGGTCTTTTTGGAAAAGAGATCATCGAAAGGGTCTAATTTTTTGAAGCGTTTTCAGTAGCTTTTGGTGAGAGAGCGATATATTGATGGTCTTCTAAACCTTATGACCATTTGGAATGATGGAATACTGGAACAATGGAATTGTGGGCAATAAGAGCTGAAATATGAGTTGTTATTCCTTATCTATACCCATCACTCCAGCATTCCAATACTCCATTACTCCAATGGCGTAGCGCAGCGGAGCTGATTCATGTTCTATCGAGAATGCAGGAATTTCAAAGACAGTTATGCGAGTGATATGGCCATCTTCCCCATCCCTCTGGACAGGTGGGGGTTTATCTTCATGCTGTTCATGGCCTTTGTCATCGTCCCCCTGTTTGCCAGCGAGTATTTTATCACCAACATTATCATCCCCTTCTACTGCTTTGCCCTGGCCGCCTTTGGGCTCAATGTCTTGGCCGGATATGCAGGCCAGATCTCCATTGGACATGCTGCGTTCATGGCTGTGGGGGCCTATTCCTCCTTTATCCTCTACGGCCGCTACGACCTCCCCCTCATAGTGAGTATTCTGGGTGCCGGTGTCATCACTGCGGCCGTGGGGACCTTCTTTGGCCTCCCCTCCCTCAGAATCAAGGGCTTTTACCTGGCCATCGCCACCCTGGCATCCCAGTTCATCATTGAATGGATTATCGTGCACGTACAATGGATCAGCGGCGGGGTTTTCGGGACCATCGAGGCACCGAAAATGTTTATGTTTGGCTTTCCCATAGATACGGCCGTCAAGAAATACTATCTGGCCCTTTGTATCATGGTCCTGCTCATGACCATCGGCAAAAACCTGGTGCGCGGCCAGTTGGGGAGGAACTGGATGGCCATCCGGGACGTGGACTATGCCGCCGAGATCATCGGCGTGAACCTCTATAGGGACAAACTGACGGCCTTTGCAGTCAGCACCTTTTATGCCGGGGTGGCAGGCTCCCTGATCTGTTTCTGTTATGTGGGCGCTGCGAATATCGAAGAGTTCAACGTCATGACTTCCTTTGCCCTGATGGGTATGATCATTATCGGCGGTCTGGGAACAATCCTGGGTTCATTTCTGGGGGCCGGGTTCTTTGTCATGCTGCCCATCGGTATCAATCAGAGCTTAGCCTCATTCATGGACGTGGTGCCGGCTGATATCCTCTCCAATATTGAATCTATCATCTTTGGAGGACTGATCGTCTTCTTCCTCATTGTGGAACCCTATGGCATGGCCAGGCTCTGGCACACGATTAAAGATAAGATGCGCCTGTGGCCTTTTCCGTACTAAAAACCAGTGGAGTAGTGGAGGAATGGAGTATCGGGCTTTGTGGAAAAATCGATTTTTTCTTGTCTGCCATCCATCACTCCATGATTCCAACCGGATTGTCTCAATTTTTGCTTGCATATTAGCAGGATATTAATCAAGTTAAGGAACGGATTACTCTTTCACATTAACCTTTAGCGAAGAAGAGAGGAGGGAATACGAATGGGACGCAAATTGATTTCTATGGTTTTTGTTTTGTTTTTTGTGGCCGGCGTTGTCATGGTAACCAATCAAGCCATGGCCGCTGAAGAGAAGCCAGAGCAGTTCGTGGGTATTCTGGCCTACCGAACCGGCCCCTTTGCTGCGGGCGGCAGTGGCTGGAGCAGCGGCATTGAAGATTTCATGGCCCTTGTCAACATGAAGGGCGGGATCAATGGAAAGATCATGTACAAGTGGGAGGAGTGTGAGACCGCCTATAACACCGCACGGGGCGTGGAGTGTTACAACCGCTTCAGGGACAGGATGGCCAAGGTCCATCCCCTGAGCACGGGCATTACCTATGCCTTGATCCCGAAGGGCACCGAGGATAATATCACGGTCATCTCAGGAGGATACGGCAGGGCCGATGCCTCGGACGGCCGGGTGTTCCCCTGGGTTTTCACGGTGCCCACCAGCTACTGGTCCCAGAATACGGCCAAGATCAAGTGGATCGCCATGAAGGAGGGCTGGGATGGAAAAGATATGTCCACCATTGGCAAATATTTGAAGGGACTGAAGATCGCCAATCTGCATATCGACGTCCCCTACGGCCAGGAGACCAAACCCATCCTGGACGACATGTCCAAGAAGTTCGGGTTCACGGTCCGGCACTTCCCTGTGCCCTGGCCCGGCATTGACCAGAAGGCCCAGTGGATGGACATTGCAAGGCGTTTCAAGGCGGACTGGGTCATCAACCGGAATTGGGGTGTCTCCTGCACGGTGCCGCTGAAAGAGGCGGCCAGGCTTGGTTTCCCAGCGGAAAAGATCCTTGGCGTCTGGTGGTGCGGGTCTGAGGAGGACGTGCTCCCGGCAGGACCTGCGGCCAAGGGTTACCGTACGACCAACTTCCACGGGGTGGGCCGGAATTTCCCCATTATCCAGGAGATCATTGACAAGGTCTATGGCGCCATGAAAGGGAACATCTCCTTCACGCGCGTGGGCACCGTTTACTACAACAGGGGAGTCGTTGCGGGTATTGTGGACCACGAGGCGATCCTCACGGCCCAGAAAAAATTTGGGGTCAAGGTCCTCACCGGAGAGGAATACCGCTGGGGCATGGAAAATGTCAATATCACCCCCGAAAGAATTAAAGAGATCGGAGCTGAAGGCCTGATGCAGCCCGTGCGCATGACTTGTGCAGACCATGAAGGGGGCGGAATGGTCTTCATCCAGCAGTGGGATGGCGAGAAGTGGGTGAACACAGGAGATGTGGTAACTCCCATGAAGGAATATATCAGGGGAGAGATCGAAAAATCAGCGGCCA
>Ga0209427_10000993_pt1 | contig 31925 bp, 31 predicted proteins | sample DeeMarSWOR136_30_FD_187465 | JGI IMG/M metagenome (GOLD analysis project Ga0209427, IMG submission 187465) | Marine sediment microbial communities from White Oak River estuary, North Carolina - WOR-1-36_30 (SPAdes) (version 2) | ecosystem: Environmental > Aquatic > Marine > Intertidal zone >...
CAATGCGCAGGTAGAAATACTGGTCAAGTGTATGATGGTGGGTGATAAAGGGCCGAGCTAGAGCGCCCCCGGCTGACGGTTGCAGCACTGGCGTCTCTACTTCTAAAAAGCCTCGCTGGTTGAGGAACTGTCGTATGGTGGTAATAATCTGGCCACGCACCCGGAAGATTCCTTTACTTTCGGTGTTGGCGATAAGGTCCAGATAGCGTTGCCGGTATCGTTTGTCTACATCACTAAGCCCATGCCATTTTTCTGGCAGAGGCTGGAGCGACTTAGCCAATAGAGTAAAATCTCCTACCCGAACGGTAGGTTCGCCACTTCTTGTACGAAGCAGATTACCCTCGACCCCGATAATATCGCCGATATCTAAATCATTAAATAATTGAATTTGACCCTCATCAAACTTGTTTATGTCTTGGAATAATAGTTGAATCTTCCCTGAACTATCGTGTATATCAAGGAAGGCGCTTTTACCCATCAGTCGCCTGGCTGTAATCCGCCCGGCGACATTAACTACATCTTTCTGGGCCAGGCCTTTCTCTTGCTGCTCAAGTAGGGCTATGGCTTGCTGCGCAGTGTGGCTCCGGTGATAACCATAGGGGTAGGGATTAATGCCACGAGCGCGAATTCGGTCAAGCTTTTGTCGTCGTTGTTGAGCTATGCGGTCTAATCTGGATGTCATTTCTATGTTATTCCCGTTGTTACCTCTTTTAGTTGCTCTCTTAGGGTATCCAGCCAGGCGACTGACTTTACCTCTCGTTCCAGCAGGTATTTAAGATAATCCCTCATTAACCTGTCTAATTCGTGAGACAGTTCAGAGTTCATTCTTAGCTTGCTGGCAGTGTTATAGTCGCTACTCTGGAATAATCTTAGCACTTTTAGGGCATTAACCGATAGGGGGTAGGTTAACGGCTGGCTTGGAGTGCAATCGGGGCACAGTGTGCCGCCGGCACTCGGGCAGAACGAGTTAATGACTGGTTGCAGTCTTGTGTGGCAGGAGACGCACTGCTGAAGCTGGGGGCGATAGCCCACCTCATTGAGGAGGTGTAGCTCGAAGTGGCGCAAAACCAGCTCGTTATCACCAGCTTGACATAAGTTATGCATGGTTTCCAGCAGTAGTTGGAACAGGGGTTGGTTTCCGATATGCTCGGCGGTGAACTGGTCAACTAACTCGGTGGCGTAAAGAGCATAGGAGGTAAGTTGGAAGTCACTCTTCAGGGGGAGGAAGCTATTGATAGTCTGGCTGCCGGTTATAGTATCCAGGTTCCGCCCTCTAGCCAGTGACACCAGGCTGTGGGTAAGGAGTTCTAGGTGCCCTGCCATCTTGCTCCTTGGGCGTCTCACCCCCTTGGCTACGGCTTTAATTTTGCCCAGATGTGGCGTATAAAGGGTGAGGATTCTATCCGCCTCCCCCAGCTTAATTTTCTTAACAATAATCGCTTCCGTCTGATAATTCCGTGGCTTGGTCATTTTTACTACTTTTACTTAACGTTTTTCGGGCTTTTACCAGTACTGAGCATTTAGGCTAGCAAAGTGGACTGCGAACCATCATCTACACACTGTCAGCGAATATATTTTAGGTCAGCAGTGACCTAGGTCAATTTACCTAAGAATATTAAGAACTTTCTTAACTGCTTGCAATTCTGTCAAAGTTGGAGCGATTTGTAGCAAGACATGATTTATACCAATACTTTCCAACTTTTTTATCTTTTGAGCTACTGTTTCCGGAGAGCCTACCAATCCAGTCACTAAGGTGCGATTGAGCACGTTCTTGTGCCCTTCTGTTATCTGTTCTACATATTTTATAGCCTCTTCATCTGTATCTCTGACGAAAGTCATGCCGGGAATGGCAAATTCCATTTTGCTTCTTCCCTTCTTTTTAAGGCGTTCATGCATATCGGCAATGCTTTTTTGTGTATTTTCAAGACTGTCTCCGCGCATTAGCCAGCCATCTGCTTCTTCGGCGACGATATTACGAGCGGGTTCAGACATGCCGGCATACCATACCGGAATCTTTGGGCTTGGCTTTGGTTCAAGGTTACCATTACTTATCGAGTAATATTTCCCGCTAAAGGTTACATTATCTTCTTTCCACAGTCTTTTGATGATTTGAATTGCTTCTTTTGCCCGATCTACGCGCTCATCGTGGGTATAGAAAGATAATCCGTAAGCTTCATATTCTCGCTTGAACCAACCTGCCCCAATACTAAACCAGAATCTGCCGTTACTAATTTCACTCAGAGTGGCCGCTTGCTTCGCCAAAACGGCTGGATAACGAAATGCCTCACAAAGACAGGTATGAGCAATAATTACCCTATCGGTTGCTTCGGCAATTGCTGTGGCAAGAGTCCAAGATTCTAGTGAAGGGGCTCGGTCGCCTTTTGTTGGATTTAACAGGTGATCAGGAGTCCACAGAGAATCTAGACCGATTCGTTCTGCCTCAAGGGCTACTTGCTTAACATAGTCGTATGTCGGTGGTTTCTCTTTCTCACCAGTAAGGTAAACTCCGTCAGCTTCTGCCTTACCGGACCCGCGACTACCTAGCCATCCACCATAAATAGGTAAATATATGCCGACTTTAATCATTTCCTAAATCCCTTTTATCAAGCTTACTTTAATTATTTACTAAAATTCCTGCCTGCCCTCAATGGCTCGGGTGAGGGTAACGTCGTCGGCGTATTCCAGTTCGGTGCCGAAGGGTAGTCCCCGGGCAAGGCGGGTAACCTTGATTCCCAGGGGTGAAATCTGGCGGTTTAGATAGGTAGCCGTTTGTTCCCCCTCAAGGTTGGGGTTGGTGGCTAAAATGACCTCATTTACTGAGCCATCTTGTAATCGACTCATAAGCTCTTTGATTCTTATGTCCTCGGTTCCTATTCCCTCGGTTGGTGAGATGGCGCCGTGGAGTACATGATACAGTCCGTTATAAATCTTGGTATGTTCCAGAGCTAGAATGTCCTGGGGCTGCTCAACGATACAAATCTTACTATGGTCACGCTGGTCACTGCGGCAGATGTAACAGGGGTCAGATTCAGTAACATTAAAACAAACGGAGCATAATCCGGTCTTCTGTTTTACTGACAGGATGGCGTCGGCTAACAGCTTGGTTTGCTCTTCAGGGGCACGCAGTAAATAGTAGGTTAGTCGCTGGGCGCTCTTTGGTCCGATACCAGGCAGTTTATTAAACTCCTGAATGAGCTTATATACTGCTTCTGCGGTAGGTATGGGACCCTGGTTCAATGTTAGCCCTCCTTAACTATAATTAGGTCAGCCCCGGTATTTTAAGACCACCAGTCAGCCCTCTTAGCTCTTTGGCAGCAAGTTTCTGGGATTTAGCAATAGCCTCACTTACTGCTTTCAGCACCAATTTTTCCAAGAGTTCCGTCTTATCCGGGTCTATCACTTCTGGTGATATTTTTATTGATTGTATTACTTGTTGACCATTAATGGTGACCTTAACCGCACCCTTGCCTGACTCTGCTTCTAAAGTAGTGTTGCTTAATTCTTTTTGAGCCTTGTCCAGTTTTGATTTGAGTTCCCGGGCTTGATTTAACATAGATAGATTCATTTTTCCTCCACATCGATAATCTGAGCACCCATCTTTAGGGCTGCTTCCACCATGTGATTATCTTCTGGTTTGTGAATACAGTGCACTCGGCACGGACGCATCAAGAAGTTGCTTATGATTTCGGCGGCTATCCTTTGATTTTCAGGCTTCTCTATTTGCTCTTTATAAAACTCGTATTTGGAGGCTAAGATTACGGTATCATTTTCAATTGCCACTGGTTTAACGTCAGCACTTCTGAGGATAGCGGCGGCGGCAGTTTTTTTAGTGCTTGCCGGAGCTTCATTGATAATCTGTTTCCAGTTTAGTCTCAATTGTTCAATTTCACTACCCGGTTGTGGTGGGGTAGTAGTGGTGGCAGCCTCTTGTGCTGGTGCAGTAGTTGGCTCAGGTTTGACTGGTGGCTGTTCGGGATAGGATGGAGTGATTGGTTGGGCAGCCTCTGGTGCTGGTATAGTGGTTGGCCCAGGTTTAACTGGCGGAGTAGTAGCTTTTGCCGGTGTTGTGGTTGACTCAGGTTTGGCTGGTGGAGTAGCCGCCTTTGCTGGCTGATGGAATTCATAATCGGCTTGATTGGTAAGCCTTTCCTTTTGTTCTTCTGAGGGTAGGGCACAGTTAACCAATGCTAGCTCTAGGGGTAAGGTGGAGTAGTTATCAAAACCAAACTCAAGCTGACCAAAGAGCTTGACTGCTTTCAATATCCGAGGTAGGGAGGCTCTAGCCGCTAAATCCTTCAGCTCAGCTATCTCCTCGGCAGTGAAGTCTATAGCTTCATTGAAGCCGGTCTTTATCAGCAGCAATCCTCTGAGGTATTCCACCAGTTCCCGATTGAATTGCTTCAAATCCAGGCCATCACTATTGACACTGTTTATAGTGGCTATCCCGGCGGAAATGTCGTCATTTACGATATGCTTTGCCAGTTCTCTGGCTCGCTGGTCTCCGGTGATGCCCAGGATAGCCCGAACTTGGTGGAGTTCAATCTCAGAGCCATAGTAGGTAGTTAGCTGTTCCAGCAGGTTTTCGGCGTCTCGCAAGCTACCGGTAGCACTCTTAGCAATAAGCCGTAGCCCTTCCGGCTCTATATGAATGCCTTCCTCGTGGCAAATATAGCTCAATTTTGAAACTATATCTGCCTGGGAGATACGCCGAAAATCGAAGCGTTGGCATCGTGACAGGATGGTGGGCAGGACTTTATGGGCTTCGGTAGTAGCTAAGATGAAGATAATATACGGCGGTGGTTCTTCAAGGGTCTTAAGCAGAGCGTTAGAGGCTTCTTTAGTCAGCATGTGGACTTCATCTATAATATAGACCTTATAGCGGGCTTGGTTTGGAGCATAGTTGACCTTCTCGCGCAGGTCTCGGACGTCGTCAATACCGCGATTGCTAGCGGCATCAATCTCAACCATGTCCAGAGCCCTACCCTCGGTTATTGCCTGGCACATGGGGCAAGTATTGCACGGTTCACCCTTGCCATTGGTAAGGCAATTCACCGCCTTAGCCAAAATGCGCCCGGTACTGGTCTTACCTGTTCCTCGTGGACCACAAAAAAGGTAAGCATGAGACACACGCCCACTGGTTAAAGCATTGTGTAGTGTCTGTGTTACCTGCTCTTGACCAGCTACCTCAGCTAGAGTTTGGGGGCGCCACTTACGATAAAAAACTTGAGAAGCCATCCTCTTTCGCTTCTATTATACTCTATATTAGCTGGTTTCCAAAGGGGTTTTTGGTAGATACGGGCTAAGTTTTCTGGGCATTAGACGGGCTGATTATTAAATAAATGCCAGCTTTACTTAGCTAAAGTTCATCCCGTAATTTTCATTACTTAAAGTAGTAAAGCTGGCACAATAAGCCCAAATTGGCTAACTATAATAACGATGGGATATCCTTGGCTGCCTTTTCCATCGTACTGAGTTTGTCCTTCATTTCGTCTTGCTTGCCTTTAATCTCGTGGATGAAGCTAGTCGATTTCTCATAGTAGTCTCTTACTTTTTCTACATCAGTAAGTTCGGACAGGATTACAGCAACATCCAGTGTGCCTCTTTCCCGGGGGTAATCGCCGTTCCTTATGATAGCATTTGGAGCTAAGTCCTTCAGGTAGCTTCCGAGTTCCTTAACTAGGTCCATATTCATTTCCTTGGCGGGAGCTGAGAGGAGATATAATGCTCTGCCGGCATCCGTAGGATTGCACCTGATTGACAGCTCGCTTATTGCTTCGTCCATTGCCTGGATTCCTTTGTGGGTCTCAGTGCTCTTGTTTCTAAAGTTAGTTGAGCTTCGGAAGGGGAGCTTAATCAGTGGTAGTGGTGATTTACCATAGCCTATTACCGTCCATCCTACCAGAGTCTGAATTATGTCTCCAGCATCAAGCATCCTAGCTCCGATGTATTTGCTCTTCTTCTCCTCACCGGCACAAAGTATATTGTAGAATGGGTCAACTATCATAGCATTAATTTTAGCCAGATTGTTTCTAAGGGAGAAGTCTTTTCTAACATACCTTTGGTTGTCAACAAGAATTATCGCGTCAGCTAGTAAACTAGCTGATTTGAGGCATACGGCTGAGTTATAGATAGTTCTTTCCTCGGTTGCTTCTTCATGCTCAAAGGGGAGGATAATAAGATTATATACCGGTTTATCAACGTAACGGTCTTTTATGTATTGTGTCATTATTGGTATCGCTCCGGAGCCGGTACCACCAGCAGCACCAGCGACCAGTAAGAAGGCATCTGTCTCGTAAAACCGTTTGGTTACCCTTATAGCATCTACAACCTTGTCGCCATCTTCTCTGGCTACCTCGGCACCCAGTTCATTTATCTTGCCTACACCGTGACCGCCAGTCTTTCGACCTCCAATGAGTATTCTATGCTGGTAATCAGGTTTTATAGTGGATAGCCCGCTCAAATCCGCAGAATCGGTATTTACGGCAAAAGCACCATTAATTATATCGATTCCACGCTGACCACGTGCCCTTCTATTTAATCGGGCAAACTCATCAGCAAGTCTACTTCCGCACTGACCAAAACCTATAACTACTAATTTCATCTCCCACCTCAATTATTAAGTATTTTGTTATTTTAGTCATATTTGTACCACAATGTCAATCCCTTGTACCCGTCTGTATTATTAATCCTATTTTAGAGGTGTACGGGGGTGCTTGTTTAGTTTTCCCCATAATGGAGCTATATAGTCTAGATTGCTCAAGACTTTGCCCTGTGTTAAAATTTGTGGCAGGGCTAGTCGCTTTGGCTAGCCCTACAGGCGTTTGGGGAGAAATGCACTTGAATCTATCTCAGCTACTACATCTCATTGAGGAGATGACTGCCTATCGCCAGCTTGTAGGCGAGTTGCAGCAGCCAGGTGGCATCGCCCGAGCGGTAGTGCTCAATGCCGCTAAGCCCTACCTCATAGCTGCTCTGTACCAAAGCCGGCGATTACCTATGCTCGTGGTTACAGCACAACCAGAAAACTGTAAAAAGCTCCATGAGCAACTTTTAGCGTGGTGCAACTCAACCCAGGTAAAACTCTTCCCTGAGCCTGACGCCCTGCCCTACCAGAGGATTGCTTCAGACACCTCCACGGAGGTAGAAAGGCTCCAGGTGCTATCCGCTTTAGCTAATATAGATAGCGATGACAATGTTCCTTTAATTATCACCTCTGCCCCGGCATTTATGCGGAAGATTATGCTACATAACGATTTCATTTCCGCCTGCCATACCATAAAGCTGGGAATGGATATTGAGCCACTCCATCTGCTTAGCCGGTGGCAAGCTATGGGCTACAGGGTGGAAAACATAGTGGAGGTACCGGGCACAGTAGGTCATCGCGGTGGCATCATTGACATCTATCCTCCCACCAGTGACCTACCAGCCAGGCTGGAATTCTTTGGTAACACGGTAGACAGCATCCGACTCTTCGACCCGACAAACCAGCGCTCATTAACGAGGGTGTCATCAATAGCTATTGGTCCAGCCACTGAATTGCTAGCCCCCGGGTTGAGCAGCAAACTGGAGCTGGAGTCGCTCCTTAATAGTATTGACCTCTCTGGTTGCACTGCCCAGATAAGCCAGCAGTTCAAACAGGAACTAGCTATGCTGCTTAAAAAACAGAGACCACGCAATATAGAGTTTTATGCCCCGCTATTTAATAAAGACAACATCCTGAGCTACTTATCCCGGGATGCCCTTCTCGTCCTCGATGAACCTCAGAGCATTAAACAAGCTGTGGAAAAACTTGACGCTGAAGCCAGCCAATTACGTGCCCAGCGGTTAGATCTGGGGGAGCTGCCACCTAATTTCCCCACACCATATTTCACCTGGAAAGAGCTAGAGTCCCTAACGGAAGATAAGCAGCGCTTAACGCTTACTGCTTGGGGAACTTCTAACAGTGAACAAACATACCGGTTAAACTTCTCTCCTGCCCCCAGTTATGCCGGCCAGCTACCGGTGTTTATCAAAAAGGTTGAGCAGATGCTGAGCCAACGACACCGCCTTATCCTGGTCAGCCATCAGGCAAGCCGATTATCAGAGCTACTTGACGAGGAGGGTATTATTGCCCTACCCCTTACCGAAATCAAGGAAATACCTCTACCTGGCTCACTAACCCTAGCCCAGGGTTCGCTGACTGAGGGCTGGGTTATGAATAGTGACACCCACCTGTTCACTGATGCCGAAATCTTTGGTTTTGTTAAGGAGCGGCGGGTAATAAAGAAACGCCCGGTGCCACATCATAAAATGTTTGTTGACATGGCTCCCGGTGACTACGTGGTGCATATTGAGCATGGCATTGCCAAATTTGCCGGTATTACTACAATGAGCACCGATAACAGCCAGAAGGAATACCTGGTTTTACTTTACGCTGCTGACGATAAGCTCTATGTTCCCGCTGACCAGATAGACCGTGTCAACCGCTACATAGGAGGAGGTGACCGGCCACCAGTATTAAGCCGACTGGGTACCCAGGAATGGACGCGAGCCAAACAAAGGGTTAGAGAGGCGGTAGAAGACGTTGCTCAGGAGCTGTTAGCTCTTTATGCTGCCCGTGAAGTCATCCCCGGCTTTGCTTCCTCCCCCGATACAGTATGGCAGCAGGAGCTTGAGGCTTCCTTTCCCTATATTGAAACCCCTGACCAGATAGCAGTACAGGAACAGGTAAAAGAAGATATGGCAAAAGCCAAACCTATGGATAGGCTGGTCTGCGGAGATGTAGGCTATGGTAAGACTGAGGTGGCTATCCGTGCTGCCTTCAAAGCGGTGATGGACAATAAGCAGGTGGCAGTTCTGGTGCCGACTACAGTGCTGGCTCAACAACACTTCTCCACCTTCAGCCAGAGGCTAAGTGCCTTCCCGGTAAGAATCGAGATGTTGAGCCGCTTCCGAACACCAAAGGAGCAGCGCACAGTTCTGGACGGACTGGCTAGCGGAGGTGTGGACATCTGTATTGGTACCCACCGACTGCTTCAAAAGGATGTTGCCTTCAAAGATTTAGGGCTGCTAGTCATTGATGAGGAGCAACGCTTTGGCGTAGCCCATAAAGAGTATCTTAAGCAAATGAGGCGTGAGGTAGATGTTCTTACCCTCAGCGCTACCCCCATACCCCGCACTTTGCATATGTCCCTGGTGGGGGTGAGGGATATGAGCACTATGGAGACCCCTCCTGAAGAACGCCTGCCTATTAAGACCTATGTTGCTGAATATGATAGCCGGCTTCTCAGAGAAGCCATACTTAGGGAACTGGAAAGAAACGGTCAGGTTTTCTTTGTCCACAATCGGGTTCAATCCATAGCCCTCGTTGCTAATAAGCTCCAGTCCCTGATGCCTGAAGCTAGGATAGCTATTGCCCATGGTCAGATGCCAGAGGCAGAGCTGGAAGCGGTGATGGCCGACTTTATTCAGGGCAAGAGCGACATTCTGGTATGCACCACGATTATTGAATCAGGGCTGGATATGCCCAATGTCAATACCTTAATTATTAATAACGCCGATAAATTTGGTCTAACCCAGCTGTATCAACTTCGGGGTCGGGTAGGTCGTGGTGCCGACCTTGCCCATGCCTATTTTCTCTATGAGAAGGGGAAAGACCTGACACTGACGGCTGAGAAGCGGCTGAGAACTATATTTGAAGCCACCGAGCTGGGGGCTGGTTTTGGTATCGCTATAAAAGACCTTGAGATTAGAGGGGCAGGAACCCTGCTTGGGGTAAGGCAAAGCGGAAATATAAGTGCTGTTGGCTTCAGCCTTTATTGTCGGCTGCTGGCTGAGGCTGTAGAAGAACAGAAAGCAAAACAGGCTGGTTTTAAAGTAACTAAGCCATCAACCCTGCCACCAACAACCATAGACCTACCCCTGGCTGCCTATATACCTGAAGAATATGTATCTGACCTTAATACCAGGCTAAGCCTTTACCAGAGCCTGGTAGAGGTAGAGTCACTCGAGAAAGTAACGGCGCTGGCTGATGAATTTAACGACCGGTTTGGCCCAGTGCCCCTGGAGGTAAAAAACCTGCTCTACACAGTCAAGATTAAGGCTCTAGCGGCTAAGGCTGGTATCGAGTCCATCTCCACCGAGCAGGGTCAAATTACACTTAGACTATTTGATGGCTTGCAGTTTAATAGGCAGAAACTTGAGCCTATCTTAAGGGACGGTATAAAATTAGGTCTCACCCAAATAAGGCTAAACACAAGACGGCTAGGCAATGAGTGGCAGCAGGTTTTAGATAATGTGCTAAAGAGGATAGGGTGATATAATATAGTTCAAATAATGCTGGGGGGAGGTTTAAAAAGATGGATATTATAAGCAGCTGGTTTTACCAGACAGGTTGGAAAATCCTGGTGGTGCTGGCAGTTACTGGTGGAATATATCTGGCAATACGCTACTTCGCTCCTCGGACAATAAGGAGCACAGTGAAGCGCCAGATGAGGCGGAGACCCAAGGTAGAGAGAGAAAAAAGGGCGGATACCCTTATTCGGTTAATAACTAGCGTGTCGGCAGGTGTCTTGGGCATAATTGCCCTTTTCCTCGTTCTTCAGCAGGCAGGGGTTGATATCACTTCGGCTATAGTTGGTCTGGGGGTAATCGGGGTCGCCGTGGGCTTTGGCGCTCAGTACCTGGTTCGTGACCTCATCGCTGGATTCTTTGTCTTCTCCGAAAATCAGTACAATGTGAATGATGTAATCAAGGTGGGTGATATCGGTGGTATAGTAGAAGAGATATCTCTTAGGAGAACCATCCTGAGAGACCTTGATGGAGCCCGTCACGTAATTCCCAACGGGGAAATCCGAACGGTGAGCAATCTTACCCAGGAGTGGTCAAGGGCCCATCTCGACATAAGCGTCGCCTACAAGGAGGACCTCGACAGAGTTATGGCGCTTATGCGGAAGACTTGGGAGGAGATGAAACAAGACCCAAATTGGGGTCCCTTCATGCTTTCAGACACCCCGTGGCTTCTACGGGTGAATGAGTTCGGGAATTCAGGCATAACCATAAAAATGGTAGGGGAAACCCAGCCCGTCAGACAGTGGGATGTGATGGGTGAACTTAGGCGAAGAATTAAGAAGGTGTTTGATGAGGAAGGGGTCGAGATTCCTTGGCCCCACACCAAGGTTTATTTCGGTGACTCTCCAAAACAGGCACCAGCCGGGAAAGATTAGCTTCGTGTCTAAGGCACACTAGACCTCACCCAGCTTAGACTGGCACGGAAACGCCATAGTAGTGAGTGGCAACAGTTCTATCTTGACTTAGATTATGGGAGGTAATATGGCTAAAGCGCTGGACAACGTTAAGGTTTTAGATTTCAGTCGGATGTATGCCGGACCCTTCTGCACTATGATACTGAGGGATTTGGGTGCCGAAGTTATCAAAATTGAGATACCCGACGGCGGAGATGGCGTCAGAACCATGCCTCCCCTTACCCATGGAGGAGAGTCTTATATTTTTATAAATCTAAATCGGGGTAAGCAGGGCATTACCTTAAATTTAGACTCTGAAAAAGGGCGTGCGATTACCCAGGAGTTGGTGAGAAAGGTGGACGTTGTAGTGGAAAACTTTACCCCTGGTGTAATGGACAGGCTGGGTCTTGGCTACAAAGAACTGGAGAAAATTAACCCCGGGTTGATATATGCTTCATTGTCCGGATTTGGCCATACCGGTCCTCGTCATTCCCAACCAGCGTTTGACACTGTGGCTCAAGCCATGGGAGGTTTTATGAGCATTACCGGGTTTCCTGATGGTCCTCCTACCAAAGCCGGACCAGCGGTGGCAGACCTCTTGAGCGGTGTTTATGGTACTGTTTCTATACTGGCTGCTCTCCATCATCGTGAGAGAACGGGCGAGGGTCAGCATATCGATATATCGATGCAGGATTGCATGTGGGCTATCACGGCTATTCAATTTGCTCCTCAGTACTTCCTGACTGGCGAAGTTCCTCAGAGATTGGGGAACCGTCAGATTGAGCTTACGCCCTTTAACGTTTACCCGGCTAAGGACGGGAGTGTAGTGGTCGCTATCGTCACCGTAGGTCAATGGCAAAACCTTTTGCGGGTCATAGGCAGAGAAGATTTGTTAGGGGTTGAAAAATATGCCACTCAGGTGGAGCGAATGAAGCGTTGGCAGGAAGCTGATGCCCTGGTGGAGGAATGGACCAAGGTGAGAAGCGTCAGGGAAATAATAAATACGCTTAATAAGGCTGATCTGCCATGCTCGCCAGTACCTGCATTTGATGAGGTGGCTAATGACGCTCAACTCTTAAGTAGAGAAATGGTAATTGAGGTCGAGCAGCTTCTCTCGGGTAATCTTAAGGTGCCTGGTTCCGTGTTTAAGCTGTCTAAAACGCCGGGAGATGTAAGGTATCCCGCTCCCTTCCTCGGCGAACATAATTATGAAATATACTGTAATCTACTGGGGTATAGTGAACAGGAAATAAATAAACTTGCCGAAGATGGCATCATTTGATTCCCCTCGCCAACGAGGTCTGGCAAGTATAGGGTGTTTAAGAGGGGCTTCGTCCCTCTCTTTAATATACTCCCCCAAACACTATTACAAGCGGGTTAGAATATTTCTGAAAGAGGATTTTCCGGGCGGATAAAAAACGAAGCTAAAGGTATTGAGTGACCTCGGTCAAGCTACGGATTCGGGGGCAGTCAGTGACCTCAGGGTATAAATCAAAACGGTCAATAAGTATGGGCTTAATACCTACACCTCTGGCGCCAGCCACATCTAATTTATACTGGTCACCGACATGAACTGCTTCAGAAGCGTTTACCCCGGCTCGCTCTAATGCAGCCAGAAAGATAGGGGGCTGTGGTTTATCGCTTCCCACTTCCTGAGCGGTAACTACAAAATTAAGATAGGGCTCCAGACCTAGCTTAAGACAGATGGGATTCATATCCTTGGCGGCATTGGTAAGCAATCCCAAAATGAAATTCTGCTCCTTCAACATTTTCAAGGTGGAAAGTACGTCATCAAAAAGGGCAAAGGTTATCCCTTTGTGTAATTGTTGCACCCTGTTTAGCACCTTAGGAATTGTCTCTTTAGGCACCTTAATCCCAGTCCCAGCTGACACTGTTTCCTCGTAGCGAATGCCAAGCTCAAGTTGCTCCTGGGGACTTCTTTCTTCTATCTTAGATTTGGCATTTTCCTCAAACCAGTCCTTATCAGCAATCAATAGACCCTTTATTAATTCCTCGGGTGCTAATTCGATACCGAATTCTCGATAAGCCTGGCTATGTAGTTCTTCCCGCGGTGGTTCAACGCGGGCAAGGGTGTTAAACCAATCAAAAAATATGGCTTTAATCATAGCTAATCATCTTCGATGTCCAGTTCTTTAAGATAATCAATAGCGTTTTGGATGGTTACTATCTTTTCAGCATCCTCATCCGGTATCTCAATTTTCCGTGAAGGATTGCTAAACTCCTCTTCTAAAGCCATTATCAGCTCTACTAAGTCCAAGGAATCAGCGCCTAAATCATCAATAAAGCTAGCTGAGGGCGTCACCTCCTCGTCTTCTACCCCTAGTTGCTCTATAACTATCTTTTTTATCCGCTCAAAAATGGTTGCCAACTTTCTCCCCCTTTCTGCGGCTTTTTATCTATTGGCATGAGCGCTAACCGAGCCCAAAACTCCGTTAACAAACTTTGGTGAACTATCACTGCCAAATGTCTTGGCTAGCTCAACCGCTTCATTTATCGCTACCTTAACTGGTACCTTATTATCAAGTAAAATTTCGAATATTGCAAGCCTTAGAATATTCCTATCAACTATCGGTATCTGTTCTATTGGCCAGGCAGGGGCAAGATTCTTAATATTATGGTCAATCTTCTTCTTATTCCGGATAACACCGCTGACCAACTCACGGACGAAGGCAGCATTCTCCTCAGACAATCCCTCTTTAGCCAGAAGATGGTTTACCACCACTTCTGTATCATGTCCTGCAGAGTCAACCTCATATAGTGCCTGAAAAGCAAGCGTCCTCGCTCTCCGCCGCTTCCCTGTCATAGCCTGCCTCCAAAGTTAAGTTAAAACCTAGCCAGTAAACACTAGTCTCAGTCCCACAGTAGGTGAATATTACCCAATCTTACCCGGCTTATTTTAATTCAGCAGGTAAGATGGAGGGCAGCCACCACTCTCTGGGAATGACGAAGCTGGTTATATATTTTACAAGCCTTGTCAGTAGGTTCTGCAATAAGCTTCATACCCTGGGTTTCGACACTCTGTTGAACCTCAGGTAGCACCTTCATCAAGCCAGAGGCTCCGGTGCCAACCACCAGCACCTCAGGATTTCCAGTCATAACATCGGCTATATCATCAAGACACAACTGATGTCCCGTCTTTCTCCACCAGTTATCTTTAACACTGTCGGGGAAAATGATTACATCTGATGTATACTTCTTGCCGTTAACCACTATCAGCCCGAACTGATACGAGTCGATTATGTTCACAGCCAAGCTCCTGTTATGCCTCAGCCATGCTCTTAATAGCCTGGGCATCGCCTATATTTAGGGTATTAACGCCTTTATTTATCCGTTTAATGAGACCGGTCAGTACTTTACCTGGTCCGATTTCAATAAAGGTAGCCACACCGTTATTTATCATATATTCGATGGAGCGTTGCCACTGAATACAATTGCATAGTTGCTCGAGTAGCTCTGCCTTTATCATTTCAGCGGTGGTCATCGGCTGAGCGTTGGTGTTGGCTATAATAGGAACAGTTGGTTGGCGAAAGGATAGCGAGGCTATAGCCTCAGACAGACCGCTGGCAGCTGGCTCCATCAGTAGCGTATGAAAGGCACCACTTACTTGTAATGGAATGGTGCGGTAAGCCCCTTTAGCCTCAGCTAACTCGGCTGCTTTGGTTAAGTTCTCCTTTGCCCCACTGATTATTAGCTGACCGGGGCAGTTAATATTAGCAATCTTGGTATCAGTCTCATCGCACACCTCAGCTAATAACCTCTCATCAAGCCCGATTACCGCCACCATACTTCCCGGATTACTCAGTCCTGCTTCGTGCATTAACCGGCCTCTTTCTCGAGCCAGATAGACAGCAGTGGTGAAATCAAGTACGTCGGCTGCTGCCAGTGCCGTATACTCACCCAGGCTATGACCGGCAACAAAGGTGGGAAGGGGCATTGTCTCATCACCAGCTATATCCTGAGTAGCCTTTAAGCAAGCCAGGCTGACAGTTAATATTGCTGGCTGAGCATTAATAGTCTGGCGGAGCTCATCCTCTGGTCCCTCGAAACATAATTGGGAGAGAGGGTATCCCAGAGTCTCGTCAGCCAGCTCAAAGACTGCTTTAGCCGAGTCAAAATTATCATAAAGGTCACGCCCCATACCTACCCATTGAGCGCCCTGCCCGGGAAAGATGTAGGCTACCTTCATTGGTTCACCTCCTGGCTAATCCTCTTTTCAGCGTTTTTAATTATTACCTCAGCCTCAGCTACCATTTCTTCTATAATAACTTTAACTGGTTTAATCTCCTTTATCAATCCAGCAATCTGTCCCGATAGTAAGGAGCCCTCATCAATGTCCCCCTCGATTACACCAAGACGCACTCTACCCCTGCCGAATAAGTCCAGTTCCTCTTTGGTGGCACCTGCCTTCTCCAGTGCCAGAAATTGACGCGTCAGCTTATTCTGCAGGCAGCGCGTAGGACGCTCCGTACTCCGCCCGGTAACTACTGTAGACCGGTCGCTTGCCTTCAGGATTTTCTCCTTATATTTGGGGTGAGCAATACATTCATCACTGCAGATAAAGCGCGTTCCCATTTGGACACCCTGAGCACCGAGAGCCAGAGCAGCGGCTAGACCACGCCCATCAGCAATACCACCAGCAGCCACTACTGGTATCTGGACACTATCCGCTACCTGAGGTACTAAGACCAGGGTTGTTGTTTCCCCTATGTGTCCCCCTGACTCCATGCCCTCAGCCACAGTGGCATCCGCACCGGCTCGCTCCAATCGTCTGGCTAGAGCAACGCTGGACACTACCGGCATCACCTTTATCCCTGCCTGCTTAAGCTGGGGAATGTAAGTCTCAGGGCTGCCAATACCGGTAGTAACCACAGCCACCTTCTCTTCCAGGACTACTTCTATAACCTGTTTGGCAAAAGGCGAGGTCAGCAGGATGTTTACGCCAAACGGCTTGCTGGTTCGCTGCCTGGTTAGGTGTATTTGTTGCCTTACCCAATCTGGCTCGGAATTGCCGGTTCCAATAATACCCAGTCCGCCGGCATTAGAAACAGCCGAGACAAGTTCAGCTGTGCCTGCCCAAGCCATCCCACCTTGAATGATTGGATGCTCAATGCCGAAGAGGTCACAAATAGCAGTTTTGAGCACGGTCTTTCCTCTGTTCGAATTAATGCTAAATCAAAGGAGGAGACAAAATAAGTAGAAGAGCGGCTTATAAATCATGGAGTTGCCTTCTTTTTTGGGCTTTCAACAGTGATGACTTCCCTGCCAGCATAGCTTCCACATGTGGGACAGGCATGATGAGACAGCTTAGGACTGTGGCATTGGGGGCAGTAATCCAAGGGAGGGGGGGACAGACTAAGATGACTGCGCCTCTTACCCCGCCGTGCCTTAGCGTATTTTCGTTTTGGTAAAGCTCCCATAATCTACTCGGTTCCTTTCTGCTCATTTACACCGCTGGCTGAAGCTATTTTACTCAGCTCAAACCAGCGAGGGTCTATTTCCTCAGTCGGGCAATCGCAAGGTCCCTGGTTAAGATTGTGACCGCAATTGGGGCATAGCCCGGCACAATCATCACGGCAAAGTGGCTTCATCGGGATAACCAGGAGTGCATATTGCCGTATCGCCTCGGTTAAATCAAGAACATGATGTTCGTCAATAGTGAAACAACTGGGCTCCTCAGGTAAGGGCAGTGAGGCACCACTGACTACATCTATAGTAGGGAAGTACTCCTCTTCAATGTTTAGGGTTAGAGGACAGCTAAATAAACTTAAACAGCGACTACAGGTAGCTTCAATCCCAGTCTGTAGCCTACCGGTAACCAGAATACTCCGGTCAGTGCGCATCAGCTTAACCTCACCCTGGACCAGACTGTCACTACCATTGCCAGTAATATCAACCACCTCACTCATCTCATAATTTCGTATTGAGCCTATCGGTTCTTTAAGCAGCTGAGATACATTTATCTGCATAACATTCCACCTCCACTCCAACCAGATTAATTTACTATTATACATAAAGCCACATACTTACTGCAAGCCTGCTACCTTTGGGCACATGGGAGGAAAACCTTCGATTTTTGAGGATAGGTTTGAAGAGGGTATCTCGCTGAAACTTAATTTAACCCTTCTTCAGCCTGTCTATCATCATGGGCACTACCTTAAACAGGTCGCCAACGATGCCATAACTGGCTACCTCGAAGATAGGGGCGTTGGGGTCGTCATTGATAGCCAGGATAGTATCGGAGGTTTGCATGCCAGCTAAATGCTGAACTGCTCCGGAGATGCCGCAGGCAATATAGAGTTTGGGACAAACCGTCTTGCCTGTCTGCCCAACCTGATGGGAGTATGGTATCCATCCATGATCCACCGGTGGTCGGGAGGAGCCCAGTGCTGCCCCCATAACTGACGCCAGTTCTTCTAGCAGTTGGAAATTCTCTGCCTTACCCAGTCCCCGCCCTCCAGAAACAATAATATCGGCGTCCTCAAGCTTTACCCTTTCCGTTAAATCCTCAACAAAATTGAGCAGCTTGGTTCTTGATGTAACGGATTCACCATTAAAGTCGACTTTTATTATCTGCCCCTTTCTCTTGTTATCTGGCGTGCCCTTCTTAAAGACTCGGGGGCGGACTGTTGACATCTGCGGTCTTTTGGCTTGGCAGATGATGGTAGCCATAATGTTGCCGCCAAAGGTAGGACGAGTCTGCATGAGAAGCCTTGTCTCGGTATCAATTTCAAGTCCGGTACAGTCGGCGGTGAGTCCTGTCCTTAGGATAGCTGCCACCCGAGGAATAAATGAGCGTCCCAGTGAGGTGGCGCCGGCAACAACTACCGCTGGCTTATACTGTTGAATCAGCTTAACCAGCTCCCTGGTGTATAATTCCTCTTGATTGTTGGCTAAAGCTGGGTTATCTATCAGGTAAACCTTATCGGCACCGTAGGCAATTAATTGCTCGGTTTCGTTGATATTATGACCAAAACATACAGCACACAATTCAGTGTCAAGGGTATCTGCTAGCTGTCTACCCTTTGCTAATAGCTCATAGCCAACGCTTTTTAACCTGCCGTCCCGTTGCTCAGCAAATACCCAGATTCCGTGGTGACTATCACTTATTTCAACAGTCTCGGCAGCAGCCTCGATGAGTATAGCATCGTATTCGCAGGCTTCCTGGCAGGCACCGCACAGCGTGCAGCCTTCGTTGATACGAGCCTTCTCATCAATGAGCTCTATCAAACCATAAGGACAGGCTGGTAGGCAGTTACCGCAGCCAATACAATTATCAAGGTCAATCTGGATGCCCATATTTCTAAACTATCTTAACCTCTCTTAATTTCTCAACTAAGCTGTCTACCTGGTTTTCCAACTCCCCCTGAAGTATCTCACCGTGATGGACTCTCTGGGGAAAGAATATCTTGATAACCTTGGTGGCGGAGCCGGATAACCCTACCCTGGTTTTATCAACGCCCAGTTCTGAGATTGACCAGACTGGTATCACAGCGCTCTTTGCCTTGGTGAGTCCACGAAGGGAGGGGAGACGGGGTACGTTAATCTCTTTTACCACGCTAATCACTGCTGGCAGTGGTGTTTCCATGACCTCGTGCCCGTCTTCAACCATACGCTGAAGTCGCATATATCCATTGCTTACCTCTTCAATCTGGCTGACATAGGCAATGAACGGTATGCCTAACATTTCAGCTAGTTCTGGTGCCACCTGTCCGGTATCGCCATCTACCGTCTGCCGTCCACAAATTATGAGGTCACATTCTTGAAGTCTCTCAATTGCCTTGGCGAGGGTATAGGCAGTAGCTAGGGTATCAGCACCAGCAAAGGCGCTATCACTTAATAAGATAGCGTCATCGGCACCACTACTAATCGCTTCCCTCAATACCGCTTCAGCTTGAGGCGGTCCCATACTGATAGCGGTGACCTTACCCCCGTACCGCTCCTTTATTCGGACTCCTTCCTCTAGGGCGTAGGTATCAAAGGGGTTGACAATATTCTCGATTCCCTGTCTCACCAGGGTATTGGTCTGGGGGTCAACTTTGACTTTGGTGGTGCCGGGGACCTGCTTCAGGCAAACCGCGATGTTCATTCTCGCTTTGCCTTTCTTTTTCTAAGCTCAAAGGCGATGGTGTTCCTTAATATCTGATTGGTACCTTCATATATCTGTATGATTTTGGCGTCTCTCATCATTTTCTCAATGGGGTAGTCGCGCATGTAACCAGCGCCACCAAAAATCTGTACGGCATCAGTGGTAACTTTCATAGCCATGTCTGAGGCAAAGACCTTAGCCATAGCTGATTCTTCAGTGAAGTGCTTGGCCCCGCTATCTATCGTCCGTGCTACGGTATAAGTCAGTGCTCTGGCGGCTTCTAGCTCAATAGCCATATCGGCTAGCATGTTCTGGACTACAGGTTGAGAAATAATGGGGTGTCCAAATTGGATGCGCTGCCGGGCGTAATCTACCGCCGCTTCCAGAGCTCCCTGAGCCAGTCCAACAGCTTGAGCTGCTATTCCGGGACGGGTCCAGTCGAAGACTCTCAGCGTCATAATAAAGCCCAGTCCTTCCTTGCCAATCAAATTCTCCTCAGGAACCAGACAATTTCGGAAGATTAGCTCCCTTGTAGAAGAGGCACGAATGCCCAACTTTTTTTCCTTTTTACCGAAAGAGAAGCCAGGCGTATCCTTTTCAACAAAGAGAGCACTGGCGCCACGGGCGCCTCTTGCTTTGTCAGTCAAGGCGATAACCGTATATATCTCAGCCTCACCGCCATTGGTAATGAACTGTTTAGTTCCGTTAATTATATAGCCTCCCTCTACTCTTTCAGCGGTTGTTTTTATAGCGCCGGCATCACTGCCGGCTGTTGGCTCAGTTAGGGCAAAGGCGGTTAGTTTCTTGCCATCGGCAATATCTGGAAGGTATTTCTGCTTCTGTGCCTCAGTTCCATACTCGAGCAAGGGAAAACTTCCCAGGGCGGTAGCAGCGTAGCTAATGGCTACACTACTACAGACTCGGCTTAATTCCTCAACAACCAGGCACAGGTCGAGGCATCCCCCGCCTAGACCTTCGTATTCTTCAGGGATAAAGATACGGAACAGGTCACTATCGGCGAGGTCTTTCATTATAGCCCAAGGGAACTCTTCTTTCTCATCAAGCTCCGCCCGTACTGGTAGTACTCTTTCCTCGGCAATTCTTCTTGCCAGGCTCTTGAGTGTCTTCTGTTGCTCACTTAAGAAATAGTCCAGGGTAACCTCCTTGTCTGTTAATTTATTGCTTACCAGCGTTTAGGGAAAATATAAATGTCTGTAGAATTGAGTTTAGCAATTGAAATCAGCTTATTATACGTGTAGCCACATACTTGCTGTCAAGCTGACTAAGGTTATGGGAGAGGCGGGGTATTACTAATCATGCGGGCGAGTATGCGGAATTGACAAAGAACTGGGGTTCAGGCTAGCATCTTTTTGGGGTCGTACTGGACAGGAAGCAGCAGTGCTCTGAACCTGCAACTCCTAGTATGGTTGCATTCTTTATCGGTTATTATGAAAAGGCATTACCTGAAGACAACGCCGCTTCTGGCTCAAACCAAGAGGTTGCTGCGCCATTTTGACCTTCGGGCGAGAAAAAGATTGGGGCAGCATTTTCTTGTTGATGAAGACGTACTGCAAATGGTTATTTCAGCAGCAGGGCTTACCCCGACCGATGTTATTATAGAAATAGGTCCTGGCTTGGGTGTCTTGACCAGGGAGCTAGCCAGGCAGGCGGGATGGGTGGTCGCTGTTGAGCTAGATAACAAACTGGCTGACATCCTAAAACAGGATTTGGCTTCGTTTGATAATGTTACTATTATCAATGCCGATATACTTCAAATTGAGTCGGCAGACTTGCTCCAGGAGCCAAAGGCGGGGTTTCCTTTAAATATACCTTTTAACTATAAGGTAGTAGCTGACCTCCCTTACTATATTACATCTCCCGTCCTACGCCGTTTTCTTGAGGCTTCGGTTAAACCTCAAATTATGGTAGTAATGGTGCAAAAGGAGGTGGCTGAGGCTATTGTGGCTGAGCCCGGTCAGATGAGCGTGTTGAGCGTTAGTGTGCAATTTTACGGTAAACCAAGAATAATCAGTTATGTGCCAGCCCAGTGCTTTTACCCGGCGCCGGAGGTTGACTCGGCTATACTACGGATTGAGCTACATCCTCAACCACTGGTGGCGGTAACAGATGAGAGTAATTTTTTTGACCTAGTGCGGGCTGGTTTTAGTGCCTCCCGCAAGCAGATAGTTAATTCTTTGGCTCAGGGTCTGGTGCTACCAAAGGCAGAGGTCTTACCTCTATTGGAAAAGGCAGGTGTAGTACCACAGCGGCGGGCTGAGACCTTAACCCTTGACGAGTGGGCACAACTGTGGCAGATATTTAACCAAGTGAGGGAATAGGAATGCTAACTGTTCTGGCACCAGCTAAGTTGAATTTAACCCTTGAGGTTCTGGCTAAACGGCGGGATGGATTTCACGAAGTTCGCAGTGTTATCCAGACCATAAATCTATGTGATAGCCTCCGTTTACAGTTGAGCCAGAATATTGAGTTTAAGTCTGATGCGCCAAACTGGATTCCGGGGGAGAGTCTGGTGGCTAAAGCGACCAGTTTGCTTCAGGAGGTTACAGGGAGCACTAAGGGGGCGACCATTGAAGTCAGCAAGCGCATCCCGTTGGTATCAGGGTTGGGTGGGGATAGCAGTAATGCCGCCGCTATTTTACGTGGGCTTAATAAGCTCTGGGAGCTGGGTCTATCACTGAATGAGTTGCTTGAGCTAGCCGCCAAACTGGGTTCTGATGTAGCCTTCTTTCTTTATGGTGGCACGGCTCTGGTCAAGGGCAGGGGTGAGATGGTGACCCCCTTGCCCCCGTTACCCCGGATGTGGGTTGTCTTGGTGGTGCCAAATACGCCCCGGCTACCGAGAAAGACGGAGCAACTTTATGCCGGTCTTAAAGTCAATCACTATACAGATGGGCGGATTACGGAAAGGCTGGTGGAGGAACTGAGGAAAGGCAGAGAATTTACACCTTCCCTCCTGTTCAATACGTTTGAGAATATAACCTTTGCCGGTTCCTCCGAGCTACGTGTTTACAAGGGGCATATTATTAAAATGGGTGCCACCAATGTTCATCTGGCTGGTTCGGGACCAACTTTGTTTTCCATGGTAAAGGACAAAGCTCAGGCTGAGGACCTTTATATTCGCTGCCAGCAGCAAAATTTGGAGACATACCTGACTGAGACATTAGCTGGTATAGAAGAGGTGGAATGAACAGCCTAATACCTGATAACAGGGGTACACTTAATAAAGGAGGCAACTAATGGGAAACACACAAGAGAATCTGAAAGAAGCTTTTGCTGGAGAAAGTCAAGCCAACCGGCAATACCTCTTCTTTGCTGATAAGGCAGAAAAGGAGGGTCATCCCCAGATAGCCAGGCTATTTCGTGCCGTAGCCGAGGCGGAGACGGTTCATGCCCGTAATCACCTTGAAACTATGGGCAGTATCGGCTCAACCGGGGATAATCTGGCAGCAGCCGTCAGCGGGGAAAACTACGAATTCACCAAAATGTATCCCGCTTTCATCGAGCAGGCTAAGGTGGAAAATAACGAACGGGCTGAGATTAGCTTTACCTATGCCAACAAGGTAGAGAAAATCCACCACGGCTTGTATCAAAAGACTCTCGACGCTCTTGAGGCGGGGCAGAAGCTGAAAGATGAGCCTTACTTTGTCTGCCAGGTCTGCGGCAACACAGTAGCCGGAGAAGCCCCTGAGAAGTGTCCCATCTGCGGCGCCCCACGCAGTAAATTCAAGCGGGTGGGGTAAGGGCGTGAGATGTTTGGAACAAAATAATGTTGAATCACTTGTTGAGTGTTTAGGTCATGCAGGCGAACAGACCGAATAAGTTTCTACGATTGTAGCTCACTCAGACTGAGGGAGGGGTTCTTTGCGTGGAGAAGCTTTAAGCAGTAGTTGGTGGTACTGGTGGTGAAGCAACTTTGAGCGGTATAGCCTTTATCTCTTGACCAGCCACAAGCCAACTTACTGTGTAATCTCCGTAGTGTGGAAAAGTTACCCCATGCATTGCTAGCGCTATTTGCTGATTGCTATAGAGAAGGCCCGGGGCAGGAGGGCCGACATTGATAGTCGTATCCAGTGGTGGCAGAACGTTTTTGCCATCTGCATCAATAATATGCATGCCCACTTGCTTTGGGCCAGCCTCCGTGGCACTGAACTTAATACTAATAACAGAGAAAAAAAGTGGGCGTCTAGCGGGAATGTTTACCGCATATATAGTGTCGAAGCCGATGCCAACGGCGGTAATCTTTCCACCACTTCGGTCAGCATAATCACAGAGAAAAGCAAAGTTTACTTCCAATACTGCCTCCTATGCTGTTATTGTCCAAGTCTCGCTCAATTCAACCCAACGCGACTTCTCTTCACGTGATTCTTGCATCCCAAACTGAATAAACTCCTTTTCAATATCTAACGAAGGCTTGAACAGCTTTTCTCTGGCGAACATTCCGTAGTGAACGCCTCGTTCATCTTTATTCCTGACATCAGCAGGCAACCACTAGTATACAATTAAGGGTAAGACAATGGCAAGATAGATGGCCCGAGTAGATGGGGGAGTTTCGCACATCCCTAATGGTTACCTCACATTGTACTAGCCATGTTAAGGTGAACTCCCCCTAGCCCCCCGTGGCGAATATTGTTTGGCGGCTTCAACCAGTAGTGCCAGGCTCATCAGGAAATCATCGTGTCCCTGTCCCGGGTCGACATAAAAGTTCATCGTCTGGGAAGGGCGATACTGGCTCTTAGCCTTCTCCATCTCAAACCAGAACTCCTGGTACTCAGGGGAGCCGTCCCCGGAATACATCTTGAGCCTGCCCGAGTTAATGGCGGCTAGCAGGTTAAAGCCCAGCTCCGACTTTGACTGAGCAGTGAAGGTGAACGGAGAAATCTTTGACCCCAGCGACTGTTTGAGAAACGAGCTGACTGGCTGACCGACCCCGGTGGCATCAACCACAACCTTACGGCAGTGCCAGACGTTTTTGAGGATGTCAACTAGCTGGGGATAGAGTTCAGTGTGCTTCTTGCCTGTCCACCAGTAGTGCTCAACAACACGTATCCGGGGTTGCTTTTGAATATCATCACAGATAGAAAAGTCCAGTTCACCAATGGTAACTACGGTAGAATCCTGTCTTGGCTTAGCCGCTCTTAATTGGGCTCCTTCCTCTTCCTCAGCTTCTCCTGCTAGGTCAATACCAGCGACATAGACCTGACTATGGTCGGGCTGGTGCCTCCTGCCATGCTCTCCCTTTAGCTGAGCCTGCTGTTGATGACTCAGGTATCCCCCACCCCCGTGGATGGGTAAGAGACGATATTGGGTTAGAAAGAGAGGGTGATTCTCTCCCAGGCGCTCCCTCTCGGCTTCAACATAGGCTGAATAGTCGGGGTTAAACTTGGCGATTTCCTGCCAGTCGTATCGGAGGTGGCGTTTAATGCCATCTTTCTTCTCTAACTCTAAATTTGTCTGTTTTACCTCTTCAAGCAGAGTGGAATCATCCCAGGTAGTGCCATAGTGAACAGTAGTGACATTAGTGGTTGCCCCCATGGGCTTGAATTCCTTGCAATGTTGTTTACAATTTAAATCCTGTTCTTACAATCAATTTGAGTAGGGAGTTTTATTATGCCAAACAAACCTAAGGGCCTCAGCAGCAAGGAAGATGCCCTAGACCCACAGCAGGTAACACAGCTTCTACTGGTCTGCAATTCGCTTCGCCAGAAGTTCATCATCTACAGCCTGCTGTTCGCTGGCCTCAGAGTGTCAGAGCTAAAACACCTCAAACGGTTGTGGGTGAATTTTGACGAGGGCACCATTACCGTTCCGACTCGGCAGTATTGTGATTGCCCAGAGTGTAAGTTAAAGCGGAATGGTGTCTGGAGACCCAAGACCAAGAGAGGTGCAAGGACTATCTTGATACATCCTAGTTTGCTTCCTGTCATGTCTGAATACCTAGCTGGTCATGAGGAGCTGGGGCTGACCCGGCAACGCCTCTGGCAGATAACCAGTAAGCTAGGTCGAGATGCTAGCATACCGCATGTCTATCCTCACTGCCTGAGGGCTACGGCGGCAACCATACTAGCCTATCAAGGAATCAGTGCACCCAGTCTGCAATATGACTTAGGCTGGGCAAGATTAAGTAGTGCTGAGGAATACGTGAAGAGTGATATGAAGAGAGCTATGGCCGAAATACAGGAGATTTATGCAAAGGGCTAAATAGAAATTTTACATTGTGTTATTGAATGTCAAATTTGAATGTGAGGAGGGAGGTTTGAATTATGAAGAAAATAGTTGATTGAGGCTTGCAGTAATAACACCAAAAAGCAAAGGAATAAAATATTGTAGGGATTGTAGTAGATGTAGGGCTTAGAAAAATATATGTGTAGGGATTGTAGTGTTTGTAGTCCATATAATTTTAGAACCCCTACAATCTCTACAAACTCTACAGAAGGAGAGGAGAGTGAAAGAAAAAATCAAGGAAGCGATAGACCAAATGGTAACAATGCTAGAAATTGTCTCTGGTGCTGATAAATTCCAACTGAGGACGGCGGGATATTATGCAGCAACGACTTGGCATCTTGGTGAATTTGATAGGTTCCCTTATCTGGTTTTCTACGGGGGTAGTGGTGTTGGTAAAAGTGAGTTAATGAAGGCGACGAGTTACTTTTGCTACAGCCCGGTTTTAATAAATGCCAGCACAGAGACCGCTAAGGTGATACGAGAGAAATTTGACCAGGCGAAGGATGGAACTGCGGTTATGGAGGAATTTGGAGACTCCACTCTAGGTGAGGACATCTATAATTATCTCAATGGGCGATATGCCAGAGCAACAGGAACTGCAAGTAAGATGTCGCCTACTGGATATGGTGGCTGGCTACCCAAGCAATACATCACCTTTGGGGCGACGCTAATTCACAGGCTTGAGCACTTCAAGCAGCCAACACTACAGAACCGTTCAATTTGGCTCTACATTCTATACAACCCAGGTTCCTATGCAAAAGCAACTGATATTGAGGGATTAACTGGAGATATAGTGAACGTATTAGAGGAAACACGGTGGGTTACACTACCAGCGAACTATAAGACTCCCAAGTTAGCTCCAAGAGTAGTTGACACTTACGACCCTATTCTGAGGCTGGCTAATTATATAGGGGATAAAGAATACTTGGAGGAGGTGAATAAACATATGCAGCTAGCAGATGCCGCTTTCAAAGATGGACAAACTTACCAACCAAAATCCTTAGTCCTTCGAGGGTTGATTGCTAGCCTAACAGTTGGTGATCCAGCCGGGGGTGAGATGTTAGATATTACCAAGTCTGTTAAGGTTAGCGACATAACTGAGACAATTCGCCGAAACTATCAGCAGGGATTAACTACCAGGCAAGCCAATCAGTACCTGGACGAAATGAAGTTTACAGTACGTCCATCGGGGGGTTATCCCAAAGTAATGGCGATTACTATTCCTCAATTAACGAAGGCTTGTATGGAGCAAGGAATTAGAGACGACTTAGTGGTAAAGCTGGCTGGTAATCCATAAGAAAGAGAAATGAATGGAGAGCAGAGAATGCCTAGAGAAGCAACAAGTTGGAAGTGTGATAACTGTGGAACACAGAAGACAGGTGGAGTAAAACCGCCAGAAGGCTGGGTAGAAACCTCATTCTGGAATGGCCAACGCTTTATCCGAAACGTATTCTGTAGTTATAGCTGTTTGAGCAATTGGAGTAGTAGGCGGTATGATCTGCAACCGAAACATCTAAGAGAGGATGTAGTCCAAGAAAGATGATACTCACCTTAATCTGGGCACTGGTTATATGGGGCTTGGTGTTCTGGGGCACTAAGGCAGCAGGTTTCTCTATGCCTTGGCAGGTGCATGTAGCCATAATCCTGTTCCTGATTGCACCTGCCATAGTCCACATATTCATACCAGAGCCAAGAAGTCGGAGGAGAAGGTGCTGATATTGTGAGACAACCCATACTTAGCCCTGACAAGTTTGCCGAATGGTTCAATTCTGCCGTGCCCGGTGCCTATCGAAGCATTACTGCTCAGGATATCTGGGACATGACTGAATGTGGTTTGATAGCACATTATGGCTATTACATTAGTCAGGATCTAGAAACTGTCAGGGCTATCCTTCTTTATGAGCAACTAAGGGAGAAGAGAAGCAAAAAGCAGGATACACCTAGGACATGCAAGAGGTGTAGTAAATTATTACCTGATAATGGAAGCAGGAGGGGCAGACCAAGTGAATACTGCTCTGACTGTGAGCCTTACAGAGGGAGAGAGCGGTATATGAAATGGTGGAAGAAACAAACCACCCTAATTTACAAAACTAAGATTGGACTAGTGACGGCCGATACATAATGCTTGCAGGGAGGCCTTGATTATCCGATTATATCTTGGCTGCTAATCCCTCTATTTATTGACTCATGAGATAGGATCTCCTGCGATAATATCTGTCGTCTGAATACCTGGAAGATAATATCCGTGCTCAGGAGACTAGAGCAGAGGACTGGCTTGCCGTGTAATCCGCACACGTTTAGGAGGGTATTTGCCAGCAATCTGCACAGGAGAGGGTTAGATGTTGAGCATATCATGTGTTTGGGTGGCTGGGAAAGTTTGGACATGGTGCTGAGGTATACCAAGAGTGCGAGGTTTGAAGAGAACTTGAGGTTGTATCAATAGTAAAAGTTAGTTTCAAATCCGCAAAAACAACTACTGCCCTGCTACCTCTTCTACAGTTGCTAGTCGCCATGAATGGTGTAACGATATAAAAACCATATTACGTCTAATGACTGCCTAAAGTTCCATAAAGCACCGCTGTCTGAAAGTTATTGACAAGTGAATAAGAAAGTACTATATTTGTGTCCCAACATAGGAGGCAATGGATGTGATAACTATACCTTGGAGGTCATTATGTCACAAAGTCACAACAACCTGATTAGAAAGAGCATTGCAATTGGATTGGTGTTGATTCTGATTACTATGGTTACAGTTTCATGCAGCGGAGTACCTAGAGAAGAGTATGATGAGCTAACGACTGAGGTAGAAGCAATTATAAAGCAAACTGGAGCACTTGAACAGGAAATAGAAGAAGGGGAGGCCAAAATTCAATCCCTTGAGAGTGACATAGCGGTAGCAGAACAGGAGTTAGCTGACGCACAAGACTCGGCAGCAGAAGCCCAAAAATATACGGAAGAATTGGAGAAGGAACTTTCAATCGTAGAAAGTAAACTGCTATCAAAACAGAGAGAACTTGAAGAGTTAGAGGAAGAGTTAAGGCAGAAAGAAGAAGAACTGGCAAGTCTTCAATAAATTTCCTTGGATGCAGGGGATTGATGGTCAACATATGCTCGTCATTTGAGCAGTTTTGCCTATATGCTAAAGCCAGAAAAGGAATAACCAGGATATAGGAGGACACGATGAGTAGTATGAAGATTTTAATCATTATAACAGTTATTGCGGTAGCAACGGCAATATTAGTACCCATATTCATATCACGCTACCATAGTCGGCATGTCAGCACGGAGAGGTATCAGGAGATGGTGACTCGCAAAGAAAACCTCGAAATTCACCTCACGTTGCTCAAGGAGCAAAAGGATAAATATCTCGATACAATTGAAGCACTGGAAAAACAAAAAGAAGATTTAGAGAAGAAAGCACACGAAGTTGAAGATGATTATAGTCCAACCTTATGGGAAATCGCACATTTACATGAGAGTATCAAGAATGAGAATAACAAAATGGATACCATTGACAAAGAAATAGCGGAACGGAAGGAAGAGATAGAAACAATAGAAGAAAAGATAAGAGAGCTTAAGGCTTTATTGCCCAGTTATGCTGGAGGCTGGGGTGTAGCTCCCTGCTTTGCCTGCGACACTCTGGTCCTCATGGCTAACGATTCTCTAAAGCGCATTAGTGATGTGCAGATAGGTGAGATGGTTCAGGTCTACAATGTCGAGTCGGGCATGGTGGTATCCAAGGCAGTGGTTGCCACGAACAGCGGCGAAGCAGATTATTATTACCTGATTAACGGAAATCTCAAAGTTACGCCGCCACATCCATTTTACACAAACGAGAGTAAATGGATAGAAGTTATGGACTTGAAAGTAGGAGACAAGATTAGAAGTCTTGAGGGACTGACTCAAATCACTTCCATTGAAAAAGTAAATTCTAGACATAGAATTTGCAATATCAGCGTTCGGGATTTTCACAATTTTTTTGTCTCAGCTAATGGTGATGATTTTTATCTGGTGCAGGAGTGACTTAGACTTAGTAGGGCTAACTATTAAAAGTTAGTATAAAGAGTCGTGAATTGCACTCACTTCACTAGTTATTTACTAGTGTTGAATTATAATATCGCCCTAGATAGTAGGTCGAACTACCTAGGGCATCTTAAGGAAAGGAGGGGGCATATCGTAGCCAAAATAATAATTCTGGCTACGATACTACTATAAGGTTTGTAGGCATGTCTGTATGCGACTTTTATCTCATTCACAGTTGGTAGAAATATAGAACTTAGCCATTATGATTGTTTGAGCTAAGCAGATATACAGATACTAGAGAATTATTAGGGGGTGAATTAAGATGAAAAACCAAAAAGTGCTATTTGGTTTCTTAGTTTTAGTTATCATAGTAGTTATAGCAGGTTTAGGTGTGCCTGGAAATAGTAGTATGACACCGACCAAAGCTAACTACTTGCCAATAATTGAAGCCGAATTTAAAGTAGTGCCGCTTGCTGTTAATGTCTTAAAAGATGTTACTATTAGTGACGAAGAGATCGACAATATCGTTAAAGAGGCCAATGATAACCTCAAACAAGCAAATTTACACTTAGAATTTGACAAAACAAGGAACATTAAGCGTAATTTCAATGATCAGGGCAACAATAATGACAAGATTGAGGAGGGCGAAGACCAGAAACTGAATGATTCTTGTGTTGATGAGTTGGACTCTGCATATGGGGTAGGAAAAGGTTACAAGGTAGTTTTCGCCAATCAGATTCATGGTGATGATGATACCTATGGTTGGGCGATTATGTGTGATCCACACATCCCTGTTATGTACCTCAAAGTAAGGGAAGGTACTGCGAAGAGCAAAGGTAACGATCTCGCCCATGAGACTGCCCACCTTTCCAGTTTAGGTGCTGGACACAAAATAGACGACACAACAAATGCGGATAGCAAAGGACATCACCCTACAGATATGACTAATAAAATGTATCCCTATAATCCTACCCCGACAGGAGTTGACCGTGGGGATAAGTTTACGCAGGATCAGAGAGAAGAGATTAACAAAGGGGCTAAGAAACGAGGCAAGAGCAAATTGAGGACGGCGGATGGTGTCTTTCCTACAGATCATTGCTATAGTTGGTTTTCAGATCCCTTGGATGACGCTCCTATAGCTCATATCGACATCATTTCCGGTTTTGTTGGTAGCAATTATGAAAATCCTAATATAGTCAATGCCAACATTGGGGTTAGGGGATTACACCCGTCTTCCCCCGTTTTTTGTACACATGAACTGTTCTTTGATACTGATAATAACGATGGGACTGGTGGAACATATCCCCCATTTCAAGGCATTGAAAAGATCTTGCGCATTGATTTATCTGGACAGTGGCCCTTTACTGGTCCTGGTGAATTCTTAGTTGAAATTTACTGTGTTCAATCTGGTATTACAACACCACTTCCCCCTGGAGAGGTATGCAGATATAACATGGTTTCCGACATGATGTGGCCATCTACGCCCCAGACTAATGGTTACCATGATTCGATTTGCCAGTCGTTTCCTCTGGACCTACTCGGTCCTGGATTGTTAGCAGACCAATTGCCTGTTGGGGTGCAGTTAACCGATATATACACAGGTATTTCAGACGACTCTGAGTTTTTATTTCAATTATCTTGTGATAAAGAAACCGGACCAATGATCGATATTAATCGCATTCAGGCATCACCCGGAGATGAGATCATTTTGCAGGGTAAGAACTTTTGTCCTGGAACAATATTTATTAATATTAACGGTTCATACGATTACCCACCATTGCTGGAAACGGATGGCACATTCACTATAAGCGTACCCGTTCCCTCAATTGAGGCGGGAGATTACTTTATCATTGCAACCGATGAGTGTGGGTTGTTTGATTTCTCGGTGATAAATATTACACCAAGTCCCGGCGAAGTTGTTGTCGGTGGTACTGTAGTTGAGGAAGATATATTTGATATTATAATTTATTGGTCCGTGCCAGCAATGCTGATCATGGCTGTAGGTATCTGGTTGGGTATATTTAAGAGAAGAGCCAAAACAGAAGGTAACTAAGGCTGATCGGCGTATAGAGTTGAAGCGGTGAAGTGTTGCTCACATATTGCGTTGGTAGCGTTAACAGTAGCCCTGCCAGGCCTAGCTCTATTTTCCGGTTGCTCGCCCCCTGAGCTAGAACATAGGCCTATGGCAGCTTTCATTGACCAATTACACAGTGTTCAGCCAAACCCGGTACTTATCAATAGAACTACAGCAGCCCTTGAGGCTTACGGCTTCGAAGTCGATGTTTATCAGAGTGATGAGGTTAACGTAGACTTTTACAAAAAATTACCAA
>Ga0209427_10000995_pt1 | contig 31848 bp, 37 predicted proteins | sample DeeMarSWOR136_30_FD_187465 | JGI IMG/M metagenome (GOLD analysis project Ga0209427, IMG submission 187465) | Marine sediment microbial communities from White Oak River estuary, North Carolina - WOR-1-36_30 (SPAdes) (version 2) | ecosystem: Environmental > Aquatic > Marine > Intertidal zone >...
AGGTCTAGTCCTCCAACGCTGGTCCCGCCAGAAGTGATTACCACATCACATTCTTGCAGTCCTTTCTTGAGTTTCTCGGTGATTCCTTTTATGTCGTCTCTAGCTATACCTAAATAGGTTGGTTGGGCGCCGAGTTCTTCGCACATGGCTGAGAGCATGATTCCGTTTGACTCGTAAATCTGGTTTTTGGTAATTTTGTTGCCTACTTTGGCGAGTTCGTTCCCCGTGGCTATAATGGCGATTCGGGGTTTTTCGATAACTTTTGTTTCAGTTTTACCCATAGCGGAGAGCATAGCCAGGTGATATGGTTTCAGGCGTGTGCCTGCTTTCATTATGTTTTCGCTTTTCTTGACGTCTTCACCTTTCCCAGACACATTTCCTCCACGTGCCAGTTGCACCCAAACATGCAATTCACCATCAGTTCTCTCAGTGTTTTCCAGCATCACCACCGCGTTTGCGCCCTTCGGAACGGGGTTTCCAGTCCAGATTTGCCTTGCCTGTTTCGCACTGACTTCTTTAGCCTCTGTTAAGTTTAGTGTGACGGGGTTGAACTGAGTTGCGCTTGCGGTATCTTGGGCTTTCACTGCATAACCGTCAACGGCAGACTTGTCAAACCGCGGCAAGTCGTGTTCAGCAATTACGTCTGTTGCCAAAACACGGTTTAAAGCCTTTTCAAGAGGAACTGTTATTTCGCTACATTTTTTGACCTGCAAAACACTAAGCCATATTCGCAACGCTTCATCCACGCGTGTAAGTTTCTGAAAACCTTTTAACCTCGCCAAAGTGAATCCTCAAATAGAAGGGATTGTAGCTTACAGTAAAAAACGTATCGCGGAGCACTGAGCTTTCGTGTTCTATAGTGTTCAGCAAAGTCTGCAATCCCCTTGCATAATTTCTCTATCTAGTTCCGCGAGCGCTCTGCCCATAAATGCCTACAGGCTTCTGCAATTAACATCTATTAGGATCCAAAACACTACGTTAGTTCTTGCTACTGCAAGGCTTGCACCTGCTTCCTTATTAATATCTTGCGGGCATTTGGGTTTTTGAAAGCTGGGATTCTTATTTGAGCCACAGAACAAGTTGGATTGAGTGAGGACATTGCTGAAGGACGCGTGGAAGGTTGCCATCGAAACTTTGAGCTGGATAGAACTGCAGAAGCTCAGCGAGCGCTTAGCTTTGGCGCGGACGGTTAAACAATTAGATATACGTGACTCTAATGCTGTTCGGTACGCCTATAGATTAGTTGTTGAGACTATTCGGCGCAAAAACCTAATAGACAAGTTTGTGAACAATGTGCTGCAGCCTAAAAAAATTGCCGAATTCAATATGGGTATTCAAGCATTTCTTAGGCTTTATGTTTATCAAACACGGATTGCGAAAGGTTGGGCTAAATTTGACTTGAAAGAGGCTGAAAACATTGCCAGGATGGGTCGGGCAATTTTGGGCTGGAGAACATTGATGGAGGTTGAGCCATTTCTGGGTTTTCTGCTTACACACCAGTTTGCCCCCATTTTAGAAGCAGTAGGCAATTCAGAAAGGGTGGGTCTGCAAACTTTTCATCCGACGTGGTTTGTGGAGTACTGCTTTAACCTGCTTGGGCGGAAAGAAGCCATTGCTTTCTTGGAAGCGAATAGGAATGCGCCGCCAACTTGTGTCAGGGTGAACACCCTAAGGGATTCTGAGAAGGTAATTCTTGAGAAGCTACGTTCGGAAGGTATACATTTGGAGAAGGTTGAGTTGTTGAGACACGCTTACAACGTAACTGGTGCGAGACAGCCCTTGACAAGCATGAAGAGTTTCAAGGAGGGGTTATTCTACGTTCAAGACAAAGCAAGCTGTTTTGCAGCGGAGGCTGCTAACCCGAAGTCCATGATGACGGTTTTGGATGTTTGCGCAGCTCCAGGTGCCAAGACTGCATATTTGGCGCAGCTTATGCAAAATCGAGGCTGCATTTTTTCGGTTGATTATTCGTTGCGAAGGATGCAGTTGTGGCGAAGAGAGGTGACGCGTATGGGCGTGAAAATAGCTGAGCCGGTTATCGCGGACACTTGTTTTTCTCTGCCATTTGCGTTGGAGGCAGAGGTTGTGGTTTTAGATCCGCCTTGTACGAGCACTGGTGTGTTTGCTAAGCAACCTTCTGCCAAGTGGCGGCTTACTCCGCGGTCGATTGAGAAAATGGCTACTATTCAGTGTCGGATGATTAGCAGCTGTGCTGAGAAAGTGAAGGTTGGAGGAGTATTAACCTACTCTACTTGCAGCATTACTGTTGAAGAGAACGAGTTGGTTATCGAGCGATTTCTGAAGGGTCATCCAGATTTTTCGCTTGTGGAAATAAATCCGAAGTTGGGGGTGCCTGGCCTCAGAGGACTGGATAGGTGTCAGAGACTTTATCCTCATATTCATGAGAGTAATGGTTTTTTCATTGCCAAATTGCTGAAAAAGTAACGTTCACCTAACAATAATTGTTGCGATTACTTTTGTTGGGCGGATTAACAAAAACGTAATTTGTCTATAAAAATGTTCTAAAAAATAGACACATAAAGCATTTAAGAGTAGAATTAAACAAACATGTTAAGGAGAATGTACTGCGTGGTTTCCATTTTCATGCTGATTTTGGAGTCGCTCAATGATGTAAATTGGCATGGAATGGATGAATTGCTGGAGAGGGTGAAGCTAAATAAGATGAAGTTTCGAGAGGTCATTGAGTTTCTGGACAAGTATGGTTTTATCAGGTTTGATTATAAGAAACAAAAAGTTAGAATTAACAAAGATTTTAGAAGGGTGATGGATCAAGAAACTGTTGCTTAGAGATTAAGTGGAATGGTGTATGTATTATACAAAAATATTGGGGGCGGTTAGGGTGAAATTCGTTTTTGAATGGCAACTTCGTCTGCGTCTTTTTCCATGAATATATTGATTTTGTTATTGCCTATTTTCATGCAGAGTACCTTGTTTTTTTTGCCTTCGATGAGAACGTTTTCAACATCGCCCTGATCGAACATGTCAGAGATTACTTGGCTGGAATCCAACACTTGGGATGAAAAGATTGCGTATTCAATTATTTTTTCTGAATCTTTGAGATCTATCATGGCTGAGGTTGTGTTTCTAAGTATGTAGCCTATTATGCCTTTGTTTTTCCGGATTTTTGCGAGGGTTTCGCTTAGGTTTTGGAAGGTTTGGTCTTCTTCTGGTGCGGCGATTTCTTCTTCGTCAACAACTATTGGTGTTGCGTTTTCTTGTTGACTTTGTTTTTTCTTAACCATTGTCTGTTCACTTCGTTTATTCAATTATGGGTTTGATGGTGACGAGTTCACCTATGTGTGTTTCTAAAGTGAGCTGTATTTTTTCTGGTATTTTGATTATCCCTTTTCCTGTGTCTTTTGATTTTTTGATTTTTTTGAATTTGCTACGGGTTGTTTTTCCGTTTAGGGCTTCGACTTCGACCTCTTTGATTTTGTTATCGCCGTAAAGTTCGCTCCAGCGCGTTATTACTTCTTGATCTACACGTACTGTGTCTGAGGGAACTAGTAACCCGCCGAGGTTTTCGACTATTAGCTGTGTCACTGGGGGTTCTGGAAGCATTGGTTCGTCTTCAATTTCTGGTTCTGCTCGTTCTGGTTCTTCTATTTCGGGTGTGGCGGTTTCTTCTTCGTAGTTGTCGTCTTCCTGGTCCTCGTTATTGGGTTCTTCGGTTTCTTCGGTGGTCAAGTTTTCTTCGGGAGCTTCGTAAGTGTCATTTTCTTCAGGTTCGCTTTCAGGCTGTTCAATCGTGATAGTCTCTTTATCTGGAGAAGCAGGCTGAATTTTCTCTGATAGTTTGATAACTATGGGGATTAAAACTCGGGTTAGGGTGTTAATGTATTTTTCATCTGCCTCTTTTGACGAGACTGTTGCTAGGTGGAAGTCTTCAAAAGCTGCGATATGAACTTTACCTTTTGTGCTTTTGATCGTTATTGTTTCCAAGTCACCTATAAAATCTGCCCTTTCGACCATGGCATCGAAGGCATCTACAGCTTGGCTTGCGGTTTCTAGTTTTGTATTTCTGTCTCGAGATAGGACTTTCTTGTCTTTGAATGCAAAGTAGCTTATTACATCTGGGCATGCGTTTTGAATTTCATCCAGTGCACTTTCGAGTGCGAAAGCATATACTTCGTTTTCCACGTTTTTCTATCTCCTGCAGAATGATATTTTCACGGCGTTGCGAACTTAAGAGATTTTGAACAGTATACGTTCTGGGACTCCTTCTGTTTCAACCACTAGATACTTCAGACCTTCTGTGTCGCCGAGTTGGTCTAGCCATTTTAAGGCTTCTCGTGCTTTCTGCAGAACTAATAGTCTTTCTTGATGGCTGCGAACTACTGATTCTATAGCGGTGAGCTCATGGAATGGGTTGGCATCTAGAACTATGTTGAGACTGCCTACGCTGATTTCACCTAAACTTTCGGTTGCGGCTTTTTTGCCTGCGAGTTTCAAGACTACTTCGCGGATTTTCTTTGATTTTTCCGCTAAGTTACGTATTTCGTCGAGGCGGCGCAGGTATTCGCCCAAAGTGCTTTTTGTTTTGGATATGTCTTTATCCAGTGTATTGGCTATTTCTTCGGCTGATTCGTATTCTTTTATTTCTACTACCATTTTGTTTTTTGCACCTCCAAAGAGGAAACAAGAGAAGGGGAGATTGTAATGCTTTGTTTCACCCTACCCCTTACATCTAAAGAAAATTATGGGAGTTTTTATGCGACTGGAGCTGTTGCGGTGTAGACGAATGGATTACCCTTTGAGGATACCAGTTTGAATTGATAGCTACTTCCATCTTCGAAATCCATGGTTATTCTAAGGGTGGCTTCAGTGTTCGCCTCGATTGACCCCGATGGATCTTGTGACCAGTCCAATTCATCTATGAGATCACCATTAACATAAACTTCTTCAATGGTCACAGCTGCTGTACCAGTATTCTTTACATATACGTCAGCGTAGGCAAGAGCTGTTGGCTCGAAATCTGCGTTTGTAACTCTGATTTCTTCTGTTCCCATGAATCCGATGGTTAGTGCTCCCATCCATGCGGCTACTGCGATGCTAACTGCGACTGTGACTGCAATGAGTATGATTGATGCGACTACGGGGCTTAGGGCTTTTGTGCTTTTCCTGATTTTTCTTAAAGTTTTCATTTTCTCTTTTTATCCCTCCTTTGGGATTGATGAGTATGGTAGAGAAGGTATAGAATTTAAATCTTACGACTTAATACATAATATTATCTATGTGTAAAACAAAAATACATAAAAAACAAGAAAATGGAAAAAACCATGAATAAACGAACGGCTTCAAAGCAGCTGTACGACAGTTGGGCGAAAGTATGCCGCAAAAGCTTAAACATCAAATTCTTCAAAGAATTCGAGAAGAAGCTTCGCCACTTTCTCGCCCAGCGCGGTGATCACATAATACTTCTTAAGCGGATCAATCCGCTCGCTCTTGGCCAACCCCAGCTGCTCAATCTCAATCATTCTCGCTCTGAAAGTGCCGTCACTCAATGTCAACTTGTTCATCCGCATGAAATCCTTTGCCTCCTTCCACTTCCCACGATTAAGATGAAGCAGGAACATGCAGTCTATTGCATGGTCCTTCTCCAGCATCGCTTTCATCGCAGACAACTTTGGATCAGTAAGAATATGCTTTATCTTCTCCTCTTCTCCATTTTTCTTCATATCTCCAATCACACCTATTTTTCTGTTCTGAATATAGCAGAATGCCCTTAAAAGATTTAACCTATATTACGATTTATGACACATTTCTGAGGACACAAGTCTTAACAACACCCAAATATTCCCAAACCCGACGGCCCAAACCCACAAAGACTAAAAACTTTAAACCAACACCAAAACCCCAGAGACAGTTTTATAAACATTATCCGGGAATAATAAAAAGCGTGAAAAATAATGCTACTGAGCATAGTTGACATGTTTTCTAATATGGTTGGAGACATAATAGAAGCCATACCATCGGTCATAGCCGCCATCATAATAATCCTAATTGGCTACGCGATCGGCATAATCGTTGGCAAAGCAGCCAACACAATAATCGAAAAGCTGGGCATGGAAAAAAGCTTCGATCAAACTACCACAGGCAAAGCATTTAGAAACGCCGGCTTAGACCTCTCAAACTTCGTGGGCGCAGTTCTCAAGGCCTTTATAACAGTACTCGCCATAATCCTCGCAATACAAATCCTAAACGTGGGCGGCACAATCGGCACATACTTAACAACAATAGCAGACTATCTACCTAGACTCCTCGGCGGAATTCTCATCATAGTATTCGGCACAGTTCTAGTAGACTTCCTAGCGTCATTCATAGGCAGAATGATAAAACCCATGTTTCCAGAAGCTAAAATCGAAATCGCCGACATGCTGAAGAACCTTCTAATGATAGGGCTGATAGCATTCATACTGCTACTTGCACTCGACCTCATGCTACTTTCAGGCGAACTAGTATACCCGCTCATACTAGGCTTCGTGCTAATCGGAGCAGGCATATCACTAACTGACGGCCTTATTAAATCAATAACTGACGATCATGAAGAATTCCGCAGCGTGGCAGGATACGCAAAATTCGTCCTTTACAGCATCTTCCTCATAATCGGTGCAGGGGCCATATTCGCAACCTTCTCAGGCGTAGCAAACATTATAGCAAACATTTCATATGCATTCGCGATAGCATTAGCAATAATGCTTATTCCCATAGCTTACGCCATGGCAAAGAAAATGTCCAAAGAAACAACATAAAGGAGCGGTCTCCAACAACAACCCTTTTTTTTAAAAAAACAACTCTATTTCACAAGTTACAAACCATAATTTAAGTACACCCCCCAGTCTGCACAGTGCTTTTAAAGAAGATGCCCTTTAAGACTAAAACCAAGCAGGAGCCGCAGGGAAATGACGGAAAAAGCCAAAACACGACCTAACGAGAAAGAAATCAAAGTTGAAGGACATCTCATAGACTCTATGATACTCACCAAAATATGGGATCGAATCATTGAACTGGGCGGGGACTTCGAAACCCGAGAATTCCAAGTAGGAAAACACAAAACCGACCCCAGCTACGCACGAATTCTTGTAAAAGGGCAAACCCCCGAACACTTGGAGGATATACTGAAAGAAATATATCCTCTCGGAGCCCTCGCATTCAAGATCGCCGAAGTAGCTCTCGCCCCAGCACCAGCAGACATGGTCTTCCCCGACAACTTCTATTCCACTACTAATAATCCCAGCCAAATTTATCTCAAAGGTGAATGGATACCAGTAAAAAACACCATGATGGACAAAGTCATCGTAGTAAATCCTAAAACCAAAACAGCAGTATGCAAACCCATCCGAGACATCAAAAAAGGTGACCTCATCGTCGTAGGCGAAGAGGGCGTTCAAGTCAAGCCCCCAGAAAGACCTCGAGAAAGGACAGGCATATTTAGCTTCATGAGCAGCGGCTCCTCAAGCGAAAAACCAGCTATAACCATCATAAAAAAAATCGCTCAAGACCTCCACAAAGTCAAAAAAGCAGGGGGAAAAATTGCCGTGGTTGCAGGACCAGCCGTAGTGCATACTGGCGCAGCACAAGCCCTAGGTAGCCTCATTCGCCAAGGCTATGTAGACACACTTTTATCAGGCAACGCACTGGCAGTCCACGACGTGGAGGGCGACATCCTCAAAACATCATTGGGCATCTCGCTCGAAGAAGGCGTAGCAGCGGTCAGAGGCTGCAGAAACCACATAGTCGCAATAAACGTCATATACAAAGCAGGAAACTTAAAAGCAGCAGTAGATAAAGGCTACCTAAAAAGCGGAATAATCTACGAATGCATCAAGAAAAACATCCCTTTCGTCCTCGCAGGCTCAATCCGAGATGATGGCCCCTTACCTGACGTTATAACAGACACCGTGGTGGCACAGCAAAAATACAAGGAACAACTAAAAGGCGTTACCATGGTCCTCATGTTAGCCTCCACCCTGCATGCAATAGGCGTTGGAAACATGCTACCATCTACCGTTAAACTCGTATGTCTGGACATAAACCCAGCTTCAGTAACAAAACTCTTAGACAGAGGCTCAACTCAAGCCGTAGGCGTCGTTTCAGACATCGGCACATTCCTGCCACTGCTTGCTACAGAAATCAAAAGACTAGATGAGAAACCCTTGACCGTTTCTTAGTTGCATGTTTTCGCGATGCGATTGAGAAAGGAAGGTTTAAATAAATTACACATCACTTCCTTTTTAGTTTCAAGCTTGAACGGATGAAAAAACAGAATGTCACAGGAATACCGACATATACTCCGCATAATGGGTACAGACGTGGAAGGTACCCTAAAAACCATTTACGCACTAACAAAAATCAAAGGCGTAAGCCTTAGCCTCGCAAACGCCATACTCAAAAAAGCAGGCATAAACCAGGACCTGAGAGCAGGCTTCCTTACAGAAACAGAAATCAACAAAATTGAGGAAATAATCAGAGAACCAACAAATTTTGGGCTGCCACAATGGCTCTTCAATAGAAGAAAAGACTCTGAAAAAAGAAGAGATACCCATCTTATAGGCGCTGACCTAGTCCTCAGAACAAAAATGGACATCGACCAAGCCAAAGAAATCAGATCTTGGCGCGGGTACCGTCACGCCTACAGTCTAAAAGTGCGTGGCCAAAGAACAAAAACCACTGGGAGAGCAGGAAAATCCCTAGGCGTTAAAAGAAAAACGCTCCAGCAGAAATCTGGAGGCTCATAATCGGGGAGGTTAAAATGGGAGACCCTAAGAAACAAAGAAAAAAATTCGAAACCCCACGTTTCCGCTGGCGGAAAGACATCCTACAGGAAGAACTCAAACTCATAGGCCAATACGGCTTAAGAAACAAACATGAACTCTGGCGTCACAAAACCATGCTCTCAAAAACCAGAGGTATAGCCAGATCACTAATAGGAAAAACGCCTGAAGAGCGCGTCAAAATGGAGAACGAACTCCTAATACGCCTAAAAAAACTCGGGATACTGAACGAAACAGCAGTACTCGACAACGTATTAGATCTGTCCATAGAAGACCTGCTGGAACGCCGGCTTCAAACAATAGTTTTCCGAAAAGGCTTAGCACGAACAGTTTTCCAATCCCGCCAACTCATAACACACGGTCACATAACAATAGGAAATCGCCGCATAACAGTTCCAAGCTACATAGTCGCAAAAGAAGAAGAACCGAACGTGATATATTCCCCCCAAAGTGAACTTACAAATGAGACACACCCCTTACGCCAAGCCCTCTCAATTGTAGCTAAAGAACCCGAAATAAGACCGCCCCCAAGATTCCGAAGAGGAGGACGAAGACGCTGAGCAACAAAAGAACCGAAAAATGGGGCGTCGTTCACATCTTCAGCAGCTACAACAACACCGTAATCCACATAACCGACATCTCAGGCGCAGAAACAATAGCCCGCACCTCGGGCGGGATGTTTGTGAAAGCAGACCGCATGGAATCCTCACCCTACGCAGCCATGCGCGCCGCAACAGCAGCTGCAGAAATGGCCCGCGACAAAGGAATAACAGCAATACACATCAAAGTACGCGCTCCCGGCGGATCAGGTCCAAGAACGCCTGGACCAGGCGCCCAAGCCGCCATACGCGCCCTCGCCCGATTCGGATTCCGAATCGAACGAATCGAAGAGGTTACGCCTATTCCCCACGATGGTACACGAAGGCCGGGTGGCAGAAGAGGAAGACGTGTATAACTTTCAACTTTCCCTGTTTATTAACAGAAAAATTGAAATAATGCACTGTTACTTCTATTGAACCGCACAGTCACCATCATAATCATTATGGAGTGTTCACATCAGTTGAAAATAGAAGTGCTTGAAAAAAACGAAACAAGCATCCGTCTAGCCATTAAAGGGGTAGAGGTACCTCTAATGAACGCCTTACGGCGAATAGCACTTGCCGAAGTTCCCAGCATGGCAATAGACGAAGTTGTCATGATCGAAAACTCATCCATTCTGCAAGATGAAATTATAGCGCACAGGCTGGGACTCACCCCGTTAAAAACAGAATTGGACAGCTATAATCTTCCTAGAGAATGCGAGTGCAAAAGCGAATTCGGCTGTTCTCTCTGCCGCGTAACACTGACATTGGATGCAGAATCAACTGAAGGAACCCAAACTGTCTTTTCAGGAGAACTAGTATCCGAAAACCCAGAAATAATCCCGGTCTCCGACAAAGTCCCCATCATAAAACTGGCTAAAGGACAAAAACTAAAGCTTGAAGCATACGCCAGACTTGGAAAAGGAAAAAACCACGCAAAATGGCAACCTGTTTCCGTGTGCGCTTACAAGTATTACCCACAAATTGAAGTGCCAAACAAAGAATGCAAGGGCTGCACCAAATGCGTCGATATTTGTCCGAAAAAAGTGTATGTAATAAGAGACAACAAAGTCGAGATTCGAGACCTTTTAGCATGCAACCTCTGCATGGATTGTGTCGACGTGTGCCCACAAAAACCGCCAGTCATAAAAGTGGAATGGGAAAAGAACGCCTTCATATTGAACATAGAATCAACAGGTGCACTACCTCCAGAAAGAATAATCCAAGAAGCCACCAAGATTTTGGACAATCAACTGAATGAATTCAAAGAGCAAGTGAAGTTGGAAGTAAAATGAAACAAACGAAATCCACAAACCCCGATCTAATCCAACTTATCCGCTTCTTGAAAAAACAAGCCAGAGAAAAAGAAGCAGCTATTTGGCGAGATGTGGCTGAACAATTAGCAAAGGCAAGACAACAACGCGCGGCTGTGAATCTGAGCCGCATAAACAGACACACACAAAAAGGCGATGCGGTGGTTGTTCCAGGCAAGCTCTTGGCTGCAGGAGCACTAGACCACTCCGTGATCGTAGCAGCTTTCAGCGCATCTGAAAAGGCGAAAGAGAAACTGAGAGCCGCTAAAGCAAAATACCTATCAATTCCAGAGCTTGTGGAAAAAAACCCGAAAGGGTCAAATGTAAAGATAATTCGGTGAAAAGAAAATGCAAACCGTGAAAGGAAACCAGGTTACTCTGATAAATGCTGATGGTCTTATTGTTGGCAGAATGGCCAGCAAAGTCGCCAAAAAACTATTGAATGGAGAAAAAGTCATAATAGTTAACGCTGAGAAAGCCGTGATTTCAGGAAGAAAGAAAAGCAAGGTCGCAGAAGCCAAAACATTCCTTGAAGTCGGGGCCCCCAAAAGAGGACCGTTTCATTATCGAAGACCCGATAGAATATTGCGCAAAACCGTTCGGGGGATGTTACCATTCAAACAGGCAAAAGGAAAATCCGCTCTCAAGAAACTGAAGATATTTATTAACGTGCCAGAAGAACTTAAAGACCAAAAGATGGGCGCGTTTAAAGAAGCCCAAGCCTCAAAGCTGAAGGGACCATACTTCACCCTTGGAGAATTGGCAAAGGAAATAGGATGGAACCAAGGTGAATAAATATGCCAACCAAAAAAGTTCTAGTTGTTAGTGGAAGACGAAAAAAAGCTATAGCCCGTGCAGTCGTCAAAACAGGCGCCGGCAGGGTACGAATAAATATGATTCCAGTGGAAATCTTTGAACCTGAAATCGCCCGCGAAAAAATAATGGAACCTCTCCTGCAGGCTGGAGAAGATGTTTGGAAACAGATGGATATGGACATTAAAACGTCGGGTGGAGGCTATATGGGACAGGCTGAAGCTGCCCGCATGGCTGTGGCGAATGCGCTATTGAAATGGACAAAGAGCAGTCACCTACGCACCGTATTCACCGAATACGATAGAACCATGATTGCCGGAGACTCCAGAAGAAAGGAACCGAAAAAGTTCGGAGGTCCCGGCGCACGAGCTAAAGAACAGAAAAGTTACAGATAAGGAGAACAAAAAGATGATAATTCCTGTGAGATGCTTCACTTGCGGCAAGCTGATCGGAGACAGATGGGAAGAGTTCGCTCGAAGAATAAGAACGGGTGAGAACCCTAGTGACGTTTTGGACAGTCTAGGCATCAAGAGATATTGTTGTAGGCGAATGGTGCTTTCAAATGTGGAGATAATAGACGAAATTCTACGGTTCTATGAAGAAGCGGAAAAGAGAAGAGAAGCCCGTAACTTGTACTAAACACTCCTCGCCTTTTACGCGTATAATCGTCATATGAAATATATTACCGAATTGTCTTGAAATTTATGGCGAATAGTAAAGGAAGTTAGCGGCAGAATATTCAGGTTTTGCGTTGTAATTATCCGATCCATGCTTGTTCATTATGTGCATGCCGTATTTCTTTAGTCGTAATTGGCTGCTACGCCCTTGGATCAGTCTATCATCCAAGTAACAAACTTGCCATCTCTTGCGTAATTAAGTGTTTGTCAAGGGTGCTTCTTTTATTCAATCAGCTTTATATTCAAAATGTTCTAGTTGCCGTGCAAGCTTTCTGAGCCTTCGGAGCCTTCGCACCCGACTTTCAAGCATTTTTTGCAATCTTTAGCAAGATTCGCAGTTTTATAGGTGGGTTTTACTTCATGCACGCAAGTTTTTGCGTCGATTTCTAGAATATCCTTCAAAGGAGCTTGTTTTGTTCTCAAAAATGAAGATAGCTTCATATGTTTTTTGGCAACAATACACGTCGTTTTAAAATCATTTTACGATAATTTTCTCAAAACACTGAAATTTTTCCTTCCAATTGCAGCGCGCATGCGCTGCCCAAGCTTTTTTACCAAGAACTTGACTCACCGTTTCCATTCAGCGAGCGAGAAGTCCCGTTCAATACGTGTTTACTCATTTATAAAAGTGAGAAGAATCTTCTCTATACATTATATTTCAATAAATGTTGATTGGAAAAATAAGCAAAGAAAATGTAAGATAATTCTTGAGGGAAAACAAGATAGGGCAAAACTTTAATCGAGTTTGGTGAAGCTGGGATTTACTCGATTACCTGAATTGCACCTTCAGGACATTGGGCTTCGCATGCCCTGCAGACTAGGCATTCATCAACGTTGACTGGAACGGATTTACCGTTTTTGATTTCATAGGTGCCTACTGGACAAGTATTTGCGCATGTTTCACATCCGGTGCATTTTGCATTATCAACTATTATTTTTACCATGTTTACTACCTCTCGCAGTTTTGACTCAAATCACTTCAGTTAGATAAAAGTGTTTAGGTTGGTTAATGAAGTTCTTCACGGAGACGTAATAGGATTCCGTTGATTGTCGTCTCAGCTTTCTCTTTTCGCCGCTGGTAATCCGCAAGCGATTTCTTGAACGCATCCAACGGAAGTTCACCTCTTCTATGACGAATCTCACTTTTCCTAATGCCCATTTCAACTTCAACCAACTCTGCCTCTGTAATATCAAGCTGTCGAACAAGATCCGAGTAAACACCACCCGCACTGCGGAAAACTCTTTTCAGCTCAACTATTTTCCTAGAAATAGTATCCAAGCGAGTCATCAAAGTCCTCCTCTGTACTTTGTACCTGCGCCTCGGAATCCTGCCTTTCTGCGCTCTTTCTTCAAGAACCTTTAACTCTGAAGACAGCCTGGTTTTCTCGTTAAAAGCTTCCGTGAATTCTCTAACTTGGTCGGGAATGAGACCAACAGATGCTTTTGAAGCAGCAATGCGCAGCGGAGCAGCAGTTTTGGGTCTTCTCCAAACAGCGACAACTACTGCGCCGACTACCGCCAAAGTCCAAATCCACACTGTAGGGCGAAAAGATAGCCAAAGAGGATTATAATCATACAAAATGTGCAAATTATCTTCGGAAAGGCTAGCGTAATCAACTTTGCTAACGCCTTCTTGCACTATTGTAAGAGTTTCCTGAAAAACTTCTCTGACTAAACTCAAAGAGGGATTTATTGTATCAAATTGCGGCGCTAAAAACCTTGCACCTTCGGGAATAATAAATGTGACAGATGCACTATCAACATAATAGTCAAAAGCTGGGAAAAGATTAAAATCTAAAGCATAACGCGGAGCCTGCGCAGAGGAAATTCTGGGTAAAGTGTATTTAACCGTTAACAGTGCAGATTGGCCAATTGTCAGAGAAGATACAAATGTGACGTTGACCAAACTTGTGTTGCCTACGCTGGCTAAGGTTTGAGTTTTTAGAATTCTGCCAAATTCATCTCTAGTAACAATGTTTGCAGCCTCAACTGGCACGCTCAGTTTTACAGAACCTGGTATAACTGGTGAGTTATTTGTGATGCGGTAATTGTCGGAAGCTGTTATGTCTCCTGCAGGATCTATTGTGATTTTACGATTCAATTCCTTTACGTTGATTATTCGAAGATCGCCTGAACTTAGAGTAAAAGTTGCAATAGCTGGGGAATAGGTAAAAGCAGGCAAGTTCTGTTTGACGAAGTTGGTTGCGCTAACATTTCCATCAGCCTTTGCAACAGTTATGATTGGAGGCTCCTCAGGAAGCGTAATTGCGACACTGCAGGTGCCAACGTCTTCAACGAGGCTGGGGTAGGCTGGAAAGTCGAGATTGAACACGCCTGCAGTTACGTTTCGGCTGAGAAGACTGTTTAAAAGGATAAAGACAACGGTGAAAATTTGTGGCGCGCCTTGCCTAAAGTTTATTTTCGAAAGGTAAAATCCGCTTTGGTCGGCTATTTGAACCCCAAGACTTACTGGGAACGTGGTATCCGCATCATAAGCTATACTCTTGATTACGTAAGAACCGTATTTGTACGGAAAGCCAATTAGAAAGTCACCTGTTAATTGTCCGCTTATATGTATCGTGTCACGTATGACAACGTGCCCTGAGTACATGATTTCTACTTGATGATCAACGCTTTGTATGTTATAGCTGGCGTCTTGAGCCAAAACCACCCGAGTGGTGACAGAAAGGAATATAAGAATAGCTAGTGAAAAAGCAGAAAAAACAACGAACGTTGCAGCTTTCTTCACTTAAACTCACCAAGTTCAGGTTTCTCTATGTTACTGACATCTTATTTATTTACTTTTAGAATAGAACATGCTTTCCAACATTCAGTTTCAAGTGATTGGCGAAAAATGTCAAAGTAGTATGTTTAGCCTTATTTTTGATGTGTAAAGAATATAGCTTTTTCACATACGAGTGAATCCGCTTATTCTCATGTTTCCCCTGCATCTATATGAAAATGCACGAACATCTTTACATATGATTTAGATCGCAAATCATAAATGTAGGTAGCGGTCAACCTCAAAGTGCGAGATGCGTTTCATGGTTAAGCGTGGGCTTTATGTTGGAAGGTTCCAGCCTTTTCACTTGGGACATCTTAAAGCCATAAAAGATGTTTTCAACGAAGTAGAAGAACTCGTGATAGTCATTGGCAGCGCCCAGTACAGCCACAACATCCAAAATCCTTTCACTGCGGGCGAACGACTGGTCATGATTCGACGTGCGCTTCAAGAGGCAAAAGTGGATTATTCCCGACTTTGGATTGTTCCCGTACCCGATGTTCATCTGCATATGCTATGGGTGTCAGCTCTTGAAGGTTACACGCCGCGTTTTAACATCGTTTACTCCAACGAACCTTTGACATGCAGGCTCTTCACGGAAGCAGGATACAAGGTCAAGAGTATACGCTTCTTCCAGAGAAAACTTTTCACATCAACCCTTGTCCGAGAGAAAATGCTTAAAGGAGAAAACTGGATGAAGCTTGTTCCAAGAACGGTTGCTGATTTCATAAACGAAATTGACGGGGTTAGCCGCCTGAGGGACCTATCTAGAACCGATGAAATCTAACGCGGTGTTTTTCGGGACTCACGCAGCTGGAGTTAAACGACTACTATTTCTGAAGTTCGGTTAGAAAGACGCCATACCAAAAGATAGACTCCAACTACAATGGCTGTTCCCGGTATGACTGCAAGGAAGAAGTCACTTAAGGCAATCAAGTTATTCGCTAAATGAAGCGAAACAGCAACAAGATAAAACATCAAAGGTTTCTTCTTAGCTATACCATAGGCGATTATGCCCGCGCTAGAAGCATGAAAAATCACGGCAGGTATTCTGGAAGTGAAAGGCGCGCCTAGGGTGAGTACGTACAAGACAAACTCGGCTATGCCGAATCCCAATCCGGCTAGAATCGCCAAGATCACAATAGATCTTTCAGTTTCTCCGTGACGATAAAACAATGGAAAAACTTTGGCGAACTCTTCAATAAAAGGCGCAAAAAATACCGTTGAGCACAGTTGGGCGTAAAAAAAAGGCAAAGTCACGCAAAGCGAGCCTACAAATCCATAGAAAAAAAAGGTAAGAGGCACACTTACTAGTATTCCTGAGACGAAAAAGAAGATTTTTTCCTTAAGATCAGGTTTATGAACAGGAATTACCGCTTTTTGTTCATTTTCGACCAAAAAGACCCTGCATGTATATCTCATCTACTTACTTATCAACGTTGCCACCGTCTTGATATACCGCAGTTCTGCAAAACTAAAAGCCAGCCTTTATCGGATTGTTCGGTTTCATCATCTCCCTAAGAAGCACCGTGGCGTATGAGCCTCTTAATAACGTGAAACTCAAACTAGCCTGATGCACTCTCTGACCTAACGGGCAAGCTGAAACGCTACGCAGCTTGAAGCCTTTAACGGGAGTAACAACCGCCCGTAATCCGCCACCTCTACTCATCTCAGTCATGCCGTTGACCTTGAAGTTTCCTTTTTGGATGCCTTCTTCCTCGAGAATCCGCCTCTCTATTTCCCCCATATTTCCTTGAGAAAGTTTTTGTTTAGTTCCGATGAGCGGAAGCATTATTAGCATTCTTCCATCGTTGACTAGCCTGTTAACTTCCGAAATATTTTCTGAGTCTGCTATTTTAGCGGTATGGAACATAGGCAAGCCCGAACGCTCCACGTTCACAACGTAATCTCCGACTTCAACCCTAGTCGAAGAAAAGCCGTTTTTGATTCTATCACTTAAGAAACGATTAAAAAGGTAAGACTGGTACGCTTGAACAAAAAGCATCTGAAGCGTGAATGGCAAATGTTTAAAGGCACCAATAAAATCCTCAGGTTTCTCAACCAAATGTCTTAGCATCAGCCTTTCAAAACGAAGTTGCTTAGGGAAGTTTTGCAGCGCCCATTTGAAATCCCGTGTTGACTGCAGTTTTTCACGTGATTGCCTAGATAAAGGATGCTCGTGAGCACTGGGTTTCGCTAGAAAAATCATTGCTGCTTCCTCAAAGTCTCCTCTAATGATGGCTTTTCCCACCAAATGCGTTATTGGGCGCGTTGTTCCGAAACGTTGGTGCCCAAAAAAGTTTAGAATCCCACCAACGGTGGCAATCGCTTTGGCTATTTCGGCTATTCGCTTTTTAACAGTTGATGCCGAAAATTTAATTGATTTGATTTTTATTGTGAAGTTGTTCCCTAAAAGGTAGTAGGGAGACAATTTATCGCGGAAATATCCTAAAGAATGGATAGTAATGTCTTTAATTCTAACCTTAGAGGCATCTTCCATAGAGCATTTTTCAATTGTTATATGCTGCGCTGTAACAGCCTTTGCATCTTTTATGCCTGCAATTTGAATTTGCTTTTGACTTATGTCTAACTGCTTCGCAATGTTTCTGAGGGCTATAAAAGTATCCCAGTTGCGCTTTACTAAAGTGCACAACAAGTAGTGCTGCTTGGTGCTGGAAGCCCCCAAAACTTTAGGTGTCCCAGCTTTTTCGATCGTAGCTATGGAGCCGTCAACAAGAACTTCTTCAACCACAAAATCATCCACAGACTCCCGAATAACCCCGCCGATACCTGCTTTTCCGGTTGCGTAAACGGTAATGCCAAGCAGCTGATCAATTTTCGGAACAGGCAAATTATATTCGCCTTATTTATAGTAGGGGAAGATTACCTGTTAGCCTGTCAACCTTCCCTGTGGGAGCAGGACCAATTCCTAAACAAGTGACTGTGCCAGGCGGAATCTCTGTGAGACCTCTGTCAATAATTAGAGCGTTGGGTAAATCTAACTCTTTTGCGTGCTCCTCAAGATCCAAAAGTGCTGTTTCATTCTTAACCTTAACCGCTACTTTGCGTTGCCCTTCCAAGAGCCAAGCTTCCCACCAGCGCCTGTAACCATTGTGGGCCTCCTGCGCTGCAGAAACCGCTGCGTGCCCAGCCTGAGCGGCAATTTTTCCTTTACTAAGCTTTAAATCACTGCGAAAGACTAAAACTTGTTTATACTCGAATTCATCCATCGTGCTTTTCCAGCCTTCTCTTAACAAGTTGTTCCCTTGAGATTTTAAGAGTTTCCTGACAAGTAAACCTTAAGGAAATACGCTAAAGCAGCAAACAGGGCAGGTTTAGTCAAAATTTTGAGAAGCATCTGTCCCTGAAAATCTATTTGGTCAACGCCACCCAATGTTTTGTTCAAACCTATTTTGGCGCAGAAACGTAGAACATCATCCAGCTTATCGTCTGAAAGACGATCAAGAAATCGCCTAATCCTAAGCATCACACTGAAATCGAAACCCAACGCGTCTTCGCAACGTTTCTGGTACATTTGCAGGAAATGTGAGGATACATCTTTTTTTCGCATTGCTTCATCAGCAACTTCCGCTGCAATTCCAGCACACATCAAACCTAACACCACGCCTCCTCCCGTAGTCGGCTTCACCTGCGAAGCAGCATCTCCAACAGCAAGAAAACCATTCGAATAGGTCTTGGAGATTGGACCGCCCAAAGTAATTGAGTGAAAAGCCATACTCTTGATTTTCGCCTTAGCAAGTTTCTTAGAAGCCACTGGATGCTTCAGCATGAGTCTACGCAGTAACTCTTTCGGATTCCCCTTTTTTGCTGCGAGTCCAACCTTCGCAGTTCCGTCAAGCCTTGGTATAAGCCACGCGTAAAGACCAGGCGCGTAGGCTTTTCCAAGAAAAACTTCAACCGCGTCCAATTGCACATCCGCTATATCTTGGACTTCTGCTTCCACAGCGTAAACAAGTCTCTCGCTGTCAAGCCCAGGTAGACCTGCTTGACGCAGAAGCCTAGACGAAATTCCTTCAGCATCAATAACAATTTTCGCCATCACCAGCTCTTCAACCATGTCTCTTTGTTTGACCCTCACGCCCTTTACAACACCATTTTCCAGATGTAGGGAGTGAACATGCGAATTTAGACAGAAATGTGCTCCTGCAGCTTCTGCTTTATCCGCGATATGTCTATCAAAAGCTTCACGGTTCACCGAACAAGTTACCGGATTATCGAGGCAAACAGAAAAATTGAAGCCTGAAGGTGAATAAAAGTTGGCTTTAGAAAAAGTGTTTTCAACGATTTCTCCGGGAAGTGGATACAAACCCAAGTTCCTTAAGTTGCCGATGCCCAGATGCCCCGCGCAATGCGACGGAGTGCCAATTGTTTCGTGTTCCTCAAAAACTGTAACTTTGGCGCCTAGTTTAGCTAATTTCAAAGCTGTGAAGGAACCGACAGCCCCTCCTCCAACAACTATAACGTCTGACAGGTTTTTCATTGGCTGCATGGTTAACGGTATTAACGTCAAGCCTATTGAGCCTATTGGATCAGTTCGACGCGTCTTTTTCCGCGAGCCATGGAAGTGGTGCGGATTTTGCCGCTAACCTCCAGCCGCATCAAAATGTCGTTGAAGTCTTTATAACCTAAGTCCTCAAACTCCTCTTTTATCTGATTAAAGAGGTCGTCGTCAACCATGTCGCCTTTCTTGCTCAAGATTTCCAATAAAACAAAAAAGGCGGGACGGGTTTTCCAAGTCTTAACTGCTGGCATTGACAATACTCCTTAAGCAACAGGCGTTGTCGGTTTCTGTACTTGACGAACCTGTTGCATAAAGCTTTTGTACCATTTCTCCATGTCCGGAGAAACAGAAGGTCCTACTTCTTTCAGGGCATCTTGAAAATCTTTCATAGTAACCTCTCTGGCGCTTAAATCTCTTCTCAGCGTATGCATAGCTGCTTCCCTGCAAAGAGATTCAATGTCTGCACCTGAATAGTACTTGGTTGCACTAACCATCTGGTTCAAATCAACGTCTTTGGCCAAAGGCATGGTTTTCGTGTATATTTTGAATATTTGAATCCTGCTTTTTTCATCTGGTTCCGGTACGTAAATCAAACGGTCAAATCGTCCAGGTCTCAGAACCGCTGGGTCCACCATGTCTGGTCTGTTGGTGGCGGCAATAACAACTATGTCTTTAAGGGTTACTATGCCATCCATTTCGGTGAGCAGCTGACTAATTACACGTTCTGATACGCCACTGTCAGAGAATCCTAGTCCACGCCGCGGTGTAAGCGAATCCATCTCGTCTAGAAAAATCACTGAGGGCGCTGCCATCCTAGCTTTCCTGAAGACCTCTCTTATTGCTTTTTCTGATTCACCGACCCACTTGGAAAAAACTTCTGGTCCCTTAATAGATATGAAGTTAGCTTCGCTCTCTGTTGCCACGGCGCGTGCCAACATAGTTTTGCCGCATCCGGGTGGACCAAAAAGCAGTATGCCTTTCGGCGGTTTTATTCCCAGCTTGCTGAAGAGTTCTGGGCTTTTCAGTGGCCATTCAACTGCTTCCTTCAAATGTTGTTTCACGTCTTCTAGACCGCCGACATCATCCCAGTTGACAGTGGACACTTCTATGTAGACTTCGCGCATGGCTGTAGGTGTGACCTCCTTGTAGGCGTTGAAAAAATCGTCCATTTTAACTTCCATCTTCTCAAGCACTATTGGCGGAATACGCTCCTCTTCCAAGTTGATTTGAGGCAGGTATCTGCGAAGCGCTTTCATAGCGGTTTCTCTTCCTAACGCGGCGAGATCCGCACCTGTATATCCGTGTGACAGTTCCGCAAGTTTCTTGAGGTCAACATCCTCAGCTAGAGGCATGCCTCTTGTGTGAATCTGAAGCACTTCGTATCTACCTTGCTTGTCTGGAACACCTATCTCGATTTCCCGGTCGAACCTGCCTGGTCTTCTCAACGCAGGGTCAAGAGCGCTTGGCCTGTTGGTAGCGCCTATCACTATGACGTTTCCACGTCCAGACAAACCATCCATCAGCGCAAGGAGCTGGGCGACCACGCGCCTTTCAACTTCGCCAGTTACTTCCTCGCGTTTAGGTGCTATCGCGTCCAGCTCGTCAATGAATATTATGCTTGGTGAATTTTGTTGAGCTTGCTGGAATATCTCTCGGAGTCTAGCTTCGGACTCACCATAGAATTTGCTCATAATTTCAGGACCATTTATTGAGTGAAAGTTCGCTTCTGACTCGTTGGCTACTGCGCGAGCTAAGAGCGTTTTGCCACATCCTGGTGGACCGTGGAGCAGGACGCCTTTTGGAGGGTCTATTCCGAGTCTTTGGAAAAGTTCTGGATGTCTCAAGGGAAGCTCCACCATTTCGCGAACACGTTGAATCTCTTCGTGCAAGCCACCGATGTCTTCGTATGTTGTTCTCGGCAATCCCTTTGTCTCTGGCGCTGGTTCGTTTAGAATTGTAAGACGGGTTTCAGCCGTGACTTTTATGATGCCGTGTGGTCGGGTCTTCGTAACTGTGAAGGGGATGGCGTGCCCTAGCATCATAACCAAAGTTGTATCGCCTTCAACGAGTGTTCTTTCCATAAGGCGGTTCTTAACAAAATTTGTGAAATCGTCATCCACGTTTAATCGCATATCAACTGGCGCAAGCGTTATGCTTAGCGCAGTTTTGACTTTCGCTGGTCTTACAACAACGTATTCGTTTATAGCCACTCCAGAGTTCTTTCTGGTGAAACCGTCGATGCGTATTATATCCCGATTTTGGTCTTCGCTGTAGGCCGGCCAAGCTATGGCGGATGTTGTTCTCTTGTTAACTATTTCTATTACATCGCCTGCACTTATACCTAGTTTCTGCATGGTTCTCTGGTCTATACGGGCGATGCCTCTTCCAACATCTCTTTGTCGTGCGTCTCCCACACGCAATTGAATTTCACTCATTCAGAATCCTCCTTTTAATATGAAAGTGAAGCTTGTTGAAACAGAGATTTATTCCTATATAAACTTTAAAGCGACAATTGAAAAAACGATATTTTGAGCTCACCGTATAAGCAAAGATTTTCAGTAGTTTGCTCTCCACGGTCACTTCCTAGCCGGCATACAGACAACAACGTTAATATATAGTCAAGAAATCTGCAGATATTTTTTATTGTGAGGAAGATTCAGCAAAAATATTTGATGGGTAAAGGAAACAAATCTATAATGGTTCTTTCTCAAAAACTTAGAAAAAAACTTTTTAGCAAAGACAAACATGAAGCCTAGCAGAACTCGCCTTTCTTGAGATAGTAGTTCTCTTCCTTCTTGGAACCGAAGCTTCTAACGCCTTTCCTTTTTACCTGTTCTCTAAGCTCTGCAGCGTATTCCTCAGTCAATTCGCCTCTCTTCTCCAAATAGTCAATTATCGTCTCTGCCTGAGTACTTGTGTCGCAACGTCTTAAGAAATCAATGACGGTTGGGTTGTAATTGTGAAACTTTTTGGACACACTATTATTAGCTTCCCCATTATCGGATCCAACAGCGCCTATTCCAACTTTGCTTTCTTTGTCCTCAAGTTCCTCTGATAGATTCGGAAACATCTTCCTAAACGATTTTTTGTCGATCTCCATGTTATTTCAACCTTCAAGTACAGCTATTCAATTATAAAATTGAACGGGCACACTTAAGTGGTTTTTTCCCTAATTTGGCAATTTCCACGGTAGCAAGAAATAAACTTCTGGGTTGGATTCTCACTAAGCAATTGCTTTAACTCTTGAACTTTAAGCCCTCTGATTTCATCTCCAAAAATCTCGCATTTTCTCGTAACCCCTGCTTCCTCTGAATTTCGAACGACTATCTCAGCTATTCTCTTACCTAAGGTTTCAGTGTATATGTGAAATGAGGCTTTGGGGTTTCCCGTTTTGGTTTCGGTAGTCCACTCGGTCTTAGAAATTTTAAAGCCGTTTCTCTTAAGTGCATCCACAATCTCATCTGGCATGTCATGATAAAGAGCTATGTCAATATCGCTTCCCTGATGGATGATTCCACGCCAAACGCTTCCAATTAAGATAGGGAGGTAGTCTTTGAGGATTATCATTATCTTCAAGGCTTCTTTCCTCATCGTAATTAACCGATCTTCTCTGACTGGTCCTTCAAGCGTTTCAGCGATTTTATCGAGTTCTAAGGCAATTTCTAAGTTTGAGGGCAAGAAGTTAGCACCCAGCGTTTTCGCAGCCTTTAGTTTAGCTTGTTTATATTCCTTTTCAGCTCCAAAATATAGGAGGGTTGCAGCTTCTCTCGCGATTTTACTTCTTACATCCGAATGAGAGTTCAATTTTCCACCATATAACTGACAGGTCAGCGTTTGGATACATCTTCATATAACTGAACTGTTTTTTCTGCAACTTTGTTCCATGTGAACTCGTTTAAAACCCGTTTTCGACCGTTTTTTCCAAGCCATTTCTTTCGTTCCGGGTTTTCCAAAGAACTTATAATTCCCCATGCGATGTCTGAAGGGTTGTTTGGGTCTATGTGGTAGCCACATTGTTCGTCACCACAGCAGACCACTATTTCTCGCATTCCACTAACGCCCGCAGCGCCCACCACAACTGGCTTCTCCATGCTCATTGCCTCAAGAGCAACTATGCCAAAAGGTTCATAATAGCTTGGAAAAACCGCTACGTCACATGCTCCGTAGTGCAGAATGCGTTCTTCTTCAGGAATGAAGTCAAAACGGAATCGCACATATTCATTAAGCCTCATCGTTCTGGTCAAATTAATCAGATATTCCTGCTGGTCACCTACGCCCACTATAACCAATCTGGCGTTGGGTATCTTTGATAAAACATGAGGCATAGCCATAATCAACTTGTCAACACCCTTAACGCCCACAAGTCTTCCCAGAAAGAGAATCAGAAAGTCGTCTTCTTTGAGATTGTAGAACGCCTTTATTTTCCGTACTTGTTCGCTGGATACGCTTTTAGGGTTATACTTTTGAGGGTCAACCCCGTTATAGGAGACTTCGATCTTGTCTTTTGGGAAATTCAGCTGTATCAACTCATCTTTCATGGCGTAAGACACAGTTATAATCATGTCAGCCATCTTGGCTCCGCGCAACTCAATGTTGCTTACCACGCTTGAACCGTTTCCTAGAGTTCTTCCCTTTTCTGTTGAATGAACATGAAAGATGAGGGGCAGTTCGCTTTCTTTTTTCACAGTCACTCCTCCCATTATTGAAAGCCAGTCATGAGCAACTACCATATCGTAGTTTACGCCTTCTTTTTTGATAAGTTCGTTTATAAGTTTTGAAGCTGTAAGATAATTGTAAACTAGAAGATTGCCGAATAGCCGGAGTCCTCTGCCCCATTTTTTTATGTCCTCTGCAATCAGATCGGGCAAAGAGTCGGAAACGTCAATATGCAATGGACGATGAATCTCTATGCCGCGCCAAATCTCTCTTGTTGGGAGAGTGCCACCGTCATCATTCATCGTGAAAACAGTCACATCGTTATCCATTAAAACAAATTTACGCGTAATTTCAGCAGCATATGTTCCCAAGCCACCGACAATTTTTGGCGGGTACTCATAAACAAGCACGGCAATTTTCAACAATACCCACCTATCCCTTGTTTAAGCGGAAGCAAATCCAACCAACCACACAAGCATCATCAAGAATCGCATATATACTTTACGAATTACAAAACAATGGAAAAAGCGCCGACACAATAAAGAGCATAAGCAAATCGCTAGTGCTACTAGCCCGAAACACAGACCTAAACGAACCTAAACAAGTCTCAAACTTCATAGCAGACCGAAACGTAACAAACGGAACAAAACAATTCTTATGCTACTCCTACAAGAAATACTGCAAACAATACCAGATAGAAGCACAAATCCCGTTTTACCAACCAGAACCTAAACCGATAAAACTGCCAACAAAAGAGAAACTACAAATCGTCGTAACTAACACAATCACACGACTAAGCACAAAACTAACACTAAGCATGGAAACAGGACTAAGACCAATAGAAATACACAACCTGAAAGTCAAAGACATAGTTCTTGAACAAAGACTCATCTACCCAACAACCCTGAAACACGGCATTGAAAGACCACCACTGAAAATTTCAAAGCAACTCCAAAAAATGCTTAGCAAAGACAAAATCAACAAAGAACAAAACGAAATAGTATTTCCACAAACAACCGCACAATACGGAAAAACTTCAGACACCCAAGAAACAGATTAGCCAAGAAACTACATGACTCAACACTCAAAAACATAAGACTATACGACTTCAGACACTACTTCTGCACTAAAAAAATGCGAGACCTACCGACATACAACGTCATGTGACTAATGGGACACAAAAGACTTGAAACCACGCAAAGATAAATGCACTACCTCGACATGATAGAAAAAGAATGGAAAAGCGCAGAAGCCAACACAAAACAAGAAGCCATGCAACTAATAGACCAAGGCTACGAATACGTCACGGACATAGACGGAACAAAACTCTTCAGAAAAACCAAATAAAAACAACCCCTCTTTTTTTATCACTGCGGGAGCAAATCCCAATATTTGTATGCAAAATTTATTGATTAAACCGTCTTCACCAACTAAAGGTATATATCATAATGCCAAGGAAACGTATTAGAAAACGTATGCTTTCACGTTCAGCACGCACCAAACTAAAGACAATTCTCGTAATTGATATTTTAATAGTGGCTGTTGCTGCTGGAGTTTACTTTTACCTCCAAGCAGAAGGATTAATCGTCGCTGAACCTAAACAAGCCGAGTTCATAGTAACAGACCTCAAAATCAACCCAGTTGAAGCCGAAGTGTATGAACCCATTCTAGTCACAGTAAACGTGACCAACATAGGCGACGAACAAGGAGAATACGTAGCAAACCTCACTATAAACAATGCACTAGAAGAAAACCAAACCATCCTAGTTCCAGGCAGAAATTCAACAATTGCTGAATTCAGGATACTTAAAGAAACCGAAGGCACCTACAACGTTTCATTAGGTGGTCTATCCAGTTTATTCACCTTAACACCCATATCACCGACAGCCAGCAAAATAGGCTTATCCAAGTTAATGCTCGACACATACGAAGCTTGGCCTAACCAGCCAATAACCGCTACGGTCACTGCTACCAACGTCGCAGAAGAAACAAGCAGCCTTTCAGTGAGATTCATTGTTGACGATTCGCTGGCAGACTTCAGATCAATCGAGCTAGCTGCAAAAGAAACTACAACTCTAGAATTTACCTTTAACGTAACTGCAGAAGGAAAACACACCGTCGCAGTGAACCTCTTATCTTCCACTTTCACAGTCGTTCCCGAAGGCTACCATAAACTCACAATAACCAGAGCTGGAGGTGGCTCCATACCCTTAACATTCACTCTTGATGGAGTAGACTATGATACGCCCTACACTGAACTCCTACCATTGGGAGAATACACCCTTAGTGTACCTCTACTAGTCGATGTTGGAACTGGAGTATTAGAATTTTCACACTGGAACGATGGCTCGACAAGCATATCGAGAACTATCACATTGGATGAGCGGAAAATATTCGTTGCAACTTACATAGTGATTAGCGGATACGCATCCTGTCCTTCGCTGTTTTACTGGAACGGAACCGAATATGTTTACGTAACTGAAGTTTCAAACGCTGGCTGGCTAGGATACATGGACTACATCGATGAGAAAGGCAATATAGTATTCGGAGGGGGAAATCCATGGGATACCGTCAAACTGGATGCAAACCAATTAACTCTGCGAGATGGCTATTATGATGTAATACTTCAGCAAAGATGGGATGAAATCTTCTACTTAGATTCAGCATATATGATGGTGGTTGACCACCCATCAGATGTTGATGTCTATTCAACTATGGTCAACTATGTCAATAAAGCTTTTCCAGATGAGATTTATACTGTAAGCAAAGTGAACCTGAAAACGCCAGTTTCAGCTTTCAATGAAAGGGGAGAAGACGTTCTATCCAAAATCGCCAAGTTGGATGGTATTTTCACACTGGGCAGCAACGGACTCATTAGTCCATCATGGGACAACATGACATTGAACCAGTTAACTCTTGACTTAGGCGATTTATCTGAAGCTCAACAAATTAAGCTCGTTATCAACGGAATGGTTGATTGGGGTCCTGCAGAACACTATTACGATTGGATAGAAGACTTTACAACAGCCTTTGAAAATGGTCAAATTCCAAGTGGCACGCAGATTACCCCAGCACCCTACATGGAGGTTATGGATGAAACTGGAATTTGGGTGATGGCGCCACAGGATAGACAGATACCAACACCCTCAGACTATACTGCTAGAAGCTTTGTCGTCGACCTAACAGGGCTTTTCTCAAAAGATGCAAGCAAATATAAAATTAGAATTAACAATTTCTGGAATGTAACCTTTGATTATATCGGAATAGACACAACCCTGCAACGTAGCATCACGTTACATAAAATAAACCCAACCGCAACCCTTGAGCAGATAGCTACCGGCCCTTCAATCGTAGCGGGTAACTTCACAAAGTTTGGCGATGTTACACAACTACTTTCGAATGCAAATGACATGTTTGTAATCGGAATGCAAGGTGACCAAGTCTCCCTTCAGTTTCAAGCAGCCAGTCTACCTCCTCCTAAAGATGGTCTAGAACGAGATTTCTTCTTATTTGTAGCTTGTTGGTTTAAAGACCCGCCTGGAAATTGGGGCTACGGATTTGATTTCACTGTAGACCCGCTGCCTTTCCAAAATATGAGCGGCTTCCCATACCCCAGTACTGAAAGCTATCCTTACGACGCCTCACATCTGCTGTATCTTCAAGAATACAATAAGAGAGTAAGAACTACGCCAAGCCCAATCCTGTCTTCCCTAACAACATGGGCAACCACTGTTATAATACTGATAGTTGCAGTTGACTTGAGCGTTCTCATTTACTTCAGAAAACGAAAATAGAAATAACCTCTCTTTTTTTATCCTCATTCTCCACTTCTGTTGGATTCAATTTTCTCAAGTCTCTTAAGCAAACCTTCGATGCGCCCGTCATTAACTTTCAAATATGCTTCCGCTTTATTCAACCTACTCCAGACGTGTTCCTCCAAAAAGTCGATTCTCTTATCGTTTTCATAAACCCAATACGCAACTAACACAAGTGACAACCAAGAAACTATACTGAGAATCAACGAAAAATCTGCAAAAAATTGAAAGGCAAGCAAGCCAATCATGGAAAAAAAGTTTAGTGCTAGAACTATGGTAGGAATAATTTTTTCATCCATAAGACTATCACCTCTTGTTCAGATTGTTTCAACCCTTATTGATTTAAGATTATTACAATAGAGACAGTGCACACACCAAATAGACGGAACAAAACTCTTCAGAAAACGCAAAATCCATCTTTTCTCCAACCTATAGCACCACACTCGGCGTCGCATTCGCTCCGCCTCGCTCCTTGCCTTGAACGTTCCGGACGACGACAAAAGATCGCGTTGATTGCTCACGCAGAACGCTTGGAGGATTTTCGGTTGGGTACCCATCGAAGCTTATGAGTAGAACCTTTCGGTTTTTCAGCTTGATAGCCACATGCATAGCATTTTCCGTTGTGTACTGAAATTATGTCACCACAGCTTACACATCGATACTCTTCACTTTGACTTTTGAGAAATTCATCTATGCCTTTTTCCCGTATCATTTTTAGGTTTTCAATCATGCCCATCCTATAACGAGCTCTGTAAAGCTCGTCCAATTTGGATAGTTGTTTGCATGGCATATCTGCACATTCATAACAAAAGCGAATTTGCTTTTTTCTTAATTTTTCGCAATCTCTTCTGATGAAGGCACAATTTTTGTTACGAACTAAACAGCCCGTGCAATGTGTTACTTCGCCTTTCTTGTAAGGTACTCCCCGTGAATAAGCGAGATAAGCTTTGCAGATTCCACAGTTCATCCCACACGGAGCAATAAGGTCAGGATTAAGCTTCTCAACCATGTCTTTGTATTGATTAGGGAATACTATTAGCTTTATTGTAGCGCTCGCTTTTGTGTCCGCTTGTCTAGATCGCTACCGATGTTTTGTCAGAAAGCTATGGTTGGAATTCATACTGTTCGTTTCCGCCCTGCCATGAGATTGTTATCGTTGCGTTTGCACTGATATCGCCTGGAGTCCAAATATGTTCATATGTCCAGCCTTTAGCTACCTGCGGTACCAATTTAAATGGCATGTTTCCGTCGTTTAGATAGAGATTTACGTTTCGCAAAGCGTTTTCACCATTGTAAACAAACGTGAAATTCCAATTTATGACCTCATAGTTATTTTCTAAATAGTCACCATGTATGGTTTCCATTGGTTGTTGTTTTCCCGTGACTGTGAACAGCGGTGATGACGGAGGGGTTGGAAAAAACATTATCACAAGAACAATCGCGACTACCATAACTGCTACAAAAATACCTCCGCCATATAACAAGCGTTTTCTGTTCATTCACTCACCCATTTCCTATTAACCCACATCCATTTTATACATATTTCGGGTTTCTTGCTGATTCAGACTTTTCAAGTCGCCTTAACGCGTTTCGCAAGCCATTACAATTTACGCGCAAGTTAGGTCTCGGCGTCGCATTTGCTCCGCTTTGCCGAACGGAAACCAAAGAGCCAAACGCTACGCAATAAGATACGCGAGGAAGACTAAGCGCGAGTAAACCCCTTAAAAGGGACTCACTCCGAAAACAGACCAAGATAAGCTCTCCAAACAAAGAAAGAAATATTAAATGCTCTAGAAGAAGCTAATGTATAGGGGATGGAGAGTAAATTTAATGATTGGTGAAATACTTTACCTTTTGTTAGTTTTTTTCGCATCCATAGCATTTATGTGGCGTTTCGGTTTCTTGCACGGACTTCTGCCAAAATCTTTGGTACAGAAAATTTATGCTGAACTTGCCAGTCTCAAGGTCTCTGCACCGAACTTAAAATCTACCTCTGACAGTAGCAATTCCGTGTCTCGATAATTGTCTTGTTTGGCTTAGCGCGCTGAAGATTATCCAGAATTCATAAGTGCTAAGACCGAAGACCATTAAACTATCTACTATGGCAATAACCCGAAGACTAGCCATGACTGTTATCGTCGTAGTAGCGGTTTTGGCAGTACCATGTTTTCTATCATGCATTATTACTCCACCCTTTTTCGATAACCCCTTGCCGTGGCTCTGGATAGAAGTGCAATTCGAAGAAGGCTACCTGAACGTAACAATGATAAACAATGACAACCGCGATTATATAATAAGCGAAGTCATCCTTTCCCGAGAGTGCACTATTTTAGCGGGGGAGCTAGGTCGTGAGCCAATATCAACGGGTGAGCAAATCTCAATTTGCATAAACTTCAACTGGACTTCAAGTTACTTTTATGGAATACATGTCAGGACTAAAGACGGCAAAGGCATCGACTGTTATAAATACGCTCCATAGACCGCAGCGAGCGCAAACCCTTATCGAAGGGGCGCGCTCTGGAATAGACCACTTATGCCCTATCTGAATCGAAGGGCAACGCAGTCAAAAACCAACATAGGAATGACCGCCAGCCAACACCACGTCTTTTCCACCATTCAATCTGAAAAATGCCTTCTGCTCTCGCAGTCCTCAAGGTAAACTTTTCCTTCCGTTTCAGTCAGAAGACGTTGCGACTAAAAGTTTACTCTCTCGGAACAGGCACCCAAGAAAGGACGCATATCAATCCCAACAAGGAATGATGAAAATATAAATATACAAAATACTAAAAAATTGAAACATCAAAGCCAAGATAATAGTCAATAAGAAGAGAAAAGAAATGACAGTAACAAATACTAAAAAATTACTAAGACGTAAGGCGGGTACTCATAAACAAGCACGGCAATTTTCATTGTTGGCGTTCACCATTTTCCAGTTTAGCATTTCACATCTTCTTACTAAAGCTTTGCTTATTTCTGTTCAGTAAATTCCTGAGAAACGTTGATTAGCTTGTATGCAATTATATCCCCGTAGGTGTACTATAACCAATGAGTTTATCACCAATCAAAAATAAAATACTGGAAACCATGTTGCTAATTGACAAGCCTGCCAAGGCAATGAGGATAGCGAAGGAAGTCAGCAAAGAATTTCCTTCAGTTATGATGCACATCATCGGGCTCACTCGCATGGGATACATAACTTCACCTGAAAAAAGTCTTTATGCCCTCACAGAACGAGCTAAAAGCGTTCTAGGCATACCCGAAATCAACGAAGAAAACGCAAAGAAAGTATTAGCGGAAATGCGACTGGATCAATCATTCCACTTTTACGCGAGTGTAGGAAAACCGGTAGGTCTCCAAGCTTACAGCCTTCAAGATTTTCGTGACAAAATTTTAAAGGTCAATTTAGACTCCATAGAATTCCATGAGAGCCGTGGAGATTTTGAATCGTGGTTTATAGGACTCGGAGATGTTGAGCTTGCGAAAAAAGTAGCATTGCTGAAAGAGAAAAAGATGGAAGGTGAAGAATTGCGCAGTAGACTACACGATATTGTCGAGAAAAGGTGCGCAGTGTTAACTAAGATGGCTGAGCGTTCTTTTTTGGTTAAGTCGGCTATTTCAGGGGCTTAAAGCGTTTTTCTAGCTTTCCCAGAACTTGCTGTATTGTCGTGTACTCCATTTCTTCTGCGCTCAAACGCGCGGGTTCAAATTCACCCATGTTCCGCAGCATGCATGCGTTTTGCATGGCTTCACGTCTTGCTAAAGCAAAGGCAGGGTCATCGAACAAATCGGCGGTGATAGGGATTCCATCATCATCACTTGAGATTTTGCCGTCTGCCACTTGAAAACCTATTGCTACAAATCGTGGTGGACCGTCGAAGACGGTGCATTTTGAAG
>Ga0209427_10000997_pt1 | contig 31820 bp, 31 predicted proteins | sample DeeMarSWOR136_30_FD_187465 | JGI IMG/M metagenome (GOLD analysis project Ga0209427, IMG submission 187465) | Marine sediment microbial communities from White Oak River estuary, North Carolina - WOR-1-36_30 (SPAdes) (version 2) | ecosystem: Environmental > Aquatic > Marine > Intertidal zone >...
AAAGATTCATTAAATATAATAATAGAATTAATTGAGAAATACAAACAAGGGGGAGCTCATTATCAAGATGGGGCTAGTTATCATAATTCATTTATAATTGCCGATCCCAAAGAAGCCTATGTATTAGAAGTAGCAGGGGATTGGTGGATTGGAGAGAAGGTAAAAGATTTTAGATCAATATCCAATGATATTTCTATAAGAGGACAAGGTGATATGAGAAGAAATGGCATTGTTCAGCATGCGATAGAGAAAGGCTATTGCAAAGATGACAAGGATTTTGATTTTGCTTCTACATTTTCATCAATACAACCTTTCCCGAATTATATAGAATGTTCTAACCGTCAATTGAAAGATAATAAGGGAAAAATCACTCCCTCTTTAATGATGGATTTTCTTAGAGAGCATGAAGGTAATATTTGTAGACATCGAAGGAAAGATATAACTGCTAGTTCTCAAGTTTCTTATATCCAAAAAGAAAAAAAAATAAACGTTCACTGGTTTACTGGAAGCGTTCTACCATGTCTAAGTATATTCAAACCTTATATCTTTCCAATTGAAGATCAGAAATTTCTTGAATCCGAATCTTTTTCTGAAATCAATCCTGAATGGTTTTGGAAAAGACACTTAGATTATATTAAACCCTTTATCTCAGGACCAAGTAAAGTGAATCCCGAAAGAGAATCTTATCGTAAAAAGCTAAGAGATGTTGAAAATGAATTAATTAAGAGAGTAAATGATTTAATTTCTAAAGAGAATGATTTATCAGAAGAAAAAATAATTAATGCGATTAAGCTACTCAATGAAAAAGCATGGGAAAAGTCTGAAAAGCTGATTAATTAAAGTGTGATATTTATCTCTAGATTAAATTATCTGTTGAATCAAGGAGACAATATCTCTGAATTTTTTGTATTTATAGAGAAAATCAATATGCTTAATCTTGAAGCTTGGAATAAATCCTAAGAGATATTAAATCAATGAAATTATATTATCTCATCTGATCTGTTGTCATTTACTGAAAAATTATCATGATCTTTATTTAATAAAACTTAATAGGTTTAGAGTATTTCTTCCTATAATTTATTACAACAAATTATTCTTTGATTCTTCATATGTCGCAGAGCAAATTAGATCTATTAGGTATGGAGGGAGTTATTTCAAATTATAAACGAGGACGCCATACAGTTCACCTGAAACATTGCATTTTAGTTTTCTCAAATATTAAGACTAGAAAGGAAGCAAATAAACTTATTGGTAGGACGGTAGTTTGGAAAAGTTCATCTGGTAAAGAATTAAGAGGGATAATTACACGAGCTCATGGCAATCATGGTGCAGTAAGGGCTCATTTTAAGAAAGCAGGAGTCCCAGGTCAAGCTCTTGGAACAAAAATAAAAATTATCAAATAATATTTTTGTTATAAGCTTTTTTTAGTTTTCTATTATATCTGGATATTACATGATACATGAATAATATATTCTTTTTTGTATTTTTGACATTGTAACAATTTTGATAAAGCGATTTGTAAAGATTTTTGAATTTATAGGCTGGGTTTAAAATTTAAACATGTCAGATCAGGTTTGCCGATTTTGTCAAAGATATGTGCAGTTGACTTATTATTGTGAAGAGTGTGGTGCTAATTGTTGTTCTGACTGTTTACAGGAAAAAAAAGTTGATTTTTATACATGTCAGGAATGTAATTCGAATAATATTGAGATATCTGATTCTGAGAAGAAAAAAACATGTAGAGAATGTGGTAGAGAAGATATAATAAAAGTAAATCAGCTTTTAAAATCATGTCCAAAATGTGGATCGCACAGAATTATTAATATTTATGAGAAAAAGGAAGAATTAGAGAAAGAATTCTTAGAATTGATTAAAAATTCTCGTTTGTTTATCAACCCCTTAAGAGAAGCCCTTGAAAAGTTATTTATTCTTCAACAAGAAATAAAAAAAGCAAGAGATCCCCCCATTAGATGCTATCATTTCCCTAAAATGGAGTCTGATCTATTAGCACTCTTTAAACTTTTTATATATGTGCAAAATACATTATTTGATAAAATAAATGCCCATTTTAATCAAATGGTTTTATATAAAGAGTACTTCTTTGATATTTACGCTCAACCAAATTCTAATATTACTATTATAGAAGGTATTTTTGATAATCTTCTAAGAAGTCATAACTCAATTAATGATTTTGTATTCAATAATGTTAAGACTTTTAAAGAAAGTATAACCTCTTTTGAAGCGAATTTAAAATTTATAGATAAAATTAATTTCTATTTTTCAACATATAAGAAATTAATAAAATTGGCAGAGAAGGAAAAACCTGTTTATGCTATTTGTGCCAAATTGGTTAACGGATTAAATACAGACGATAGGTATAAGAAAGACAGAGGAATTTTATTCATCACTAATTTAGATTTATCTTTTATTCATGAGTATGGAATAAGAAAAAAGAAGCAAGCATTATCTTTTAAAGCGCCAGTACAAGATTTAATAAGAATAAAAGAAAAAGGAAAACTCTTCAAGAAGTTATATATTGAATTTGAATACGGAAAATATGAATTTACATTACCTTCTAATGCTCTTTCTAGAGTTATAGAATATATATTATTGGCAAGAACATTTGACGAATCAAATATTTATGATGGCAAATCAGCAGCTAAACTTCAAAGAGTTGATATTGATTTAAATGAGTTGGTAAATTTTATTGAAGAAAGTATTAACTCATTTTTTAGCTTAAAATGTCAATATAATACTAGTTCTCAGAAGGTAAATAGTTATAAACAAATTTTTCCTCAACATTTTAATACTCAACCCAACCAAATTCCAATTTCAATGCATCAATTTCCAAATCAAGGATTTCCTTATCAGAATCATAATTTAAGACAATTCGGGATTAATCAACCATTGATGCAAAATCCAAACAGTCAATATCCACCTTATTATACACCGACATCAATTCAATCTCCTCAAGGTGCTATAAACTATATAAATTCCATGAATCAATATCAAGGAGCTAATATTAGCCAAAGTAAATTTTTCCCTCAAAATTTTATCAATCCAAATCGATTCCAAAATTATAATCCTCAAAAAATTAATCCTAATTTTGAAGAATTCATAGACCTTGAGGAGAGAGATATTCTTACGAGAAATCTAGAACAACCACAAGGATTCATTCCACAACATTCACATCGAATAGATCCTAGTGACTTAAATAATGATTATTTATTCCAGGAGTTTAACAAAAATCATTTATCTGAATTGTTTAATCCAAATAATTCAATAACACAGCAATCCTATAGGCACAAGAGGAAATTATTTAAATTAGATCGGGAAAAACATGAAAAAATGCTTGAGTTAGAAAAAGAACGCTATAGCCTTAAAGCAACATTAAAAAAACTTGAAACTAAGTTTGACCAAGGTTCAATATCGGAAAGTGATTATTTTAGAACATATAGAAACTTAAATAAAGAAATATATCTAATCGACAATAAAATCCAAAATCTTCGGCAGAGCTTGGAAGAATTAGAAACGATTAAGCAAAATAGCAGAAATTTTGATAATAAAAGATTCTATACTTAGATCTCGATCAATTCATATTTTATGCAATTTAAGCATATTATGAGTAATCTAAGTTTATATTCATTTGAACTTTATAAAAAATATGGATAATCCCTCCACCACAGTAGTAGGCAGTTGGCCTTTAAACAACAATAATGAAAACATGTTAAGGGTGTTTAAAGATTTAATTCAAATTGGTATCGATTATCCATGTTATCCTCAACTAATTTCTATGATTTCTCAGTTTTTATCCCCATTATCAAAAGAAATTTCCCAATTAGAAGAGATTGACAATAAATTTTACCTATCAGATGATTTTAAAATCCCAAAAAACCTGGTAGCTTTAGAATACGGAGATTTTATAAAAGATTTTTTTAAAAAGCGACCAAATCTTTCAAAACAAATAAGAGGGACAAAAGCGTGTTTAACTGGGCCAATAACGTTAGCATCTGAAATTATATTAAAAGATAAGGTTGCCAAAGACCTTAAACCTAGAATTTTTACAGAACCTAGAGCAGTAATGATAGATTGGGCTGTAGAAAAGTTAGCAGAAATTATGAAAAAAATGGCAAAAGCATATAGTAATATGGGAATTGACATAATTTCTATGGATGAACCTCTTTTAGGGATTTTAATTGGGAGAAAAGTGTTATTTCATTCTGAAGATTTCATTTTAGAAATTCTAAATAAATCTATTTCCGAGATTAAATCTATATCTTCGATACATGTATGTGGTAGAATTAGCCCTAAATGCCGTGATATCCTCCTTCAAACCGATGTGAATATATTAGACCATGAATTCAGAACTAATGAGGAAAATTTTAATATTTTTCAAAGAGAGCATATTGTAAATACCGATAAATTATTGGCTTTAGGAACAGTTAAATCCAAATTCATACCAGTTGATGGATGGGAAATTAATGATTATGTTGAGGGAATAGATTCTATTGAAGTTTATATAAGAAAAGCTATTAATAAATACGGTAAAGAGAATTTAATAATTAAGCCCGATTGTGGTTTTGGAGCACTAAAAGGAACTTTTAAAGATGAAAATGTTGCCTATGAAATAGCAATAAGAAAAGTAAAGAATATGGTTCAAGCACTAAAAAGAATAACAAAATAAGAAATATTTTTTTATATTGTAAAAAGTGTAAGAAAAAAGATTATCCTTGCAATTCTTTCCTTAATTTTTCTATTTCTTTATTTAATTTTTCTTTAGATTTAACTTCCTCAAGCTCTTCAATTTCATATTCAGGAATATATTGTAACTCATCTGAAGGAGTTTCAGGCATTGTTCCACCTTGGTCAAGAAGCATTTCAGTTTCAAGTTGATTCAATTCCTCTGAAACATCAATTGCGAGATCAATTTCAGGATCGCCTGCTAAAATATCTGCAGCTTCTTCAATTTCTGCAACATATGCCTCAGAATCTTCTGCAATTTCAGCAACTTTTGCAGGAGATGCCTTGGTTGCTATATATTCTAATTCATCTCGTATTCCACTAAAAATATCACCTGTAGCAGAGATCAGCTGTCCCTCTTCAATCGCTTGAATCTGTCGTTCAATTTTTCCTCTGATATTATTTGTTCTATCAACCTTGGCATTATAAGACTTGTATTGAATAAGATAATTCTTCGCACGATCCTTTTCACCCCGTTTCAATGCAATTTTTGCATTTCTCCTGCTTATTTCAGCTCTTTTACTATAGTTTTTATTAATTAAATTTAATCGATGAATATGACTTTTCGCTTTTGATATTAAGTCATCCTTCTCTTTACCTTTCCGAGGAAATAGCTTTTTTTTCAATCCCACTGACTATTCAACTCTTTTTTTTATGAATTATATGATTTTACTAACTTAAAAATTTAATATTAATCAATATAATATAATAAATTAATTCTTAACAAAAAAGTTTGCATAGACCGAAATTTGATTTTTTATGAAAAAAATAATCTTAAGATTTGAGAGTAAGCAAAGCAATTTTAAAGAATTAGTTCAGGAAGCATTTAATAAAGACATATTAGATTATTTAGTTTCAAAAAATACTTTTTCCGATTTTAAAGATATTGAACGTGTTAATCTATTTTCAAAAGATCCAAATACTTCAGTCGAGTATATTATAGCCGATAATTTCGAAAAACTGAGAGAATTAGTCGATAAAAATAAATTTTCAAGAAGGAATATTGGATTTTATAAAGAATTAAAATCTAAAGATGATGAGAAAGCAATTATTGAGCTTTCTAGAAGTAAACAAGTCGATTTTATTATAGTATCTGCTAAAGACTGGAAAATCATCCCATTTGAAAACATCATAGCCGAAATGCATCAAACTGATACTGAATTAATTGCAGAAGTGGATAACATCAAGGAAGCAGAACTAATGATGAAGATTTTAGAAACTGGAGTGGATGGGATTCTTTTCACACCCAAAAGTGCTAATGACATTATTGAACTTAAGAATCTAATTTCTACCACATTTCGAATTGAACTCACTAATGCAAAAGTAATTAATATTGAAACTATCCCTGAAGCTGAAAGAGTTTGTGTAGATACAACGTCTCTTCTTAAAATAGGAGAAGGTCTTCTTGTAGGATCAACAGCAACAGGTTTTAGTTTAGTCCATTCCGAGACGTTTGAAACTCAATTTGTAGCATCCAGACCATTTAGAGTAAATGCTGGTGATGTATCTGCATATGTTTTAGTACCTGATGAGGATCATGAAAAAGAATATCGCACTAAGTACCTTAGCGAATTGAAAGGTGGGGATAAAGTTCTAGCAGTAAATAATAAAGGAGAAGCTAGAATTGTATCAGTGGGGAGAGTAAAAATTGAGACACGACCAATGTTGAGATTTGAATTAGAAGTTACAATAGGAGAGAAAAAAATTCCATTAAGCTGTATTTGTCAGAATGCTGAAACTATATGTCTAGTAGGAGCAGATGGTAATGCTATATCGGTAGTTGAAATAAAAATTAGTGATGAGATTTTAGTTCATCTAGGACCTGGTTCTACACATTTTGGTACCCCTATTAAGGAAACTATAATTGAAAAGTAAAAAATTGAGAAAAATAGATAATTCTTAGATATTTCCATTTTTGAACAAAGGAATTATTTCTTCGCTAATTATTCGCGAAGCATCCCAGTAAGTAAATGGAGCATTTTTACTTGAAGCTCCATTAGTCGATGAAAATATGAAATGATTTGCGCCTGCTTCTATATATATACGAATTCTTTTTATTATATCTTCTTTTGTTCCAATCATAGTACTATCACGTACTAAATCATCTGGTATTTCATTTACTATTGGTTGTAATTTTCCTAGATCAAAACTAACAACATCATCTCTATCAATTTTTAGAATATTTAGTTCCTCAGATTTATGTCCGGTAGCCTGTAAATAAAGTTCTTCGTATTCATCTTTCCAATATCCTAATTCCTTTATTCTCTGAGGATTTGTTAATAATTCAAATTTACTTCCTTGTATTCTTTGATTGATTTTATTTGGATCATCATTAATAAAGGTAAATTGAAACACTCCAAACGAAAAATTGTCTAATTCTCTTCCTTCTTCATTCATGGCTTTAATAATTTGTTGTTTTTTAGTCTTATAAGTCTTGGAATCAATTCCTACCGGCATCCATCCATCTGCAACTTCCCCTGTCAGCTTTAAAGTTTTAGGGCTATTAGCACCCATCCAAATAGGGATAGTAGATACAGGTTTAGGAAGTAAAACCGCATTTTTAGCAGTATAGTATCGTCCTTCATAAGATATATTCCGACCTTTCTCCCAAAATAATCTCATGTAATTAATTGATTCTCTCATTTTACCAAGCGCATGATCGATCGGGATCCCATATGCCTTTAAATTCATCGCCTCTCCTGCTCCAATTCCTAAAATAAGGTTTCCTTCTGTAAGATGATTAATGGAGGTGCACAATTGTGCTAGGATTGCTGGATGTATTCTATGCGGATCAGTAACAGCCGTCCCAAAAGATTTTCCTTTTACTAATTCTGCCATTGCCCCAAACAATGCCCAAGGACTTAAATAATCGTCAACTAACGTGCCACCCATACCCGATAAATGATCGGGAAGCCAGAGAGAATCCCAATTTTCCTTACTTGCTGCTATAACTTTTTTACGAAAAAAGTCATAAGAATGTAGATAATATATTTGATGACCAAATTTTATTTCATTCATATTTATCACTCAAAAACCATATAGATGATGTTACCAAATAGTACATAGTTTTAAAAATTCATTCTTTATTGAATTATTATATAGTAAAATAATACTATCTTATAACCATGACGACCTTCTGGGCTCCTCTTCTGCACATTTACCAACCACCCACACAAGACCTTAAAGTTTTAAAATCAATAGATCAAGAATGTTATAAACCTTTATTTAGCTTATTAGAGGAATATGATGATGTTAAATTTTGTTTAAATATCAGTGGTATTCTCATTGAGTTATTGTATGAGTATGGGCTATCAGATACCATGGATTTATTAAAAAATTTAGTAGCTGAAAGCAAAATTGAAATTGTTGGGACTGCTAAATTTCATCCCATTCTTCCATTAATTCCAAGAAAAGAAGTTCAATATCAAATTCAAATGAATGAAGAAATTAATAGGAGAGAATTTGGTCGATGGCAAAGAAAAGGATTTTTTCCCCCTGAAATGGCAATATCTGGAAGTGTTGCCAAATATATTCGTCAATTAGGCTATAAATGGGTCATAATGAGCGGGATTGCTTGTCCCGAGGAATGGTTATATGATAAGATTTATAGATCTCCCAATGGTCTTCAATTATTCTTTAGGGATGATATTCTTAGCAATAAAATTTCTTTCAAAGATATCTCAGCAAGAGAGTTTGTAAAAACACTAAAACAAATTTTCCAACCACAATCTGACTCTACTAAAAAAGATTACACAGAAATTGATCGATATATTATTACAGCTATGGACGGCGAGACTTTTGGCCACCATATCAAGAATTATGAAAGAACATTTTTAAAAAAGGTTTTAGATCTTATTAATGAGGAAAAGTTAATTAAAACTGTGTTTATTTCAGAATTAGATCAATACTTTCCATTTAGTAGTAAAAAAATCATCCCACGTGAATCAAGCTGGAGCACTACTTATGAAGATATTCAAGCAGGGATTTTTTATCCATTATGGAAACATCCAGAAAATAATATTCATAAATATTATTGGAAATTAATGAAAAGTCTCAACAATTTAATAAATTTAGCCGACAATTTAGATTTAACAACAGATTGGGTGATTGAGAATTATTATAACACCGCTAGATATTTTTATAATCGCGGAATTTATTCATGCCCTACGTGGTGGGCAAATCCTCAAAATGGAACATGGAGTCCTAATCTTATCTATAAGGGTATCGAATTACTTATGAGAGCAGCTCTGAATGCTCAAATGGCATTAGTCTACGCGGAAAATTCTGATCACAGTGATGGGTATTATGATTCTATTTCATTATACCACAGTTTACTTCTAATGGAGCTATCTAACATTTCAAAAAAAAATGTGAAAAAACCTAAGAAGAATAAAAATAAGTAATTTTAGATATTAGTTGAAATCAATTTGTTTAAAATATCATTCCATTTATCTAAATTACGTACAAACCATGCAACTGAATCAGTTTCTCCGGTTTCATTTTTAAATATTATCTTTAAAAGTGGTCTAAGGATTGATCTATGCATATGTGATTTTGGGTTTTTTATCTCTATAATAGATTTAACTGGAATTAATAACTCTTTTTTAGGTTTCCACATACCAAAGAATAATTCTTTTTCTGTAAGTAATAAGACACCATTTCCGCGAACTTTCCATACACCTCGAGATTTTTGTCCAAAAAAATTGACCATCTCATCGGTAATGAGGACATCTTCACTCTTATATTTTGTGTAGATTTCATTGATTCTTTTTTTAAAAATCTTCTTTAACATGATAAATCCTTATTGATACGGAATAATCTTAATGGGTAAAAATATAATCCAAAATTATTTAATCCCTAGTTTATATATTAAAGCAAATATTGATTTAAAAAACAAATTATCTTGAAATTAGAGTATCTAAATGTCTAAAGATAACGAAAAAACCGTTAAATACTGTGTATATTGTGGGGCTGATGTAGAACAGCATAAAACTTATTGCCCAAATTGTGGGAAATTAATTCTTAAACTTGATCCAAGTGAAACTTCAAATGGCAAACGTATTATTCAAAAACCCACTCCCACGGAGAAAATAGAATTTTCACGAAAATGTTCTGGCTGTGGTTCAATTATTACTTCTACAATATTGGATCAATGTCCGATATGTAATACTCCCTTAGAACACATTTCTGAGATAAAAAAAACTGCTATCCAAAGAAAACCAGGATTGATATTTACAGATAAGAAATTAGAACCTGAACAGAAATTTATATTGAAAAAGGATGAATGGAATTTAAAAGAAGGTATAAATGTATTTGGAACTTGTATTTATATTTACATTATAGCATTTTTCCTTATATATTTCATATTAGTTTTTCAGGGGGAAGGTGATTCTATTGAACAAAATATACAGATGTTTATAATAAGTCAAATTCCTGAATTATTGATTTCAATATATCCTTTATATTACATAATATCTAAAAATCATAGCTATTTAAAACTAGGTTTTATCAAAGGTTCTAAAAAAATTCTTACAGGAATTTTAATAGGTGTGGTTGGTGCTTTTTGTTTATTATTGCTAAACTTTCTTTATAATATTTTTATTAACTATTTAGCAGAAACAGGTTTAGACTTATTTGATATGGAATCAGAGATCGCCACACAGAATCAAATTATTAAAGATGCAGATTTTATATGGGTTTACTTACTCACATTATTAATTGCTTTTGGTTCGGTATCATTAGAAATCGTATATAGAGGTGTTTTGCATAACACATTAAACCAGCGATTTCGTAATGGTACTTATACAATTCTTTCGGTAGCGTTGATCTATTCAATTTTCATGGTATTTATATTTCCTAATCCTGCCTATTTCTTATTAAATTTCATAGGATTTGTTCTATTAGGTATTCTTTGGGAATTATCTGATGGCAACATTTATAGTACCATCATTGCAAGCTTTTTATACAACATTGTCTTGATTGTCTTAATCTTTATTTAGTTCTAAGTTTTCATTACACCCTCAATATAAAATTTTAATAATAAGGAAAATCAATAATCTCTATAACTATTTCAATTAATTTTACACGATATAATATTATTAGATTGGAGTAAAAAGATTGAGTAAGTCGTTTTATAGAAATAAGGGATCTAAAGACAATATTGTTATATCTCTTGCAGGTGTTCATGGCATAGGTAAAACAACAGTCTTCGATCTTCTCAAAAAAATACTCAAAGATAATAATAAATTTAAATTTTTTCCTGAAAGATATGTAAAAAAACCACCTTTCCCATTTGGTTCTTCAGACAAACAGATTGGTTTTAGAAGTGAACTTCATTTCCTTCAACAACTCATTAAAAGAAATCAAAATATTATTAATTTTGATAACAGATATAATGGGCGAATAATCGTGTTGGATAGAACGCCTATATGTGTATTAATTTATTCAAAGAGTTTGAATCTTAAGGAAAAAGATTTTGCTCTTATTCTTGATACTTATAATTCCATCAAATGGAAAGAAAATTATATAATTCATTTAACTGCAAATCCAGATATTATTTTGAAAAGAATAATACAGAGAGGTTCACTTGATAAATTAAGAAGAGAATGGAATGAGGACGATAACAATTATTTACTCACAATTTTAGCTTATTATAAGCAATATTTGTCTACTAAAAACAATGTATTTACTATTGACACTAATGATTTATCCCCAATAGAAGTTGTCGATAAAATCAAGACAATAATAACTGATTTATCTGATTATTCTTTTGAAAAGATTGAACAATCTGCAACTACTCAAATGAATTTAGATAAATTCTTAAAATAGGATAAAGAAAAAATATATTAAAATAGTCTTTCTATTTATACTTAAATCGCATTATAATAATCTTAATCAATTTAAAATATTACTTATAGGAATAAGAAATGTCATCAATTGCTAGAGAAATCCAAGAGAAAATGATGTATCTTTTAAAAGAGGAAGAAAGTAAAACTGATTTAGAAAATTTGGCAGTTCTTGATAGGGTAGGTATGAAAGTGGCTAGTTCATCCTCTTCAGAACTGGATGCGGATGCAACTTCGGCCTCTAGTACGGCCTTAATCGATTTAGGTTTAAGATTAAATCAAGCAACCGATCATGGTGCTTTAACGGAAATAATATTACACAATTCTTCTGGATATAGTATATTAATGGCAATTAATGATGAATTTATCGTATTTGGTGGATTAAGAGCTGTACTTCGGATAGGTTTTTATCTAGGTTATTTAAGAGATTTAGCAAAAAAGTTAAATATTCTAATTTCGGGTGACCAAGAAACTGAAATGATGCTTTCTTTGGATACATCAAAAGTGAAAAAAAAAGAAATTCAAAAAATGGAAGAAGAGACTTCAATCCTTAAAAAACCTTCAGTTGAACAAGACAAAGCAGCCTTAGATGATTTATTAGGATTCTTGGATGATTGGGAAAAAGAAGGGGAAATATTCGAAGAACTTGAAGCTGGAGTCGAAAGTAATGTTGTTTCAATACCAAAATCCATTGGTCTAGGGATTGAACATGAACTGAAAGAATTAGGGGAAACTATTTCTCCACAGGCAGAAGAAACCTCTATTATTGAAGCTAAATCTCATTTTAAAATTTATGATGATGAAGTTCCCCCAATTCCTTTGGATGACTACACCCCAATGGAAATTGAAGAAGATTCAGTTACAAAAAAATCATCACCCGTAGATGTATCACCCACATATAAGGAATCTCCTCCTGTAGAGGAATTTCCCTCACCAGAAAAACTACCTTCGTTAGAAGATTTAGCACCACCTGATTTTGAAATTGAATCTTCTGCTTCTGAATATGATACTGAATTTGTACTAGAGGAAGAATCAGAAACATTAGGTTCAGTGCTTCGCGATCTTGGTTGGGACCAAGAGGATGATTAAAAATAATATTTAGTGTTTATTATCTAAATTATTTTTATTTTTAAATTAAAAAAGAAAAGAAATAGGCATAGAACTTTAGTAAGTTTTATTACTTAATATCTTCTATCTTTTGAAATTATTTTTACGTTTAAAGCTTCTGGTCCTTTTCCTTCTTTTGAATCCTTGATTTCGAATTCCACTTCATCTCCCATATCCAACTTGTGGAATCCTGACATTGCTATATTAGAGAAATGGACAAATATATCCTCTTGACCATCAACACTAATGAATCCATATCCTTTTTTTGCATCAAACCATTTAACAATTCCTTTTATTTTATCAGACATTTACGAATCTCCAATTTCAGTTATATAAAAACAATTAAAAATATTGCAAAAGCTTTAATTCTGTTTCTTATCTATAACGTAAATAAAATTATATAGGAAAAGAAATTTTACTTTTAAAATTTTTTTAAATATACCTTCTTTTCTTGGATAAAATCAATAAATAATAATTTACTAGACTTATGTGAATATGATTTTTGATAAAGTCCTGCAAATTTATCAGGAATATTATATCTGTGTTCATTGTCTTGGTAGAATGTTTTCCCTTTTAGCATCACAAACAACAAACGAAAAAAGAGGAAACTCTTTGTTACTTTCATTAACAATGGATAATCATGAAAAATTTTTATCGAATGACATTCTGGAGCAAAAAAAGGCAATATTTAATTTAAAATTATTAGCAGAAAACGCTAAATATCTACCCGCTCAAATTGTGTTAAAAAATGAGGGAATAGAATATACATTAAAGAATGAAAACCAACTGTGTCATTTATGTAATAATATCTTTTTAGAAATTGATCAGTATATAATAAAAAGTATAGAAGTGCTTAAAGGAATTGAAATTAATAACTTTCTTGTTGGAACAACTCCAGATTCTCAAATAATTAACCTGGAAGATCGATTTAAAACAAAATTTAACATTTTGGAAGCAGAATCTTTCAAAAGTCATTTCAATCGTGTTATTGGTAAAAGTTTAACAGATATACTTGAAAAACCTCCTGAATTTAATAATCCAGACGTTTTAATTATATATTCTATAGGTTTTAAGACTTTTACTATCAATTTAAAACTAAGATCTCTTTTTATATTTGGAAGATATAATAAATTAATAAGGGGAATCCCCCAAACTCATTGGTTTTGTAGAAATTGTATGGGAAAAGGATGTAATATATGTAATTTTACTGGAAAACAATATTTAGTAAGTATAGAAGAACTAATAAGTCCAGAATTTATTAAAGAATCTAAAGCAACGAACTCTAAGTTCCATGGTGCTGGAAGAGAGGATATAGATGTAAAAATGCTAGGTTTAGGAAGACCCTTCATTATCGAGTTAAAAAATCCTAAAATTCGTAAGTTAGATCTAACCAAAATAGAGAAAAATGTAAATAGAAATAACAAAAGGAAAGTTACAATTCGAAATCTAAGATATAGTAATAAGAAGGAAGTAATTAGACTTAAATCTGAAGCAAAAAACACTAAAAAAGTTTATAGATCTTTAGTAGAGTGCAAGATCAAGATATCTAAAAGTGAATTTGAAGAAAAATTGAGTAAATTGAAAACAACATTTGAAAATCAGGAAATCCATCAAAGAACACCCATTAGAGTTTCTCATCGTCGTGCAGATAAAATAAGAGGAAAAATTATTTATCATATACAAGGAAAACAAGTTAAATCCAATTTGTTTGAATTTAAAATTGAAACACAAGGGGGTACTTACATAAAAGAACTGATAAATGGAGACAATGGGAGAACTTCTCCCTCGTTTGCAGAAATCTTTAAAACACCCCTGACTTGCAAAGAATTAGATGTAATCGAAATATCTTTATAATTTTTGATATAAACCATTTAATTTATCTGAAATCAAAAAATAAATAAACAATTATTCATAATTCTACTAAATCAGTTGATTATAATATACAATTAAGATCTTTATTACAATTACAAAACATCGAGGATTGAGCATAATTACAAAACATAGAGGGTATAGGACGAAAACAAGACATAAACACAGAAAGAATGTCCGTAAGCGGGGAATCGGAAGTATTGAAAAATATTTAATCGATTATGAAGTAAATGACAAAGTTGATATAATAACTGATTCCTCTCAACACAAGCGAGGTATGCCTCACAGTCGTTACCATGGTAGGACTGGTACGATCATTGGTAAAAGAGGACGCTGTTATATAGTTGAAGTAAAATTAGGAAATTCAACTAAAACTCTTATAATTGGTACAGAACACCTAAGATTAAATCCTGTTTCTGTAAAATAAAATAGATAATAATATTGGTATAACAATGTCAGGACGAAAAATGGACGAAAAAACCGTATCCATTCCAGAAGTAAAAGAAATTATGGATTATGTAAAGGAACAAATGGAAGAAATTGATTCTGAAGAAGGAATGTCTCATTTTCAAGAAATAACTTATAATTATGTGAACAAATTTGCTAAAATAGATGTTAAAAAGGCGAAAAAAGTTAAGGAATTTCTTATGGAGAAGTATGATTTTGAAGAAATTTATGCAATAAATATAATTAATATTTGGCCAAGAACTGTGCCTGAATTAAGAATTATTCTTGAAAAATCCTTTACAGGAAAAACATTAAACGACGAACAGTTGGAAGTGATTTTAGAAGAACTAGAAGAATTAGAAAGTTCTTAATTAAGATCGAAGAATTTATAAATCTATATTGTTTTAAATTCTAATGAACTACCCCAATTCATTAAGTAGTTTATAAAAAATTAATTTTTGAGATGGCTAACGGAAAAGTAAATATTAAATTTATTGGTAATAATGGAAAGAAGAGATCGATACAGAGGTCCTCCTCGCAGAAGAAGTTATCAAAGTGGTCCCAAAAAGAAAAAACAATTTATAAAAAAGTTTCGGGAAATAGTAATCTTAGATCTTCTTATGCATGGTCATCCAGAGGAAGATAGACCAAGTTGGGCAAAAACACCGATAGCTCAAGTTCTTACTTTTCCGGATTTCGTTCTTTACGAAGTTAAAATGAATAAAAACTCTGATATTAAGGTCCAAGAGCAAAAAACTTATGAAGAGTTTATAAATGAAAATAAATTAGGAGATGTCTTAAAGAAGGTTGATTTTGATGATTTAACCAATACATCGAAAGCATTAATTCAGCCAGTTCTTGAAAAAGAGGTATTAAAATACGAGGAAGAATTTATAAATTTCTTTAATAACTCCACTTCAATTACTCCAAGAATGCACGCTTTAAAATTATTACCCGGAATTGGTCAAAAACATATGTGGGAAATCCTTGAGGCAAGAGAAAGACAAAAGTTTGTAACCTTTCAAGATATCATAGATAGGACAAGTATTTCTAATCCCGCTAAATTAATCGCTCAAAGAATTATAAAGGAACTCCAAAGAGACGTGAAATACTACCTTTTTAGTAAAACTCAAAAATATGAATAAAAAATATGAATTATAAAGATGTCGAACTGATCCTCAATCAATTGGATTTCAAGCCAAAAAAACATCTAGGTCAAAATTTTTTAACAAGTCGAAATATAATTGACAAAATTATAAAAGTATCTGATATTTCAAGAGAAGATATTATATTAGAAGTTGGACCAGGAATAGGTGCTTTAACAAAACCACTAATAGAAAAGGCAAAGAAAGTATATGCAGTTGAAATTGATCCAATATTAAGTGAATATCTTTCAGAAAAATTCTCTGTACACGATAATATTGAAATAATCAATGATGACATTTTGAGAATTGATATTCCATCACACAATAAGGTTGTGTCAAATCTACCTTACAAGATAACTGGACCTATTTTAGAAAAATTATTTTTCAAGGCTACAGCTCCTCAAGGAATATTAACTATCGAAAAAAGTATTGCTAACCGATTTTTTTTGTCAGGAAATTATAAGGATTTTTCGAGAATAAGCATCGGTTTAAATGCTTTTATGAATCCAGTTGTAAAATATTCTATTCCACGAAATAGTTTCTATCCTATTCCAAAAATTGATCTGGCTCTTGTTAAAATCATCCCCAAAGAAAATTTAAATCAAATGCTTTTGAATGAAGAATCAGTTCAATACTTTTTAGGATTTATAGCTGGAATCATGCCATACAAAAATAAAAACCTCGTAAATGCTCTATATCTATCTTTTAAGGTTACTCGTGATTCTTACTATACAAAAGAGAAAATATTGAACATTCTACAGAAAGAAAATTTTGAAAATAAAAAATTATTTAATTATGAAATTGAAAAATTTATTGAACTAAGTAGAATTTTCCATTCCTAAGCTAAAACTACTGAGGTTTTGATAACAATTAATTCTATACCCGATCCTTTAATTGAATGTGAATTTGAAAATATATATCGTCCGTCTGATGATTCATATCTATTGCTTGATTATTTTCGGAGAAGAATAACTGGTGATTCATTTGATGGAATTTTATTTGAAGAAATTGAGTATATATTAGATATGGGTACTGGTACAGGTATTGTCGCTATTTTTTTTCAAATTCTTAAATCTCTCGAACCAAAATTCAATCCTAAAATTTATGCATCTGATATATTAGAAGAATCATTAATTTGTGCTAGAAAAAATGAAATTCTTAATAACTTTGAGAACAAAATTGTATTCTTTCAATCTGATCTATTTAAATCTTTTCCAGAATCTTTAAGAACTAAATTTAATATCATCATTTTTAATCCCCCATATTTACCTTCTTCACCATTTATAAAAGAATCTCTAAATAAAAAAGACTTTAATCATAGTTGGGATGGAGGTTATAAAGGAATCGAAGTATTAATTGATTTTATTAAGGAACTCAAGGAATTCATAAATTATAATAAAGCTCATTATATCTACTTTATTAGTTCAAGTAATTCAAACTTAGTTGAGTTAGTAAAACAGATAGATGATCTTGGATATAGGAATGAACAATTAGAAAAAATACATTTATTCTTCGAAGATATTATTTTAAACAGACTTCAATTCGTCAAATGCTAAAAAGGTCTTCTATTTCTTCTTTTTTCTAACAGTGAAATACCATCCATCTGCAGAATTCTTGTTAAATTATTCAATAAAAGATCAACTTCATTTGGTTTAAACACAGAACGTTTATGTGCCTCAATTTGAGGAATAGGTAATCCGTAATATTCATTTAAACTCGATATTGGTTGTAAAATTGAAGATATTAATTCTGCTTTCTTAGAAGCTTTTTCAATAGAATCTTTTTCATCCATAAAAAATTCAATTCTACATGGTGTATCATATTTAGTTGTTTTAAGATAAAATGCATAAAATGATAATGGGAAATAATATGGAATTTCTTTCTTTATTCCTGTGTCTCTTATTTTATCGATCTCTCTTTTACAAATAAAAATGCAGCTTCTTTCAGATTTGCTAAGAATTCTATTAAACAAATCGATGTCAGAGAAAAAACCAATTATTTCTCTATAATTTACTTTTACAAAATCACTCAATTTCGAATAGCTTGGTTTTAATAACTGAATTGAGTCACATAAGAGATTTGATAAGGCAGATGTTCTTGTATCCTTTATTGAACCGATTAGAATAATGCTTTTTTCTTTACAATTTGAATATAATTTATGATATTCTTTTAATAAAATATCATATTTTATTGATATCTCAGGATCCTTAGAAAATAATAAATTTATTGGCATAATAACTATAGAACCATCAATAATTATGAGATCGATATCATCAGACTTTTTAATTAATTTATTAAGTAAGTTGATTTCTATGTATTTCATGTCCATAGCGACCTTTATATCAACAGTGTTCTCATCTCGATTAAAAAAGTTACCCTGAACAAAATAATTATTAAAACCGCTTAAATCTGGGAAATATTCAATGTTAGCAATATGGTTTTCTTTGAAGTAGTATTTTACAGCAATTCCTTTTAAAAATGAGAAATCAACATTCATAAATTTTTTTGTTACTGAACTTCCATCTACGCTTACGACGTTCAAACCCCTTAAATTTGAAGATAATAATGGTTTCTTTAGAAATTTTTCTTTAATATAAAATCTTGGATATTTTATAAATTGTGAAAAATCTAACTCGTCAATATTTTTCAATATAGTTCTTGAAAATGTTTTCTTTAATTTTTCAAGCTCAAAATATTCTTTAGCAATAATCTTTAGGTCTTTTAACAAAATTTCTTCTTTCGTTAACCCCGTACTAATCTTTAATGCACTTTTTCTATCAGAACGTGTTAATTCATCATTATTTGGTCTAAAGGGCTTTTCTCTAATTGTCATTAAAAGAACAAAAAATAGAGATAATAATAATAATAATGAGATATTTAATTTTTTGATTTTTTAAGGTTAAATGAAAAAAATATTTACAATAAAATGGCAATACAATTAGGAGAAAATCCTTGGATTTTAATAGGGTTAATTTTTCTGGAGATACTCTTCATTATAATACCTGCTTATATTTCTAGTAAAATTGAGAAAAAATCCTTCAAAATTCTAATATTTGAAATGGGATTTCAGAAAAATGAGGACATATTAGTAAAAATTATCGCGGGTTTAAGTATCGGGGTTATATTCTTCTTCTTTGGCAATTTCATTGTAATTTTTTTCCAACATATAATAATAGAAAATTTACTTGGTGAAAAATTTATTGCTGAGGGACAAGAAGGAGTAATTAATACCCTCCCTATCCAACCTGATTTAATCCAAATAATCATCCTTGTAATACTACAAATAATTATAATCGGACCGTGTGAGGAAGCATTTTTTAGAGGTTTCATCATAAAAAAACTAAATATTAAAGTGAAAGTTATTTATTCTGCTATGATTTCATCGATCTTCTTTTCTCTATATCACGTTCCTCCCTTCTTAGTCCCTTTAACTACGATAATTACCTATTTTGGCTATTATTTTGTATTTGGTATCTTATTAGCTTCTATATTTATTTTTTTTGACTATTCATTAATCCCGTGTTCAATATCCCATTCTTGTCTTAATGTCCTTTTATTATTATTATAATTTTTGCCAAGTGCGAAATATTAAATTTAAATTAAACAAAGATTAATTAATATTAGGTATATTAAAATCATAAGGTTTAAATAGAACATCTAAAATAGTATTATTTTTAAAAGCTAAGAAGGATTCCCGAAGCAAAGAAAAAGTTGAGGAGAATGACAGAATACGATTATACGTTTAAAATAATGATGTTGGGTGATGCTTCAGTAGGAAAAACATCACTCACTCTAAGATATATCTCGGGATACTTCATGCAAGATTTAAAACTAACATTAGGCGTTGATTTCTATTCTAAAACAACCATTTTTAACAGAAAGAAAGTTAAGTTACAAATTTGGGACTTTGGCGGTGAAGAACGCTTCAGATTTCTACTTTCTCAATATAGCAAAGGTGCAAATGGTGCATTCTTTCTTTATGATATTACAAATCCAATGAGTTTGGAACATTTGCCAGATTGGACCCAAATAGTTAGAGAAAATGCGGGAGATATTCCTATAATGTTAATTGGATCAAAAAAAGATTTAGACGAATTTCGTGCTATTCCAAGGGAAGATGGAATATTAGCGGCTAAAAAGTATAACCTTGCTTCTTTTGTTGAATTATCTTCGAAAACGGGAGAAAATGTCGAAAAGGCATTTGATGTCATGACTGAAATTCTTTTTGAAGACTATTAGATACTTTCCATTTATTTTATAATTGTCTTAGATAATTTTTTATTTGTCATTTGTTATGTAATGTTCAAAACTTACTATACTAAATCTGTGAAAATTATGTTTAATCGAGCATTTAGAAACTTCTTAGCTAAGAAACCTTCAAAACTAGAATTGTATCCCTATTTATACTCAATTGCTTTTAGAGAATTAGGAAAATTTAAAGAAGAAATTAAAACTGAACCAATTAAATGTAATAATTGTGGTGCTATCTTCACTGATACTGATTTAATTCAAGTAGATTCTCAAAAGGGTTCTTTTTATGTATGTGAATTCTGCGGGACAATAAATACAATAGACAAATCTAAGATTGAGAAAAAACTCCCAAATGATATTGATTTTATTTTAATAGAGGCATTAAAGAAAGGATCTAAAAAAGAAGAAAAAATAACAAAAATGGATAAAACTGAGGGAGATCTTTACATTTCTGTATTAGATATCTCTGGAAGTATGAGTGGCGCTAAAATTGAAGCCGTCAAAAAATCATTAATTCAAACTTTAAAAGATTTTAAGATAAATTCTCCTTCTACAAAATATTTATTAATCGCATTTGAGAGTTCAGTTTACTATTATTTAAGACATGATAAAAATCCTCTTAAATTTGATGGAGATTTGCTCTTTTCTTTAGAAGCAATGAAAGATCAGTTGAATAAATCAATAAAAAAGGAAAAGTTCTTAGGTTCTATAGGAGAATTCGCAGAAGGTTGGATAAAGAAGGTTGAGGGTCTTAGATCGATGGATATGACAGCCTTGGGACCCGCCCTATATTTTGCAATTAACTCTTTTGAATTATTCAAACATACAGGAAGGATTACTTTGCTGACTGATGGATTAGCAAATCAAGGGATAGGGAATTTATCAGGTACTAGTCCTGGAGCTGAGAAGTTTTATGAAAATATGGCAGAATTATGTAATCAACATAAAATTATTGTTGATGTTGTAGGAGTATCAGCTTCTGGAGATAATAATGAAATGGGGTTACAGACCTTAGGAAAATTAACTGATAAGACTGGAGGAACATTGTATTTAATATCAAGCGAAGAGATGGAAGCAATTTTCTCCGAACTTAGGCAAATGAGATATATAGGGAGAGACGTTAAGGTTAAAGTTATTGTTCCCCCAAGTATTATTATTAAAAATATTACCGGAGCATACAGTTCTAAAGGTGATATTAAAGATAGTGAAATAAGCTTAGGGGCGATCACAGAGGATAGGGAATTATTCTTAGAGTTAGAATCCGCTAAAGAACTTTCTGATAAAGAAGAAGTGCCTGTGCAACTTCAAGTGGAGTACATTGATAATGATGGTCGTAAGAGAATGAGAGTCATTAATGATCGAGTAAAGGTGACTAAAGATGAAAATGAATTTAAATCGAAATATGATCAAAAATTTAACGTAATGATGAATATTCAAGCTGCAGGAGGAGGATATTATGCAGGAAAATCTAAAGAATCAAAAGCACAATTGAGAAGTTTAAGAGATGAAATGTTAGGTGAAATGAAACGTTTAAAATCAGTTAATATGAAGTTTGCTGAAGAAGATTTTTCTGAGGGACTAGCTTATTTAGATGATGAGTTAGAAGAAATTGAGATGGAAGAAGAAAAAGCAGCTCAAGCGCCTACTCAAAGTTACTGGGCTGTTAAAGGTCAAAAAAGAGCAAGAATTTCCTCAGGCGTTTTAAAAAAACGGATAGAAAAGAAGAAAAAATAAAAAAAGAAGAAATATTTAAATTACTACTTAGAGATTTCAAGAATAGCTCTCCCTACAAACTTAGCGTTCTCAAGTTCTTCGAATACTTGATTTATTTCTGAGAGTTTCGCAGTTCTGCTTATATGAGTTTTTACTTTTCCATCTGCCGCTAATTGAACTAATTCTCTCATTTCTTGTACGGTCCCTACATAAGATCCGACTATACGTAGACCCCTCAATATAAACATAAATGGATTTATCGACAGCATTCCCTCTTTAAAGGCGGGCAACCCTACACAAATCAATACTCCTCCTGCTCTAAGCAAACTTAATCCAAGCTGTAATCCAGCAATTTTTGATGCAAAAACAATGCTTGAATATACACCCCCAAACTGCTTTTGAACAAAACCCCCAGATTTATTCGCTTCTATTGCATGATCCGCTCCCAATTTTTCGACAAATTCTAGTTTTTCTGCACCTATATCCACCCCAACGACTTTATATCCGAATGCCTTAGCTATCTGGACGGCATAATGGCCAAGGCCTCCTGCAGCACCAATGATTGCGATTGGTTTACCAGGTGTGACTCCTAAACTCACAAGTTTTTTAACAGCACTATATGCCGTTAAACCTGCACAAGCTAATGGGACTTCTTTATCGCTTACTTCCTCAGGTAGTTTTACCACTGCTTTTGCCCATATTGAGATATACTCACCAAATGTCCCAAAAAGATTTTTTCCACGTGTGCACAGCATCGGTCTTCCAGAAAGACAATATTCACAAGCTCCACACCAGTATGCACCTCCTCCACCACCAAGACCTAATATAACCCTATCACCTTCCTTGACAAATGCGTCTGCACCAGGACCTAATTCTTCTACTATCCCTATTCCTTCGTGTCCAATAGCAAAAGGTGGTTGAGCTACTGGCCAATCTCCATTAGAAAGATGTAAATCTGAGTGGCAAACTCCGGCGGTAGAAATTTTAACTAAAGCCTCTTCATGTCCAGGAGATGGTTTAGGTATATCTTTTATACTTACACTCCCAATTTTTTCAACTATAGCTGCTTTCATTATAGTTTTACCTTTCTTTTCTTTTTAAAAATCATAAAATATCGATTTTTTCTATATATTATTTCTGAATATTTAACTTTTTCTTTAAATATTTTTTTCAGAAGATAAAAAAATTTTAAATCCAAAGAGTTCTGATTCTAATAATATTAAATCTTTTCAAATATTCCCTGAATTACCACAATCCGTTCTTCTTTTAGGTTGCGTACAATATTCTTCCATTTTGTAGATGGATCCGAGACTATTAAACTAAGACTAATTGGTCGAAGGACTTTAGAGCGAGGTTTACTTCTCGCACGCTCAATCCCTTCAAGTATTTTTTTTGTAACATCCTTCCATGAAAGTTCTTCAAATCCATTACTACTAATGAGTTGACGAAGTTCCCTGACTGTGAGAAGAAAGTTGATATCAGGATTATTTGCCCATATCACGGGGAAATATACAGGTGAATTGGGACCAGCGCAAATTGTATAAAGTGCCAAACGTCCTTTTGAGCGTAGAATACGATTAATATGAGAAAATACACTATTCTTATCTTCAATGTTCATTAAGACATGTTGCATAAATACTACATCGAATTCTTTTGTATTGAAAGGCATCTCAAGTGCATTCCCATGTCGAATTTCTATTTTATTACATAACCCTACCTTATCATTAATTAATTTAGCAGCACGGCAAAACTCTTCAGAAAGATCGAGTCCTATCACATAACAACCAAACTCAGAAGCAATCGTTCTAGCAGGGCCTCCAATTCCACACCCAATATCAAGTACTTTCATATTTTCATTAAGACCAGCCTCTCTAGCAAGCTCTATGGTTGCCAAGCTTCCACGGAGATGAAGCTCCTCGATTGGAGCAAAACCCTCTTGAATCAATTTTGAAGTATCCAAACCTTCAGTTACCAATACCGCAAGAATTTTTTTATCGAGATCTGACTGTCCGTATTGGGTTTTTATAGCTTCTTCGTAATTCAAACTAAATTAATCCTCCTTTATTGAATACTACAATATCATATCTTTAAAAAAAGTTAGTAAAAAAAAAAATTGATGAAAAATTTATAGGTTAGGGACATTAAATTGGCTATACTAGACCGATAGCAATTTTCATGTCAGCTGCAGTAACTTTCTTTCTGCCAGAGTGTTTTGCAATGTCAAGCGCGCAACCAGTTAAGCTCTTAGCATATTCTTCTAAATAATCCATTAATTTGTCAACTGCAGCTCGACTTACGATTTCTGCTCCGGCTTTTTTCATAAGAGCCCGTAATGGACTCCATGCAAATGCTGCCATTTTTTTATTCCTCCACTAATTTTTAATTTAAGTTTGTTTTAACTATAATTAAATACTTTGATAAAAATGATGTATTTATAATTCTAAATTGTTGTTTCTTATATATAAATGTGTTGGTTGGTTATTGATAACGGAGCAATTTGATCGACTAGATCCAATCGACAAAAAAAAACAGGATAGAAAAAAAATTTTTTTTTTATTAGTAAAATCCAATAATATGATCTGATCAAAATCTGAGATCATTTGGGGCACTTTATGATCATGAAGTAGAAATTTCATCATGAAATGGTCAAATTTTATCACCGAATCTTACTAATTCTCTTATGAGATAAATTTCTGAGTCAACTAGAGTTTTAGAAGTTCATGTAATAGTACTTTGAAGCGAGATAAATAGAGAATTTAATTGTGTATAAATTAATATGGATGAGGAAGATTACTTTAATTTTCTTGCTTTAATAATGAACCTATGATTATTTGAGTCTAATTCTAAGTATCCTTTTTCATTGATAATTGATTGAATTTCCATTAATTCATCATAATATTTCTCTACAGAAAATCCAGCTAATTCCCAAGGAACTGCTTTAAGATAATAAACTATGGCTCCAACATCAAAAATTCGTGTATATGAAATATTCTCTTGCCTCTCTAAAATTTCAAATCCAATTGCCTTTAATCTTTCTTCAGCATATTCTAAATTCCATTCTGTATCATTTTCAGATTTTTCACTTCCCGTTAAGATCAATCTAAGTTTTGAATCGTTTATATCTCCAACTTGTTGTGTAATGAAAATTCCATTAGGTTTGAGAATTCTATATACTTCTATAGGAGAGTAAAACTCATGACGATTAATAACTAAATTAAATTCTTCATTTTTAAAGGGAAGTTTCTCATTATCTACACTAGAGAATAGCATCACACCTAAAGGTCCTAAATTTTTTTTTGCGATAGGTATATTCGGTTCAAAATTTTCAGTAGCACAAGTATGTTTAGGTAAAGGTACGAGGGATGATAGAAATTCACCACCTCCAGTTCCCATATCTAGAAGCGATTCAACCTTTCTTACTAAAGGTAAAATTATACTACTATAACTCCAAGTCAAAGGGGCGTTTACTATTCTATCACTGATATAGGAAAAGTCCCACCCTGAAAAAGGATGATCAGCTTCAAAGACAAGAAAGTTAAATAAATCTATGTCATTCATTTTTCTAAGAAGGATTTTTTATTATAGAGTTTTTAGTTTTAGATAGATAAATAATTATATTATCAATAATAATTAATTTTAATTAAATTAATATTGCTCAAGGAGAATTTTGAAATATGGGTGAAACCAATCCAATAATTTTAGTTGTTTCTGATATTCATTTGGGTTCCTTAGATAGTGAAAAAGATTTATTTATTCAATTTTTAAGAAAAATAATTAATGGGAAATATGGGACTGAATTAAAAACCCTTTTAATATTAGGAGATTTTGTTGATTTATGTACAGATACTACTGAAACGCTTTTAAAAAGGAAGCAAATTCAGGAGATATTTACTCTTTTATTGGAAATTAAAAAGATTATGAATCTCATATTTGTCCTTGGAAATCACGAAATTCCTGTAACGGGAGATTATGATGAAAAATTCAAACGTCGAAAAGAAAAATTTTTGAGAAGATTTAGTAATAGTAATTTCAGTGAGTTGTTTGATAATAATGAGATTTACTGTCAATACATATTATTAAAGAAGTGCAATAACGAGGATATGCTTTTATTATATGATACACGCGAAGAAATTGAAGAGAATCCGATTAACAAAATAAAGATTGAAGGAATTGAATTACATGAAGATTATAGATGTTTGATGACACATGGTTATCAATTTGATGGCGATATCTATCGCTTTTTTGTTGGTCAAATATGGAGATCCTTAATTGCTAGGAATAAAATTGAAGTAAAGGAGGCATATGATTATTTTTGGAATGAAGTAATTAAGAACGGGAGAAAAATCAAACCAGTGTCATTTAAAATAATGGTAGAAGATTTAGCTAACTTGAAAAATGTGTCTATTGAATCTCAAAAGTCCCTTTTTTCTGAATTGAATTTTTTAGAATTTAATCTTATAAAAGCAAATATGCGTGTGATGAAAAAATGGGAACATGCTAGCAAGCCTGATTACTATTTTGGTGAGATAAAGAAGTTTTTAGAACATGATGATTATGATTTATCAAAAATCAATCATTTAATATACGGGCATTCACATCATAAGGAACAGTATAACGGAATGATAAATGGCCATCCAACTGAAATTGTAAATGATGGAGCATGGCAACATATACAACCTTCTTATGTAGAAATTCATAAACGGGGTAAAATTAATTTAATATCGAAGTTAACTTAATCCATTGTAAAGATTTATTCAAATTAACAACAATCATTAGTGTGGGGGATCAATTTTATATTTAAATAATGTTCAAAATTTATAAATCTCAACTTTACTTTTAAATTATTAATCGTAAAATTTTTTACCATTTGGATTAGAGTTTTTTTATGACAGAACAAGAAGCACCAATATTTAAGGTGTATAATGAGAATAAACCAATCTATATTTTCAAAATAGTAATTTTAGGTCAAGAGCGCGTAGGAAAGACCTGTATTGCCAAACGCTTATGTTTTGACATGTTTGATATTAAAACTCAAGAGACGCTTGGCATCGAATTCTACTCCTATGACCTCCCTATTACAGTGAATGGAGAAGACAATTTTGCTCGTCTTTCAATATGGGATTTTGGTGGTCGGGAGCAGTTTAAAAAATTATTTCCATATTATATTAATGGTGCTAATGGTATTTTTATGGTATTTAGTTTAGTAGATCTTCAAACCTTATTAAGATTAGATTGGTGGTATGAAAGATTAGGTGAATATAATCATGGGGAAACTCCAAGGATGTTTATCGGCGCTAAAAATGATCTTGTTGAAAACGTTGACGATAAAACGCGAGTAGATAAATTGGTTATTGATAGATTTATGAAACGGCACGCTGAAAGTGATTTTTTCAAAACATCCTCAAAAGAAAATTGTAATATCAGAAAAATTTTTAAAGAGCTAGTTATTAAGATTTTAGACAAAAATAAATTAGATTACGATCGAATAAATTAAAGATAAGTAATCTTTCTTCTTATTAAAAACCCAATTACCTTTTTTTAGTGAATTTTATAATGGTTGATATATTTCATGAAGAAGATGGAGATATTTCATTTTTAGAAGGGAAGATTATAGCAATTATAGGTTATGGTAATCAAGGACGTGCCCAAGCGCTCAATTTAAGAGATTCCGGTCTAGAAGTTATTATTGGGAATCTTAATGATAAATATAGGAGAATAGCTATGAATGATGATTTTCCTGTTTATTCAATTAAAGAGGCTACTGAAATATCAGACATAATATTTCTTCTTATTCCTGATGAGGTAATGAATGACGTCTTCGAAAGAGAAATCAGAGCCTATATCCAACCTAATTCTGTTTTAGTATTTGCAAGTGGATATAATATAGGGTTCAAACAATTGAAACCGCCTGAGGATCTTGACATTATTTTAATAGCACCGAGAATGATCGGTGTTGGAGTAAGGGAAAAGTTTCTCAAGAATGAAGGTTTTTTTAGTTACATCGCAGTTAAGCAAGATCCATCCGGACAGGCAAAACAAACTTTATTAGCATTAGCTAAAGCCATTGGAACGTTGAAAAAAGGTGCTATAATGATTAGTTTCAAGCAAGAAGCGGAATTGGATCTATTTAACGAGCAAGCTTTTGGTCCTGCTTTTGGAAGGGTATTACTTTCAAGTATTTATACTTTAATCGAAGCAGGGTATCCCGCAGAAGTGGTATTGATTGAAATGTACATGAGTGGTGAGATGGCTTATACATATCAGAAAATGGCAGACATAGGGTTAATCAAACAACTAGATTTTCATTCTCAAACAAGTCAGTACGGGGCTATGAGTCGTGGTATACGTTTTAGAAACCTACCTTATAAACAAAAGATGAATGAAATCCTAGAAGAAATCCAAGAAGGTGAATTTGCTAAAGAATGGAAAAAAAAAATAACCAAACTAAAATTCAAAATGATAAAATATTTCGCAACTAAACAGAAGATAAACAAATTAGAAAGACAGGTTAGAAAAAATCTAAAATTAAAACTCTATGATATATATGAGGAAAACCCCCCAACTAAAGAAGAACTTTCTGAATTAAAGGAGATTTCAGTTGAATTAGATGAATTTAAACGATATTATGAATAAACTATTAATAATTAAAGAATAATTACAACTACCCCACAAATAGTTAAAATTACTCCAATAAAACCAAATTGAGAGATAGTTTCCTTATTTATAAAATAAGTCATAGGAAGGGCAAACAGAGGACTAGCACTTGCAATTAATGCCACTACATCAGCTCCTGCTACATGTACGGATTCAGTATATAGATAGGCTCCAAGGGAAGTTCCTATAATTGAAGCAACTATTAACAATACCCATGTACGGAGAGATTTCTTAGTATTAGTAGAAAAATTGTTAGTTCTGTTTAAGTAATTCTCCCTCCACACCATTGAGCTTAGAATCAATAAAGCAAATGGGAACCGGATTACATTTCCTATAATAGAACTAAGTTGTTCTGCTAGGATAATCTTATCTATTCTGATAGTGGCAAATTCAATCATAACAGCCCCAACAGCCCAACCTAAAGATGCTGCAAAACAAAAAATTATTGCCTTAACAACTTCTTTTTCGAATAAGGCTTGAAATCTTTTTTTAAGAGCTTTTTTTGAGATACTTTTTTTATCCTTATCTGAATTCTGAGTATCAATTTTAGATTTGCCAATTATAGTGATTCCAACTCCTATTAGGATAAGTGAGAAAATTAAGTTGAGTTTAAATGGTTTATCGAGAAATATTAGAGAAAGTATGAATGTAAATAGCGGAAAAGTCATCGAAATAGCTAGAGCAATAGTTGTTCCTAACCTTTCTTGAGCAATAAAATAAGCTGTATCCCCAATCACTTGACCAAAAACGAAACTCAAAATTAACAACATCCACAATTCCCAAGGGATTTGAAAAATAAGGTCTAACTCGTTTAAAAATAAAGCTATAAAGATAAAAGTTAATGTACCCATGGCAGTTCGAAAAAAATTAATGAAAGTTGGACTAGCTTCATGCTCTGTTTTACGAAAAATAACATTAGACGCAACAAATGTTAGTACAGCTAAAATTGCTATAATTTCTCCTAGCATTTTATATGAAAATTAAAGAAAGCATAAATTGTTTTCCATCAAAATGGTTTTAAACCTGTTTTTTAAAAGAAGTAGGTATTAAAAGTCATCTATTCTCAAATCCTTTAATCTTTTTTCCATATTCATAAAGTTTTATAAATGATTTAGCTGCAGATTCAAGAGAAGGATAAACAAGAAAATTATCTTTAAGAAGCATATTAACAAATATCTTACGAGATTCACTAGGATAATTGTGTTGTATTATTATCATTGTTTTGTTTTGTTTTTCCACATATTCTCTTATCTCTAACAAGTTATTATAGTATCCTTTAAATTGTTTACCCTCTATATTTTTCCAGGCATCGCTTTCTACTATAACTAAACTTATATCTTCATTTACAGCGGCTTTAGTCACCTCAGCAAGTTCTTTTTGATAGGTTACAAAAGGTAAATCTAAAGGATTAGACAAACTACCTACTCGTATTGGATAGATATTAGTAAGTTTTTCTAAAGTTTTTCCTTTGAATTGAGGAACTTCAAGCCCTAACTCTATTAAGAAATCTGTTGCTAAGATTCCAAATCCACCAGACCATAATATAATTAGAACTCTTTTATTACGAGGATATTCAACTTCTCTTCGTAGTTCCTTGAATCGGCTGAAATAAGAAGAAAATAAATATGTATCATCAATTAAATCATCCAAAGAAGAAGATGCTTCAATTATTGGTGTTTGTTTAAATACGGCGTTCCAAATATTCTTTTTAGTTGCCATGGAACCCGTATGTGACAATACAGCAGTTTGACCTCTTTGAGTTTTTCCTCCTCTCATGAATAGAACTGGTTTTTTCATCTCCTTTAAAATTTTGAATAATCTTTTACCTTCATTCTTATGAATTGGTGAAATTCCTTCAAAGTATACACATATAACATCTGTATCTTCATCTTCATTTAAATACTGTAGAACCTCAGAAATTTGAATATCAACACAATTCCCAATACTTACTCCAGTTGAAAATCGAAGGTTATATCTCCGAGAACCAAATTTGATCATCTTTGAATGTAAATCTCCCGATTGAAAAATCAAACCAATATTCCCATGTTCTTCTGGAAATGAAGGATAATACGCTGTTTTTCCTTTTGGGCTATAAACCCCCATGCAATTGGGACCGATACTCCTTGTATTTTTGTAATCATCTAATATTTCTTTTATTCTAAATTCAATTTCGGAACCCTTTTTATCAAACTCACCTGTTCCCGCAGTAAATATGTGGATGAAATTCACTTTCTTTTTTGAAAGAACCTCTTGCAGAGTTTGAACAAGAAGGTCCCTTCTAATAGATAATATTAAAAGATCAATTTCCTCTGCTGGAATTTCATCAATAGATTTATAACATTTAACTCCTAAGAAGGTTTCTTCTTTCGGAGAAATTAAATATAAGCTTTCTAGATCAAATCCCTGCCTTTTAAATCCCTTTACCATAGGTTCAATTGCTCCACCTACTCTTAATATCACAACATTTTTTGGTTTAAACAATAAATCTAATGATTGATTAATATCATTTGATTCCGACATTTTCTTCACTCTTTATTATTAATCTTGTATTACAATTATAACAATAAATAGGTGTTGAATTAAATTCTGTTCCACAATTAGGACATTTTGATTTAATATTACTTATAACTACATGCAAATCTTCTATTCTTTCTTCAGCTTTACCTTTTATAATCTTATTTAAAGTCAAAGTTCCTCCTATAGAAATCATGATTATAAAAATAATTAGCAGAATTGAATGTAGAAGATGAAAAGAGAATTTGGAACTAAAATATTCATGTGAATAACGTTTTAGAAAAATGAATCCAAAAAAATTTGGAAAGAAGAAAGTCATTATATTCATTGAATAGGCTTTTTTATAATTATTATATAAGAATATAGGAATAAATGACACTAAAATCCAAATTAAATAGATAAAAAGCAAACCAGTTAAATTATCGAACAAAACATAATTCACTATAAATTGAGTAATCTTTTTCTGAGCATTTGAAGCATCGATATCAAAATTAATACTAAATTTATATTCAAAACAAAATAAAAATAAACTTAG